>Ga0335082_10001457_pt1 | contig 25258 bp, 22 predicted proteins | sample Lox_Sample_41_FD_206718 | JGI IMG/M metagenome (GOLD analysis project Ga0335082, IMG submission 206718) | Soil microbial communities from Loxahatchee National Wildlife Refuge, Florida, United States - Lox_Sample_4.1 | ecosystem: Environmental > Terrestrial > Soil > Wetlands | place: USA... | reverse complement strand
GGATACGACGGGATACGAGGTTGTGCTCGTTCCGAAGGCTACGGGTACGGAGATCATGGCGACGGCGATCGCCCAGAAATCGAATCCCCAGGTCGACGTCGTCCAGTCCGATCTGCTGCCATGGCTTGGCGCGATAGAGCAGGATCTCTATGCTCCTCTGGACAAGGGCGCGGTGCCGAATCTCGCGAGCCTCTATCCGCCGGCGCTCATCAAGGGAAAGGACGGCGCGCAGGTCCTGGGCGTCGAGCCCTACGGCGACGTCTTCGCGCTCATCTACAACAAGGACATCTTCGCGCAGAACAAATGGGCGCCACCTTCTCAGTGGACAGACATGGAGCGGCCGGAGCTGCAGGGCAAGCTCCTCATTCCGCCGCCGACCTCGATCTACGGAATCTATTTCCTCATCATCGCCGCGCGGGCGCACGGCGGCAGCGAGAACAACATTGAGCCCGGCTTCGAGGTGATGAAGAAGATCGGGCCGGGCGTCGTCGATTGGAGCGACACCTTCGCGAAGATGTCTCAGTTCCTGGCGGATGGAACGGCTGCGCTCGCCTTCCACGGCATCGCCGGCGCGCTCGACATGGTCGCGCGCAAGCTGCCGGTCGGCTACGCTGTCCCGACGCCCGTCTATATGAGCCCCACCGCCATGGGCGTCATGAAGGGCGGTCCGAACAACGCGGGGGGCTCCGCGTTCCTGAATTGGTGGATCAGCCCGGAAGTGCAGAGCTACCGCGCGGAGACTTACGGGCAGACCGTCATGAACCGCGAGGTGAAGCTCTCCGAAGCGGCCGCGGCCAAACTGCCGGACCAGCAGAAACTCTCGAAGCTCGTCGAGGTGGATTACGCGACGGTGTTGAAGAACCGGATGGCCTGGGTCGATCGTCTCCAGCGCGAGGTCGTGAAGTAGGTCACGCTCGCAGCCTCTCCGAGCCCGACGCGATGTCGCTCGAGATCGTCGACCTCGTGAAGGTGTTCGGTGCGGTGCGTGCCGTCGACGGGGTCAGCCTCTCGGTCGCTGGCGGAGAGTTCTTCACCCTGCTCGGTCCTTCCGGTTGCGGCAAGACCACGCTCTTGCGGCTCATCGCGGGTATATATCAAGCCAGTAACGGCTCGGTGCGGCTCAACGGCCGCGACCTAACCGCGGCGCCGATGCACACGCGCAATCTCGCGATGGTCTTCCAGAGCTTTGCGCTCTTCCCGCATCTCAGTGTCTTCGACAACGTCGCATTCGGATTGCGGACCCGGCGCGTGCCGCGCGAGGAGATCCGCCAGCGCGTGAAGGAGGCGCTGGCGCTCGTGAAGCTCGACGCCTTGTCAGAGCGCTTCCCGGCGCAGCTCTCGGGCGGCCAGCAGCAGCGCGTCGCGCTCGCCCGGGCTCTCGTCGTGCGGCCCGATCTGCTGCTCTTCGACGAGCCCCTCAGCAATCTCGATGCGCGATTGCGCGACGAGATGCGCTTCGAGATCCGCGACTTGCAGCGGCGGATCGGCATCACCACGGTTCTGGTCACGCACGACATCGAGGAAGCCTTCGTGATGTCCGACCGGATGGCGGTGATGCAGGCCGGCAAGATCATGCAGATCGGCCGCGCCGACGAGATCTATCGATCTCCCGCGAGTCGCTTCGTCGCCAACTTCGTGGGTCCGATCAACGAGCTCGCGCTGACTCGCGTCGAGACGATCGATGGACGACGGCGCGGCATTGCAGCGGGCGAGCTAACGGTATGGCTTCCGCAAGCCGGGGCGGGCGCCGGAAGGGGATCGGCGAGTCTCGTGCTCCGGCCGGAGGCGCTGCGCGTCGCTGCCGGCGATGTCGGCACCGAGAACCGCTTTCCCGCGGAGATCGTGGACGTCGTCTACCTCGGCGGCAGCAGCGAGTGTCGCGTCAAGGTCGGCAACCTCCGTCTTTCCGCCGTGATGCCCAGCTCTGCTGCGGCGAGATTTCGTCCTGGCGAGCCCGTGAGCGTCGGATGGGATGCGAATGACGGGGTGATGCTCGATGCGGGATAGCGCCGCCCGCGCACCCTGGCTCTTCGCGGCGCCACTTCTCCTCGTGATGGCCGCGGGCTTCGTGTGGCCGCTGCTGCAGGCGCTCATCAACAGCTTCCATCCCAATACGCCGCAGGGCATCGACGCGGGGCAATGGACGCTCGGCAACTACGCGCGGCTCTTCGATTCGTTTTACGGCGGCGTTCTCGTGCGTACGCTCCGGATCAGCATCATGGTGACTGCGATATCGGCTCTGCTCGCTTATCCCGTCGCGCTGTTCCTTGCGCGCCTGCCGCCGCGCGCGCAATCTCTCGTCATTCTCGCCTATGTCAGCCCCTGGCTCGTCAACACAGTGGTCAAGGCCCTCGGCTGGACGCTGCTGCTGCGCACCAATGGCGTGGTCAATACGGTGCTCCGCGGCCTCGATGTCATCGCTTCTCCGTTGAAGCTCATGCTCAACGAGGCCGGCGTCGTCATCGCGCTCATCCCCGGACACTTCATTTTCGTGCTGTTACCGCTCTGGGCCGCCGTGAGCGGACTTGATCCCGCACTCACCTGGGCCGCAGGCACGCTGGGGGCGCGTCCCAGCGCCATCTTCTGGCGCGTCGTGCTGCCTCTTACTTTGCCGGCCTTCGTCGCGGGCCTCGTCATCAATTTCATCATGAACATGACGGCCTTCGCGATTCCGATGTTCCTGGGCGGCCAACGGAACCTGGTCGCCTCGATGCTGGCATATCAGGTCAATCTCATCTCCTTGGACTGGCCGCTCGGTGGGGCGCTTGCAGTGATGCTGCTGGCGCTCACGCTGATCCTCGTCTGGGCGGGACAGAGAGCCGCGAGTTTCCTCACGGCAGGGCGAGGCCTCAGGCCATGATCCGCGCGATCAATTTCGCGATGCTGATCGTGGTCCTCGCGCCGGTGGTCGTGGTGATATGGATGTCGCTCACGCCGACATCGATGTTCGTGCTCCCGCTCACGCAATTCTCCCTGCGCTGGTACCGAGAGGCGCTGTCCTACCCAGGCTTCGTCGATGCCTTCGTCCTGAGCGCGGAGCTCGCATTTCTAGCGGCGGCGATCACCCTCGTGCTGTGTTTCCTCGCGGTATATGGAATCGTACGCTATCGGCCCCGCGGCGCTGCCGCGCTCAGGGGCTTCTTTACGGCGCCAATCCTCGTTTCGGCCGTCGTCTTCGGCATTGCCATGCTGCAGTTCGTGAACCGGATCGGCATCTACAATCAGTTCGTAGGCTTGCTGCTGGCGCATGTCGTGCTCGTCGTTCCCTTCGCGATCCGCTCGCTGGAAGCCACCGTGCGAGCCGTTCCGGAGGAGCTCGAATGGGCCTCCATGATCCTCGGAAGGAGTCGGCTCAGCACCCTTCTCCGCGTCACGCTGCCGCTTTGCGCGCGCGGCCTCGTGACCGGGTTTCTCTTCTGCTTCTTGCTATCCTTCTCCGAGGTGACGACAACCATATTCATGACGGGACCCAGCTTGCAGACGCTGCCCGTCCGCATCTACACCTATATGTCCGATCGGATCGATCCGACCGTCGCCGCTGTCTCGGCGCTCGTCGTCCTCGTCTCGATCGTCGTGCTCGTCCTCCTCAATCTATTGGGCGGGCTCCGCCGTTTGACCTCGCAATAGCCGTCGGAAACTCGCTCATGAGCGACGACCTCCTCATCGACCACGATGCCGGCGTCACGACGCTGACCATCAACCGCCCGCCCCTAAATCTCATGACCATCCCGCTGCTGCGTGCGATCGTGGACGCGCTGAAGGTGCTGCGCGACCGGGACGAGACGCGCGCCATCGTGATCCGCGGCGCGGGAACTCGAGCGTTTTGCGCCGGGGCCGATCTCAAAGGCGAGGACGAGACCAACCCTGCCAATGCCGGCGAGGCTCGCGCCATCGGCATGCACATGATCGACCTGATCGAGGAGCACCCGAAGCCCATTATCTCAGCCGTACGCGGTTGGTGCATCGGCGGGGGTACCGCGATCGCCTGGCCCTGCGACATCAGACTCGCCGCGGCCTCCGCCAAGTTCCGCGCGGGCGACATCTACCTCGGACTTGCCCCGAGCTGGGGGCTCGGCAACGCGCGGCTTGTCCATTATCTCGGCCGCAATCGTACCTTGGACACTTCTCTGCTCGGCGACGACATCACCGCGCAGGAGGCCTATGATTGGGGACTCGTCACGCGGGTCTTCTCGGACGAATCCTTCGATGCGGAAGTCGCACGCATCGCGCATAAGCTTGCGGGTGGTGCGCCGCTTCCCATCCGCGCCATCAAAGAAAGCGTGCGCGCGCAGTACCGGGATTCCCCGGACCGTGCGATGCTGCTGACGGAGCGCTGGCATCGAATCATCCGCGATTCCGAGGACGCCAAGGAGGGCATTCGCGCCATGATCGAGAAGCGCAAGCCCGCTTTCAAGGGACGCTGAAAGACATCGCATGCGCGCCAAAGCTGCCCCAAGGATCTCTATCGCACGCATCTTCGAGCCCCGGCGCGTCGCCGTCTTCGGCGCCTCGGACGACCGCGACAAATGGGGCGGGCGCATCATGCATTACCTCGCGCTGCACGGGTTTGCGGGCGAGATCGTGCCCCTCAATCCACGACGCGAGAGGGTGCGGGGCCTCAAATGCTACGCGCGCGTCGCCGACGCGCCGCCGGTCGATGTCGCGGTGATCGCGGTTCCCGCAGGGATCGTCCCGCAGACGATCCGAGATTGTGCGGCGGCGGGCGTCGGCTGCTGCGTCATCATCACCGCGGGCTTCGCCGAAGCTGGCCCCGAGGGCGCGGCCGCGCAGGACGAGCTCGCGAGCATCTCCGCGGAGACCGGCATGCGGCTGGTGGGCCCCAATTGCCTCGGGCTCATCAACTTTCGCAACGGCATGGCGCTCACCTCTGCCCGTGTACTCGATGTCGAGAAGATCATTCCCGGCCATATCGGGCTCGTCTCGCAAAGCGGCGCGCTCATGCTCTCGGTCTATAACCGCGCGCACGACCACGGCATCGGATTCAGCCAACTCGTCTCGGTTGGCAATCAAGCCGACCTCGATGTCTGCGATTTCTTCGAGCACATGATCGACGACCCGGACACGCACGCTATTTGCCTTCACATCGAGGGCCTGGCGGATGGGCGCCGGCTTCTTCGTCTGCTCGACCGCGCGCGGCAGGCGCGGAAGCCAGTGGTGGTCCTCAAGACGGGGCGCAGCGAGCAAGGGGAAGCGGCTGCGCGCTCGCACACCGCGAGCCTCGCCGGCTCCTATCCGGTATTCGCAGCAGCCTGCCGGGAGTCCGGCGCGATCCTCGTCGACGATCCCGACGTCATGGTGCTCGTGGCGGATTTCATCCTGCGCAATGGACCTGCGCGCGGCGACGGCATCGGTATCGTCTCGTCGTCTGGCGGAATGAACGGGACCGTCGTCGATCGGATGGCCGATCGAGGCCTCCGGCTCGCGCGCTTCGGCGAGGCCGCGCGCGCGACATTGCAGACGGTAATGCTGCCGGGCCATCTCGACAATCCCGTCGACATGGGGACGCGCCGGCAAGAAATCGGCGGCGTTGCCGCGATCGCGGCGCCAGTCGTCTCGGCGCTCGCCGCCGATCCCGATGTCGGCGTGATCCTCATTCCCCTTACGACGACCCCTAGCTATGAGGCGTCCGTGACCGCGCTCGCGGAGGCCCTCCGCGACTGCGGCAAGCCCACGCTCTTCGTGGTGACGCCGGGCTCGGTCGCCACGGGCGTACGCGCGATCATCCGCGACCGCGGCATCCTACACTGCGATCGTCTAGACGACGGCATACGGGTGCTGGAGGGTTATCTCTCCTACAAGCACGATCGAGCATCCGCAGAGGCCCCGCCACCGTCGCCCTTGCCGCCGCTCCCCTCGCGCTCCGGCTATCTGAGCGAGCCCGAAGCCAAGGCGCTGCTCGCGACGTTCGGACTTCGTGTGACGCGCGAGCGGCGCGCGCGCAGCGCTGCTGCGGCGAGCGAGGCGGCCGGCGCGATCGGTTACCCGGTCGTGCTGAAGGGCGTCAGCGATAAGGTCGTGCACAAGAGCGACGCGGGCCTGGTGCGGCTCGGCCTCACCGATCGGCTCTCGGTCGAGGCCGCCTTCAATGAGGTGACCGCGAAGCTCAAAGGATTGGACCCGGACGCGCAGGAGTGCGTCTTGGCGGAGATGGTGTCGGGAGGGCTCGAGCTCATCCTCGGAGCCAAGCGCGATCCGCAATTCGGCCCGGTCGTCCTCGTGGGCGCGGGCGGCGTGCTGGTCGAGCTGATGCGGGACGTCGAGGTGGCGCTCGCGCCGGTATCGCGTGAAGCGGCAGAGGCGATGCTGAGGCGGTTGCGCATCTGGCCGCTGCTGCAAGGTTTCCGCGATCAGCCCCGCCGCGACGTGGAAGCCGTGGTGGACGCGCTCGTGCAGGTCGGGAACCTCGCGGCTGCGCTCGGCGACCGACTCGTCGAGCTCGATGTCAACCCGCTCATCGTCGGCGCGGAGGGCAAGGGCGCGATCGCGGCGGATGCGCGCGCCGTCCTCGCGTAATCCGCGTCATCCCAGGCGGAAGAACCGTCGGGCGTTCGAGTAGAGCCACTTCTCGATGACGCGCTCCTTGAGCGGCAGCCCTTGATATTCCGCGATCGCCTCCTTGAAGGAGATGCCGAGCGTGCCACGCGACAATCCCACCATGATCTTGTCCTGAAGCAACGTGTTTCCGAATTGCAGAAACTGCTCCCAACCGGAGCCCTTGACGGCGAAGTAGCGGGGATGGTGCGCGGCGGTATCGCAGTAGAGATTGGGATGCCGGCGCAATAAGCCCACCATGTCCGCGATCCAGGGCCAACCGCTCAAGCCCGCGACGATCCTCAGCTCCGGAAAGTCCATCGCGACTTGATCGAGATGGCGCGGATGCCCGAGGTCGTAGGGACGATCGTTGGCGTAGTTCATGGAGGTGTAGATGCGGACGGGAACGTCGAGCTCGACGCATTTGGCGTAGAGCGGATAGAAGCGCCGATCGCTCGCGGGCACCATGTTGAAGAGCGCGGCGATACGCAGCCCGCCAAGACCGCGATCCCTCACAACGTGCTCGAATTCGCGCACGCCGCGCATGCCGTCGAAGGGGCTGATCGAAGCGAGCCCGATGAAGCGGCCGGGATATGCCTGGACGATCTTCGCGAGCTCGTGGTTCGCAACGCGGCCGACCACCCCCGTCTCGATGCCCGCCTCGTCCATGCTCTTCACGAAATCCGCGAGCGACATGCCCTTGGGCTGGGGCGCACCTTCCGGCGGCGCCACGCGATGCGGGAAGATGCGCTCGTAGTTCGGGAAGCCGTAGCCCGGTAGCGGATCGAGCCGTTCGGGATCGCCGAAGCCCGGCATCAGCGCTTCCGTCCCGAATTTGCGCGGCTTGCCGCTTTCGTCCGGGGGCATGTCGCATTCGAGATCGATCACCTTTTGCACGGGCCTCTCCCGGACGGATGTTCGTTTCTACGCTGTGCTGTAGACGGCATTGTTCGGGATCGCCTTCGACCCCGTCAAGGCGATAGTCTGGGCACGTTGAATCCGGGAGTGCATGGAAATGCCGATAGGACTTGATCGGATTTGGCGCGGCGCTCGTCTCGCGACGCTCGTGCGGGGCGAGCTAGGGCTGGGCATCGTGGAGAATGGAGTCGTCGCCTGCCGCAGCGGCCGTATTGTCTACGCCGGCCCGGCGGACACCGCGCCGAATCTCGATGCTGAGGAGACGATCGATTGCGAGGGCCGCTTGATCACGCCGGGGCTGGTCGATTGCCACACGCACCTCGTCTACGGAGGCGATCGAGTACAGGAATTCGAGTTGAGGATGGCCGGCAAGAGCTACGAGGAGATCGCGCGCGCGGGTGGCGGTATTCGTTCGACGGTCAAGGCGACCCGGGCAGCAAGCGACGAGAGCCTCCTCAATTCTGCGACGCGCCGGATCGATGCGCTCATCGCGGAGGGTGTTACCACCGTCGAGATCAAATCCGGCTACGGGCTCGAGCTGGAGACCGAGCGGAAGCAGCTCCGCGTCGCGCGCCGGCTCGGCACGCTGAGGCCGGTGTCGGTGACCACGACCTTTCTCGGCGCTCACGCCCTTCCGCTGGAGGCCAATCAGGACAAGGACGCCTATATCGCGCGCGTCTGCGAGGAGATGCTTCCGGCAATCGCCGCCGAGGGGCTCGTCGACGCCGTCGACGGCTTTTGCGAGACGATCGCATTCACCCCGGAGCAGACCGCCAGGGTCTTCGAGGCTGCAAAACGATGGAAGCTTCCGGTGAAGCTGCACGCCGATCAACTCACGAATTCGGGTGGCGCGGCGCTGGCGGCCGAGTACGGCGCGCAGTCCGCGGATCATCTCGAGCATACCGAGGAAGCGGGTATCGCAGCTCTCGCGAAGGCCGGTACGGTTGCGGTCCTTTTGCCCGGCGCCTTCTATTTCCTGCGCGAGACCAAGCCTCCGCCCGTCGCGCTGCTCCGCAGTCACGGCGTTCCGATCGCGCTCGCCAGCGACTGCAACCCCGGCACCTCACCGCTGACCTCGCTCCTACTGGCGATGAACATGGGGGCGATCCTGCTTCGTCTGTCGACAGAGGAGTGTCTCGCAGGCGTCACGCGCGAGGCCGCGAAGGCGCTGGGACGCGAGCGCGAGATCGGAACGCTAGAAGCCGGGAAATGGTGCGATCTCGCGATCTGGTCTGTCGAGCGTCCGGCCGAGCTGATCTACCGGATGGGCTTCAATCCGATCCACGCGCGGGTCTGGAGGGGCACCTAGCGCCCCGGTAAAACTCCACTCCTAGCCGCGGGCTGCAATATGGTCCGCAAGATATTTGGCATCGGGCCAAACGCCCCAGATGAATGAGGAAGCCCGTCGCGACAGCCAGGGAAGGCCTAAGAAGTACAACCCCGGTACCTCCGTGACGCCTCGGCGATGCATCGGTCTGCCCTTCTCGTCGAAGACGTCGACCTTGAGCCAGCCGAAATCGAGGGAGTAGCCCGTCGCCCACACGATCGAGGTTATGCCGGCCTCCGCGAGATCGAGCCGGAGAATCGGATGGATGACGCATGCCGGATCCTGCTCTCGCTTGCGTGCGTCAGGATCCTCTGGAAGGTCGAGACCCGCCCGAGCAGCGTGGGCGTCGGCCTCGTCCAGGACCGACAGGTAGTCCGCATCTCCTCGCGCGACATTGCTCGCGAGATCGGGTGCGAAGTGCATGACGCCGTCGTTGAAGGCTCCGGCCCTCCCCAAGAGGACCATCCCGCGCGCGGCGAAGCGGCGGAAGTCGACAGTATGGCCGCCATAGGCGCCACTCACCGCGATCGTGACATGCTCCATGGAGGGATCCGGGGTCTCGATATCCCATTTGCCGAGGACCCCGAGCCACCAGACGAAATCGCGCCCGCGATAGCGCCGGGGAGGCCGGTTGTGCGGCCCGATCGAAAGATAGACGCGCCTTCCCGCGCGCAGAAGCTCGTCGGCGATCTGCGCGCCCGACGAGCCCGCTCCGATCACCAGCGCCGCGCCCGGAGGCAACTGTCCGGGATTGCGATAGTGGTTGGAATGGATCTGCAGGATCCCGGTATCCGCCGGCACGACCGTGGGGATGAGCGGGCGCTGAAATGGCCCGGTGGCCGCCACGACATTAACGGCTTCGATCGCACCCGCCGGGGTTTCCGCTCGGAAACCGCTGCCATCCGCTGTCTTGCGAAGCGTCGTGACCTCGACTCCGCAACGTATGGGAGCGCGGATTTGCTCTGCGTGGCCGACGAAATAGTCCACGACTTGTGCCGCGGTGGCGAAGCTGTCGGGATCGATGCCGGAGAACTCCCGAGTGGGAAATCTGTCGTGCCAGGCAGGCCCGTTGGCGACGAGAGAGTCCCATCTCTCGGAACGCCACCGCTCGGCAATCCGATGCCGCTCGAGAATGAGATGCGGCTCCCCGCGCTTCGTCAGATGCTCGCTCATCGCCAGGCCAGCTTGGCCCCCTCCAATGACGAGCGTCTTGATTTTCTCTACTGACATGCGCGCCGTCCTGTTTCGATTTCTTGTCCTTGGGAGCTACGAGGCGGCGTCGCCCGCGCCTCTGAATCGACGGGATAATATTACCTTGGGATCGACATCTGCAAAATTGTGCCCCTTCGTCCCGGGATCATCGGGCCGATGACCTGTTGAGCGTCACAGCTGCGCGGATGAGCTTCTTGAAGGCGCCCGCATCAATTTCCTCGCCCTCGCGGATATCGATTGCGCGCCGGGCGTTGCCTTCAAGGCTCGCGTTGAAGAGGCCCGCAGGGTCCGCAAGCGAGGCGCCCTTGAGGAAGGTCAGCTTCACGACGCTCTTGTAGGTCTCGCCGGTGCAGATCAGCCCATCGTGCGACCAAACGGGAACGCCTCTCCACTTCCATTCCTCGACCGTCTCGGGGTCCGCTTGTTTGATGAGCGCGCGGACACGGGCGAGCGTCCTGCCCCTCCAATCGTCGAGCTCCTTGATCCTCGCGTCGATGAGACGAGACGGAGAGATGCGCCTGGTCGTTCCGGACTTTTTCACGTCGCTGTTAACTCCATCAGCGTTAGCTCGATTTTGCGGCGGCTCCTGCCGATGAGCTCCGGCAAAATATGGCCGTTCTGTTGACCAATATAGAGCAAGGTCCCTGTCTCGTTTGCACCGAGCGAAACTAGCGGCTTGCGCTCCGCCGCTCCACACGGGATAGTGAATTCTCCTGCAGGGTGCGTGAACTCACTGGTCACGGGCACTTTTCGCAGGGCTTGCGTACAGAAAATCGTTACGTCGCAACGCGCTCACCGCCGATGGAGTCGGCGGTCGCTTTTTATTTCGAAGGGAGAGCAACACACCGACAAACCAAGAGGGAGACGTCAAATGGCAATGCCCATGGCATCGGCTCAACAACTTCCGTGGTGGAAGGAGCCCACAAAGGACCAGTGGCTCGCTTGGATCGCAGCCTGGCTCGGTTGGACCTTGGACGCCTTCGACTTCACGATCTTCCTGCTGATCATGGTGCCGATCGCTCAGGCCTTCGGCGTCGATCTCGTCGCAGTGACCGCGGTCTTCACCATCACCTTGTGGCTTCGATTGGTAGGCGCGGTGGCCTCCGGCTGGCTTGCCGACCGCATCGGCCGCAAGACGCCGCTGATGATCTCGATCCTCTGGTATTCAATCTGCAACTTCGCCGCCGGACTCGCGCCGAGTTTCCTGCTCCTCTTCATCTTCCGCGCGCTACTCGGCATCGGCATGGGCGCGGAATGGCCGGCGGGCGCGGCACTCGCGATGGAATCCTGGCCCGCGCGCTCACGCGGTCTGATGAGCGGCGTCCTGCAGGGGTCCTGGAGTCTCGGATTCCTGCTCTCGAGCGCCGCTTACGGATTGCTCTACGACTCCATCGGCTGGCGCGGCCTCCTGATGCTCGGCGTCCTGCCGGCGCTCGCCGTCGTCTGGATACGTATCTACGTCAAGGAGCCTGCGGTCTGGGCGGAGAACCGCCGCCTGCAGCGCGAGCAGAAGAAGGAGACGCGGGCGCCGCTCTTCGACATATTCCGCTGGCGGATGCTCTCCAACACGCTCACCGCGTGCCTTTGGATGGCGAGCGGGTTCGTCGTCTACTACTCGGTCTACGGCATGTTCGCGACGCACCTTCAGAAAGACCTGCACCTCAGTCCCGCCATGATCGCGATGCCGCTCGCGCTCGCCAATCTGTTGTCGTTCCTTGCGCAGGGTTTCTGGGGGATGCTTGCGGATATCATCGGCCGTCGTTGGGCAATGATCATCCCCGCGGCGATCGGCCTGTTCATCACGCCGTTCTATCTCTTCGTCGGGGATTACGCGATGGTCGCGGGGGCCTTCATCCTGCAGGGCGCTTTCCTCGGCGCGATCTACGGGCAGAACCCCAGCTATCTCTCTGAACGCTTCCCGACCGAGGTGCGCGCGACCGCTTCGGGCTTCTGCTATCACCAAGGCGCGGTCTGGGCCGGTTTCACCGGGCCGGTGTTGGCGATTCTCGCGGCAAATGAGCCATCGGGTTTCGCCATGCCCATGCTCATCTCGACCACCGGTGCCGCGGTCATCTTCATCTTTGCTCTCCTGATCGGACCGGAGACCAAAGGCAAGGTACTCATAGCTGACCTTACCGTGGCCGCAGGCGACTGAGGCAATTGCACACCGAGTGCGGCGGCGCGTCCTGACGGAGGCGCCGCCGCACCGACCCTTCAGCCGACCCCTCTCGATCCTTCCGACCGAACGGCTCAAAGAGCAGTGGAGATATGCGGCCGCTCCGGCGCATATCATCAGGCAAGGCATTTCGCCATCGCCCAAGCCGAGGGACCCGAGCATGACGGTTGCGTTCGAGCCGCGTCGTTTCCGATCCACTGTTCCCTATTACGCCCGTTACCGGGTTTCCTACCCCGACCGGCTGATCCGTTTCGTGGCGGATCGCTGTGAGATTGACGAGGGTGCGCCTGTCCTGGATTTGGGCTGCGGACCGGCACCGCTTGCCGTCGGCTTTGCGCGCTTCGGTGCGACCGTCACAGCCATGGATCCCGAGCCCGATATGCTTGACGCTGCCAGGGAGCGCGCTCGCGAGTCGAACGTCACGCTACGCACCATCGAGGGCAGCTCCTACGATCTCGGCACCGTTCTCGGACGATTTCGCCTCGTCACCATGGGGCGATCGTTTCATTGGATGGACCGCCCGGCTACGCTCTCGGCGCTCGATCGCCTCATAGAGCCTGGCGGCGCTGTCGCCCTGTTCGACGACCGGCGCATTCCGTCGCCCGGCGTGCATTGGCGCACGCTAGTTGAGCAACTCCACGATAGGTTCATGCCGGACCAGACCGCACGGCGCCGTCAGCGAAAACTGGAAGAGGAACGCCACGAGGCGGTGTTGCTACGCTCCGCCTTCTCCGATCTCGAGCGCTACGGTGTAGTCTTCACGCGCAAACTCGACCCGGATGAAATCGTCGGGTGGGTCTTTTCGACTTCGATAACCTCCCCGGAGGCGCTTGGCGACAAGAAGGCCGATTTCGAAAGTGCACTCCGCGAGGGCCTGGCCGCCATGTCGACCAGCGGAGAATTCAGCGAGATCGTCGAGGTCAATGCGCTGATCGCAAAGAGGCCGAAAGACACCTGACCGGCACTTTCATCGTTCACGAATTGAGGAGTGCTTCGACGGCCGCCAAAGTCGGCGCCGCTTCGGCACCGCCGCGTCCGGTGGTCGCCAAAGCTCCGCACGCCGCAGCGAATCTCACGGCTCTCGGCAAATCGTAGCCGCGGGCGAGAGCGACGCCCAACCCGCCATTGAACGTGTCGCCGGCGCCGACGCTGTTGACTGCCTTCACGGGGAAAGGCGGAACGAAACCCTCGGCGTCGCGGCCCTGAAAATAGGCGCCGCGCTTTCCAAGCTTGATGACTGCCGTCGTGACGCCGCGCGAGCGAAGGACGCCCGCCGCCTTCGCCGCGTCCACTGCGTTCTCGGGCCTTATCCCGACCAGAGCCTCGGTCTCGGTCTCGTTGGGTGTGACGATGTCCACGGCGGAGAGCACATCCGATGAAAGTCCGCCACTCGGTGCTGGCGCCGGGTCTAGGATCACCAGCCCTCCATGGTCGCGAACCATCGCCGCCGCTGCCAAGCCCGCGGCCAGGGGAATCTCGAGCTGAATCAGAAGCACCGGCGCTTCCTTCAGGGTTGGCGCCGCGCTGTCAGTTGCGTCGACGCCAATCGTCGCATTGGCGCCGGCGATCACGACGATGCTGTTCTCTGCGTGAGCGTCGACGTTTATCAGGGCCACTCCCGTGTTCGTACCCTTGGCAATCAGCAGATGGTCAAGTCCCACGCCGAGCGCGCCGAGGCTCGTACGAGTCATCGTGCCGAAGCCGTCGTCCCCGATAGATCCGATCATCTCGACGCGAAGGCCAAGCCGCGCGACCGCGGCGGCCTGGTTTGCGCCCTTCCCGCCGAGAGTGATCGTGTAGCGCGACCCGGAAATCGTCTCCCCGGGCCTGGGCAGACGATCGCAGAAGCCCGTGACATCAGCGTTGACGCTGCCGAGAACGGCGATTGCGGGAGGCGATGAACTCGGCATGGACGGGCTACTCTCGGGTGATCGTCTTCAGCGGAACCGGAATGCTCGCCGGCACCTGCTGTGCCTTGATCACCTTGTCAGCCGTCTCAACTCCGAGGCTGCCGATGAGAGCCGGCTGCTGGGCAATGGTCCCGGAGAGTGCGCCGCTCTTCACGGCTGCGATGCCGTCCGGCGTACCGTCGAAACCTACCACGACGACGTGGCGCCCAGTGCGCCCGATGGCCTTGATGGCGCCGAGCGCCATCTCGTCGTTGGCGGCAAAGACGGCATCGATGTCGGGATGGGCCTGGAGAATGTTCTCCATGACATTGAGCCCTTGGGTGCGGTCGAAATTCGCGGGCTGAGTGGCGACGAGCTTGATGCCCGGCGCCGCACCGATGGCCTGCCGGAATCCGAGGCTGCGGTCGCGGGTCGGGTCGGTTCCCGGAAGTCCCTGGAGCTCGACGACATTGCCCTTCCCACCGAGCCGCTCGACAATCAACGCGCCCGCGAGCTTGCCGCCGGCCACGTTGTCGGACGCAATATGCGAGGCGACCATGACGCCCTTTGCCGTTCGGTCGAGCGTCAGGACGGGAACATGCTGCCGCGCGGCAGCACGAACCGCCGCTCTGGCGGCGTCGGAGTCGACGGGATTGAGCAAGAGTGCCTTCACGCTCTGGCTGAGCGCGTCTTCGACATTGGACAATTCCTTGGAGGGATCGTTCTCGCTGTCGAGGACGATGAGATCGTATCCGAGTTCCTTAGCCTTGGCCTTTGCCCCATTCGAGAGATCCACGAAGAACGGATTGTTGAGAGTGGACACGACGAGAGCCATCTTGTCGGCGGCCTGCGCCACGCTCGTCGACGCCGCAAGGAATGCGATCGCGGCGATGATCGGAAGTCTGCTTCGGGTCACGGGCATTTCCTTTCGTCGGGGCGGCGTCCTTGCGGCTAGGTCGACCTCGCCTGCCTATCCACGAGGACGGCAAGCAGGATGACGCAGCCTTTTGTGATGAGCTGGTAGTAGGAAGAGACGTCCAGCAGATTGAGTGCGTTGCTCAAGACGCCGATGATGAGCGAGCCGATGAGCGTGCCGGTCATGCTGCCGATGCCGCCGGCGAGGCTCGTCCCGCCGACGACGACGGCCGCGATGGCGTCGAGCTCGTATCCGAGGCCGGCCGTCGGCTGCGCGCTTTCGAGACGCGCGGTGAGAATGATGCCGGCGAGCGCCGATAGAAGCCCGGAAACCGCGTAGACGCTGATCTTGACCAGGGTGACATTGACACCCGAGAGCCGGGCCACGTTCTCATTGCCGCCGATGGCATAGACATAGCGCCCGAATCGCGTCTGGGTGAGGGCGACCCAACAGCCCGCGAAGACGATGGCGGCGATGATGACGGGGATCGGCAAGCCCAGCACATAGCCGTCGCCAATCGTCGCGAAGGCGTCGGAAGCATCGCCTCCGCTGGAGTCGATCGGTGTGCCGTTGCTGAACACGAGCACGATGCCCCGCAATACGGTCATGCTCACCAAGGTCGCGATGAAGGGCTGCACGGCGCCGTAGGTAACGAGCAGGCCCGAAACGGCACCGATCGCCACCCCCGCCAGCAGCACGAGCAGCATTGTACTTGCTAGTCCATGGCCACCCGCGATCAAAGTCGCGGCGAATGCGCCCGCGAGCGCAAGAATCGCACCGACGGAAAGATCGATGCCGCCCGTCAGAATGACGAAGGTCGCGCCCATCGCGATCGCAGCGTTGATCGAGGTCTGGCGCAGAACGTTGAGGAGGTTCTCAAGCTTCAGAAAATTCGGGCTGGCGAGCGAGACGGCGACGATCAGCGCGATGAGCCCGATCAGCGACTTGTTCTGCGAAAGGAAGCGCGAGAGGACGGTCATCGGCGACGCTTCCTCAGGCCACGGCGCGCTGCAGAATTGCATCCTGGGTCGCCTCGCCGCGGTCGAAAGCTCCATTCAGGCGGCCTCGGGAGAGGACGAAGATCCGGTCGGAGATGCCCAGCAGTTCCGGCATGTCCGACGAGATCAGGATGATGGTGAGACCCTTGCCCTTGAAATCGTCGATGAGGCGGTAGATCTCGCGGCGGGCGCCGACATCGACCCCGCGCGTGGGCTCATCGAGAACGAGCACCTTGGGGTTCGTCATCAGGGCCTTGGCCAATGCGACCTTCTGCTGATTGCCGCCACTCAGCGTGGCCACCACCGTGTCTTTGTCAGGGGTGCGGATCGCGAAGGTCTTGATGTATCCGGCGACGGCTTCATCCTCGCGTCGATGCGCGATCAGTCCGAATGGACTGACGAACCGGCGCAATGCCGTGAGCGACATGTTGTCCTCGACGGAATCGATCTGGATCAGCCCCTCGGTTTTGCGATCCTCGGGAAGATAGGCGATGCCTGCGCGCACGCCGTCCGCGGGCGAGCGCAACGACAACGGTCGGCCGTCGAGCTCGATCGAGCCCGCGCGCGCCGGAAGGGCTCCGTAGAGCGCCCTGCCGAGCTCGGTGCCGCCGGAGCCCACCAAGCCGGTAAATCCCACGACCTCGCCCTCGCCCGCTTCGAACGAAATCTCCTGGATACCCGGCGCCGACAACCCCGCGACCCGTAGACGCTTCACCCCATCGCCGGCGGCCGAGTGCGGGTATTTGTCGGCGATCTCGTGGCCCACCATGTGATGGACGATTTTCGCCTCATCGAATTCGGCAATATGTCCCGAAGCAACGGCGTGACCGTCGCGCAGCACCGTCGCGGCGTTACAGATTTTGAAGATCTCGCCCAGCCGATGCGAAATGTAGACGATACCCTTGCCCTGGTCGCGCAGGCGCCGGATGGAGTCGAAGAGTATCTCCGTCTCGACGTCGCTCAGCCCGTCGGTCGGCTCGTCCATGATGATCAGCCGCGCATCGAGTGAGAGCGCGCGAGCGATCTCCACCATCTGCCGCTGCCCGACACCCAGGCGGCTGACGCGAATGGCCGGATCTATGGCCTGGCGCAGGGCGTCGAGGTACTTGCGAGACTCGGCCCTCAAAGCGGCATGGTCGATCAGCCGCAATGAATTCAGGGGCTCGCGTCCCAGAAAGAGATTCTCGGCTACGCTCAATCCGGGAACGAGATTCTGATCCTGATGAATCATCGCGATGCCCGCAAACATCGCTTGGCGCGGATTGTTGAAGCGGATTTCCGCCCCATTCAGTCGGATGGAGCCGCCCGCATCGGCCTCGTAAATGCCGGTAACGATCTTCATCAGGGTCGATTTGCCGGCACCGTTCTCGCCGAGCAGGGCCATGACCTGCCCTGAGGCCACGGCGAAGTCGACGCGATCCAACACCTTCGTCCCGTGAAAGGTCTTGCTGATCCCGTTCAGATCGAGGATCGCCTTGGTCGAAATGGGGGGCTGAATCGCCATAGATGCCGGGTAGTTAAATGCCGGAGAGCCGGAGAGAGCGATCCACGGGAGTTAGAGGATATGGAATCGCCAATCTTCCGATCCCGCACGAGCGATTCCCGATTCGCACGACAATCGAGCCGGATTTCGCGTCCGGCACGGCTTCCGCACCATCTGCCACTTGGTTTCCGCCGGCGGCCGTGCGATATGCCGTTCTGGAGCGAGACGATCTAGGAAACGCGTAGATGTCGGACCTACCAACCGCCTCGAAAGCGCTGCGATGAGCAAGATTTCGCTCGTCGTGTCCGATGTGGACGGGACGCTGGTGACCTCGAACAAGATGCTGACCGAGCGCAACCGCGCGGCCGTGGCGGCACTCCAAAAAGCTGGCATCGGCTTCTCGATCATGAGCAGCCGCCCGCCCTTTGGGCTCCGAATGCTAGTCGAGCCATTGGCGCTGCGATTGCCGATCGGCGCCTTCAACGGCGCCGTGATAGCAGCACCTGACTTGAGTATCTTCGAGCAGAGCACGCTCGCATCGAACGTTGCGCGGGAGGCGATTGCGATGCTCCGCTCGGCCTCGGTCGGAGTATGGGCATTCACCGCGAGCCACTGGCTAACGGAGGACCCCAGCGGCGCCTATGTGGATAAGGAGATCGCGACGATTCGGACCCAGCCGACGATTGTCGCTCGCCTAGAGGATCATCTCGAGAGCGCTGTCAAGCTCGTGGGCGTAAGCAGGGATTTCGAGCGCCTGGCGTCGTGCGAGCTGGAGATGCGCCGGTCCCTGACGGACCGCGCTACCATCGCGCGCTCGCAGTCCTACTACCTCGACATCACCCCGGCAGGTACCGACAAGGGCCTGGGTGTAATGAAGTTGGCACGGCAGCTCAGCGTGCCGGCCGACGAGATCGTCACCATCGGGGACATGGAGAACGACGTTCCCATGTTCCGCAACAGCGGCCTCAGCATTGCGATGGGCAATGCGACCGCCGAAGTGAAGCTGACCGCCCGCGCAGTGACGCTCTCGAACGAGGAGGATGGCGTTGCGCATGCGATTGAACAGATAATTTTGCCGTGCGCCTCAGGTTCGCGAGGCACGTGAACTGGCCGCACTCTGGCTCGAGACCGCTATTGCCCCCATTCGAGGAACACCCCGACGTCCCCGGTCATGCCACGCCACCGGGACAGTCGAGGATGCGTGCAGTGAGATGGAATCCATGAGGTCGCAGATCCCCGTCCCACCTGCGACAGAGCTCGGCCAAGGCTGTCCGACGTCGGTCTCATTTTGTCGCGTGCCCGACTGATGGACCCACATGCGCCGCCGCGCGGTCCAGCTCATCTTCGATCTGCTCGAGGCTATGCCCCTTGGTCTCGGGCACGGTCGCGATGATGAACGCGAGCGCGGCGATGCTCAGCACCGCGTAAGTGAGAAACGCTCCCGCGCTGCCGGCAATGCCGACAAAGTCGAGGAACGTCGCGGAAACGATCAGATTGAATGCCCAGTTGGCGACGGTCGCGAGGCTCATTGCCCGACCGCGGAGCGCAAGCGGGAATATCTCGGAGATCAGCAGCCAGAAGACCGGCCCGAGCCCAATCGCGAAGAAGCCGACGTAGATCGCGACCGACGCCATTGCGATCCAGGCAAGCTGGCCCGAGGCTCCCGCATGGAAAGCAGCGGCGAGAACGAGCAACGTCGCTGCCATGCCGCCGAGGCTCCAGAATAGAAGTTGCCGCCGCCCAAGCCGGTCGATCAGCCGGATCGAGACGATAGTCATGATGACATTCACGAGGCCGACTCCGGCAGTTGCCAAGATCGAGGTCGCCGCGGACGAGAGTCCGGCCGACTGGAAAATCTCGGGGGCGAAGTAGATGACAGTGTTGATCCCGGTTATCTGCTGAAACATCGCAAGGCCGATGCCGATGACCAGCGGCCGCCGCAGGCGCGGAGAGAGCAGTTCGCCCCAGCCCGAGAGCTGTTTGTTTTCCCGCGCGAGGTCGGTTTTGAGCTCGTTGAGCTCGGCGCTCACATCGGCGCCGCCGCGCAGATTCCGGAGCACGTCGCCCGCCGCCTCCGCCTTGCCGTGGCCGGCGAGCCAGCGTGGGCTTTCCGGCAACACCAGCATGCCGATCCAGAGTATGACCCCCGGCAGGGCGCCGAGCCCGAGCATCCAGCGCCAGCCCTGGGTCGCGTCGGCGAGCGCGAACCCGACGAGGTACGAGACGAGAATACCGAGGGTGATGCAGAGCTGGTTCAACGACACGACGGCACCCCGATCGCTCGCGGGCGCGATTTCCGCGAGGTATAGCGGCGTCAGCATCGACGCCACGCCGATCGCAAGCCCGACGAGGAGTCGGCCAATGAGCAGTAGCGTCAGCTCGGTGGCGCTCGCCGAGAAGAGCGCGCCCAGGACGAACAACACGGCAGCGTAGAGTATGACGCGCCGCCGTCCGAGCTTGTCGGAAAGGGTTCCGGCGAACGAGGAGCCGATTGCGGCACCGGCCAGCACGATCGCGACCACGATCCCCTGCATGGTCGAAGAGAGATGCATGACCTGCCGGATGAAGAGCAGCGCGCCCGAAATCACACCGGTGTCGTAGCCGAACAGCAATCCGCCGAGGGCGGCGACACAGGCGATCACGTAGAACGGCATGATGGCATCTCCCTTGGGATGCTATGCGTTGACTTCGGAGTTCTGCGCACGGATTCGTCGCACCGTTGTCGGCGCCTCAGCGATGAAAGCCTCGGTCGCCATACCCACGAATATTCCGCTGTCGACCACCCCGACGGTGCGGCGGAGGTCATCCGCCAATCTCTCGGGGTCGGTGCCGGCGTCGATATCGTGGCAGTCGTAAAGCAGATTGCCGCTGTCCGTCGTCACCGGCTTCCTTTCGCCGTCGACACGCAAGACAGGGCGCACGCCAATCCGCGACAGGCGCCGCGCGGTCGCCTCGTGACCGAATGGCACCACCTCCACCGGCACCGGGGCGCGGCTTGCAAAGCGTTGCGCCACTTTCGAGCCATCGACGGCTATCAGGAAGCGCCGCGCCGCAGCGGCGACGATCCGCTCCCGCAGGAGCGCGCCGCCGCGGCCCTTGATGAGAGTGAGCGAATCCAGCAGCACTTCGTCGGCACCATCTATTGCGATATCCAGCGTTTCCGTCTCGGCAAACCCCGTGAGGGGAATGCCGAGTTGCCGCGCCAGCGCCTCCGTGCGCTTGGAGGTCGGGATGCCCGCGATGCGCAGGCCTTCCGAGCGAATACGCCGCGCGATCTCATCCAGCGCGAAACTCATCGTAGTGCCGGTGCCGAGACCAATTCGCATTCCGCTCTTGACCTCACCGACGGCGGCGACCGCGGCAGCGCGCTTTAATGCTTCCTGGTCGGACGTCATTGTCCTGCGGCCGCGCGGTCGGCGATGAAGAGCAGATCGCCCGAGGGGGTGAGACGTGCGGCCGGAGCGGTACTCTCTCCTGAGAGCACTTCCTTGAGGATCGCCCGCTTGCCGTTGCCGCTCACCAGAAATGCGATGTGTCGACTCGAGTTGATTGGCGGATAGGTAAGCGTAATTCGCACTTCGGGCCGGCCATGTGAGACCTCAGCGGCCCAGCGATCCCGTTCCTGGAGCACCTGCTCGCCGGGAAGGAGCGAGGCGGTATGTCCGTCGTCGCCGAGACCGAGCAAGCAGATGTCGAAGAGCGGGCGGTCTCTTTGGAGAAGCGTTCCGCCGTAAGCGCGCTGCAACTCGCGCTCGTACTCGAGGGCGGCAGCGGCTGCGCTAAGCCCTACGGTCGGCACGGGATGGATGTTCTGGGACGGCACCGGCGCCGCGTCCAGCATCGCCTCCCGCACCATCCTGAAGTTGCTCTCGGGATGATCGGGCGGGACGAACCGTTCATCGCCCAAGTACCAATGAACCCTTTGCCAGGGTACTTGCCCAATGAGCCGAGAGCTCGCGAGCTCCTGATAGGTACGACGCGGGGTCGAGCCACCCGACAGCGCAACACGAACCGGTCCGCTCGTCTCCATCGTCCACGCAACAATGCGATCCGCCGCGGTGCGGGCGAGCGCCCCTGCATCGTCCACGACGAGCAGCTTTCCATATGGAGGTGAGGGGCTCGTTCGGCGGTCACTCATTTTGCATTTGCTCCCGCTCTCAGGGCCGCGATCGATCGGCGATAGTCGGCAGTACCGAAGATCGCCGATCCCGCGGCGAATGCGTCGGCACCCGCCTCGTGTGCCAAGCGGATGGTTTCCGGCGTGAGTCCCCCGTCGACCTCGATCCGGGGCGAGAACCCCGCGGCATCGCACATGCGGCGAATGGCCCGTATTTTCGCCAGCGCCTCCGGGATGAATGTCTGACCCCCGAAGCCGGGGTTGACGGACATCACGAGAACGATCGCGACCATGTGCAGGACGTGCTCGATCATCGACACCGGAGTTGCCGGATCGATCACCACGCCAGCCGCTTTGCCAAGGTGCCGCACCTGCTCGAGCGTGCGATGAAGATGAACGGTCGAGCTTGGCTCGGCGTGGATCAGCAGATGGTCGGCGCCGGCTTTGACGAAATCGTCGAGGTAACGTTCGGGCTCCACAATCATCAGATGGACGTTGACGGGCTTTGCCGTGGCCTTGCGAACCGCGCTAACGACGCCGGGGCCGAAGGTGATATTGGGCACGAAACGGCCGTCCATCACATCGACATGGATCCAATCGGCGCCGGCCGCATCGACGGCTCGCACTTCCTCGGCCAAGCGGCCGAGATCCGACGAGAGAATCGAGGCGGCGATCACGGGTGATCTCACCCTGCGCCCCCATTCAGGAGATGGCGCTCCACCGCCTTAGCGAAGCCCTCGTCGTTATAGCTGTCAGTCACCGCCTTCGCTTGCGCCTTGACCTCGTCGCTCGCGTTTCCCATTGCGATGCTGAATCCGGAGCGGCGGAACATCAGGACGTCGTTGGGCATGTCCCCTATGGTCGCGATCTCGTCGGCGGGAATCCCAAAGTGCTTCGCCAGCGCATCGACGACCGCACCCTTGTTCGCATCGGGATGTGTGACGTCGAGATAGTAGGGCTGGGATCGCTTGGCGGAGGCTCGAGCGCCAAGCGCTGCGGACACGTCGGCCTCGCATCGGGCAACCAGATCGTGATCGTCGCTCACGCCCACGATCTTCACGGCTTGATCGAGATCGCTTTCCTTATAACGAGGCACCACCGTCGCCTTGAATTTCACCGTCCAGGCCTCGCGCGCAACATGCGGCGCGTCTTCCTGGTGAATCTGCCAGTCGGTGCCGGTATAGAGCCACGCGTCCATGCCGTAGCGCTCGATGATCCCGATCGTTTGCCTCGCAACCTCGGGAGCAAGCCGGCGGGTCTCGATCACCGACAAGTCTGGACGCGCGAACACGCCGCCGTTGAATCCGGCAAGCGGAGAGTCCAGGGCCAACGGCTCGATCAACATCGCCATCCCGCGCGGCGGGCGCCCGCTGGTTATCGCGAAACGGATCTTTCGCTCCCGGAGCGCAGCCACCGCGGCCTGCGCGCGGGGGGTGAGCACCTTCTCCTCGGTGACCAGCGTGCCATCCACGTCCGCGAGAAGCAGGGAGATGCGCGGCATGAGGGTTTCTCACATCGAATTGCCGATGGGCCGCCAGGCGTGGCCGTCTCGCCCTAGCAAATCGTCTGCGGCCTTCGGGCCGGCCGTGCCAGCTTCGTAATTCGGAAAGTCTGTGGGCTTCTGCTCCGCCCAATGGTCGAGCACCGGCTGCACGATGCGCCAGCCTCCTTCGACCATGTCGGCGCGCTGGAACAAGGTCGAATCGCCGATCATGCAGTCGTAGATGAGCGTCTCGTAGCCGACATTGGGTTGCGGCGGGAACCAATCCTTGTACGAAAAGCTCGTCTTGACCGGGGCAAGCGCCACGACCTGCCCCGGCCTCTTGACCTGGAACTGGAGAGAGATCCCTTCTTCGGGTTGGATCTGCAGCACGAGCCAGTTCCAGCCCATTTCCGCGACCTTGGTGCCCTTGAAGAGCGCAAGGGGAGCGCGGTGGAATCGGATCGCAATTTCGGTCCAGTACTTGCTCATCCGCTTGCCCGTGCGGAGGTAGAACGGAACGCCCGCCCAGCGCCATGTATCGATGTCGAGCTTCAGCGCGGCGTATGTCTCGATCGTCGAGGTGGCGCTGACATCGGCCTCGTGCCGGTAGTCAGCCACCGCCTGCCCCGATACCTTGCCGCTCGCGAACTGGCCTCGCACAGCGCAATCCGGCGAGATCGCGGGGATGGCATTCAAGACGTCACTCTTGCGGCTTCGGATCGTGTCGGGATCGAAATTGGACGGCGGTTCCATCGCGGTCATCGTCAACAATTGAAAGAGATGGTTCGGCACCATGTCGCGCAATGCGCCGGTCTGCTCGTAGAAGCGTCCGCGGTGCTCGATGCCGATCGTCTCGGCGACGGTAATCTGTACGTGATCGATGTGGTCGCGGTTCCAGATCGGCTCGAACATGCCGTTCGCAAACCGTACCGCCATGATGCTCTGGACCGTCTCCTTGCCGAGAAAATGGTCGATCCGATAGATCTGCGACTCCGCGAGAACCTTCAGCAGACGGGCATTGAGCGCCCTTGCGGAGGCGAGATCGTGGCCAAACGGTTTTTCGACGATGACCCGCCGCCAGCGCTTGCCGCCCTGCTCATCGGCGAGCCCCGCGCCGGCGATCTTTTCGGCGACGGGACCAAAGAAACGATCGGCGACGGCGAGATAGAACAGCACGTTGCCCGCGGTCCCGTTGGTGTGCTCTGCGGTGTCGAGGAGATCGCCCAACTTCTCGAAAGTCGCGCCACTGGCAAAATCGCCCTGCAGATACGTCATCCGCGACAGAAGCGAGTTCCACGCGCCCGTGTCGATATTGTCGGCATGGAATTCACCGCGGCCTTTCGTAAAGCTTTGCAGCATCTCCGTCAGGCGTTTGCGCCACTCGTCCGTCGAGAGATCGGCTATGTCGACCCCGATCAGCGCAAAGTGCTCGGGAATCAGCTTGGTCCTCGCGAGATTGTAGAGTGCGGGAACGACCAGCCGCTTGGTCAGATCGCCGCCCGCGCCGAAAATCACAATCGCGCAGGGACCAGCCGCCTTTGCTTGTGCGATCGGCTGTGCCGTTGCTTCCGCAGGTGATTTGTCGTCTGACATGACGTGCTCTCTCAGGAGGCGTGCAGCGCAATCTGTTCTCGGGCGACCCTCACGACGTGATCGGGCGTGAAGCCGAATTTCGTGAGCAAACCCTTGAGCGGTGCCGAGGCGCCGAAGGTATGCATTCCCACGACGGCACCATGTCGTCCGACGTAACGTTCCCAGCCGATGACCGACGCCTGCTCGACGGCAACGCGCGGGGAAATGGCGTCGGGGAGCACTTTCTCGCGATACGCCGCGTCCTGCTGCTCGAAGAGCTCCCAGGACGGCATGCTCACGACGCGTGCGGGGATCTTCGCCGCAGCGAGCTCCTCGGCCGCGGCGACGCAGATCGAGATCTCGCTGCCGGTGCCGATCAAGATGACCTTGGGTGACGCGCCGCCGATGTCAGCCAGGACATAGGCGCCGCGCGCGAGACCCGAGGCAGCCGCGAACCGGCTTCGGTCCAAGGTCGGCAGAGCCTGGCGGCTCAGAATCAGACAAGTCGGCTGATGTTTCAGCTTGAGCGCAACGCGCCAGGCTTCCGCGACCTCATTGGCATCGCAAGGTCGTATGGTGATGAGGCCAGGGATGGCGCGGAGCCCGGCGAGCTGC
>Ga0335082_10001456_pt1 | contig 25262 bp, 20 predicted proteins | sample Lox_Sample_41_FD_206718 | JGI IMG/M metagenome (GOLD analysis project Ga0335082, IMG submission 206718) | Soil microbial communities from Loxahatchee National Wildlife Refuge, Florida, United States - Lox_Sample_4.1 | ecosystem: Environmental > Terrestrial > Soil > Wetlands | place: USA... | reverse complement strand
TCATGGGCATGATCCGGCCGAAGCTGGTTTTCACGAGGTCGATCTGGCGGGGCGTCATGGCAGGAAGTCTCTCTGGATACGGGTGCGCTTTGGTGAGCCTTGGGCGCACCGGGGCCGCTTTCCGTTCACTCTAACCGAAGGAGGCCGGGCATCTCTGTGAGGTGTGTCACAGCAACCGGGCGGGGCTCGGGACTGATCGTCGCGGCATGGTGGTTCGTCACAGCCTGCCGCCGGGTTACGGGGTTTGCTCATGCCGAATAGACATGGAAACCAGTCACACCAGGGTGATTGGCCCATGCGGATGTACAGCCTATGTTGTGAGGCCGGATCAGTGGGATCGATAGCCATGGCTTCGAAGGCGAAGAAATCCAAGTCGGCCGGCTGGGCTCCCTGGCAGGAGCGGAACGGGACTTTCTCCTGGTTCCGGGCGGCGACCCTGCTGGCGGTTTGCCTGCCGGGCATCGTCACCCTTGTGCAATATTATGCCGGCTATTTCCCGGTGCGGCCGATCACCGAGATCATCCACGCCACGGGGCTCTGGACCATCCGCCTGCTGATGATCGCCCTGGTGGTGACCCCGTTCCGCCAGGCCTTCCGCTGGCCGCGCCTGGTCGTGGTGCGCCGGATGATCGGCGTCGCCGCCTTCTCCTACGTGGCGCTGCACCTCACGTTCTACGCCGCCGACAACATGTTCAACCTCTACAAGGTCGGCAGCGAGATCGTGCTCAGGATCTATCTCACCATCGGCTTCGCGGCGGTGCTGATCCTCGGCGCGCTCGCATTGACCTCGACCGACGGCATGCTGCGACGGATGGGCGGCGCGGCTTGGATCCGGCTGCATCGCTGGGTCTATGTCGCTGGCGTGCTCGCTTGCATCCACTACTTCATGCAGTCGAAGCTCAATGTCAGTGAGCCGCTGGCGGTGGCCGGCCTCTTCGTCTGGATGATGCTCTATCGCCTTGTCATGTGGACGACGACGCCGGAGCGGGCCGGCGCGCTCGGCACTCTCGCCGGGCTCGGCGTCCTGGCGGCGCTGGCGACCGGCTTCGGCGAGGCGGCCTATTACCATTTCGTCGTCCACGCGCCGTTCTGGCGCGTGCTGCAGGCCGATACCAACTTTCACGCCGGCATCCGCCCCGCCTGGTACGTGCTCGGCATCACCATGGCGGTCGTGGTCGCGGCTGCACTGCGGCAATGGCAGCGCGCCCGGCAGGCCGCATTGGCGGCGGCTTAACTTTTCATTGCTTCTCCGCCGCTCGGGCGGCGCGGTATCATTCCCGAGGACCGCAGGGGAGGGGAGCATGCCGCTGGATTCAATCGAGGTTCCGCCGAGTGTCGGATCGGCCGCCAAGGCCGTCGCGGTGGCGACGCATGAATATCTCGGCTGGATCGGAGATCCTCTAGCGACTCTCACCCAGGCGGTGGAGGCGGATCCGGATTTCGCCTTCGGGCACACCCTGATCGGTGCGTTGCGGGTTCTGTCTGGCGAGACCGGAGGATCGGCAGGCGTGCAGGCGGCACTGGCCGCCGCCCGGAAGAACGAGGCGAAGCTCGGCGCCTGGGAGCGGGGGCACATCGCCGCGCTGGAAGCCTGGGCCGGCGACCGGATCCGGCGCGCCGTCGCGATCTGGGAAGAGATCCTGATCGAGCATCCCCGCGACGTCTGGGCGCTGCGTTTCGCGCACGACACCTATTTCTATCTCGGCGATGCCGGGAACCTCCGGGACTCGATCGCGCGGGTGCTGCCGGAATGGCCGGAAGACGACGCGCTCCACGGTTTCCTGCTCGGCATGCATGCCTTCGGCCTGGAGGAGGTCGGCGATTTCCGCCAGGCGGAGGTGAAGGGCCGTCGCGCGGTCGAGCGCAATCCGAAGGACACCTGGGCGATCCATGCGGTCGGCCATGTGCTGGAGATGGAAGGTCGCACCATCGAGGGGATCGGCTGGTACCGCGATTTGAAGGAGCACTGGACGCCGGCGGTCGGGCTGGCCGTGCACCAATGGTGGCACTACGCGCTCTACCTCATCGAGCGGGGCCGGCTGGACGAGGCGCTGGCGCTCTATGATGACGAGATCCGCGCCGCCAAATCCGGTGCGCTGCTGGACCTGGTGGATGCTGCGGCGCTGCTCTGGCGGCTGAAGCTCGCGGGGGTCGATACCGGGACGCGCTGGAAGGAATTGGCACCGCACTGGTACGGCCATATCGACGACCATGTGCTGGTCTTCAACGACGTGCACATTGCGCTGGCTGCCGGGATCGCCGCCGATCGCGCGGCGGAGGCGCGGCTGGACAAGTCGCTCGGCGACTACATCGCGCGGGCGAAGGGCACCAATCGCGATGTCTCGGCAGATGTCGGACAGGCACTCGTGCGCGCGATCGCGGCGTTCAGCGCGGGAGATTTCGGGCGCACGGTCGATCTGATGCTGCCGGTCCGTGGGCAGATCCGGCGGATCGGCGGCAGCAATGCCCAGCGCGATCTCTTCAACCAGACCCTGATCGCCGCGGCGATCGGCGCCGGGCGCCTGCCGCTGGCCCGCGCTCTCCTGGCCGAGCGCACGGCGCTGAAGCCCAACAGCGTGACGGCGCGGAAGCTCTACGAGGAGGTGCTGGGGACCCTCGGCCGGTTGCCGCATGGGGGGTGAAAGAACGAGCCACGGGTCGCAGGCTGAGACCACGCCGGCGGCGGGCCGCGAGGTCGTCAGCGGCACGGTGAACTTGCGGAACGGCCGGACCTATCATTTCGTCACCGCCGGCCCGCAGGACGCGCCCCCGCTCGTCTACCTCCACGGCTACAGCGATTCCTGGCGCAGCGCGGAGCTGCTGATCCCGCATCTCAGCGACCGCTTCCGGATCCACGCGCTTGATCAGCGCGGTCACGGCCGGACCGGCGGCGGCTTTGCGGACTATGCCATCGACAGTTTCACCGCGGACGCTGCGGAGTTCGTCGCGGCGGTCGTGGGCCGCCCCGTGACCCTGGTCGGCCATTCGTTGGGCAGCCTCGTGGGACAGCGGCTCGCCGCGCGCCACCCGGAAATGATCGAACGACTGGTGCTGATCGCCAGCGCGGATACGTCGGGCGGAAACGAGCCGCTCGCCGCGTTCGGCGCGACCCTTGCCGAGTTCGAAGAGTCGCTGCCCTATGACTTCGTCTACGAATTCCAGGCGAGCACGCTGGCCAATCCGATCGATCCCACGCATCTCGAGGCTTTCGTGCAGGAGAGCATGCGGCTCGATCTCGACGCCTGGCGCAAGGTCGCCGCGGCCCTGGTCGACGACACGGCCGTGGTGGCGATGGGCGTCCAGCAGCCGACGCTGGTGCTGTGGGGCGACCGGGACAGTCTGTTCGATGCCGAGGCGCAGCGGAAGTTGCTGGCGTTGCTGCCGCGCGGCGAGCTCCGGGTCTATCCCGGTGTCGGCCACGGCCCCAACTGGGAAGTTCCGGGGACGGTGGCGCGCGATATCATCGCCTTCCACGGCGGATAGCGACCGCGTGCCTACTCCGCAGCGGTCTCGGTGCGGAGCGCGAGACGCACCTTCTTCCACTCGCTGACGACGATCAGCGCGCCGCTCAAGAGGATGAGGCCGGCGCCGGCGAAGACGTTGAGGCCGGGGACGTTGTGCCAGATCGCATAGCCCAGCACGAACGACCAGACCAAAGCGGTGAATTCCAGCGGCGAGACCACGGAAGCGGGCGCGCGCTTGATGCCCTCGATCAGGAAGTACTGCGCCACGGCGCCGAGCGCGCCGATCGACGCCATCAATGCCAACTGCGTCGGATCGGGCATGCGCCAGACCCAGAGCATCATCGGTGCGGTCATGACGACGAAGGCGAAGCTCGAGGTCATCATCTGCACCAGCGTCGACTCTTTGAGCGCGATCTGCCGGATCAGGATCATCGATGCCGCCCAGAAGCAGGCCGCCAGCAGCGCAAGGCCGATCGCCTCGGCGTGATTGAAATCCCCCGGCTTGCAGGCGATGAGGACGCCGGCAAATCCGACCAGGATCGAGAACCAGCGGGACCGGGTGACGGTCTCGCCGAGGATCGGCACCGCCAGCACCGCGACCATGAGGGGCGAGGCGAAATAGATCGTCGTCAATTCGGCGAGCTGCAATGTCTTCGCCGCGGTGTAGAAGCAGAACCAGGCGCCCAGCAGGACGATCGAGCGCACGAGCAGCGCGTTGCGGATCGGCGAGCGCGCCGCGCGCAGCACGCCGCGCTTCCGCCCGACGGCGACGCAGATCGTGAAGATGACCGTGCTGCGGATGAAGAGGACCTGCAGCGGGGCATAGCCCGCCACCAGCCATTTGATGCCGGCATCGTGCAGCGTGAAGATCGCGAAGGCCGTCGAGACGCAGATGATGCCCCACATCACCCCGTAGCGGCCACCGAGGTGCCGTGGCGCAGGGGCGGCGGTCGTCTCTCGGAGCGGAGTGTTGCCCTGGGGCATGGGGGCGGCGGCGGGCCTTGAAAACGTCGTCGTCGGTGTGATTCGGAAGCACGGATGTCGCAGCTTCGGCGAGGCGCCGGCCGGGCACCAGCTTGATTTCGGAGCGGATGCCATGCCGAAAAGCGCAGGCAGGGGAAGGAGTTATCCACAGGCGACCGGCCGCCCGCGCCGAATGCGGTGGGCGAGGATCCGTCGAAATTAGCTAAAATTCTATTAAACTCGGAAATGAAAGAACTTGCGACCTGCCCGGGGAGCGCTCAGATTCCGCGGGTGACCACATTTAGGTCAGGAGAATCGTGATGAACATCTCGGCAGTCACCGGCGTTGCCGCGGCCTTCGAAGGCGCGCGCGTGGCCGGCCAGCAGCAGGCGGCGGCCACCACGTCGGCCAGCCAGACGCAGCGCGAGAACGACCGCCAGGCCGAAGAGGCCGACCTGAAGAAGACCGACACCGTGACCCAGGATCAGGAATCCTCGGGCACCGGTGAGACCGGTCATCGCCGGGTGAACATCCTCGCCTGATTTAGGCCGAGAGCCATCGATCGAGAACGCGCCCGTTCGGGCGCGTTTTCTTTTTCCGCTCAGCCCTTCTGGAATCCGGTGAGGAAGGTGGCGAGGTTGTCGCCGAGATAAGGCGTCAGATAGCCGCCCTCCTGGGTGATCACCGTCGGCAGCCGCAACCCCGCGATCATCGCCGCCATCTGCCCGAAGCCCGCGGTGGTGACGCCGCCGCCCGCCAGCGGATCGGCCTCGTGCGCGTCGAGGCCGAGTGCCAGCACCAGGGCGCCGGGCGCGAAATCCGCGACGCGCTGCAGCGCGGCGCCGAGTGCCTTCTGCCAGACCTCGTCCTTGCTCTTCACCGGCACCGGCAGGTTGAGGTTGAAGCCTTCGCCCGCGGCGTTGCCGCGCTGATCGGCATAGCCATAGAAGAACGGGTAGTAGTTGGCGGGATCGCCGTGGATCGAGACGGTGAGCACGTCGGCGCGATCATAGAAGATCGCCTGGGTGCCGTTGCCGTGATGGACGTCGATGTCCAGCACCGCGACCTTGCCGTGCTTCCCGCGCAAGTGCTGGGCGACGATCGCGGCATTGTTCAGATAACAGAAGCCGCCGGCTCGCTCGTCGTACGCATGGTGTCCCGGCGGACGGCAGAGCGCATAGGCGGCGCGCTCGCCGGCGAGCACCAGCTCCGCCGCGGTCAGCGCCGACATCGCCGAGGCGTGCACCGACTTCCAGGTGTCACCGGTCATCGCCGAGGAGAAGTCCTGGATGTGCCAGCCGGCCCGGCCGAGGATGTTCTCGGGGTAGCCGGCAGGCTCTTCCAAGGGACGGATGCTCGGCATCATCTCCACATAGCTGCCGGGCACGGCGCTCCATTCCGCATAGCCGTTGGCGAGGAAGTCGACATAGCGCTCGGTGTGGACCGCGGTCAGCCGGTTGCGCTCGAAGGCCCGGGGCGGCACGCGCTCGAGCCCGGCCTTGTCGGCACCGGCCAGGAGCCGCGTCACCCGTTCCGGGCTCTCCGGGAAGTCGATGATGTTGCCATAGCGCAGGTAGCGCGCCGGGGCATGGGCGTTCTGGGCCTCGTCGAAGACGCATTTCATGAGCGATTCCACAGAGATAAGCAGGAATGGGCGCCCCAAGGCGCCGCACCGCATTGAACCAGATCGGCCGGTCGCGGCACAATAAGGCCCGTGGGGAGATGCGGGAGATCGAGAGGAAATCGTGAACCGGGCGGATCTGGAAGCGGCGACGACAGCCGGCATCATCACGCGCGATCAAGCGGAGCGGCTCGAGACCTTCCTGGCCGCGCGCGGCACTGCGCCGGCAGTAGCGCCGTCGTCCACGGCGGCGACGCCGGCCAAGTTCGATTTTTCGCATCTCCTCTGGTATGCGGGCGCGCTGATCGTGATCGGCGCCCTGACCCTGTTCACGACCCTCGCCTTCGAGCAGGCGGGCGGCCAGGCGCTGACCTGGACCGCGATCGCCTATGCCTTCGGCTTCGTGCTGCTGGGCCGGGCGCTCTGGAAGCGGCCGGGGCTGCGCACGCCCGCCGGCCTGCTGATCGCCTGCGCGGTCGCCATGGCGCCGCTCGCGATCTTCGGCGTGCAGGCGGCTTATGACATCTGGCCGATGCCGTTCGGCGATCCCGGCGAGTACAACGACTATTTCGAATGGATGAATGCGAGCTGGCTCTACATGGACCTCGGCACGATCGTCGCCGGCGCCATCGCACTCTATTTCTTCCCGTTCCCGTTCATCGCCGCGATCATGGCGACGGCGCTCTGGTTCCTCTCCATGGACCTGACGCCCTGGGTGTTCGGCGTCAAGGATTTCACCTGGGAGATGCGCCAGGAGGTCTCGGTCTGGTTCGGCCTCGTGCTCTGCGCCGTCGCCTGGGGGCTTGACCTCAAGCGCTGGTCTGCGGGCGACTTCGCATTCTGGCTGCATCTCGCCGGCATCATGGCCTTCTGGGGCGGCCTGACCTCCATGGACAGCGACAGCGAGGCGGCGAAGCTGTTCTATTGCCTGATCAACATCGCCATGGTGGCGCTGTCGGTCTATCTGATGCGCCGTGCCTATGCGGTGTTCGGCGCCCTGGGCGTCTCCGCCTATCTCGGCTATCTCGCCGAGGACGTGTTCCAGGATTCGCTGCTCTTCCCGCTGGCACTGTCCGTGATCGGCCTCGCGGTGATCGGCCTCGGCATCTGGTACTTCCGCAAGCGCCAGGCGATCGCCCATTGGATGGCGTCCAGCCTGCCCGGCGAGTTGCAGCGCCTGCGCCCGGTCCATGCGCGGGAAGCAAGCGCGTAACCCTCCCATTTCGCATCGGGGTCGGGTTAGGGTGGGGCATGGACCTCGCCTCGATGCACCTCGCCCTGAAGTACCACCTCCCGACGACCGCCACCGCGCCGTTTTGCCCCTCGGAAGTCCGGGGGACGGTGGCGGTGCCGCCGGGTCTGCCGCTCTGGCAGAAGCTGCTGCGCTATTGCGGCCCGGGCCTGCTGGTCTCCGTCGGCTACATGGACCCCGGCAACTGGGCGACCGACATCGAGGCGGGATCACGCTACGGCACTGCGCTCCTCTTCGTCGTGGTGCTCTCCAGCCTCGCCGGCATCCTGCTGCAGACGCTCTGCGCCCGGCTGGGCCTCGTTGCCGGCAAGGACCTCGCCCGGCTTTGCCGCGAGCGCTATGCGCCGCCGGTCGCCTTCCTGCTCTGGATCTTCGCCGAGCTCGCGATCATCGCCTGCGACGTCGCCGAGGTGCTGGGCTCGGCGCTGGCATTGAACCTGCTCTTTCACCTGCCGCTCTGGCTCGGCGTGGTGCTGACCGGCTTCGACACGGTGATCGTCTTGAGCTTGAAGGGCCGCGGCTTCCGCCAGCTGGAGGCGATCGTGCTCGGCCTCGTCGGCACGATCTTCCTCTGCTTCGCGATCGAGATCGCGCTGCTCCAGCCCGCCTTGGCTTCCGTGCTGGGCGGCCTGGTGCCGGACCTCAAGCTCGCCACTGACCCGCAGGCCTTCTACCTCGCGGTCGGCATCGTCGGGGCGACGGTGATGCCGCACAATCTCTATCTCCACACCTCGATCGTGCAGACCCGGGTGACACGCCCGACCGAGGCAGCGAAGCGCGACGGCATCCGCTGGGCGACGGTCGATATCGTGGTGGCGCTGGCGCTCGCCATGCTGGTCAACGCGGCGATCCTGATCGTCGCCGCGACCGCATTCCACGAAAGCGGGCAGACGGCGGTCACGGATATCGACGAAGCCTATCGCCTGCTGGCGCCGCTGACCGGCTCGGGGCTGGCGGCGATCCTGTTCGGAATCGCCCTCCTGGTCTCCGGTCAGAGCTCAACCTTCACCGGCACGGTGGCGGGGCAGGTGATCCTGGAGGGCTTCCTGGATCTCAAGATCCCCTGCTATCAGCGCCGCCTCATCACCCGCGCGCTCGCGCTTGGGCCGGCGCTCATCGGTGTGCTCTGGCTGGGCGAGGGTTCGGTCGGGCGGCTCCTGGTCCTGAGCCAGGTGGTGCTGACGGTGCAGCTTCCCTTCGCGATCTGGCCGCTGGTCCGTTTTACCTCCGATCGCGCGCTGATGGGCGGCTTCGCCTCCGGGCCGGTGCTGAAATCGCTCGCCTGGATCATCTTCGCCGCCATCGCCGCGGCAAACGTCTGGCTGATCGGCGGGATGGTCGGCTAGTTCGATCCCCGCGACAGGGGGCCGTCGCTCGCGCCGGGGAGATCGGCATCGCGCGCCATGATCCAGGGCAGGACCCGCAGGTAGAAATCGCCGGTCGTGCCTCCGGGCCAGCGCGGCCATTCGGTGAGGTGCGGCGCCGCGTGGCGGTAATATTCGCGCGCCTTTGCGCGATCGCCGGAGACGACGGCGAGATAGCAGAGCGCATTCCACGCTTCCGGGCTCAGCCCATACGCTTTCTCGCGCACCTGGAAGGTGCGCTGCACCTCGTCCCAGTCGAGGCCGGTGCTGCGGAACACGTCGGGGCCGGCCATGTGGAAGGTCAGGATCTCCGCGGCATAGGCATAGGCAACGGCGCCGGTCTCTCCGTTGGACTCGGTCCGCAGGTCCTGCAGGAATCGCGGGATGTCGCCCGGCCTGCCGAACCAGTTCGGCTCGAGGAGGGTCACGTAGTCCTTGTAGTAGCTGAAGTAGGTCGGAAACTTGTGCCGCGCCGCATTGAACACCGCATCGATCTCCGCACGCGGTCGGTTGAAGTCGCGGGCAAGCTCCAGAAGCACGGAATAGGCCTCGGGGTCGATCGAGGGATCGATCGATTGCATATAAGTTGACGCCGTCTTGATCCGGTCGAAGAAGATCGGCCAACGATCCCGCGGCACCTGATTGGCGTAACCATCGCCCCGCGCGACCCAGGCATACGCGTCCCAGAGGCTGGCCAAGATGATGGCCGGCGCCACCGGATCGGATTTCCGTGCGCGCCAGGCTTCGAGCTTCTTCACGCGGCCCAGGATCACTTCGTCCTTGCGCGACATCTGGTAGCCGGGACAGGCGCCGGAGATGAGCGTCCGATAGAGCCCCTCCAGCTCGGTCTGGCCGCCGCTGAAGCGCGCCTCGAGCGTTCGTGCGGACTTGATCGTTGCGTCCAGGGTGTCGAAATCCGATCGCTCGAAGGCAGCGTCGACAGCCTGGCAGAAGGCCGTCGGATCGGTCTCCGGACCAAACGGAAGCGGATCGGCCGCGAACGCGCCGATCAGCGGAAACGCAACCGCGATCAGGCCGACGGTAGCTGAAACCCGCCTATTGCCCATAGGTGATCCAGGGCAGGGCCTGGCCATAGAAATAGTCCGCGTTGTTCCAGATCGCCGGGTCCCAGTTCTGGCCGAAATGCCGGTAGTATTCGAGCGCCGCCGGCCGGTCGATCGCGACCAGTGCCATGTAGCAATCGACGTTCCAGTCACGATTGCTGTTGCCGTAGCGCTTCTCGATCAGGTCCAGGCCCGCTTTGGTGCGCGCCCAGGTCAGGCCGGTCTCGAGAAAGAGATGGGGATAGGGTATCTGGCCGGATTCCGTACTGGCCACGATGGCATAGGCGATCTGGCCGTCCTCGCCTCCGGGGTTGTTGAGCACGGACTCGGCGAGCCAGCCGAGATCGCCGTCCTTTCCGTACCAGGACGGGTCGAGCATCGTGGCGTAGAGCGCGACGAGGGCGAGGAAGCGCGGCGAGGCATTGTGGCTGGCGAAGTAGAACGCATCGATCTCCGCACGGCCGGCGCCGGAATCCCGCAGGTGCTCGAGCTGAAGCAGGGTGGCCATGGGCTCCGCCGCGGAATCGATGCCGGCGAGGTAGCTGCGCGAAATCCGGACGCGATCATAGAAAACCTGCCATTCGTCGAAGGTCACATCCTTGAACTTGTGGCAATGGCGCCCGGCCCAGGCGTAGGCCTCCCAGGCCTGCGCCATGGCGACATGGGCCGTGATGTCGTGCGGGGTACGATCGAGCCAATCCTGTATCGCGCGCAGGCGCGGCTGATAGAGGGCGTCGTCGTCGCAACGCGGCGCAGACCCGCAATCCGGATTGGCCAGGCCGACGTAGAACATGACCAGTTTCTCGACGCCGCCTTTGGCGTGTTCCTTCAGGGTCCGCAGGTCCGCCGCGGTGCCGTCCAGCTGCACATAGCGGCCGGCGGCAAGACCCGCCCGGATGTCGCGGCAGAAGGAGACCGCATCCGGATCGAGGAGCGCGGCCGGATCCGGCGTCACTCGCGGTACGGTCATGAAATAAGGCTGGTGCGCTCGGCTGATCCAGGTCGTGACGATCAGCAGGGCGACGGCGAAAATGTTGAGCAGCAACAGAAGACGAATTCGCGTCGTCTTGGTCATCTGGCCACTCGGCACCGCCGGACTGCAATGGCGCGCAGTCTAGCCGAGCGCGGCGCGCAATGCAATTAAGCCGGGTGGCCTCAGGCGAGCCCGCGCCAGACATCCGCTTCGGTCCAGCCGAAGGTCCCAAGCTCGTCCGCGCGCAAATGCGCCTCGTCGGTCATGAAGAACTCGTCGAGCTGCGGCGGCTTCACCGCAGTGCCGGCCAGCATGGCATGGGCCTGGCCGCGGTGGTGGATCTGGTGCTCGAAGAGATGCAGCAGCACCCGGTCGGTACGGTCGACCTGCACATGGTCGGCGCGATGCATGCGCGTCTCCTTGGCGAGATCGGTGTCGCCCAGGCGATCGCAGAAGGCGACCAGCCGGAGATCGACCTTGCGCTGCTCCGGCAGCAATTGCTTGACGGTCGGGCAGGGCGTCTCGTTGGCCCAGGCCTTCGGCCCCAAGGTGCCGCCCTCCAGCGCGTCGACATAGAACCAGTCGACATAGAGGTTGTGATTGAGGGTCGCCATCAGGCTCGGGAAGAAGCTCACCCGCTTCGCCTGGAAGGCGGCGTCGTCGAGCCTGGCGCAGGCGCCGAGCAAACGGTGATTGGCCCAGGCGTTGTTGCGCGCCATGGCCCGGAAATAGACGGTCGCGCCGGTCATGCGGCCTCCTTCGGAAATGCGTTTCGCGTGAATCAGGACGAGACGAGGGACGGGATCGTGCCGTTGCGGCGGAAATCCTGCAACCTCTCGCCGCTGAGCTCGATCGCCGTGCCGGCGGGAAGGGCGACGAAGCCGATCTCGTCCGGTCCGCCGACGCGCTTGCGCAAGACGGCGTTCAATGAGGCGACGGAGACCGCATCCGCTTCCGCCTCCACCGGCCAGATCCGGCCGCCGGCGACGAGGGCGAGGGTCTGCGCCGCCAGGGATTCGGGGGCGATACCCTCGGCGAGCAGGGCGGTCGGCGCGGCGGGGCCGGCGGCCAGCAGCTCGAGGATCCACTTCGCGGTCGGGTCCTCGAATTGCGGCAGAGCGTCGTCGGAAACCGCCGCCAGGAAGCGGGTGCCGAGCACGCGCTGGCGCTGCCGCGCGTCGCCCAATCGCGCGACGCTGCCGCCATAGACGTCACGGCGGAAGCGCTTCATCAGGAAATAGTCGCGCATCAGCTCGCGGATATCGGGATCCGGATTGGCGGCGATGAGGTCGCGGGCGGCGCGGTCGAGGGTGAAGGCATCGACGTTCTCGCGGATGGTGGCGGAGCCCACCGGCGTCAGGCCGATCTCCGCCATCGCGCGCCGCACCTCGTGGACGTAGAGCGGCTGCCAGCCCGGCGGCAGGAACTCATGGACGAAATAGGCCGGCGGCAGCTTCTCGCGCAACGTCTCCCATTCGCGCCCCACGGCGCCGAGGCGCAGCACCGCCGCATCCGCCGCCATCATGCCGCGGATGACGCGGTCGGCGGATTCGAACCGCGCGATGCTGTCGCCGTGCGCGCGCTCCGCGATCATCCGCAGCAGATGCTGCAGCGGCATGTCGGCGGCCCAGCCCGGCTGGCAGTCGTAGCTGAGATAGACGAGACCGCCGGGTTTCAGATGCCGCTGCAGGAAGCGCCGGAGATCGGCGCGCGCCGCGGCATCGACCCAGGAATAGACGCCGTGGGCGACGATGTAGTCGAACTCCGGCAAATCGAGCGCGGAGGCGGCGGCGAAATCGAGGGCGTGGAACTCGGCATTCTCGATGCCCGCGTCGCGGCAGAGCGCCCGGGCGAAGCCGATATGGTCCGGCATCAGGTCGAAGCCGTAGAATGTCGCCTGCGGCGCCATGGCGGCGAGGAAGGCCGGCGTCACGCCATGGCCGCAGCCGAGCTCACACCAGGCGAAGGCGCTCTCTCGCGCCGGCGGGGCGAAGCCGCAGATGAGGGCGGTGAAGTCCAGCCAGGCGGGCGAAAGCTCGCGCACGAACCGCCGCGCATAGGGGATGTCGGTGACGTAACGCGAGTCGGGATCGGCCGCCGTCATGCGTCGGGAATTATAGGCGCAGGGTGCGGGTCGGCAAGCTCACTTGCCGGCGCAGGCCCAGGCCTGGACTGCGCAGTTCTCGCTGCCGTCCTTGCTGCAGGCGGCGACCGCCTCGCTCTCGGCCTGCCGCTCGGTGTCGCCGAGGCCGTAGGCGACATGGGCGCCGTCGGCGGCGACCGCGGCGCAGCTGTTCCAGAAATCGACCACGACCGCGCAGTCATTGCCGTGCCGTCGGCAATTGACGAGCGCCTGGCTTTCCGCCGAAGGCGCGTCGTAGAGGTCGTTCGACCAGCCATAGGCGCCGCTCTCTGCCCCGTAGGCGATGGCGCCGTAATGCGTGCGGTTGCATTCTTGGCGGTAGCACTCGTTGAGCTTCTCGGAGCATTCGCCCGAGGCATGCATCTCGGAATCGCAATAGGTGGCGGCCTCGCAGTCGGAAACGCAATCGGCCCGCGCCGGTGCGAGGCTCGCGCCCGTGAGAAGCAGAGTGCCGCACAGCCATGTTATGACACGGCCAGGGTTCATCCGCCGTTCCCCCGATCTCATCCCCCGAAGCCGAAAGGATAGAGCTGAACCCGGCCCGCTGGCCAGGGCCACCTAGGCCGCCCGGTCGCGTGGCACGGCGCCCCCTCGATCTTCGATTTCCCGTGCGAGCCGGTGCCCGCTGTAGACGGCATGGGCGATGGAACCGGGCGCCTCGGCATCGCCGATGAGATCGACGGAGCGGATTCCCGCCGCCGCCCAATCGCTGCGGCGCTCGGCGAGCGGGTTGTAGAGATCGCGGTCCGGCCGCCGCGCCGTCACCGGAACCAGCGCGGCGACGGCATGGCGCTCATGCCGGCCGGTATAGAGGCAGGTGAGCTCGACCTCGGTGCCGTCGAAACCGGCGAGCACCTTGCCGAACAGGAGCCGCGTGTTCGCCTCCATGAGCTGCCCCTGGATCATCGGCTGCTCGTTGGTGTGGTCGGTCCATTCCGAGACGATGGCGGCGGGCGTGGCATAGATCACGCGCCGGCCCGCGGCGATGAGCTTCAGCGCCAAGGCCCCGCCCATCACGTAGCGCTCGTCATCGTAGATCAGGATCGGACCGGCATCGGCACCGTCAAGGGCGCCGCGGATCACCTCCTCGGGCGCGAAGACATTGGCGGCGTCCTCGGCGAGCGGCGGGGTCGGGGTGAGGCGGCCGAAGCCGTCCTTGCGCCACGCGGAGCCGGTCGCGATGACAACACGGGCGGCGCCGAATTCGAGCACGCTCTCCGCCGTCATCGGGCTCTCGCGGAACACTTCGATGTTGCCGAGCTTGGCGATCTGGCTCTCGCGCCAGTCCCGCACCCGCGCCCATTCGGCGAAGCCCGGGAGGGTCGCCTTCAGGTTGATGCGACCGCCCAATCGCCGCGCGCGCTCCGCCAGCGCCACGTCGAAGCCGCGATGCCCCAGCGCGAGCGCCGCTTCGAGCCCGGCCGGGCCGCCGCCCACCACCAGGACGCGCTGCTTCTCTTTCGCCGCCGGGATGATCTCCGGATGCCACCCGCGGCGCCATTCCTCGCCCATGGTCGGGTTCTGGGTGCAGCGGATCGGCGCGTTCAGCGAGTTGTGCGCATAGCAGATATTGCAGCCGATGCATTCGCGGATGTCGTCGAGCCGGCCCTCCTCGATCTTCCGCGGCAGAAAGGGATCGGCGATCGAGGGCCGCGCCGCGCCGACGAAATCCGCAGTCCCTGATTTCAGCAGCCGCAGCATGGATTCCGGCGAGGTGTAGCGCCCGACCGTCACCAGCGGTCCCGTCACCACTTTCCGGAGCTGGGCCACCTTCGGCTCGAGGGCGCCTTCCTTGTGGAAGCGCGAGACGCCCATCTCGGCGCCGTAGTCGTCGATGACCACGTCCCAAAGATCGGGCAGGCCGTTGAGCGATGCCGCCATCTCCAGCCGCTCGGGATCCAACTGATCGCCGGTCTCGCTGCCGCTGTCGGCGGACCAGCGGATCGCCACCGCCAGGCGCCCACCGACGGCATCTTTGACGTCGCCGAGCAGCTCCTTCACCAGGCGCACGCGATTCTCGGCGTTGCCGCCGTATTCGTCGTTCCGCGGGTTGCTGGCCGGCGAGAGGAAGGTGTGCAGCAGGTAGTGATGGCAAGCATAGACATAGACGATATCGAAGCCGGCCGCCTCGGCACGCCGCGCCGCCTCCACATGCCAGCGGCGGATTTCGCGGATATCCTCGCGATCGAGCACCCGCGCCTGCAGGGGATCGACCCGCATCACCGGCGCGCCGGTGAGCGAGATCGGCGCCTTCCGGCTGTTCAGGTTGGAGGTAGCATCGCCGCCGAGCCAGAGCTCGACCGCGGCGAGGCTGCCATGGCGATGCACGGCCTCGGTCATCTTCGCATGAGCCCTGATGTCGCCCTCGTCCCACAGCGTGGCATAGGGATAGGGCGTGTCGTCGGAGGCGGGATCGATCGAGCAGTATTCGGTCGAGACCACCGCCCAGCCGCCCTCCGCCTTCATGCCGCGCATGGCCGCGAGCGTGTTCGGCCGGTCGTACCCCATGCCGCTGCAATGCGGCACCTGGTAGAAGCGGTTGCGGGCCGTCTTCGGCCCGATCTTCATGGGCTGGAACAGCGGGTCGAAACGCGGATCGCGCGGCACGGGCAGGCCCCCATTTTGAATGTTGGTTCAAGTGTGGAATGCGCTACGCTCGCCTGTCAAACTCACGGGAGCCGACGCAGTCGAGCCGAGAGGATATATCGATATGTTGGGGCGAGGGCTGAAGGAGTCGCTCGACCACGAATTCTTCCGCTGGTTCCATCTCGCGCGCTATGAGGAGCCGCAGGCGCTGGCGGACGGGGCGACCTGGCACGGGTTCCGGCCGCAAGGCGAGAAGTTCAACCGGCTGGTCACCGTCAACCTCGAAACCGATGACGCGGCCTGCGTCACCGACGTGACGCTCTGTCTCGACCGCGCCTTCGTCGAGGACCGCACCGAGGGCGCCTTCGCCCGCGACATCGCCGCGAGCTTCCTGCGCTGGGCCATGCCGCTGGAGGAGCAACCGCTGCTGGCCGACCTCCTCGCGGAGCTCGGCGATCTCGGCCCCAACGTGATCCGGCTCGGCGATGTGCCCGCGATGGCGCTGCCGTCCGAGCCGACGCCGCTCTATCGCACCTATCTCGGGCGCGAGAAGGAGGCCGAGCTCAAGCTGCCGGGGAAGGTATTGCGCTTCGTCAATCTCCAGGCGCGAGATGGCCCGCGCGATCCGCGCCATGACTGGATCTGGATCCGCCTCTACGCCGCAGACTAGTTCCGTCGCCCTCGGATTGATTTCCTGTTCCGGACCTGTCACGATTCTGCACCCAGTGGCGAGCCGGGGAAATGGGCTCGGCGTGGAGGCAGCACTTCTCGATCCGGGGGAGGATCATGAGGCTTCTGGTCGCCGCGGTTTCAGCGGTGCTGCTGCTCGCAGGACTTATCGCGACCGCAGCTTCGGCGCGCGCCGAACCACGTGTCGCCCTGGTGATCGCCAACGGCGATTACGGCGGCGACATCGGCTCGCTGAAGAACCCGGTCAACGACGGCAAGCTGGTCGCGGCGGCGCTGAAGAAGGTCGGCTTCACCGTGACCTTGCTCACCGACGGCGACCAGCGCGCGATGAAGAAGGCGCTGACCGATTTCGGCCAGGCGCTCGCCGATGCCGGCCCGAGCGCCACGGCGCTATTCTACTATGCCGGCCATGGCATCCAGCTCAACGGCGAGAACTACCTGGTGCCGGTCGGCGCCGCGATCAAGCGCGAGGGCGACGTCGATCTCGAGGCGCTCTCCGCCGATGCGGTCTTGAAGGAGATCAACTACGGCGGCAGCCGGGTGCAGATCGTGATCCTCGACGCCTGCCGCAACAACCCGCTGATGCGCAGCTTCCGCTCCGGCACCTTCGGCCTCGCCAAGATGGATGCGCCGATCGGCAGCTTCGTCGCCTATTCGACGGCGCCGGGCTCGGTCGCGGCTGACGGCAAGGGCGACAACAGCCCGTTCGCCGCCGCCTTCGCCGATGAGCTGCAACGCCCCGGCACCGCTATCGAGGAGACCTTCCGCAACGTCCGCGCCAAGGTGATCGCCGCCACCGACAGCCAGCAGATCCCCTGGGATTCTTCCTCGCTGACGGCGCCGTTCTATTTCTCCAAGGATTTCGGCGCCGCCGGCTCCTCGGGCGCGGTCGAGCAGGAATTCTGGGATTCGATCAAGGACAGCAGCGACCCCGCCGATTTCCAGGCTTATCTCAAGAAATTCCCGAACGGCAGCTTCGCCGATCTCGCCAAGAACCGGTTGGCGGCGCTGAAGAACACCGGCACCACGCAAACGGCGTCCGCTGCGGCGCAGCCGGGTTCCACGACGCGTTCGGAGACGACCACACCCGCTTCCGGCAGCCTGAAGCCCGGCACCGTGTTCCGCGACTGCAAGGACTGCCCGGAGATGGTGGTGGTGCCGGCAGGGAGCTTCACCATGGGTTCGCCGGTGGACGAGACCGGCCGCAACAAGCCGGAGGGCCCGCAGCACAAGGAGACGATCGCAAAGTCGCTCGCCTTCGGCAAATACGTGGTGACGGTGGGTGAGTTCCGGAAATTCGTCCAGGCGACCGGCCGCAACACCAACGGCTCCTGTTGGTACTATCGCGACGAGAGCGACGAGTGGATCGAGAAGAAGAATCGCAACTTCGACGATCCCGGCTTCGAGCAGACCGACCGCTTCCCGGCGGTCTGCATCAACCACGCCGATGCCGTGGCCTATGCCGACTGGCTGTCGCAGACCACGGGCAAGAAATATCGCCTGCCGAGCGAGGCGGAATGGGAATATGCCGCGCGGGCCGGCACCACGACCGCGCGGTTCTGGGGCGATTCCGACGCCGAGCAATGCCGCTATGCCAACGGTGCCGATGAGAGCTACCACAAGATGCTGCTGAAGGATCCGGGCTGGAACCAGCATTGCGACGACGGTTATGCCCGGACGGCGCCGGTCGGCTCGTTCCAGCCCAATCCCTTCGGCCTCTACGACATGCTGGGCAATGCCTGGCAGATCACCGCCGACTGCTTCCAGGATTACACGGCCGCGGCCGGGGATGCGGCACCGGCGGGCGGCGGGAGCTGCGAGAAGCAAGTGATCCGCGGCGGCTCCTGGGGCCGCGGCCCGCAATTCCTCCGCTCGGCGACCCGCGGGCGCATCGATCCCGAGATCCGCAGCGTCAGCAACAGCATCCGCCTGGTGCGCGAGCTGTGAACGACCAGCGCGCAGGAGCGGGTCTTTGAAGCATGCGGGTCCCGCCGCCCTCGACACGCTCGCCTCGCTGATCGCCGAGATCCGCAGGCGAGAGGGGTTGAAGGAGCCGCGCCCCGGCGTCTTCTACCGCAAGGGCAGGGCGTTCCTGCATTTCCACGAAGATCCGGCCGGTCTGTTTGCCGATCTCCGCGCCGAAGGCGACTGGACGCGTTATCCGGTCTTAAAGCCGGCGGATCGCGCGAAGCTGCTTGCCGCCATCGATCGGGCCTTGCTGCGTCAGGACTGATTTCCGAATTGCACGGCCGCGCATGTGGAATGTTGGGCCCTGCCGGACGCACCTGTGATGCCCGTCTCAGATTTCCGCAGATTGTAGAATCAATAACTCCATGGCGTGCGAGGCGACCAGCAGCCTGTGGAGCGCGATCATGGCGGACATCTTCGGCACGGCGAACAACGACAATCTGATCGGCACGGCCGGGAACGACCGGATCTTCGGCGGCGACGGCAACGACACGCTCACCGGCGGGGCCGGCATCGACATCCTGAGCGGCGGCAACGGCAGCGACCGCTACATCCTCAACAATGGCGACCAGCACGACGTCATCGTCGAGGCCGCCAACGACATCAATCTCAGCAACGACGTCGTCGAGGTGCATTTCGCTACGCCGACGGCCTATGTCATCGGCGCCAACATCGAGGAGCTCGATCTCGCGGGCGCCGCGACCAAAGGATCGGGCGATGCCCGCAGCAATACGATCGAAGGCCTCGACGATCATGTGAACTATATCCTCGACGGCGGCGGCGGCGGCGACGAGCTGGTCGGGGCCGGCGGCAGCGACACCCTGATCGGTGGCGCCGGCACCGATCTGCTGTTCGATACCAAGGGCGGCAACAACCACCTCCTCGGCGGTTCCGGCGACGATCTGCTGGAATTGTTCGGCAACGGCTCCAGTATCCTCGACGGCGGCACCGGCAACGATCTGATCGATGCCTCCCTGGCGACCGGCCACAACATCCTCATCGGCGGCGACGGCGAGGACAATCTCAAAGCCAGCAGTGGCGGCGACTCCATCTCCGGCGGTGACGGCAACGATACGATCACCGGCGGAAGCGGAAGCGATATCATCTCCGGCGGCAACGGTGCCGACACCATCGACGCCAAGGACGGCAACAACGTGGTGAACGGCGGTGCCGGTGACGATCGGATCACGCTCGGCAGCGGCAACGATACGGTCAGCGGCGGCCTCGGCGAGGACCGCCTCACCGGCAATGCCGGCGACGACACGATGCACGGCGGCGCCGGGAACGACGTCATCACCGGCGACGACGGCACCGACACCCTGTTCGGCGATGCCGGCAACGACGTGCTCGACGGCGGCACCGGCATCGATGTCCTGGTCGGTGGTGCCGGCAACGACACCTATGAAGTGGACAATGCCGGGGACATCGTGATCGAGGGGGCCAACCAGGGCTTCGACCAGATATTCACCACGCTGACCTCCTACACGCTGCAGGACAACATCGAGGGCCTGCGGTTCTTCAATCCGATCGGCACCAATGTCGTCGCCACCGGCAACCGGTTCGACAATCTGATCGCCTCCGGCAACGGAACGGCGGTGCTGTCCGGCCTCGGCGGCAACGACACTCTGGAGGGCCATAACGGCGACACGCTGATCGGCGGCGTCGGCAACGACACCTACGTGCTCGACGGCAGCACCGCGACGGTCACCGAGCAGGCCGGGGAAGGCATCGACACGGTCGAGCTGCGGTTCCAATCGCCGAGCAGCTATACCCTGGCCGACAATGTCGAGAACCTGGTCCTGCTCGGGTCCACCCTCAACGTCAGCGCCACCGGCAACGGCCTCAACAACGTCATCACGGCCGATGCCAGCGACAACAAGCTGGATGGCGGAGGCGGCAACGACGCGCTGTTCGGCGGCGCCGGAAACGACACGCTGACCGGCGGCACCGGCGTGGATACGCTGGTGGGCGGCAACGGCAGCGATCTCTATGTCCTCAATGCGGGCGACGAGCACGATCGGATCGTCGAGACCGCCGGCGGCATCGGCACCGACCGGGTCGAGCTGCATTTCGGCGGGACGACGCCCTACGTCCTGGCAGCCAATGTCGAAGAGCTGGTTCTTGCCGCGGGATCGCCGGCGAAGGATGCGATCGGCAACGACCTCGGCAACCGGATGTTCGGCAACGAGCTCGACAACAAGCTCAACGGTGGGGCGGGGAACGACGAGCTTCATGGCGGCGACGGCAACGATACGCTGCTCGGCGGTGCCGGCGACGACGTGCTGATCGGGGACGATCCCGGAGCACTGAACCCCGGCCACGACACGCTGATCGGCGGCGCGGGCAACGACACCTACGTCATCCTCGATGCCAACGACACGATCGTCGAGGCCAGGAGCCAGGGGATCGACACCGTCAATACCATCCTTGCCGGCTTCGACCTCTCGGCGCCTCAGTTCGCCAACATTGAAAACCTGATCTATGGCGGCGCCGGCAACTTCACCGGGACCGGCAACGCCCTCGACAACATCCTGACCGGCGGCCGGTTCGGCGGGAGCGATACGCTGATCGGCGGTGCCGGCAACGACGTTCTGATGGGCGATGGCGCGAACGCCACCGTCCTGGGCAACGACACACTGATCGGCGGCAGCGGGAACGATATCTACTTCGTCGACGCCCTGACCGACACCCTGACCGAGCTGGCCGGCAAAGGCAGCGGCATCGACACCGTGATCCTCTCCGCCAACGGCTTTACGCTCTCGGCCAATGTCGAGAACCTGATCCTGGCGTCGGCCGCCGGCAACATCGGCGCCAGCGGCAACGAGCTCGCCAACGTCATGACCGGCAATGCCGGCAACAATCTGCTGAACGGCCTGGGCGGGAACGACACGCTCGTCGGCGGCTCCGGGAACGACACGCTCGTCGGCGGCGACGGCGCCGACAAGTTGTTCGGCGGCGCAGGCGACGACACCTACGTCCTCTCCGCCGCCGGTGATCTCCACGACCGCATCGTCGAGAATGCCCATGGCGGCATAGACACGGTCATCTCTTCGGTCGACGGCGTCGTCCTCGGCGACAATGTGGAGAACCTGATCCTGACCGGCGTCGCTTCGACCGGCGTCGGCAATGTCCTCAGCAACACGATCACCGGAAACACGATCGCCGATCATCTTGATGGCCGCGACGGCAACGACACGCTCATTGGCGGATTCGGCAACGACCTGCTGATCGGCGGCAACGGCAACGATGTCCTGAACGGCGGTGCCGATGACGACCACTTGATCGGCGGCAGCGGCAACGACACGCTGGAGGGCGGCGCCGGCAACGATCGCTTGGAGGGCGGCCTCGGCAACGATCTCTACCTGCTGGACGACCTCCATAATCTCGTGGTCGAGGGCAAGAACCAGGGCACCGACGAAGTCCGGACCGGGCTCGACGGCTATACCCTCACCGCCAATGTCGAGAACCTGACATTGCTCGGCGGCGGTGACATCTCCGGCCACGGCAACGTGCTCAACAACCATCTGGTCGGCAATGACGGCGGCAATGCCATGACCGGAGAGGGCGGCAACGACGTGATCGAGGGCCGGGGCGGCAACGACAGCCTGGACGGCGGGGCAGGCAACGACGTGCTGCGGGGCCAGGACGGGAACGATGCGCTGAGCGGCGGCGCCGGCAACGATGTGGTGGAAGGCGGGCTCGGCCAGGACACGCTCAGCGGCGGCGCCGGCAGCGACGTCTTCCTCTATCGCACGGCCGGCTCCGGCGCGACCGAGCTCCTCAATGTCGGCGGCGACACGATCGCCGACTTCAAGCACGGCGAGGACAAGATCGACGTCCGCGACCTGTTCTCGGACTTCGGCCTCTCCCATTCCGGCGATGCCCTCGCCGGCGGGCATATCCTGCTGACGCACAGCGGGGCCGACACCGTGGTTCAGTTCGATCCGGACGGCGCCGGCGGCACGCCGCCGATCACGCTTGCGACGGTCCTCAATGCCACGGTGACGGGATCGGACATCGTCCACTGATCGCGACGAACGACCGGTGCGATTCAGGCGGCGACCTGTCCCTGCTGGTCGCGGATGACGCAGGCGGGCGGCAGCACCATGGTGAAGGTGCTGCCGGCGCCGAGCTTGCTCTCGAGGCGCAGCTCGCCGCCGTGGAGCTGCATCAGCGCCCGGGCGATCGGCAGGCCGAGGCCGGTGCCTTCGAAGTTGCGCGAGAGGCCGCCATCGACCTGGGCGAAGGCGTCGAACACCTCGAGCTGGTGCTCGGCGGCGATGCCGATACCGGTGTCGCGGACGCTGATGTGGACGCCGTCCTCGCGGAGCGCCGTCGAGACCGTGACCTTGCCGCCGGCCGGCGTGAACTTGATCGCGTTCGACAGCAGGTTCACCAGCACCTGGCGGAGCGCGCGCTCATCGACCTTCAGCGGCGGCAGGTCGCGGTCGCATTCGTTGACCAGGGTGACGCGGCCGGCCAGTGCGCGCTCCTGCATCATCCTCAGGCAGACCGTTACCATCGCGTCGATCTCGCAGCGATCGAGCGTGAGCGCGACCCGGCCGGATTCGATCCCCGACATCTGCAGCACGTCGTTGATGATGCCAAGCAGGTGGCGGCCGCTCTCGCCGACGTCAGCCGCATGGTCGCGGTATTTCTCGTTGCCGAGCGGGCCGAACAGCTCCGCGGTCATCACCTCGGAGAAGCCGATGATGGCGTTCAAGGGCGTCCGAAGCTCGTGGCTCATATTGGCGAGGAATTCCGACTTCGCCTTGTTGGCGCGCTCGGCCTCGCGCTTGGCCGCCGCCAGCTCGACGTTGCGTTGCTGGGCGAGATCGGCCAAGGCCTGGGTGTCCTTTACCGAGCGCTTCAGGCGGCCGAGCAGCGTGCCGATCAGCAGCAGGCCCACTCCCGCCAGCAAGCCATAGAACAGGATGGATTCGCCGATATCGCCGGCGCTCAGGCCCGAGCCGCCATCGACCGCGAGGGTCACCTCCTGGACGCCGCGCACATCACCCACCGCCCAGTCCCGCTTCGGACTGTCCGGATGGCTGTTGTGGCAGGCGACGCAGCTCGCCCCCATGACGACGGCGGTGGCATAGCGGATGAAGGTCTTGCCGTCGCGCTCCTGGAAATCGACGAAGGGCTGTTTCGGGTTGCCCGCGACGGCGACGATCGCCGCGGTCTCGAAACCGTCGAGGACGCGATCCTTGCGCCAGGGAAAGGGGAAATCGCTGAACAGGCGGAAGCCACGGCCTCCGCCGTCATGGCTCAGCTTCTCGCCGAGCTCGATGGTCAGGGTGGCGGGAAGCGGGATCGCCGCCTCCTTGGCGTGGAAGTCGTGGGTGACCTCGACGCCGGCCTTCTTGGCCCGCGGCACGACCTCGGTGGAATAGTAGTCGCGGAACTGCGAGATCGCCGCGGAATAGGATTCCGCCGCCTGCAGCACCGTCGCCTCCTTGATCCGGCGCGTGTGATGCGCGGTCTGCAGCGCGACCAGGGCGCCGACCACCAGCAAATAGGCGGCCACCACCAGGAGCGGCCGGCGCAGCAACAGCCCGATCATCCGCGAGGCACCATCGCCAGGGGAGAGGAATCCTGTCGAGGCTAGGCGGGAATGATTAACAAACTATCGCTGAAGTTGAGCCGAACCTGGGGTTTTTAGCGCCAGCCGGCGCGGTCCATGATCCGCACGGCCTCGGCGTTGTTCTTTCCAAGGGCGGAGACGTTCAAGGCATCCGCCTTGAACGGCCCCCAGGCCTTCACGATTTCGTGTGGCGCGACGCCCGCCCGCACCGGGAACTCGAAATTGGCGTCGGCGAACACCTTCTGCGCCTCGGGGCTGATCAGGAATTCGAGGAACTTGACGGCGTTCGCCTTGTTCGGCGCATAGGCGGCGACGCCGCCGCCGGAGACGTTGATATGCGCGCCGCGGCCGGCCGCGCCGTCGCCGCTCTGGTTTGGAAAGACGATGGCGATATCGGCGAGCTTCGCCCTGGTATCGGCGCCGCTCCCGAGCAGGCGGCCGTAATAATAGGAGTTGCTGACCGCGATCTCGCCGACGCCGGCGGCGAGCGCCAGCACCTGCTCGGTGTCGGCGCCCTCGGGCTTGCGGGCGAGGTTGGCGACCAGGCCCTTGGCCCAGGCTTCCGCCTTCTCAGGCCCGTCGGTGGCGATGATCGAGGCGAGGAGAGACTGGTTGTAGATGCTGTTCGAGGTGGTGATGAGCAGCTTGCCCTTCCATTTCGGATCGGCGAGGTCCTCATAGGTCGCGATGTCCGCGCCCTGCACCTTCTTCGTGTCGCGCAGGATCACCCGCGCCCGGGTCGAGAACGAGAACCAGAGACCGCCGGGATCGCGGAGGTTCGCCGGGATCTCCTTCTCCAGCACGTCCGATTGGATCGGCTGCAGCAGGTTCGCCTGCTGGGCGCGCCAGAGATTGCCGGCATCGACGGTGATCAGCACGTCCGCCGGCGAGGAATCGCCCTCCATCTGCTGGCGTTGCATCAGCTCCTCGGCGACGCCCTGGATCGCGTTCACCTTGATGCCGGTCTCCTTGGCGAACATGTCGAACAAGGTCTGGTCGGAAGGGTAGTGCCGCGCCGAATAGACGTTGACCTCGCCGGCATCCGCCGACGCCCGCTTTATATAAATATAAGGTGCGCCGATGCCGACCCCGGCGGCGGCCAGGGGCACGGACGAGAGGAAACGACGGCGGGTCAAGGACTTGGGCATGATTCTAATTGCGAATTATTCTCAAATGGATCCTGAACTTAGGGGAGAGGCCACCGGCGCGGCAAGGGGGCATTTGGTAACAGCGCGAGCGCGCTAGGCGCCGTAGGTCGCGGGATCGAGGGTGAAGGCGAGGCCCTGCCAGTCGGGATCGCCGGCATCGTGCTTCTCGCGGTTGGCCGCGGCGATCTCGCGGAAGAGCGCGAGTGCCGCCGGATCGTCGAGCGCAGCCGTATCGCGCGCGAGATGCTCCTGGAAGAGTGCGCGGCGGAGATCGCGCACCACCGCCGCATCCCAGAACGAGGCGTTGATCTCGCTGTGCCCGTTCAGCGAGTTCCAATGGAGATTGCAGGAGCCGATGGTCGCCCAGGCGTCATCGACCAGCATGATCTTGGCGTGGACATAGATCGGGCTGCGCCGGCCTTGCGGCGTCTGGCAGGCG
>Ga0335082_10001454_pt1 | contig 25280 bp, 15 predicted proteins | sample Lox_Sample_41_FD_206718 | JGI IMG/M metagenome (GOLD analysis project Ga0335082, IMG submission 206718) | Soil microbial communities from Loxahatchee National Wildlife Refuge, Florida, United States - Lox_Sample_4.1 | ecosystem: Environmental > Terrestrial > Soil > Wetlands | place: USA... | reverse complement strand
AAACCTGAGGCGGTGGGAGAACTGCGCTCGTACTATGACCGGCACATTGTTCCCGCACTTCACACAATCCCCGGGTGCCTCTATGCCGGACTCGTGCAGGGAGCCGCACGTCCGTCGGAGTGCATTTCCATGACGTTCTGGGATTCTGCGGCCCACGCCGACGAATACGAGCGCAGCGGTGCATTCAAGAAACTGCTCGAGAGCGCCGGGAAGTATCTTGCAGACTCCTCGGAGTGGAAGATTCTGCTGACGGAGGACCTTTCCGTTCAGTATGAGCAGGTTCACGAAGAACCCGTTGTCAATGCGTACAATGTCGCATCATCACAGACGGGGGAATTACTTTCTGCCGCGCGAATGAGAGGAATTTATCTCCGCGTCGTTTCTCCGCAGCTCCGGCCCGGCAAGGAAGATGAGTTTAAGCGGATCTACATCGACGAGGTCCTTCCGCGGCTGCGCACGGTCCGCGGATGCCGGTATGCCGCACTGATCGAACACGTCACCGAGTCGCGGAAAATGCTCTCCATGAGCATCTGGGACAGCAAGCAGGAGGCCGATGATTACGAGATCAGCGGTACATTTGATGAGCTTACCAATAAATTGAAGCATACGTTTTCAGAGATCTATCAGTGGAAGATGCGCCTTGAGCAGGAGACGGGGAGCCAGGTTGTCACCAGTGAGGAATTGCGGGTTGAAGGGTACAGCGTTGTTGCGGGGCAAAGTTTCTTATGATCTTGTACCCCGAGTATCGGAGGCAGTAGTTCCCTGATGACCCTTTCAGTTGCTGAACGGTTGCGTCTCAACATTTTGTTTGAAAATGTCGACGATGAGACGTTTGGGGAGGTAAGCAGGACACTCCGGGAGCGCCGTTATCGATCCGATGAGATCATTCTGGAAGATGGGAGCGATGGGGGTGAACTCTTTTTGATCGCGGAGGGTCGTGTCCGTATAGTGAAGAAGGGAAAATTCAGTGAAGAAAAACTTCTTGCCCTTCTTCATCCCGGTGATTTTTTCGGCGAGCTGGAGCTAGTCGACGGTCGGCCGCGTTCCGCCCGCGTGGTCGCCGTGGACGACTGCGTCACGTACGTCCTGCAGAAAGAAAAATTTGAGGAACTCCTTTCCCGCAATCATCCTTTTGCCCTCCGGTTACTCCAGGTTCTGAGCATCCGCCTCCGTTCGCTGAACAACCATTTTGTCGGCGAGCTGGAACGCAACGCGCAGCGGTCGGCTTCGGAACTGAGCAAGCTCGAACGCCTTATCGAAGCATCAAGGGTCCTGAATTCCACTCTCGATCTGGATAAACTTCTCGACATTATCCTCGAAACCGCACTGAAAATCGTGAACGGAGACCGTGGAACGGTTTATCTCATCGATCACGAAACGCAGGAGCTCTGGTCAAAGATCCTGAAAGGGTCGGAAATGGTCACCATCCGTCTCCCGATCGGCAAAGGGATTGCAGGATATGTTGCGGCGACCGGTGATACGCTGAACATTACCGACGCTTACCTCGACCCGAGGTTCAATCCGGAGATCGACAGGAAAAGCGGGTACCACACGGACACGATACTCTGCATGCCGATGAAGAACAAGGATGGAAAGATCATCGGCGTGTTTCAGCTGCTGAATAAAAGGAACGGAAACTTCACACAAGATGACGAGAACTTCATTACTGCACTGTCGGTCCATGCGGTAATCGCGCTCGAAAATGCGCGGCTTTACGAGGAAGAGAAAGCACTCAACCGGATGCGTGAGGAAGTTCGGCTGGCAGCAAAAATTCAGCACGATCTCCTCCCAAAGTCCATCCCGCAGATACCAGGATACGATATTGCAGGTTTTTCCATTGCAGCGCAGGTGGTCGGCGGAGACTTGTACGATTGCATTCCCGTCGATGCGCATCGCGCGGCGCTCTGCCTCGGCGACGTCTCCGGGAAAGGGCTCCCGGCCGCGCTGCTCATGGCCAATGTTCAGGCAACGCTGCGCGCCCAGACGGTCACAAATGTGCCGGTGAAGGAATGCATTCTCCGCTCCAATAAGCTTCTCTTTCAAAGCACGAGCTCGGAAAAGTTCGTGACGCTCTTCTATGCAATACTCGACGGAGAGCGGCACACCCTCACCTACTGCAATGCCGGCCACGATCATCCCGTTCTTGTTTCGGGGGAAAAACAAATCGTTCGCCTCAAGACCGGTGGAATTGTTCTTGGCATCATGGATGCGTTTCCGTTCGTGGAGGAATCGGTTTCCCTTCACCCCGGCGATGCGCTCGTTGTTTACTCCGACGGGGTTGCCGAGGCGATGAATGCGAAGGAAGAACAGTTCGGCGAGGAGCGATTATTGGATGTGATTCGCAGGAATCACTGCCACGGTGCCCGGCAATTGATCGATGACATTATTGCCGCGGTGAAATCTCACACCGGTAATCATCCCCAGTACGACGATATGACGTTGCTCGTTCTGAGGCGAAACGAGAAGTAACTCCCTCGTTCTTTGATATTCCCGCTCGCTGAAGAGCCAGGATTACTCCTCTCCCCTCACTTCGAGCAGGACGATATGGTAGGAATAGTGTATCTCTCTTGCCGAATACACAACACCCACGAAAAGTGTTACCATCCCGATGATGAACACGATGAGAGGAATCGCCTGGAGCAGCCCGGTGCTTGTGAAGAGATTGATGGCAATGGAGACGGAGCTGAGAACGAACAACCCGATCGAAATCTGCAGCGAGAGAATGGCGTTTCTGACGAACCGGCTGCGAAGGAGTAAACCCTCGGCCTGTTTCCGGATGCTCATCATGCGCACGTTGTCGGTATAGTTGAGTTCTCCCTCGTCGGCGAGCTGCTGAGTGTACCTGCGCTTCTCATCATTCATCAGACGAATTCTCGTGACAATGTTGGAGTAACGGTTTGTCAGGCCCAGCAACAACAAACCCACGGCGGAGATGCCGAGGGCGGGTGCCAGGATTGCCTGAATTGCCTGTATTGCGGTAACGGTCGATTCTTGCATGGTCTCTGTCTGGCTTAACAATAAGATATTTTGGTTGGAATGTAAAAATTTTCATATTAACATGAAATATCACATCGCCGTGCCACGACACATTTGATACCAATGAATTGCCCCGAAAGATTGGCCCGAAAGATCTTCCTCCGTTTGAAAATACTCCTACTCGGATTATTCCTCTTCTCCGCATGCTGGTTTTCCATCGCCAGGAGTGAAAGTCATGTCATTATCGTCGTGATTGACGGAGGCCGGTACTCCGAAACGTTCGGTGCGGGAGAGCGGTACATGCCCGTCATCTGGAACTCGCTCCGTCCGCAGGGGGCGATCTTCTCCAACATGCGAAACGATGGAAAGACGCTGACATGCCCGGGACACGCCTCCATCCTCACCGGAATCTGGCAGCGCATCGCCAACAATGGTACGGAGCGGCCTCATAACCCGACGATTTTCGAATATCTCCGCAAGGAAACATCCGCACCCGCGCAATCGTGCTTTGTCGTTTCGGGGAAGGAAAAGCTCAACGTGCTTGCCTACAGTACCGATCCTCAATACGGCAAACCGTACGGAGCTTCGTTCGTCTTCGGTGATACGAGCGACGTTGAGACCTGGCTCAAAGTCTCGGCCACCATCGATACCTATCATCCGCGCATGATGATCGTAAATCTCCCGGAAGTCGATCTCAGGGGTCATGCAAAGGACTGGGGCGGCTATCTCTTTGCGCTCCACCGTGCCGATAGTCTTGTGGGTTTGATCTGGAACAAGATTCAGTCGGACTCGATCTACCGGAACACGACGACGCTCTTTGTCACCAACGATCACGGCCGTCACGACGACAAGCATGGCGGATTCCGGGATCACGGCGATTCGTGTGAAGGGTGCCGGCATATCATGCTTCTCGCGCTGGGGCCGGAATTTCCCGGCGGTAAAGTCGTGACAGATACAACCCGGCAAGTGGATCTTGCACCGACAGCCGCATATCTTTTAGGGATTCAGATTCCTCAAGCGGAGGGGAAAAATATCCTCCGGCAAGGGTCCGGTTCCGGCAAGTGATGAGCGTGGTACGATGGTTCCGGTTTACGCTGTTGATTCTTCCGGTGATCTGTTGTTGCGGTGGCCGCGCAATCTCGCAAATCCCGGAAATCGACGTTACGCTCTCCCCCTCCGATTCTCTGGAACTCTTCTCCCGGGATCCGTTCAGTAACGATTTCGTAAATGCATCGTTCTCGTCGGGGGGAAAGCTCTGGAAGAGAGTCGAGCTCCGTTTCAAGGGCCGATCAAACAGGCCCTATCCAAAAAAATCTTTCCGGATCAGATTTCCGGATGATCAGCCGCTCGGCGGAGCCCGCCAGATCAATCTTCATGCGATGTATACCGATGAATCCTTCCTTCGCGAAAAACTTTCATGGTCCATTTTCCAGGAACTTCATGAGCTCGCTCCCCACGCGGAATATGTCCGGTTCTCGATCAATCATTCATACCAGGGACTCTACCTGCTTGTCGATCATATCGACAAGTATTTTCTCGGAGTGCACAAAAAAGAAAAACCCGCACTCTACGAAGCTGCCGGAGAATATGCGCTTGCCGATCTGAACGACGTTCCCGACAAGCTCCTGAAGCTCTATTATACCAAGCATTTTGAAGACGACCACTATGATGATCTGAAGGAGCTCATCCGTGCGCTCGGGCGGACACCCGACTCGCTGTTTGAAGAGGCGATAAACGGCATGTTCGACATGAACAGCGTCTATCATTGGTTCACGGCGAATATTCTGACCATGAGCGGCGATTCGTACAGCAAGAATTACTACCTCTATAAGAGAAGCACCGCTCCGGGTGAAAAGTGGGTGATTATTCCGTGGGATTATGATCTCACGTTCGGCCTGACGGGCGATCCGGCTCTGCCGGTTCAGACTTCACTCCTCAACGATGGATTCGGCTATACGTTTCCGCCGCTCATGGGACCGCACAGTGTTCTCAAGGATCGGCTCTGGAAAAACGCTTCTATGCGTGAGCATCTCCGCCGCTGCGTCGATACCGCTCTTCAGACGTTCTTCAGAAGTGAAGTGATGGACGGCCGGATTGACAGTCTGGCGAGCATCCTGCAATCGAGTGTGGAAGAAGATCACCAGAAGAGGGGGACGATGCGCGACTTTCTGGATCACGTTGAAGAGATGAAGTATTACGTTCATGCAAGAAGGAATTTTCTTCTTTCGACGTTCATCCATCAGCCCCGGGGGACGTTTGGTGTGGTGACGCTGCCGGTCGATCTGAACCAGAAGCGATATGATTTTATCGGCGTGGATGGACGGCAGCTGGCCAGCTTGTGGTTGGGAGAGAATAAGGGTCTGGATAGTCTCCGGGTGGTTGTTCATCCCGATGCGTATTCACCGAATCTGTCCGTTACCGATACTTCGAGGTGTGTAAGGCGTTGGGTTGAATTAATTCCGATTCCCCCGACCGCGAAATTTTCCGGGAAATTTCAATGGATGTATCAGGATATTTCATCCCGGGACCGGGAAGTCGGAAGCGGTGTGATCGATGAACGTTCGCTCCGGTGTTTTCGCCGGAGCGGGACAACATGGAACTCGCTCACGGCGACTGTCAATCCGGCGTGCAACACCGTGACGATTGATTCCGTAGACGAGCGCGATTGTACGAAGGGAAGCTGCTTTGTCGTTAAGCTTCCGTAGAACTTTGCTGCGAGCCATTGCCGGACTCCTCCTGGCAGCGCCCGTCGCCGGCCAAACCCGCAGCGACTTCTTCATCCACATTCCCTCCGGTGACAGTCTCGATGCGACGAGCTTCACTCCCGTTACTCCGCCGCCTGCGAACGGGTATCCGGCAATCCTGCTGATACACGGGTTCGGTGCAGACAAGAACACGCGCATCCCGTCGTGCAGGATCTACGCGGCGAACGGATATTTCACTCTTGCGTACACCGTCCGCGGTCACGGAAATTCATCAGGCCGTTCCTCCATCATGTCGGTTCCGGAACGGGAAGACCTGGGCTTCGTTCTGCAGTATCTGAAACACTTCCCGCATGTCGACTCGAATGCGATCGGCATCGTCGGGAGCTCGCAGGGCGGGCTGCATGGGCTCTGGGCCGCAATCGATCACCCCGGCGTACGGGCGATCTGTACAGATGCTATCGTTCCTCAATGGGCGTCCGACATGCTCTCCAATGGAACAATCCGGCGAACACTCCTCCTCTTGTTGAAAACAAATACTGTCCGATACATGCCGGTGCGCGACACCCTCCTCGGCTATGTCTTCAGGGATGAATACGATTCGCTTCTGTCCCGGTTTCCGATATCACGGGATATCGATACGGCCCGGCTCAATTCCTCGGAGATTCCAAGGGAAACATTTCTCAAGTGGCAGGATCATTATTTCTCTCCTTCAGACGGTATTGCATCCTTCGCAAATCAAACTGCTCCCCGGGAACTCTATGTCGGCACACAGGGACATTTTTCCGATGATGATTCGGCGGAAACATATGTGCAGTCGGATCTCACGTTCCGCTGGTTCGGAAAATTTCTCATGAACCGCGAAACACACATTCTCCACGAACCACCCGTGACGATCGCCTACAGCAGTCTGCCGGTCGATTCTTCCGGAAAATTCCACTGGTCGCATCTGCGCACTGAGATAATTCCCGGCACGGGGACTTCCATGCTCCGGCTCTATTTCCGTCCCGATTCCACCATTTCGGCTTCACGGTACGATCGAACCTCGTCTCCGTTTGTCCTTGAAAACAGATATCTCGACACGACCTATTCCATCGACAAAGGATTCATCGAGGGTTTTCGGGGGCCGCATTTTGAAAGTGTCTTACCTCAATCCACCATCGCTTTCACCTCTTCGGTCATCGATTCTCCTTTTTTCTGGATCGGCCAACCGGAGATGCGTCTCTATCTCTCCTCCCCCGATGTGGAATTTCCGGTTCACGCCCAGATCTACGAAGTGGACAGCACCGGACATGAGTATTTCATCAATCGGATAAATTATACCGCACGCCACTGGGACACCCGCTCACCCCGCGAGATCGATGTGAGGGGAATTCCTCATGCACACCGGTTCTCAAAGGGGAGCCGGATCAGGATCATTCTCACCAATATCGATAAGACCAATCGCAAAATCCTCGGCTCGTATCCTTTCGTGCTGCCGGTGTTCAGGAACGCCGGCGTCAGTTTTCTTTTTGATCCAAAACATCCCTCGAACATTTCACTTCCGATTCTTGGAAACATGCCCCGGCTGAAGTAATGCTCTCCTCCACCGGGAGGGTTGCATACGTTGCGAAATCTTTGTAAGATACGGCTCACGATTCCAAGATTTCTCATTCGCTGCGAAACAGGTGAAATCCAAACGATTCGGCATTTGGCTCGCACTCCTGATCGAAGTCCTCCTCCTCACGGTTCTTACCTCATCGTTTGGCGGCGAAAAGTTTTTTGAGTCGACATTCCTCAGCTGGTCCAACATTTCACAGGTTATCAGAGCGTTATCGTTCATCGCGATCATGGCGGTGGGGCAGGCGCTCGTGCTCATCACCGCGGGAGTCGATCTCTCCGTCGGATCGGTGCTCGGTCTCTGCGGCGTCATCACCGCGGTTCTCCTCAATCACGGCTCGAACATCTTCATCGGCATCGCTGCAGGAATCGGAGCCGGGATCGTCTGCGGTGCGCTCAACGGTTTCCTGATCACCCGCGCACAGCTTCCTCCGTTCATTGCGACACTTGCCATGATGAGCGTTGCGCGCGGACTCGCGTTCGGCCTGACCGGCGGCGAAACGATACGGAATCTCCCTGCAGACTTTCTGACGATCGGGCAGGGTGCGGTTTTCGGCGTGCCGGTCCCGATTCTGGTGATGGTGCTTCTTGCCATTGTTGCCGGATATCTGCTGAAATCAACGACCTGGGGGCGGTATGTCTACGCGATCGGCGGCAACGAGGAAGCCGCGCATTTCAGCGGTGTCAATGTCAAAAAAGTGAAGCTGATTGTGTATCTTTTATGCGGTCTGACTGCCGGTATCGCGGGCGTGCTCTTTACGTCCCGGTTCGGTGTCGGTCAGTCGACCGCCGGACTCGGATACGAGCTCGATGTTATTGCGGCCGCCGTCATCGGCGGCGTGAGTCTTTCGGGCGGAAGAGGAACGATTCTCGGTGCGATTATCGGGTCCCTGTTGATGGGAATTCTGCGCAACGGACTCGTACTGTTGAACGTTTCTGAATACTGGCAGGAAGTTGCTATAGGACTCGTGATCATTCTGGCCGTCATTATCGACAGAAAATCGAGAAAATAAATTTTGAAGGAATGCTGTCTATGAAAAAACTCTTGATCGTGTGTGTGATTGGAATGCTGGCGCTTTCGGGATGCGGGAAGAAACAGGAAGAGAAGAAGTGGGTGTTCGCCTTTGTCCCCAAGCTGCTGGATAATCCGGTATTTCAGCTGGCATGGCAGGGTGCACAGGCAGGGGCGAAGGAACTGGACAGTGGAAAGATCGAAGTGCAGCGTTTCGCGCCGGTGAAATCCGATGCAGTGGAGCAGGCGGGAATCATTGAAAGTCTCATCGAGCGCAAAGTGGACGGCATCGCGATTTCCGTGAACGATGCGGATGCATTGAAGGAATCGATCGATAAAGCCGTTGATGCGGGAATTCCCGTGGTCACGTTCGATTCCGATTCTCCGAAGAGCAAGCGTCTCGCCTATTACGGTACGGCGAACAGGCCAAGCGGCAGGATGATGGCGGAATATCTCGTGAAGCTCATGGGGAAGAAGGGGAACATCGGGATCCTCATGGGCACTCCGGGTGCGCCGAACCTCGAGGAACGGAAAGAAGGGATCCTCGAGTATCTCAAAGACTATCCCGATATCAAGATTGTTGCGACGGTCTACTGTTACGACGACGTGAACCGCGGTGTCAGCGAGATGGAAGCCGCGATGGCGGCGCATCCGGAGCTGACGGGCTGGGTTCTGCCGGGCGCGTGGGCGCTCTTTACTCCGCCTCCCGGGCCGTTTAGCTCGAGGAAACCTGGAAGCGTCACCGTTGTTTCGATCGATGCTCTTCCCGAGCAGCTCGATTATGTCCGCCAGGGATATGTGCAGGTTCTTCTCGGCCAGAAACTCTGGAACTGGGGATACGAAAGTGTCCGGATGCTGAAAGAGATCAAAGAAGGAAAGAAAGTTGAAGGCGTGTTCGATTCGGGTGTCGATGTGATCACGAAAGAGAACGTCGAACAGTATGCAGAGAAGTGGAAGACCGGGAAGTTCTAGCCCACACATGAAGGAAATGAGCATGAAATATCGATATCTCCTGTTGGCGGTGATGATCCTGTTCATCGCCTCTTGCAGCAAGAAGGAAGAATCCAAATCCACAAAAACCATTGGTGTCTCTCTCCTGACACGCGCACACGTCTTCTATAAGGACCTCGAAGAAGGACTCAAGTCGGAAGCGGCGAAGGATGGATACGAGCTTATCATCACCGCTGGCGACTTCGATCTTGGGAAGCAAAGTTCACAGATCGAGGACTTCATCACGCGCAAAGTCGATGCGATCGTCCTCTGCCCGGTCGATTCACGGGGTGTCGGGCCGGCGATCAAGAAAGCCAACAGTATGAACATCCCCGTCTTCACTGCAGATATCGCTGCACAGGAAGGCGAAACGGTCTGCCATATCGCATCGGATAATGTCGCAGGTGGACGGCTTGCGGGCGAGTATCTTGCAAAGATCCTGAACGGGAAAGGAAACATCGCCATCATCGACCAGCCGACAATCACCTCGGTTCTCGACCGCGTGCAGGGGTTCAAGTCGGCTATGGCAAAATACCCGGGGATGAAGATTGTCGCCGATGTCAACGGCGAGGGAGTACGTGACAAGGCCATGCAGGTTGCTTCTGACATTCTCCAGGCCCATCCCGATCTCGACGGTGTCTTCGGCATCAACGACGATTCCGCACTCGGGACGCTCGATGCAGTCATGCAGTTCAACCGGAAGAATATCTCTATTATAGGGTATGACGCAACACCGCCGGCACGGGATGCAATACTGAAAGGAACCGCGCTGAAGGCGGACGTGATCCAGAACCCTGTCAAGATCGGCGAGACGACGATCGCGGAAATCAAGGACTACTTCGCCGGTGCCGCACTGCCGAGGATCGTTCCCGTCGATGTCGGCATCGTCGACAAGGAAGCTCTTGAGAAAATGGCGGGAAAATAAACATGTCGTTACTTCTCCAAATGAATGCCATACGCAAGTACTATCCGGGTGTGCTTGCACTGAACGATGTGAGCTTCGGGCTCAGGGCGGGAGAAGTCCATTGTCTGCTCGGTGAAAACGGCGCCGGAAAATCGACACTCATGAAGGTGCTCGCCGGTGCCCTCTCCAAAGATGCCGGCTCGATCCTTATTGACGGCAAGGAAGTGAACCTCTCTTCGCCCGCCGATGCGCAGCGCAACGGTATCGGGATGATCTACCAGGATTTCAAGCTCGTGCCGGAGCTTTCCGTTGCCGAGAATGTTCTCCTTGGGAGTGAGCCGCGCAAAGGAAATTCCCCGTTCATCGATTTCAAAAGCATGCACGAGAAGGTGAGAGGCGTGCTTGCCCAGCTCGGAGAAGAAATTCCTACCACGGCAGTCGTGAGCTCTCTCAGTACAGCGCAGAGGCAGATCGTCGAAATTGCGAAGGCGCTCTCGAAGCACGTCAGAATCCTTGCCATGGATGAACCCTCGGCGGCGCTGACCGAAAAGGAGCTTCAGAATCTCTTTACCGTCATTCGCCGGCTGAAAGGCGAAGGGGTCGGAATCATCTACATCTCTCACCGGCTTGAGGAGATTTTCGAGATCGGCGACCGCGTGACGATTCTCCGTGACGGGGCGTTCGTCCACTCGTGCCCGATCAAAGAAGTTGACCGCCGCAGCCTGGTGCGCTGGATGGTGGGCCGTGAGCTCGAAAGCGAATACCCGAAACTCTCTCTTGAACAGGGGAACGAAGTCCTTCGCATCGAGCATCTTGACGCGGGAATGCTGAAAGACATCAATCTCACTGTTTATCGCGGTGAGATTCTCGGATTTGCCGGACTGGTCGGTGCGGGCCGGAGCGAGCTTGCCCGCGTAATTTTTGGTGCGGATCCAAGAGAGAAGGGCAAGATCTATCTCGACGGAAAGGAGATCGCGCCATCTTCACCCCGTCAGGCAATCGACCTCGGCATCGGACTCCTGACGGAAGACCGGAACAAATTCGGACTCATCATGCAGATGAGCGTCCGTGAGAATATCTCGCTTTCCAATCTCCGCGAAGTCCTGAAGGGACTCTTTGTCAACCGCTCGAAGGAAAACGAAGTTGCGGAACGATTCAAAAACGAGTTGCGGATCAAGACGCCCTCGGTTGAGCAGGAAGTCGAGCATCTCAGCGGCGGAAACAGGCAAAAAGTTGTGCTCGCACGCTGGCTTTTCACAAAATCGAAACTCCTTCTCTTCGACGAGCCGACATCCGGAATCGACGTTGGAGTGAAGTATGAGATTTACAATCTCATCAATCAGCTGGCGAAGGAAGGAATTGGCGTCGTCGTCATCTCGTCGGATCTTCCCGAACTGCTCGGCATCAGCGACCGTGTTGTCGTCATGCATGAGGGGAAAATCACCGGAATCCTGAGACGAAAGGATGCCACGCAGGAACACGTCATGACTCTTGCCACCGGCGGTTCACTGGAGGTCGGAAGTGCCGGCTGAGGCGCGGAAAGGAGTGCAGTTCCGTGCGCTGGTGGGAGAGCTCGGCATCTCTATCGCACTGGTCGTTGAAATCGCTTTCTTCGCAATTCTCTCTCCGTACTTCTTCACTGCTGAAAATATACTGAATGTCACGCTCCAGACTTCCATCACTGCGATTATCGCGGCAGGAATGACGTTCGTCATTCTGACCGGCGGCATCGATCTCTCCGTCGGCGCTCTCGTTGCCATGAGCGGCGTGATCGTCACGACGATCCTGAAGCTCGATTATTCGTTCGGCATCGTGTTTCCGCTCGCACTCCTGGTGGGAGTTATCGTCGGCATGTTCTCGGGCTCGGTGGCGGGAATGTTTATCACAAAATTTCGCATCACGCCGTTCATTGTCACGCTGGCGCTGATGACGGTCTGGCGCGGTGCGGCGTACATGTTCACCGACGGCAGGCCTGTCTGGGGATTACCGGACGCCTTCAGCATCCTTGGCAGCGGAAGAATCTTCTCTCTCCCCGTTCCCACACTCATCATGGTCGCCGTCTTCATCGCGGCGTACGTCGTGCTGACGAAGACACGTTTCGGCAGGTACGTCTATGCGGTCGGCGGAAATTCCGAAGCCGCGCGGCTTGCGGGAATCGAGACGAAGAAAATTCTCCTTATTGTCTACATGATCAGCGGCGGATTATCCGCACTGAGCGGCGTGCTTCTCGCCTCGCGCATGAATTCCGGCCAGCCGAATGCGGGACTCATGTACGAGCTCGATGTGATTGCCGCAGTCGTCGTGGGCGGAGGAAGTCTCTACGGCGGGAAGGGGTCGATCGTCGGGACGTTCATCGGCGCGATGCTCATCGGTGTGCTGCGGAACGGTCTGAACCTGCTCAATATCAATTCCTACATCCAGATGGTCGTCCTCGGCTGTGTGATTCTGCTCGCGGTCATGCTCGATCAGTGGCGAACTCGAAAATTTTCCTGAAAGGTAATCATGCATATCCGGATTCTTGCATTCTTCATTCTGCTGTGCTTTCTGATTGTACCCGCCGCCGTGGCACAACAGCAACCGTTTGTGCTGACGGCGTACGGCGGACTTTTCTTTCCTTCCAACGTTGATTATAAAGACAATTTCAAATCCTCTTCCGATGCGATTTACGGATTCGGCGTTGCAATTCCGGTTGCGCAGCAGGTCTATCTCATCGGGGATTACTCCATTTTCCATTCGGTTGCAGCCCCGGGTCTTCCGAACGACAGTACGCTCGTTCTCGATGAACACTTCTGGCATGCAGGCGTTCTGGTGAAGCAGCCGCTCACGGAGCTTCTGCTCGTCCGGGCTTCCATCGGCATGAATCTCGTCAGTGTTGAACAGACGACCGCCAGTGCATCCGTGCCGCAGCAGACGCTCGGAGCATCAAGAAAGATCGGGTTCTTCGGCGGCCCCGGAATCGAATACCGTACCAGTGATCCGCATGTTGCCTTTTTCGGCGATATCATATATGATTACCGGCATGTGCGTGACACGCAAATGTTCGGCGACTACGGAGGAGTGCGTCTCGTCGTCGGGATGCACGTGTATCTCTATTAGCAACATCGAAGCGAAGGGACGCAGAATCACTTTCTCACCATTCAAAAATACCGATAAATTGTCCCTTTCCTATTATAGTCCTCGTTGACTTTTTCGTTCTAAGTTTCTACATTTTCTCATCACGCCTTGGGAAGGGGTCATCTCGGTCATTCTCTTCCATTTGTTCATCTGAGTACTGTGTAATTGCAAATCACCGAAACCTACATGAGGCCGATTGATTATGCAAAACGGTGATTCCAGGTTGAACAATAACTGCCCGAAGACAAATCTTGATCGAGTGAAGTTCCAGCCATCAAGTTGCTCCCACACGCCGTCAGCAAATTTTATTAGAATATGAATTCCTTCTTATGAGGAGAACTCACGGATGAAGGCATTTACCTTTTTGGTCTTGCCAATTCTAATAATTGCCTTAACAATTCAGGCAGGAGCTCAGGTAGTACGAAAAGGCGTTCACTCGCCATTTGGACAGCTCCACAAACCAACAAGATATTCAACCACTCTTGACAGCAATTTTTCCGTTGTTTCCGAATGGCAATGGGGTCTCGTCACGGGAGTGGCGCCAAAAGGGAATTACGTATTCATTGGCAATGGGTCGCTCATACAAACGTTGGATATCTCAGATCCTTCTTCCCCCTCCGTTGTGGCAGAATATAATACAGGCTTCACCGTTTATGATCTGAAACTGAAAGATAGTTTGCTCTATGTATGTGCTGGCGGTTTGCAGATATTAGACATTTCAAACCCTCTTGCCATCGCCGGAATAGGTTCGATCCCTCTCTATTTAGCAAATCAGGTAGTTGTTACTGATTCATTTGCTTATGTGAACAGGACTTTCTATGGCGGGCCGATCAGTATTGTTGATATCAGTGATCCAAGTAATCCGCGTCTGCGTTCGACAGGAATAAGCTGTGCCCAATGGCCCGTTCGCATTGCTGCAAGTGATCAGAGGTTCATATATGCGAGCGGACTCAATGTTCCCTATCTAACAATCCTTGATGCGCGTAATCCAGATAGTCTCTGGAAGTGGTGCGGAAACATCGGTTCAGTGGATGTTGCGGTCAAGGACACCATTCTTTACCTGGCGTGGGGCAACCAGGTACTCTTTGGCAGCATATCAGATCCATCGAATCCGGTTGAGTTGGGGTATGACACCTGTAATGGACTTGTTCAGACGATCTTCGTTGACGACACAACGCTCTTCGCCTTCGCGGATTCCGGCTTAACTCTTTTCAGTATTTCGAATCCGAGTTTACCAGTACAGATTGGAAATGCCTCAGGTATTCCGCCGGCCAATGACATTGCAAGGGTTGGCAACATGCTTCATGTCGCCACAGGATATTCATACCTCAACATTGATATTGGGAACTTGCAAGCGATGAATGTGACGGGGCAATTCGTAGGAGGTGGTGAGCCAAACTCCATTGCCATTCAAGGTCATTACGCTTATCTGGCCACTGGTCCTACGGGTCTCCAGATTCTCGATATTTCCAATCCGCTCTCCCCTCAGCGAACCAGTGTATACGTTCTTCCCAGCGACGTGTGGACGGTTGACGTGAAGGGAAATTCCGCCTACGTAAATTCAGGCGGTTTATGGACATTGGATGTTACTGATCCAGGATCACCGTTCGTTGCAAGCTATCTGCCGTCCAGTGTTTCTCCGTTATATGATCGGCAAGTGAAAGCCGATAGCAATAGGGTATACTGTCTCGACTCGACAATAACAGTATACGATATAACTACTCAAAACAATCCCGTGAAGCTCGGATCATACATGCCTCCTTATCCATCCTTCGGACTCAGCGTGGCAGATACGTTACTATTTGTCTCAACCCAGAGCAATGGCTTCGACATACTTAATGTCAGCGATCCAAAAAATATATTGCAAGCATCTTCAATTTACTCAAGCGCAGCAGGTATTCTGATCTCGGATTCATTGGCATATGCCATACACGGCAACGTTTTGAGTATACTCGATTTGACAAAAGCGGGATATCCGGAAATTGGCCATGTCACTGTTCCCAACACACAACCGTCTTCTCAAATGTCCCTTTCTGGTCATTACCTGTATGTCTCAGTTGATAGCACTGTTGTTGTGGATATTACAGACATAACAGCACCTCATATCGTGGCATCAGCGAATGTTGGTATGGACCTCAGCAATGAGCCTTACTCTGATTATTTATTTGTGTGTACCGCAAACCCTGGTGTAGCGATACTACGAAACAGCCTCATCACCGGAGTAACTGAGAGGCAAAATCGTATTCCCGATGCGTTCTCGTTGGCCCAGAATTATCCCAATCCATTCAATCCCACAACAACAATTGTATATACACTTCCTAGGGCGGAACACGTTTCACTGGCGATTTATGATCTGATCGGAAGAAGAGTGACCTCACTGGTTGATGCCAGAGAAATGGCGGGTGAACACGAAGTCGAATGGAATGCTTCCAGATTATCAAGCGGAGTCTACTTCTACATGCTCTCCGCCGGAAATCAAATTGCCACCAGAAAGGCATTGATTCTAAAATGACAAAACGACAAAATGAGTGAATGCGCATTTCCCCGCCCTCCCGGGATTGAGATGCCAATTCCCCGGCTAACTCCGCCTTGACCTTGTCGCGCTGAAACCGTACATTGGTGCGGCGAACTTCAGCTCCTCATCCGAACTACATACTTCGAAGGAACATTCGTATGAAAACCTTCTTCCTCATTCTCCTCGCGCTCATTCCTTCATTCATTCTGGCTCAAACCAACGTCGATAAGCTCACCAGAACACTCGATTCACTGACACTCGCTTCCATCGATCACTGGAAGGTGAGCCCCGATTTGAAGAAAATGACGGGCATGACCGGTGACCCGACTCAGCCCGGCTTCGACGATTCAAAGTGGGAGACATTGGCGCTGAATCATTCCATCTACCCGGATACCTGCTGGCTGAGAAAAGAATTCGTTCTCCCGCAATCGTTCCTTGGACAGCCAATCAAAGGGAAGGTGAAATTTCTCGTTTCGGTGGATGATTACGGCTACCTCTGGGTGAACGGCGAGAGCAAGGGATTCTTCCCGTGGGATGGCGAGTTCATCCTGACCGACAATGCACAGCCGGGGCAGAAGTTTGTCTTTGCGATCAAGGCATGCAATACCGGCGGCCCTCTCCGGCTCCTCCGTGCAGAGCTGCAGTTCGAAAGCACGCCGCAGCTCCGGAACGAGCTCCAGGACTTTGCGCTCAGTCTGAAAGTCGGCCAGAAACTCCTCGGCTTCGATACGTATCAGACTGCCGGCGGGAAGAAGGAAGACCCCGGCATCGATAAATCCAAAATGAATCATGACGAGAAGGTCCGGTTGGGGAAACTCCTTCAGGATCTCGCCGCACAGGTCGATGCCGATGCGCTCGGAAGCGGAGACCTCCAGAAATTTACCTCATCATTCTCGAAGGTGAAATCAGAGCTGAAGCCGATACACGATTTCGTGAAGAAGTACACTCTCTTCTTCGATGCCAATGCCCACATCGATGCGGCCTGGCTCTGGAGGGATCTGGAAACAATCGAGGTCTGCAAGAATACATTCACCTCCGTTCTGGACATGATGGATGCACGTCCCGATTTCACCTACACACAAAGCGCTGCCGCGTATTATGACTGGATGGAACGGCTCTATCCCGATGTCTTCAAACGGATTCAGCAGCGGGTGAAGGACGGCCGGTGGGAAGTGGTCGGCGGGATGTGGGTGGAACCCGACTGCAACCTCCCGAGCGGTGAATCGTGGATGAGACATCTCCTCTATGCGAAAAAATATTTCCAGGACAAACTCGGCTCGGATGTGAAGATCGGATGGAACCCCGATTCGTTCGGTTACAACGGGAACATGCCGGAATTTTACGAGAATGCCGGCATCGATGCATTCATCACACAAAAAATCGGATGGAATGAGCACAACGTCTTTCCGTACCGTCTCTTCTGGTGGGAAAGCGATGATGGCTCGCGCGTCTTGAGCTATTTTCCGTTTGATTACGTGAACACGGTGGATGATCCGTTCCAGCTTGTCGACTGGCTCCGGCAATATGATGCTAATACGGGAATCCCAAACATGATGATCCTTTTCGGCGTCGGTGATCATGGCGGCGGACCCTCGAACGAAATGCTCGACCGTGTTGAACGCCTGAAGAAGCTCGATATCTATCCGACGATCGAGTACGGAACCGCAACGCAGTATCTCGACTGGATCAAGAAACAGGATCTCTCAACACTCCCGGTCTGGAAAGACGAGCTCTATCTCGAATATCACCAGGGAACATATACCACGCAGGCGAAGATGAAGGAGTGGAACAGGCGCAGTGAATCGCTCCTGACAAATGCCGAGAAGCTTTCATCGATCGCATCGTTGTACGGGAAGACCTATCACGGCGGCGATCTCGAGGAGGCCTGGCGCAATGTTCTCTTCAACCAGTTTCACGATATTCTTCCCGGATCGGGAATCCGGGAGAACTATATCGATGCAACCGAGAAGTTCAAGAAATCCGAAATGATCGGGATGTATGAGATTGATCAGTCGCTTCAGATGATAGGAAAGTCCGTAAATACGTCCGGGTTGAAGAAAGGAAAACCCATACTTGTGGTGAATCCTCTTTCCTGGAACAGGACCGATATCGTTCACCTCGCTTTGCCTGGGGGTGATGAATCCGATTATGCGATCTTTGACCGTGCTGGAAAAGAAATTCCGTCCCAGGTTGAACGGAGCGACAAATATCACCGCGAAATTCTTTTCACAGCCGCCAATGTCCCGTCGATGGGTTATTCAGTTTACCAGTTGGTTCATTCGCGGTCATCCGCGTCAAATTCGCGGCTAAAAGTCTCCGCGACGATGCTGGAAAACGATGCTCTGCGCGTTACGGTCGATACTTCGAACGGCTGGATCAGGAGTATCGTCGACAAACGGAACGGAAAGGAAATCCTCAGCGGCCCGGGAAACGAACTTCAACTCCTTGAAGACAAGCCGGCGCAATGGGACGCATGGAACGTCGGGCTCACAGGCGTAAAATTTTCCTCACGCCTGCGAAAAATTGAAGTGGTCGAATCGGGACCGGTACGCGCCACGATTCGCATTACGCGTGATTACCTGAAGCCGGGTGAAAAGAAAGATCCGCCGACTCCCGAATATCCGAATTCGTTCTTCACGCAGGACATCTCGCTCTGTGACGGCGATGATGCTGTGCAGTTTGGGCTCGATGCCGACTGGTGGGAAGATCACACGATGATCAAGGTGGCGTTTCCTCTTTCGTTCACCGACAGTGTCGCCACCTATGAGATTCCCTACGGCACGATTGAGCGTTCCACGAGAATGGATGACCGGTGGGAGAAGGCGAAGGTAGAAGTGCCCGCAGAGCGCTGGGCCGATGTCTCGAACCACGGATACGGTGTGAGCCTGCTGAACACCTCGAAATACGGATACGATATCAAAGGAAACACGATGCGGCTATCGATTCTCCGATCTCCGAAATGGCCTGATCCGACCGCCGATCGCGGAAAGCATCATATCGAATACGCACTCTATCCGCATGAAGGCGATTGGAAATCGTCCCGCACGGTTCATCGTGCTTATGAGATGAATGACCCGCTTCTTTCGTCGGTCGTGGAAACGCACAAGGGATCACTCCCCGCGGAAAATTCGTTCGTCGGAATCGCTCCGGGCAACCTCGTCCTGACCACGGTAAAGAAGGCCGAAGATTCGGATGCCTGGATCATCCAATGGTATGATGTGAAAGGAGACGGGGGAGCAGCGGCGGTTACACTTCCCAAAACTCCCAGGAAAGTGTTCACCACGACGGTGATGGAAAATGACGGATCACCGGTTCCGTTTTCCAAAAATGTCGTGAAGGTCGATACGAAAAAACATGGTCTGATGACGATAAAGGTCTATTTCTAGTGTCCCTGCAACCCAATGGTTTTACGATAACGGCAGCGAATTGAATGACCGGAGATTCCCATAAACGACGCCGGAGGCATGTCATGGTAAGAAGAATTGCGGTTCTGGTACTGGTGAATTTTGTTGCGTTGTCGTTTCTCTTCGCCCAGTACCCGAAGTCGGTGGAGATCGAGAATAATCTTCTCAAACTCTCCGTGAACAAGAGCACGCGGACCTGGACGCTCTCCGAACATATCCGCGATCAGTGGGTTCCGCTCATTTCCAACGCGTCCGCCAGCATCGTCTTCAGGAACTCCGACTCGGTGAACTTCATTTCCGTTCCGGGAGAGATTACCTCCGCAACCGAAGAAATTGCAAACGACCTCGGCCAGGGAAAGTCACTCACCATACATGCAAAAGGCGCACGCACAGAATGGAACATGCATTTCACACTCTATGATTTCAAAAGAGTGATAACACTTTCCATTTCGCTGAAGAACGTTTCGTCGGAATCATGGCAGACGAAGAATCTTCACGTGCTGGATATTGCCGGCGCCGGGTACCTCGGATTCAACTCAAGAAATGTTTTTGCCCAGTGCAACGGCTTCCAGTCGTGGAGCTCATCCGAAATTGTCCAGCTTGATTCAGTCTCGTCGCAAACCAGCAGCTGGTCGATGCTTTTCGATCAGCCGGAGGCCTTTTCCGCCGTATTGTTCGGATTTATCACCAACAAGCAGTCGGTGAATGCCTTCCGCTCCGGTCCGCTCGATCCCGAAACCAACAGCGTACATTTTCTTTCGACATCGGATATACGCACGGTCTCGGTTCCTCCCGGCGGACAGCTGAATTCGGATACGCTCATGATTGCGGAAGATGCTTCACCGCTCGATCTGCTGAAAATGTATGCGGAAGATCTTCAGCTCTATGCACCGGCGATCTTCAAACCGTTCACTCCCGATGGACGCAACCCCGTGGTTCAGTCAGGCATCTCGCGCGTTCCTGCCGGATGGTGCTCGTGGTATTATTATTATCAGAATATTTCGGAAGACAGTATACTTCTCAATCTGAATGTCGCCGCGAAAAATCTCAAGAGCGACGGTCTCGAATACATCCAGATCGACGACGGATACCAGATCGCCGCAGGGGACTGGAACACCAACAAGAAATTCCCTCACGGCCACCGGTGGCTCACAGATCAGATTCATGCAAAACATCTGCTTGCCGGCCTCTGGGTCGCTCCGTTTGCGGTTGCGGAGTCGAGTTCGGTCTACAAGGAGCACCACGACTGGCTGCTCAGGGGCAACGGAGATTCTCTGAAGGAGTTCTTCGCAAACGACTGGTGGGGCGGGAGAATTTTCGCACTCGATCCGACGAAAAGGGAAGTTCAAACATGGCTCACGCGGCTCTTCTCGACCATCGTGAATGAGTGGGGATACGATTACGTGAAGATCGACTTTCTCTACTTTGCGGGTGAAGGCGGATCGTACTCGCAGCCGGTCTCATCCACGCAGGCGTATCAGATGGGATTGAAGGCGATTCGTCTCGGCGTCGGCCAGGACAAGTTCATTCTCGGTTGCGGCGCGCCGCTCGGCAGCTCTGTCGGGTATGTCGATGGGATGAGAATCGGAAATGATGTCTACGCGGCCTGGGATGGAATTCTGCCGTGCGTGAATGCCGCCGCGCAGCGCTCCTTCTACCATGGAACCGTCTGGTTCGACGACCCCGATTGCCTCGTCGTCCGCGATCCTCTGACAACGGATCAGGCGCGGGTCTGGGCGTCCGTCGTGGCATTGTCGGGCCAAATGGATCTGCTGAGCGATAAACTGACCGAGCTTCCTCCGGACCGGATCGGCATTTTGGAGAAGACGCTGCCGATCTACGGAAAGGGCGCAATGCCTGTCGATCTGTTCGATCAGTCGCCGGAAGAAGGGTTGACCATCAGTAGCTCATCAAACGCTTCGTTCAAGCTCGACCATGTCTGGAAGATCGCTGTCGGCGATTCCGTCGCATGGAAAGAGCCGGGCTTCGATGACGGATCTTGGAAAGCCATTGACGTTCCTTCGCACTGGGAAGATGCAGGATTTCCGGGTGTCGACGGGTTTGTCTGGTATCGTGTGAAATTCACGGTTCCTCACGGCTGGAAGAAGGGCCCGCTGACCTTTTCGTTCGGAAAGGTCGACGATTGCGATCAGACATTTGTGAACGGCGTGCTTGTAGGATCGACGGGAGATATGCCTCCGAACTATAATAGTGAATGGGGAAAATTCCGCACGTATACGATTCCGGATTCGGAGGTCAACTGGAATGCTGAAAACGTGATCGCTGTACGGGTGTACGATGGCGGCGGGCCCGGAGGGATTTACAGCATCAAGAAAGTCACGCTCCCGGCAATCTGGAATCTTCCCGTCGAGAAACCGTTCGGGAAATGGAACGTGGTCGGATTGTTCAACTGGAAGGATGAAAAACAGCAGGTAGATCTTGATCCCGCGTTCCTTGATCTTTCGAACAAAAAGAGTTACCTCCTGTACGATTTCTGGGGGGATGAGTATCTCGGCGAGCTCGATTCAACCCGGACGTTCACACTGCCGCCGACATCGTGCAGAGTCGTTTCCGTCCACGAACGGAAAGACCGCCCGATAATTCTCTCAACCTCGCGTCACGTGGTGGACGGTGCGATCGATCTTGTATCGGAGGATTGGGATGCAGGAAAATCTCTTCTCAGCGTCACGACGGAGAAGCTTCTGAAGGGGGAATATTCGGTCGTGGTCTATGTGCCGACGCAATTCAATCTGAAGCAGGTCGTTGCACCGGTTCAGTACGAAGTGACGGAACTCTCGGGTCAGGTCTACAAGATCACGTTCCCGCACATTGCGGGGGGACCGTTTGCTTACAAAGTCATGTTTCAGTAAGGGTGTTACTGGACGAACCCGAGCCGGCTGAGAAGGTGGTAGGTTGCAATGATGACCAGCTCGACAAGTTTCTCCGTGGCCTGATCCGGGAGAACCTGGAGATTGTTCAGGGCGCAGAGTGTCTGCAGCTCGCGGAGGTAGGAACGCACCATCCGCCTGTCGGCGTTTGCAATCCAATCGGTTAACTCATCTTCGAGATATTCCGTGTAATTTTGTATGAAGAGGTCTGCCCGGATCGAAGCGCGGGACTTGGATTTCGGTTTTGCAGAGAAGATTTCCCGCAGGTCCTGGAGATATTCCTGCACGCGCGGGTCGACCTCCTTTTCGATCTCAAAATACTCCGCAACGGTCGATCGGATCTTCTTGTAACTGTTCGACTCGTCGAACCGCACCTTCAGCGGTCTATTCGCGGCAAGCTGATCGACGGTAAAAAGCCGGTCAATATAGAGAAGCTTCTCCAGTGCGCCGTCCCAGGAGCGATAGTGCCAGTTCCATTTCGAGTACGGGTCGAGCCACACCGCAAAGGTCTCCGCAAAATCTTCATCGGGATGTTTTTGCGCGTAATGGGGATTCCCGACATGGTGAAGGTAGCGTACGAAATCCTTGCTGACGGGATTATAATGATAAAAGCGGGGGTAGGGTTTCTGGAACTTTCCGAAAATCTGTTTCCATTCGGTGCGCGTCCATAACTTGTACGCATAATTGATGGCATGCCCGATTTCATGACGCAGGACCATCAGGACTTCTTTCTTGGAGTAGGAAAAATAATACTCCTGCGCGATGTTCCGCACATCATTATTGGCGAGAAAGAACGGAATCTCGACCGACCCGGTTCTATTGATGCATCCCCACGGTTCTTCGCCGAAATAAAAATGCGGAAAGAACGAGATGTTCTTGTGCTTGAGCTCGCGCCGGAGCTGGATGAGACATTCCCGTAAGACATCTTCCACGCGCAGGTCGAGATCGCAGATGCGGGAGTTCAGAAGCTGTTGAAACGAGAGTTCTCGTACGCGGGAGGAATTCTTCGAAATTACCATACGGTGTCCGAATGGAAAAGCCCTTGACCGTGGTGCGTGTCAAGGGCTTCCGTAAAACCGAATGAACTGCGGTCAGGAAACGCTTGCGCTGCTCTGCTCCGCCTCGGGTTTGATCTTCCCCTTGACCGGTTTCCCTGCTTCAGAGAATTTCAGCGTTTCCGTCTTCTTGTTGAATTTCACGTTGACAATGCTTCCCTGGACGAACTTGTTGCGCAGGATTTCTTCGGCGATGGGATCTTCGACGTAGCGCTGGAGTGCCCGCCGCAGCGGACGTGCGCCGAATGCCGGATCATATCCCTTGTCGACGAGAAATTCTTTCGCCTGCTTCGTCAGGTGAATCTTGATATCCATCGAGGCCATCCGCTTGACGAGGTCGGCGGTCTGGATGTCGATAATCGTGCTGATGTGCTCGCGTTCCAGGTTGTGGAAGATGATCGTGTCGTCGATGCGGTTGAGGAATTCCGGATTGAAGATCCGCTTGACCGCATCCTCGATCGTGTTCTTCATCGCCTGGTAATTGTCCTTCGGCGTATCTTCACCGAACCCGAAGCTTCCGGTCGACTTGATATCACGCGCCCCGATATTCGAGGTCATGATGAGAATCGTATTCTTGAAATCCACTCTGCGTCCCAGACTGTCCGTCAGAATGCCGTCATCCAGCACCTGGAGGAGGATATTGAAGACGTCCGGATGTGCCTTTTCGATCTCATCGAGGAGCACGACGGAATACGGCTTCCGGCGGACTTTCTCCGTCAGCTGGCCGCCTTCCTCGTACCCGACGTATCCCGGAGGCGCACCCACGAGACGTGAGACGCTGAACTTCTCCATGTACTCGCTCATGTCGATCCGGATGAGTGCTTCTTCCGAATCAAACAGGTAGCGTGCAAGCGCTTTTGCCATCTCGGTCTTGCCGACGCCGGTCGGACCGAGGAAAATGAACGAGCCGATCGGACGGCGCGGATCCTTGAGACCGGCACGCGTCCGGCGAATCGCCTTGCTCAGCTTCGAGATCGCCTCATCCTGACCTACGATCACTTTGCATAATGCTTGATCCATCTTCAGGAGCTTGTCCGATTCCGATTGTGCGATCTTGTTCACCGGAATGCTCGTCATCATGGAAACGACATCCGCCATCGTTTCTTCCGTCACCTCATGCACGATCTCCTGCGCCTTCAGTTCCCATTCGCGTTTTGCGATCTCGAGATCGCTCAGCACTTTCTTTTCCAGATCACGGAGACGTGCGGCTTCTTCGAAGTTCTGATGCTTCACGACCTGGTTTTTCGACTGGCGGATCTTTTCGACTTCGCCTTCGAGGTCCAGAATTTCCTTCGGCACGTGGATGTTCGAGAGGTGTACCCGCGATCCGGCTTCGTCCATGACGTCGATCGCCTTGTCGGGCAAATAGCGGTCCGTAATGTAGCGGTCGCTTAACCGGACGGCGGCTTCGAGTGCCTTATCCGTGTAGCGGATGTTGTGATGTTCCTCATACTTGTGCTTGATGTTCCGCAGGATCTGTATCGTTTCGTCGACCGTTGCGGGATCGACCATAATCTTCTGGAACCTGCGGTCGAGAGCACCGTCTTTTTCGATGTACTGACGGTATTCATCGAGCGTCGTGGCGCCGATGCACTGCAGGTCGCCGCGGGCAAGTGCGGGCTTGAACATGTTCGATGCATCGAGTGAACCGGATGCGCCGCCTGCACCGACGATGGTGTGGAGTTCGTCGATGAAGAGAATGACGTCCTTGGCTTTCTCGAGCTCGTTCATGACGGCCTTCATCCGTTCTTCGAACTGGCCGCGGTATTTCGTACCTGCGACGAGCGCCGCAAGGTCGAGCGTGACCACACGCTTCTCATGCAGCACGCGTGAAACTTTCTTCTGGACGATGCGGAGCGCAAGACCTTCCGCAATGGCGGTCTTGCCGACTCCGGGCTCGCCGATGAGCACGGGATTATTCTTCTTGCGGCGGCTCAACACCTGAGCGACGCGTTCAATTTCCTTTTCACGGCCCACGATGGGGTCGAGCTTGTCTTCGAGTCCGAGCTTGGTGAGATCACGCCCGAAATTATCGAGCACCGGCGTCTTGGATTTCTCCGTGCGCCGTTCTGTGGTTGGTGCTGCAGGGGGCTGCGACGGCTTGCCGCTGATGATATTGTC
>Ga0335082_10001453_pt1 | contig 25309 bp, 21 predicted proteins | sample Lox_Sample_41_FD_206718 | JGI IMG/M metagenome (GOLD analysis project Ga0335082, IMG submission 206718) | Soil microbial communities from Loxahatchee National Wildlife Refuge, Florida, United States - Lox_Sample_4.1 | ecosystem: Environmental > Terrestrial > Soil > Wetlands | place: USA... | reverse complement strand
TTCACCGCCGATATATTGGGCCAGCGCCAGGGGGCGATTGACGAACGGGAGTTCGTGGTCGTGGATGTATGCCAGCCGGCCGAATTCTCCGAAGAACCGCCCCGCCTTCAGCTCCAGGTTCCACGGAAGCGACGTCGTCTGGATCGCCGCCTCTTCCACGGTCAAGTTCGCTTCGCCGGTGGCGGCGTCGGCTGACGCATTGATCACCGCGTAGGCTTTCGCGAACGGGTCAACCGATGCGGCCACGTTCAGCTCAACCGAACGCTGGAAAACGTCCCACCCCCCGGGACGGTCGTTCCCGGTCTGGTTCGATCCTTTACTCTGGTAGGAAAAGATCGTCTCGCCCACGACCCCGATGGACGGGTTGAATATGCTCAGGATTTCCTTCTTCTGGGCTTCGGCCACCTGGTCCACCTTTTCGTTCAACTCGTCGACTTTCTCCTTGAGTCCCTGGTCGGCCTGTGACGGTTCCTCACCGGCGTGGTGCGGTTCCTGCGTTACCTGTTGCGGTTCCTGCTTTTTCTGCCGTTCGATCTCTGCTCTGAGTTCTTCTATGATCTTGGTCTGGCTCCGTATCTGCTGTTCAAGCGCGTTCAGACGTTCGGAAAGGTCCTCGCCGAAGGCGGACGCAGTGAATGTGCAGAACAGGAAAGCCGTGCCGAAGATGGCGAGTATCTGTTTCATGGCTCCTCCGGAAACACTGTAAAATATTTGATTGCGGAAAGTCTCAGGTATCCGTGCTCGTCGAACCGGGCACAGGACGCACCAGTCCGCTACCCGGAAATGTCCGGGTCCGCAGCACAGGAATAATGGGTAAGGCGACTAGGCGGGAGGAGCGCGGTTGTTGGCAGGCGTGAAGAATGTCTCGGCGATGTAATCCGTTGCGTGCCGGAGATAGGGAGTCTCGGTGATGTCTCTCTGAATGTCGTGGCAGGGAAGTGCGAAGCCCGTATCGGACTGGTGGTGAGTTGCGAAGCAGATGGGACAGTCAAGATGGTCAGCGCCGTCACTGTGGTGATGGAATGCCTCAGCCAGGGAGGAGAGGAGAAAGAGGACGACAAAGAGGAGTGACAGGCGCTTGAGCATGGCACTATGTATATTCATGGCACCATAAATGTCAAGAATTACTTACAAGCGCCGTTCCTGGAAGATATTGTAGGAGGTGGATCCTCTCTTCACCACTACACCCCCACCTTGCGCACCTTGGGCTTCACATGGGAGATATCGAACTGGACCATGAAGTAGCCGTAGTCGATGTCCTTGCCGCTTCCCGTGGCGTCCCGGAAAAAGCCGCCGGTAAAGAAGCGGTCATACCCCGCGATGAACGACAGGTTGTCATTGACGAAATAGGTGAGGGTGAAGTCGGTTTCCAGGCCGATAGTGCGGCTGAAGCCGCTCTCCACGTCGTTGGCTACCGCATAGCGGCCGGTGGCGGAGAAATTGAGTTCTTTGGTGATGTCGACGCCCCAGCCGAGGGTGTAGATCTGCAGGCCGCTGGCGTGGTGGTCGCCGAGGGTGAAGCCCGACAGATCGCCGAGGACCTTCATGTCACCCATGAGGGAAGAATCGTTCAGCGGGGTGTGGAACTCCCCCTTCGTGCTTCCGCCGTTTGCCGCCCCTTGGCTCCCCGAGCCGTAGGCATAGCTCAGGAAAAGGTGGTTGTGAAACTCCCCCATAGTCGTGTCGATGTCTGCGTCGACGTGTCCGCCGTAGGAGCCGATCGTGTCGTTGCCGTTCGTTGCGGGGTTGAAAACCTCCCTGGTCTGCACGACCGGCTCGATCTCCAGGGAAACCGGCCCGAGCTTCGCCGTGCCGCGCGCGCCGAAAGTCCACTCGTGCTCTCCCATGTGGTGGTCTGTGGAGATGGTGTCACGGATGGCATACAGTTCCACGGCGATCCCCTCTTTGAGGGCATAGGTACCGTACGCGCCCGACAGCGTCCCTTCCTGGCCAAGGGAGAATGGGGTGGCGTAGTTGCCGGCAAACAGGTCCACCACACCCCCCTCCACCGGTTGCACGCGCAGGCGCAGGGCGTCGTAGGATCGCCCCTTGATAAAGGGGTCGTTGCCGAGAATGAAGGCGCTCCCGTAGGTGATCTCCTGGCGGCCGCCCTTCACGGCGACTACGTTACTGGTGGGCCACTTCGCCTCGACGAATCCCTGGTAGAGGGAGAATTTCGCCAGGTGCTGATCCCCGCCGTCGTATCCGTACCCCTGCCCCTCCACGCCGATGTCGAGCCAGTCAGCCGGATGCCAGTAGACGTAGGGTTTCACCCGGTAGAGAAAGCGTCCTTCGGCGTGGCCGGACTCATAGGTGAAATCCGGGAGAGTGAAGTTCCCGGCCCCTTCACCCCGGAGAAAGCCGGCAACCCCGAGCTTGTACTCGAAGAGAGGTTCCTCGGGCTTTGCCAGCATCTTCACGATGGACTCCCGCCGGCTCAGGTATCCCTCGAATTCCGGAAGATCGTGCTTCAACGCTTCATAGAGGGCCGCCAGACGGTCCAGGTCCTCCCGGGAAACCGCATCGGCCCCTTCCTTCTCGCACTTCTCCTGTACCTTCTCCATCAGTGCGAGAAAAGCCGCGGCCAGCTCCTTGCTCTCCACCATTTCCCCATCGGGGAGTTTCTTCAGGGAACCGTACTTGGCAGAGAGCTCTGCGGTCTCCTTGCAGGACCAATGCCCCCGCGGCACCTGCGCCGGCAGGTTTTCCTCTCCCCCGGAGGCAGCAGCGGTACCGACGAGACAGACGAACACGAGGAAAACAAGGACGATCATGACCGGCTTTTTCATATATTCTTTCACTCCCTACGACTGGTGTATCCGCTTGTGACGAAAAGCGCCGGCGCACAATTGATTTTGAAAATGTATTTCATTTTTACTGCAGGGCTGGCCTTTTGTCAAGAAAATTTTCACTCCTCCCTGGGCGACCTCTCTCCCGCTCCATGATCCGCACGAACCATCGTACCCCCTGACACATCCGCCGCCGGATGCCATGAAAAAGAAGACCCCGGATGGACGCCGATCCGTCGGGACAGCCGTGCAGGAGATCACCGAGTGCCGCAGGTAAACGACTCAGCGCACCAGTCCTGCGACGGCTGCGCCGAGGAACTCCGGGATATTCACCAGGCGGAAGAGAAGGAAGAGGGAGGTCCAGCCGAGGACGAAAAGGAGGTCGCCGGTGCGGAAGCGGTACGTTCGCTGCACGGGGAACCGGCCGGCGAACCCGCGGCAGAGCATCGCCCGGTGGATCCGTTCCGCCCGCTCCCACGTCCGCAACAGGAGATGGCCCACAAGGGATGCGTAGGTCCGCATCTCCATCCCTCTTTTCCCGCAAGAGCGAAGCTCCCGTGCGCGCACGGTCCGCGACCCCTCTTCCCCCAGGACGAAGATATAGCGGTACAGGGAAAGGAGCTGCACGACAAAGGGGCGGGGGATGCCGAGGCGCTCCAGAGCCCCGCAAATGGCGGGAAATCCGGTGGTCGCCATGAGGATGACGGCCGCACCGACGGTAAGGACGGCGCGGAGGATGATCGAGCCGCAGGATACCCAGCCGCCGGTCACAGCGAGGGGGCCGAGCCGGACCAGCACCTCCCGGTCGAAGAGCGGGTTGAAGATCCCCACCAGGAAAGCGAAGGGGAGAACCAGGGCGACCTTTCTGACGATGGGACCGACGGGGAGATTGCCGCGCGCAACCATGGCTACGGGAAAGAGGAAGAAGGGGAAGAGGGGGGTGAGTTCGTACCTCCCCCACGAAACCACCGAAAGGATGAATGCCATGGTCGCTACGACCTTGGCCCGCGGGTCGAGCCGGTGAATGGCCGAATCTCCCTCGGCCATCCGCTCAAGGCTCCTGAAATCCAGCATCGCCCCGTCAATTGTCGCCATACATGCCTCGCGAAGGGGACCCCCCCGTTCCCTTCGGCCCGAACCGGTGTCACCTGCAAGGCCGCGCCGTTCAGGTCGAACGGGGCCGCTTCTTCAGCACGAGCCCGCTCAGGATGACCAGTGCCAGGGTCATCAGCGCACCAATGATCCCCGAGATACTGGTACCCAGCCTGCTTCCCGCTTCCTTTGCCGTACCCTCCGGCTGTACTCCGACAGCAGGCTTTTTGAACGCATAATCCGGCAGAAAGGCGGTCTTTCCCTGCACTGCGGCCATTATCCCGTGCACTCCCCCGACCGGCTCCTTCAGTTCTTCCTTTCCCGTCACCCGGGCAATGGCCCACTCCAACCCGTCGGGGTTTTTCGAGGCGAACCAGGAAACGATTCCACCCGTGATGATGGCAGTGGCAAGAAAGGCAAGGAGCAAGCCGCGCACCGGGTGATTTCCGGCCTTTCGGGCTTCGGGGACACCCTGGAGGATCCCGGGCCTGGCCTGACGCACGAACGAGACGACGGCCGCTGTCACGAACCCTTCAACGACCCAGATGGCGAGGTGAATCGGCAGCATGAGGAGGAGGAACGTTGAAAACGGCAGTGAGGATATCCCGGAGAACCAGGTCTCCAGCACGACGCAGAACGGCCCCAGCTGCAGTCCGGCAACGGACGAGATCATGATGGCCAGTGTGAGACGCATCCGGCCCGGATCGTGACCTGCGATTTTCCTGTAGACGAAGGGATAGACGATGAAAGCGGGGATGAGGCCCATGTTGAAGATATTGCAGCCGAGGGCCAGCAGGCCGCCGTCGGCGAAGAAGAGCGCCTGGACAACGAGGACGGACGCGATGGTGAGAAAGGCGGCGCAGGGGCCGAGCAGGACCGTGAGCAGGAGCCCCCCTCCCAGATGGCCGCTGGAGCCGGTCAGGGGAATGCTGAAGTTGATCATCTGCGCCGCAAAGAGAAACGCCCCGAGGACGCCCATCAGGGGGGCCTTCGTTTCATCGAGCTCCGTGCGGACCTTCCGTGAACTGCAGGCGAGGGCTCCCGCCGAAACGGCCCACATGGTCCCGCCGACTTGCGGGGACAGCAGCGCATCCGCCATATGCATGACGCTCCCTCCTTTTCCTGTCACTGGCCTGGCATCGGAAGCCGCACACCGTGTTACTAATTTTTAAATCGTAACACTACACAGATATACCACACCGATTGATATGTCAAGCGACTATTTGCCCAGGTCGGCTTTACTGCGTGAGCAGGGAGGAAAAGCATGCGGGCACGGTAGCGTCAGGCACAAAAAAGCGGCGGGAAACGCCCCTCCGCCGCTGAAACCTTCTGCCGCCACTGTCCGTGTCTCTCAATGCTTGTGTTCGTGTGCCTCCCTGTCATGGCCGGGATGGGTATGCTCATGGGCGCCGTGCTCACCGGCCGGGTGTTCGTGATCATGGGCGGCGTGTCCCGCGCCGTGGCTATGTGAGTGCTCGTGGTCATGGCCATGGGGATGTTCGTGCACGTGGGTATGGGGGTGGCTGTGCGTCACGTCTCCGTGGCTGTGCGAATGTTCGTGTTCATGCCGGTGCCTGTGGGTATGCTCGTGGGAATGCTTGTGCGTGCCTTCCATGGGATGCGCCTCCGTCAGAAGAAGTCAAAATTCCTGGCACAACTCTACCACCGTGCCACGGGGATGCAACACCGCCTAACGCCGGACGAAGATCTCCCGCGCCATGCCGGTATCGATGGCGAACTCGGAAAAGCCGACCCGGAAGATGAAGGAGGGAAAGGTCTGCTGGAGAATGATCCGGTTGCCGGGGAGCACCCCCATGGCCATCAGCTTCTGCATCTTCTTGTCGTCCTCGGTCTGGATGTAGGCGATCTCTCCCGCTTCCCCGGACTTCAGCTCGGTGAGGGGGACCACACCCAGGTCGCCGCTCTTTTTCGCCTCGTCGCAGCACTCCCCCGGCGGGATCGGCTTGCCGTGGGGGCAGGTGGAGGGGTGATTGAGCATGGTGCAGACCTTGGCGTCCACCCCCTCCTTGAGGAGATGCTCGAAGAGGCAGGCCTTGTCTTCGCCGCTTTCGCCGCGAATGTTGAGGATGTCCATCATGAGGCGCTCCGCGAGGCGGTGGCGGCGGATGGTCCGCCGGCCCTCTTCCTTCCCCTCCGGACGGAAGTAGACCCGCCCGTCCCGCACCTCGATGTGGGCAAGGGCAGTCAGCTCATGGAAGGCAGGGTCATCCGCCGGGACCTTGATGGTCTCGATCTCGGCGTAGGCCTGACCATTCTCCTCCACCATGATCCACAGCTCTTCGAGGATCTCTTCCGCTCTGTCCGACAGTTTCATATCGATCTCCTTGGAAATTCGGTTTCGAGTTTCGGGTTTTACGTTTTGGGTTTCTATTGATTGTAACGCGAAACCCGCAACTATCTTTTCAGTATGCTCTTCAGCTTTTTCACCACCTTCGGTTCCGGCGGATTTTCGTACATGCAGCGGGGACAGCGGACCATCCGGCAGGTCTTGCCGCAGGAGCCGCAGCCGCGAATCCCCTCCTCCTCGGCGAATTCGTGTCCGCACAAGCCGCAGCGGATCATACGAGCCCCGTCACGAGGAGGAACTGGTTGAGGAGCCAGCCGCTGCCGAAGGCGACCGTGCTCACGAACAGGCCGAGGGCGGTGGCCACCTTCCACCCCCGTTCCTTCTTCATGATGAGGAACTGGGCGACACACGGGATGAACAGCGTCAGGGTGACGGCAGCCACCGTAAGCTGGCGCGGGTTGAGGACCCCCTTGGTCTGCAGATCGTAGAGCCCGGCGGCGCCGTAATCGCGGCGGAAGAACCCGAAGATGAAGGCGACCGCCACGTCACGGGGAAGGCCGAGGGCTGCCATGAGGGGGCTCAGCCACTCCACCATCCGCTCGAAGAAGTTGGTGATCTTCCCCAGCCAGAGAAGGACCGACGCCAGGATGAAGAGGGGGAGGATCTCCATGAAATACCACTGCATCCGGGTATAGGTCTTGGTGAAGATGTTGGAGAGCTGCGGCAGCCGCATGGGCGGAAGCTCCATGTAGAACATCGGGGTCTCCCCCGGCATCAGCCTGGCCGCGAGGAAGCCGATCACCAGGAATATCAGGAGGAGACAGACGGACCAGGCCGCCAGCGCTCCGGGGGCCTTGGAGAGGAGCGCCAGGATGACTCCCAGCTGGGCGGAGCAGGGGATGGCGAGGGCCAGCAGCAGCGTGGCGATTATCCGCTCCCGGACCGTTTCCAGGGTCCGGGTGACCATGGTGGCCATGGTGTCGCAGCCGAACCCCAGCACCATGGGGATGACGGCGCGGCCGGTGAGCCCCAGCTTCTTGAAGATCCGGTCCACGAGAAGCGCCAGCCGCGGGAAGTACCCGCTGTCCTCCAGGAGGGAAAAGAAGAGGAAAAAGGTCGCCACGATGGGGAGGATGATCCCGACGGCGTAGCGGATCCCCAGGGTGATCACCCCGTACTCGCCGACGAAGAGTTCCTGCCAGACCTCCCAGGGGAGTATCCCCTTGATGAAGCCCGTGACCCAGGGGTTGAAGTGGTCCTCGAAAATTTTCTTCTCCAGGAAATCGACGAGGGTGCCGGCGCCGAAATCTCCGACAAACTTGTAGAGGCCGAAATAGAGGACGGCCAGCAGCAGGGGGACGCCGGTGGCCGGGCGGACGGTGAGGCGGGAGAGCCGCTCGTTGAAGGTCACCCGTCGCTGGTCCGGTTCCCGGAGCACCCCGGCCAGGATTCCCCGGACGATCCCCTTGCGCTCCAGGGAGAGGTCCAGGTGGAACGAGCCGCGCCGCTCGAAGGTCTTCTCCCTGACCCGCGCCTCTATCTCGCCGGAGCGCTCCCCCTCGATCCGGCGCACCAGGGTCGCCACCTCCTCGTCCCGCTGGAGGAGAAGCAGGGCCAGGGACTTGGGGGAAAGGGGATACCCCCCCTTCAGCAGGGAGGCGATCTCACCGATGTCCCCCTCCAGCCGCCGGCCGTACCCGAAAACGGCGTGCCGGCTGCGGTCGGCCGTGGCGATGGCCCGGCGGATCTCCGGCAGCCCCCGTTTCTTGGCCGTCGCCGCCCCGATCACCGGAATCCCCAGTTTCTCCTGGAGGAGGGGGATGTCGATTTCCAGCCCCATCCGCTCCGCCTCGTCCATGATGTTCACCACCAGGAGCATCGGCAGTCCGGCCTCAATGAGCTGGAGGGTCATGCTCAGCATCCGCTCCAGGTTCCGGGCGTCGAGGACGTGGATCACCAGGTCCGGCGCCTCGTGGAGGAGGATCTCCCGGGCCACTCGCTCCTCCTCGGTGATGGGGAGAATGGAGTACATCCCCGGGGTATCGATGATCTCGAAGCTCTTCCCGTCGATCACGGCGCTTCCCCGGGAGACCTCCACCGACGTTCCCGGGTAGTTGGAAACCGTCACGTAGGCGCCGGTAAGGGCGTTGAAGAGGACACTCTTCCCCACATTCGGGTTCCCCACGAGGGCTACCTTTTTTCTCTTGCCGGCCTGTTCCTCAGCGCCGCCGCTTCCCGCCTTCTTCCCGAATAGTGCCATATGCCTGCTGCCTCTTTTCTTACGTAATGCTAATGATATTCACTTTCATGTCCGGCGGATCAAAAGGGGCCTGGTCCGCACAGTTCACTACCTGATTGTCACCTGTGCAGACCAGGCCCCGTTACTTGCGGCACTTGGCGCAGATCCCGTACAGTTCCAGCTTGTGGTTCTCGATGACGAAGCCGTGGATTTTCGCCACTTCATCCTGGAGCTTTTCGATCGCCTCGTTCTCGAATTCGGCGATGGCCCCGCAGCGGGTGCAGACCAGGTGATCGTGGTGCTCGCCCTCCGCCACGTGTTCGTAGCGGGTCTGGCCGTCCCCGAACTGGATCTCCCGGGCGATCCCCGACTCGGCGAAGAGCTTGAGGGTACGGTAGACCGTTGCGTAGCCGATGCTGGGATGCTTGCTGCGGAGCTTGAGATAGAGCTCTTCGATGCTCAGGTGCCGCTCCGAGGAGAGAAAGGCGTCGAGGATGATGTCGCGCTGCCGGGTGGACTTGAGTCCCTTCTGGGTGATGTAGTCACGGAAGATTTTTTTCTTGGTCCGTTTCACGGAGTCCCCTCTATTGAAAGTGACTTTCACTATACAAATTAGGAATGGACGATGTCAACCGTTTTTTTCGCCGTGACCTGCCGCCTTTGTCACGGGCCGGCAGGTGGGCGACGACAGTGCCGACACCCTCTTCCACTTCCGGACACGCAGATGCGGCAACGTCACGAATCCGTGCCTCTCCTCCCCCTTCCGGCAGATGTCCCTTGCGCCGGGATGCACCGCCGGGTATACTCCTCCTATGCTCACCTTCACCATAGCCCCAACGGACCACTGCCGGAGCGTGGAGAGCTTCCTCCGCAACATCCTCCCGGCCGCGCCCCTCCCGTACCTGAAAAAACTCGTGAAGTCGGGGCATATCGCCGTGAATGGCATTCCTGCGGCAGCCGACGCCCTTCTTCGCCTCTCCGACACGGTTACCCTGAAGGAGAGCGCCAGGACCCGCCAATTCCTCTCCGGCCGCCGACCGGAACTGGACATCCTGTACGAGGACCAGTGGATCATCGCCTTCAACAAGGAGCCGGGGATGCCCGTTCATCGGGCAGCGGAGGTGGACTCCCGCAACCTCGTGGAGATCGGAACCAGGATGGTAACGGAGCGGGGAGGAATCGGCAAACTGAGGCCGGTGAATCGGCTCGACCGGGGCACCTCCGGGGTCATCATTACGGCGAAGAGCGCCGTGGCCGCGGCAATGTTCGGCAGGCTCGTGCAGGATGAAGGACTCGACAAGCTCTACCTGGCGCTGGTGGCGGGGCGCCTCCCGGAAGAAGGATGCATCACCGTCCCCCTCGAGGGAAAGGAAGCGGAAACCCGGTACCGTCTCCTTGTGCGGGGTGAGAAGGAGTCCTTCGTTGCGGTCCGTCCCCGTACGGGGAGAATGCACCAGATCCGCCAGCATTTCCGCCTGATCGGCCACGCCGTGCTGGGTGACCGCCGGTACGGCGGGAGGCCCCTTCCCGGCTATGCCGGCATCGCTCTCCACTCGTTCCGCACACGCCTCACCCACCCCTCCACCGGCGCCATCCTCGCCATCCTCGCCCCCCTGCCGTCATGGCTCCTGGACAGCATCCGTTCCCTTGCGGGAGCATCCTTCGACGATGTGATCCGCAGCCTTCCGGACATCCCCTAGGGTCCCGCCGCTTTGTTCGCGCACATAGTCCGGTGGGTCTGGTTCCAGACGAGGGGGAGCGACGCACTCCGGCAGGGACGAATGGATCAGGACAGGCAGCGGGAATGTACCCGTCGCGGGGCGTCACATGGAAAAGGCACACCCGGGATGCAGGTATAGGAGTGGCCGTCCCTTCCGGGGGACGGTCATGACAGGGAGTTCACACAGGAAGAGAGGGATCAGAATGAAGACGCCAGGGCGGCCGCCCTGCCATGCCTCGGAGCGGCTTGCGCGGCATCAAAATACGTCATCGGGCGGACGACCTTCACCCAGGTGTCGTTGCGGAGGACCTCGACCACCAGCCCTTCGTTGATGAGGTCCTTGAGGCGGGATTCAAGGGCCAATGTACAGCTGTTATCGCAGCATCGTACCAGTACCACCATCGCACTCTCCTCCTCTGCCAACCCGTGAAGGGAGACAGGCTGAAGCATACCGTATACAGTGAGGGGAGGCTAATATAGCGGAATATCGCAGGAGAGGCAAGCATTATTTTTTAGATAATTTTCACCAGCCGCAGCACGGTCGCGGGCAGATGCGAAGAAGGGGCATGCGCTCCCTTCCTGTGACAAAGGGGGCTACAGGGGACGATCTGAATGGGGACCGGACGAAAACTCCAGGACCTCCTCGATCCGGACCACGAATTGGGACTGGACCTGGGGAGTGCCCGGTTCCTCTCTGCCGGGGGCCAAGCCGTCGAGGATGGCGGTTTCATGCCGTGATTCGACGACGCCCAGCATCTGGTAGCCGGCCCCGGTGGCAGGTTCGACGAAGGTAACGGAGATGCGGGGATTTTCCCCGATGTTGGCCAGGGTGGTATGACAGAACCAGTTCCTGAAGGCCACATGGCCGGAATCGAGCACCTCGATCTCCCTCCCCGCCGCCAGGTGAGGGGTTCCCGCCGCATCCGCCGATGCTACGAAAACGTACTCGAGGCCCTCGATGAAGCGCCTCGTTTTTTCCGCTATCATGGCAGCTCTCCTTCTCTCGCTTCCGGTTCATCACGCCTCGCGCTTCACCATCCCCAGTTGCCGACCAGGATGTCGATCTCCGTTTCCGGGCGCGTACGCTCCTTCTTTTACAAAAAGTATGTCACTATTCCCGGCCATTGCAAGGGGTCGCGCCGGCCGGAAGCGGAGTGCAAATTGCCGCCGCTGCGGTATAATGGAACTCACCGATACTGCGCTGATTCAACTCGCGGCGGTGAGGAGCGGCGGAACCCATGACTCCCCAGTTCCATCCACACCTTGTCAACGGTCCGACCGGCGACCCGGGAGTGTATGTCGACTTCCTCTTCGCCCGCAGGGCCCTGCTCTTCGACCTGGGGGAGATTACCCGCCTTCCCCCCCGCAAGATCCTGCGCCTGAGCCACATCTTCATCAGCCACACCCATATGGATCATTTCATCGGTTTCGATCATCTCGTCCGGATCTTTCTCGGCCGGGGAAAGCGGCTCTCCCTCTTCGGACCGCCCGGTTTCACCGACCGGGTGGGACATCACCTCGCCGCCTACACCTGGAACCTCGTGGAGGGATTTCCCGAGGACTTTACCATCGAGGCCTGCGAATTTCACCCCGACGGAAAGGTCATGACCGTAGAGTTCCATTGCCGCCGGGGTTTCCGCGGGGAAGCCGAACGGTCCTTCACTGCCGGCAATGGCGTACTCCTGGAAGAAGAGACCTTCCGGATTCGCGCCGTATTCCTTGACCACCGGATCACGAGCATCGCCTACACCCTCGAGGAAAAGTGCCACGTGAACGTCATGAAGAACCGCCTCGCGGACATGGGGCTTCCGGTGGGGCCGTGGCTTACGGAATTGAAGCGGGCGGTGCTGCGCGGGGATGCGGACGCCGTACCGGTACGGGCGTGGTGGAAAGACGGGGATGAGTCGTCGGAACGGCAGATTCCCCTCGGCGAATTGAAGAGACACGTCCTCATGATCGTTCCCGGCCAGAAGATCACCTACGTGACCGACGCCCTTTACAGTGAGGCGAACGCCGGTGCGATCACGGACCTGGCGCAGGGGTCGGACTACCTCTTTATCGAGGCGGCCTTTCTCGACGAGGATGCGGGGCGGGCGGCGGAGAAGTACCACCTGACCGCCCGCCAGGCCGGCCTTCTTGCCCGCCGCGCCGGCGTCGGCCGGGTGGTCCCCTTTCACATATCCCCGAAGTACGCAGGTGAGGAAGAACGTATCGTCATGGAAGTGATGGCGGCCTTTGCCGGCAATCCGGCGGCAACAGAACAGGGAAAGGAGGAGCCCCATGTCTCTGGTGAAAACATGGTATACCCTGGAGGAAGCGGTGTCCAAGTTCGGGGTGCCGGAACCCCGCATTCTCGAATGGGTCGACGAGGGGCTGGTGCGGAGTGAACAGGAAGAGAAAAAACCTGTCCTCATCAATGGTGACGACATGGAACTTCTCGTGGCGGAACGGGTAGTCCGGGGCTGACGAACGGTCCCGGCGGTGGTGGACTGCCGGCCGCCATCATCCTGCAATGGCCCGGTCCCGTCCTTCCTGCTTGGCCCGGTAGAGTGCCCGGTCGGCCCGCTTGAGCAGGGCGACGGCAGTACTGTCCCCTTCCCGGAAATCCGTCACCCCTGCGCTCAGGGTGACGAAAATCTCCCTCTCCCCTTCGCCGACGACGGCTCCCCGGATGGTAGCCAGGAGCCGCTCGGCGTGGGCCATCGCCTCCTTCAGCGCCGCCCCAGGCGTGATAACGAGGAACTCCTCGCCGCCGATCCTTCCCACCACGTCGTAGCTGCGGCTCGTCTCCAGAAGGCGGGCCGCCACGCTTTTCAGGACGACATCGCCGAAGGGATGACCGTATCGGTCGTTGATTCCCTTGAAACGGTCGACGTCGAGAATGATCAGACAGAGCGGCTCGCCAAGCCGCACGGCCCTGTCATACTCTTCCTCGAGACGCCTCATTGTGTGGCGCCGGTTCCGCAGGCCGGTCAGCTCATCGGTCGATGCCAGCTTCTTCAACTGCTTCTGGGTGTCGTCCAGCCTGATGACGAACCGCCAGGTAAGGAGGTAGGTGCTGCCGATGAGGAACCCGATGGTGAGAAAGGCGGCGAGGAGAATGATGGCCCGGCTGGTCTCCGTCTCGGCGGCGATGTGTCCGATGGGGATGGTGACGCTGACCGCCCCGATGACGTCACCGGGACCGTATGACTGGCGGTGGCATTCGAGACACGACTGGTCCGCGACGAGGGGGCGCAGATAACGGAAGACCGGGGGTTCGTCCGGATTTTTCAGCAGTCGGGAAAACTCCTTGTTCCCCTGCTGGAACTTGGACAACGCCTCCTTTTCCAGTGGGTCCGGCAGGTTGCCCGGATCGAGGGGGAGAAGGCTGACGATGCGGAAGCGGATTCCGTCGTACTGCTCGCTGCGGCGGGAGATCTCCTTGATCATGATGGCGTGGTTGCGCACCGTGAAACTGCGCCCACCCTCGCAGCGAATGTCCGGCTTGATGCCGAGCCGCTTGAGGTAGGCGTTCCCTTCCACCCCGTCCTTCATTTCCACGTACACTCCGCCGTAGTCGAAATTCCAGAGCTTCAGGTGGTTGATCAGATCGGCGTAGATGACCGCCTGCTCCCGCGCCCGCTGGAACATGATGTCGTCGGTCCGGCCGTAGAGATAGGAAAAGATGGTGATCACGGCAAGGGCGATGATCAGGCAGAGGCTGAAGAGGAACAGCTTGACGTGCTCGACATACTGGAACGGTTTTGGCCAGAGTTTTGGCGACATCGGCAGTCTCGCACGCGGGTCGGGGTATGGTGAAGAGGTCGTCTCTTAATGAGACATTTTATCAAGTTTAATACGTGATGGTGAACCCGTCAAATGCCCCGAGAAACGGCCCCCGCTCCACGACGACCGCGTCCACCCTGGCCGAGGGGGGACCGCTGCGGCACCAGGCGATGAGGGAATTGACGTCGCTTTCTTCCCCCTCGAAGCACCCTTCCACCCTGCCGTCGGGAAGATTCCGCACCCACCCGCCGACGTTGAGGCGAAGCGCCGTCTGCCGGGTGTAATGGCGGAAGTTGACCCCCTGCACGACCCCTGTGACTGTGACCGTGGCGCGGATTTTCATTGCCTACTCCTCCAGCATTCCCAGAAATTCCTGTTCCGAAATCACCTTGACTCCCAGCTGGCGCGCCTTCTCCAGCTTCGACCCCGCCTCTTCCCCGGCCACCACGTAATCGGTCTTTTTCGACACCGACCCGGCGGCATGCCCCCCTTCGTTCTCCACCCGCTGTTTCGCCTCGTCCCGTGTGAAGCGGGTGAGGGCCCCGGTGAAGACGAAGGTCTTCCCGGTGAACTTCCCTCCCACCTTCTTTTTCTCGACGGAAGGGCGCACCCCCGCCGCCATCATCCGCCCCACCACCTCGATGTTCTTCGGGTTGCGGAAGAAGGTGGTGATGCTCCGGGCCACCTGGGGGCCGATCTCGCGGATTGAGAGGAGTTCCTCGTCGGTCGCTTTTTCCAGATACTCGATGCTGCCGAAGGCATGGGCGAGAAGCTTTGCGGTATGCTCTCCCACGTGGCGGATGCCGAGGGCGAAGATGATGCGCGCCAGCTCCCGCTCCTTGCTCTGCCCGATGGCGGCCAGGAGGTTTTCCGCCAGTTTGTCTCCCATCCGGTCGAACTGCATGAAGTCGTCACGGGTAAGGCTGTAGAGGTCGGCCACGTCCCGTACGAGGCCGAGCCTCAGGAGCTGGTCAATGTACTTCTCGCCGAGGCCGTCGATATCCATGGCGCGGCGGGAGGCGAAGTGGATGATCGTCTCGCGGATCTGGGCCGGACAGGCGAGTCCGAGACAGCGGACCGCAACCTCTCCGGGGATCTTCACCACCTCGGAGCCGCACTCGGGGCAGGTTGGCGGGATCGGCAGCACCTTCTCCGTACCGGTACGCTTCTCCATGACAACCTGCACGACCGCCGGGATCACGTCGCCGGCCCGTTCCACCACCACGGTGTCGCCGATGCGGATATCCTTGCGCTCCATTTCCTCCCAGTTGTGGAGGGTGGCGCGGGACACCGTCACGCCGGAAACCTCCACCGGCCTGAGATGGGCGGTAGGGGTAATGACCCCGGTTCGTCCCACCTGGGGAACAATGTCCTCCACAACGGTCACCGCCTGGCGCGGGGGAAACTTCCAGGCGATTGCCCAGCGCGGCGAACGGCTCTTTTCACCCAGCTCCCGCTGCAGGGAGTAGGAGTCCACCTTGACAACCACCCCGTCGATCTCGTAGGGGAGCGATTCACGCCGGGCCGTCATTTCCCGGTAGTAGGCGACGACCTCACCGATGCCTCGACAGCTCCGTATCAGCGGATTCACGGGGAGGCCCCACCTCCCCGCTGCGGCAAGGAATTCTTGCTGGGAGGCGAGAGGGTATCCCTCCACTGCGCCCGGCGCATAGCAGAAGATGGCGAGGGGGCGCCGGGCGGTAATCCGCGAATCGAGCTGGCGGATCGAACCGGCGGCGGCGTTGCGGGGATTGGCGAAGGTGGCTTCACCCTCCTCCTCCCGCTCGGCGTTGAACCGCTGAAAGGCCTCGAGGGGGAGGTAGACCTCGCCGCGCACTTCGATGAGACGCGGCGGCCGGTCGGCGGCGAGCCGGAGAGGGATGCTCTTGACCGTCTTCAGGTTCCGGGTCACATCTTCGCCGGTGAAGCCGTCCCCCCGGGTGGAACCGACGGTGAAGAGCCCGTCCTCGTAGGCCAGCTCCACCGCAAGCCCGTCCATCTTCGGTTCGCAGACATAGACCATTTCTCCATCGGGGGGGAGGCCGAGGAAACGCTTTACCCGCTCGTCGAAGTCGTGCATTTCCTCCTCGCTCAGGGCATTTTCCAGGGAAAGGAGGGGAATGCGGTGGGTCACCTGGGCGAACTTGTCTAGGGGCGCCCCCCCCACGCGCTGTGTGGGGGAATCGGGGGTGACCAGCTCGGGAAACCTCGCCTCCAGCCCCGCCAGCTCCCGGAAGAGGGCATCGTACTCGGCGTCGGTAATCTCCGGCCGGTCGAGCACGTAGTAGAGATGGTCGTGATGCCGGATCTCGGCGCGCAGTTCGTCCATGCGCTTTTCTGCGGCGGGTCTGTCCATGGAAGGTCTCCGTCGGGGGGATACATGAGCTTATAGCACAGGGAACCATGGATGGCAACCGCTGGAGAGTGCCGCCAAGGCGGACGAGCGAAGGGAGACGGACATTGCCGTGACTTCGATGGCGCAGCCCGGCTTCTGGAGACAACATCACGACCGCACGCCTCCATCCCTTCGATGAACGGGGCGAAACGGAAACGGGGGCATCACCCGCCATACCCCCGTCAGAACCGTGTATTCCCGGCGGTCTATTTCCCCAGCGTCTTCATCCCCGGTTTCCATCCGACGGGGCAGAGCTCGCCGGTCTGGAGCGCCTCCAGGACCCGCAGGGTCTCGTCCACGCTCCTTCCCACCGACAGGTTGTGCACCAGCATGTACTGGAGCCTACCCTCCGGGTCGATGATGAAGAGCCCGCGCAGCGCCACCCCTTCCTTCCGGTCGAGGATGCCGTACTTCTCGGCGGTCTCCTTGGTGATGTCGGAGAGGAGCGGGTACTTCAGGTCGCCCAGGTCACCCCGCTGAATCCAGGCCAGGTGGGACCATTTGCTGTCCACCGAAGCGCCGAGCACAACGGCGTTGAGCTTCTGGAAGCTGTCGAGGGTCGCGTTGAACCCCTTGATCTCCGTGGGACAGACGAAGGTGAAGTCGAGGGGGTAGAAGAAGAGGACCACCCATTTCCCCCGGTAGTCGGCAAGGCTCACGGTCTTGAACTCCTTGTTGACGACCGCGTCCAGGGTGAACGGGGGGGCGGGCTCTCCCACCTCGGCCCTGAGCGGATGGTGCAGGGGTGCGCACTCCTCGCAGGAGGATGCCATCGGGGGATGGTGCAGGGCATGGGAAGGGGGGTCGGCCGCAGCAACCACCGTGGCAAAGAGGGCGAACACGAGAACGGGGGGGAAGAGAGCTCTTTTTTTCATGAAATCCTCCGGCTTTCCGGCAGATGGTGGTAGCCCGGCCGTAGGACCGTCAGGATATCTTCCCGAGAGGGTGCCTGCACGTTCCAGCGGCGGGTACGCGTGTATGCGAATATGTCAAGGATAGCCGGAACCGGCGGTTTTGCAACCATCGGGCAGCCATGGAAAAATGGTTCTCCCGGCAGGAATTTTGTGGTAGAAGAACAGAATACTTCCACGGGAAAAGGAGACTGACATGAGTGAAGAGCAGAACCCGCAGGTTCTTATGGAAACCTCCATGGGGAGCGTGAAAATCGAGCTGTTCAAGGCGAAGGCGCCGATCAGCGTCCGGAACTTTCTCACCTACGTCAGGGAAGGGTACTACGATGGACTCGTGTTCCACCGGGTGATTGCCGGCTTCATGGTGCAGGGAGGGGGGATGGACGCCGCCATGCAGCAGAAGAAGACCCGCTTCGCCATCAAGAACGAGGCGATGAACGGCCTGAAGAATCTCCGCGGTACCCTGGCCATGGCGCGGACCAGCGTGGTGGACAGCGCCACCTCCCAGTTCTTCATCAACCTGGTGGATAACGCCTTTCTCGACAACAGCGGCAAGACCCCGGACAAGTTCGGTTACGCCGTCTTCGGTCAGGTGGCGGAGGGGATGGATGTGGTGGATGCCATCGCCAGGGTGAAGACCGGCCGGGTAGCCGGACATACGGACGTCCCCCTGGAGCCGGTGACGATTACCAGCATCAGGGAAATCACCTGACCGACCGCTGGCACAGACGTACCCACGGCCGCCGGTGACTCCTGTGGCCGTGGGTGCAGCGCAGTTCTTTCCGCCCGGAGTCCCGCTCCGGACATCTCCCGTTCCTTCAGGCTGGTGAAAGCCTCCTTCTCCCCATGGCCGCATGACTGCCTCGACTCTCTCACCGGAAAACCTCGTCGGAAAATCCGCCCGACAATCTCTCCCTTGGTCGATCCTGCAGAGCATCACGCACGTCGCAGGTCTGCCCGGGTGTCGACATTGTCGAGATCGTGGTTATACTTGTAGCACGGCATCGTTGGCGCAGGATTTCGCCACGCCCCGTTGTTTCTTCGTGCCGCAGGCCCGACGAGCCGGGAGTTTTCGAGACACAGTACCGAGGAGACACCCCGGATGGTCCCGGTCCATATCGTTTCCCTCCTCTCCCTCCTCTACATCGCTTTCCTGTTTGCCGTGGCCTATTTCGCCGAGAAGAAGAGGCGGGCGGGGGAAAGCGTCATTTCCAACGCCACTATCTACGCGCTCTCCCTGGCAGTTCATTTCACCTCATGGACCTTTTACGGCCTCGTCGGCCAGGCCGCCACCACCGGCGTCGGCATCCTCCCCGCGTACCTCGGGCCGACACTCATGGCCTTCACGTGGTGGTTCCTGCTGCGCAAAATGGTGCGCATCACCAAGGAACAGAAAATCATCAGCATCGCCGACTTCATTTCCAGCCGCTACGGCAAGTCGGCCCTGTTCGGCGGCATCATCACCATCTTCTCCATCGTGGCGAACCTCCCCCAGATCGCCCTGCAGCTCAAGGCCGTCGCCCACACCTTCGACCTGCTCACAACATCCCCACCGGCAACCGGGGGATTCAGGAACCTGCTCCCCCTGCTGCCTTCCTTCATCGATACCGCACTGATTATCGCCCTCTTGCTCGCTCTTTTCGGCATCCTGTTCGGGGCACGGCATCTGGACTCCACGGAGCGCAACGAGGGGTTGGTGGCGGCCATTGCCCTGCAGTCGGTGGTCAAACTCTTCGCTGTGGTCACGGTCGGCATCTTTGTCACCTACGGTCTGTTCCATGGCTTTACTGATATCTTCACCCGTTTCATCACCCAATTTCCCGACCGCTCCCGCCTCTTCCTCGTGGGAACCCCGCAGGTCCCCTACGTCAAGTGGTTTACCTGGCTCTTCATCTCCATGATGGCTGTCATGTTCCTTCCCCGGCAGTTCCACATTTCCGTCATCGAGAATTCCGACGAGGAGCATATCAAGGAGGCGATGTGGCGCTTCCCCCTCTATGCCATCGTAATCACCCTCTTCGCCATGCCCATCGCCCTAGGAGGGGTGATTCTCGCAGGCGGCGACACCACTGCCGCCGATTTTTTCGTCATCAGCATCCCCCTGCAGACGGGGCACCGCTGGCTGGCCATGCTGGTATTCATCGGCGGGTTGTCCGCCTCGGCGGGGATGGTCATGCTGGAATCGGTGGTCCTTGCCACCATGGTCCTCAACCACCTGATCGTGCCAGCCATCCTGAAGCTGAAGATCGCGGCCACCGATATATCGGGGGTCCTCATCAACATCAAGAGGATGGGAATCATCGCCATCGTCTTTCTCGGCTATCTCTACTACCGCTTTTTCAGCACGACCTCGATGCTGATCGACGTGGGGGTCGCGACATCGATGGCCGCCACCCAGTTCGCACCGGCCCTGATCGGCGGACTCTACTGGAAACGCGCCTCACGTCGCGGGGCCGTGACGGGGCTGGTGCTCGGCTTTGCCCTCTGGTTCTACACGCTGCTGATACCGCTGTTCGTCCAGGCGGGATGGCTCGGGAGGGATATCCTGGAAAACGGTCCGCTCGGCCTGGGGTTCCTGCGCCCCCTAGAGCTCTTCGGGTTGAGCGGCCTCGACATGCTGAGCCACTCGCTCTTCTGGACCCTGTTCTTCAACCTGGGAACGTTTCTCGCCTTCTCCATCCTGTCAGCCCCGGACAAACGGGAGGCAGAGCAGGCCGCCAGGTTCGTGGACGTCTTTGTCGAGCGCGGGGAGCCGGTCCCGCTCACCAGGATGAGCAGGGCCCCCGCCATCGGGGAATTCACGGCCCTCATTACGAAGTTTATCGGCGAAAAGCAGGCCCACGCCGCAATCGCCCAGTATCTCGAAGGGAAAGAGGTCGATGAGACGGGAAGCCTGTCGGAATACGAGCTTCCCATCCTGAAGCGCTTTACCGAGCGGGTCCTCGCCGGCTCGGTCGGCGCCGCCTCGGCCGGCATCATCGTCGACAGCTATTTTGCGGCACGGGGGAGCGAACTGGAGGATGTGTTCGACATCTTCGGGACGGTCACCCTCAGCCGCTCCGCCAGCCGGGAGCAGTTGAGCGTCCTCTACGAAACGGCCAGGATCGTTGCCGGCGGTGCCGGCCTGCAGGTGATCCTCGACAATATCCTGGAACACCTCCGGCAGCAGTTCAAGTTCGACGTGTGCGTCATCCGCGTCCTGGACGAGGAGAAGAAGTGCCTTACCGTGCGGAGCCAGAAAGGGATGAGTTCCCGGCACCTGGAAGAATCAGACCGGGAACTGAGCATGGAGTCGTACGCCGGCGCCGCCTTCCTGACCAAGACGGTACAGGTGGTGAACGATACCGATGCCATGGAAAAGCCGTATTCCGCCCGGGCAATCCGGCGAGAAGGGGTCAGGTCCTTTGCCGTTGCCCCCATCATGATCGAAGGTGAACCGGTCGGCGTCCTCTCCGCCTTCTCCAAATCGATGAAGGGGATTTTTACCGACGAGTTCGTGGAACTCTTTACCGGCCTGGCCGGACAGATCGGCATTGCCCTGCGCAACGCCCTCCAGACCGAGATGCTCATCCGGGCAAAGGAGCACGAGAAGGAGATGCAGATCGCCCGGACCATCCAACTGGGGCTGCTGCCGACCGGGGCGCCGGAGATCCGGGGAATCGCCCTGGCGGGGACCTGCGTGCCGGCCCGGGAGGTGGGAGGCGACTACTTCGATTTCCTTCCCCGGGGCTCCGACGCCGTGGGACTGGTCATTGCCGACGTCTCCGGCCATAACGTCGGTGCCGCCCTCATCATGACGGAGGTCCGGGCCTTCATCCAGTACGAGGCGAAAAGCATCCGCGGTCCCGGCAGGCTGCTGGACGCACTCAACGAGATGCTGTACGACGACCTCACCCGTGCCGAGCTCTTCATCACCATGTTTTACCTGCACTACGACGCGGACGCCCGGCAGACATCCTTCGCCAGCGCCGGCCACAATCCGCCGCTGGTCTGGAGGTCCGAATCCCGGAGGTGCGAATGGCTTGACGCGGAAGGACTCATCCTGGGGGTAAAGAGGAAGGTCGATTTCGAGGAGAAACAGACACAACTGCGGGAGGGGGACATCCTGCTGCTATATACGGACGGGATCACGGAGGCCGCAAGTCCTTCCGGCGAGCTGTTCGGCGAGGAACGGCTGTGCACCCTGCTGGGAGAGTGCCACGGGATGACCCCGCACCAGATCGTCGACCATCTGCTCATGCGGGTCCGGGCGTTTTCCGGCGCCCAGAGCCTGACCGACGACGTGTCACTCGTGATCATGAAGGTGGGGTAACGGCGTCAGCCCCTCAGCTCCCGTCCATGCAGGCATCGCCTGATCTCCTCGTTCAGTGCGGAGATCCTGCACGGCTTGGGGACGTAGCCGTCGAACCCCTTGACCAGCAATTGGGCCCGATCGTCCCGCAGGGCATTCGCCGTGAGGGCGATGATCGGCACATGGCCGCCCCTCTCCCTCTCGCGCCCGCGGATAATCCGGGTGGCCTCGATACCGTCCACGTCGGGCATCCGGACATCCATCAGGATGATATCGTACTCCTCGTGCTCCCACTTTTCCACGGCCTCCGCACCGTTGCGGGCAGTGTCCAGGCGATGTCCGTGCTTTTGCAGCAGAGCCGTGAAAAACGCCCGGTTCGTCTCATTGTCCTCGGCCAGCAGAATACGCAGGGGTTCGCCATCCCAGGCAGAGGAGTGATCGCCTGCCCTCCGCTCATGGATCACCAGCGGAATGTCATGGATGGCCAGGGGAAGAAGCACATAAAACGTGCTGCCGACCCCTTCGCTGCTCTCCACGCTGATCCTGCCTCCCATGAGTTCCGCGAGCCTCGCGCAGATGGAGAGGCCCAGGCCGGTCCCGCCGAAATTCCTCGTCGTGGAGACATCCGCCTGGCTGAAGGGGACGAAGAGCCTTTCCCGGACCTCCGGTTTGATGCCGATGCCGGTATCCGCCACGCTGAACCGGAAGAGGGCGGCAGTGTTCTGCCGCTCCTCCACGGTGACCGACAGGGAGATGCCCCCTCTGTGGGTGAACTTGATGGCATTCGCCACCAGATTGAGGAGGATCTGTTTCAGCCGGAGCTGATCGCCAATGAGATTGTCCGGGACGTCGGCAGCAATCTCTGTCCTGACGGTGAGCCCTTTGGCCTGGATGAGGGACAGCTGGTTCATGATGACGTCGCCGACACCCCCCCGCAGGCTGAACTCCTGCCGTTCCAGCTCGATCTTTCCGGCCTCGATCTTCGACAGATCGAGCACATCGCTGATGAGGGACATCAGGCTTTCCGAGGAAATCCGGATGGCATGCAGGTATTCCTTCTGCACCGGAGAGAGGTCGGTATATTCCATGAGCTGCACCATCCCCATGATGCCGTTCATGGGGGTGCGGATCTCGTGGCTCATGTTGGCGAGGAATTCGCTCTTGGCGCGGCTTGCAGCCTCCGCCGCCTCCTTGGCCTCGGCAAGCTCGGCCTTGATCCTTTTCTGCCCGGTGACGTCGCGCGCTATGCCATAAATGAGATTTTCGTTATCCTTGTAGTAGGCGTTCCACGACAGCCAGCGGAAGGTGCCGTCCTTGCACAGGTAACGGTTTTCGAAGTCGTACGTAACGGGAGTGCCGGTCAGCTGCCGAGTGATTTCCTCCACCGTTGCCTGGCGGTCGTCGGGATGGATGAACTCGATGATGGGCTTTTCCCGAAGCTCAGTCTCGGTGTAGCCGAGGTAGCGCGAGAAGGAGGGGTTGGTCTTCTTGAAAAAGCCGTCCGTCCCGGCGACACACATCAGCTCGGAGGAGGTGATGAAGAACTGGAAATACTGCTCCCGTTCCAGCTCGGCCATCTTCCTCGCGGTGATGTCCCGGGAGATCCCCACCAGTCCGGCAATTGCCCCATCCGGACCGTAGAAGGGGGCTTTCAGGGTATCCACCAGCACCCTCCTGCCGTCCTGGTACGTCACCCATTCTTCGAAACGCTGCTCGAGGCCGGTGGTGAAGATCTTGTGGTCATTCTCCCGGACGGTCTCGGCAAAATCCCGGTCGAAAAAATCGAAGTCGGTCTTCCCGATCTGCTCCGCTTCCGGCAAGCCGATCAGCTTCTCGGACGCCGCATTGCAGAGGAGGTACACACCCTCCAGGTCCTTCACGTAGATGAGGTCGCCGACCGCATCGATGATCGCCCGCAAGAGCCGCCTTTTGTGACGATATCCGTTGCCGACGAGCTGTCGCTGGTCGAGGCCGGCAAGGGGTTCCTCAGCTGCAGCGGACGACCCGCCGTTCCTGATGCCGAAGATTTCCAGCTTCCGCCGCAGCGAATCGTTTTCACGCGCCAGCTCCGCCAGGCGCGCGCGCATGTCGTCAGCCAGCCGACGCGCCTCCTCCAGAGATCCGGCATCGATATCTGTCATATCCACTATAGAAAATTCCTCGTGTCTCTCGGATTTCCCCGCCGTACCTCTCGCCTCACCGGACCGCACGTGCAGGTGCCGGTGTGCATGAATCCTCTCGACCTTATACTATTTCCCCGAGGCAAGTAAACTGATTTTGTGCGGCGATCGCACCGACAGGGAGAGGAGGCACGTGCTGAAAGATCACAGCGTCAGTCATCCGGCGAATGAATCGTTCCCTTCAACACCTGACCCCGCGCCCGCACTCGTCTTTGCTGACGGCCGTGCTCAAATTCTCAGGCGGTCTCCAGACACTGTTCTTCTCATATGCCTCTGTTGCTTGGTTGCACAGGGAGGCTACAGGGAGGGAAAAAATTCCCGCTTGACTTCAGCCGGTATGGTAATAGAATTTTAATTCGCGTGGCACTTTACTCGGGAGGTAAATCTGAACATGAGCGAATGCAAGCAAAGAGATTGTTGTTACCTGCTCAATAATGCCCTCTCAAACATGACCTCATTGAGCCAAACCGTCAGATTTACGTATTGCTGTGGGAATTATGCCAATTGCCCCTGGTACGCCAACTGCACGAATTCATTCGCCATCAGGAGAAGAAACAGGGCATTATCCCCAGTAGTGGAAGAGGATTTTGTCGCCGAAGCGATGATGAATGCCGCCATGAACTAACTTGAGCACCTTCTCCCCGCAAGAACTCCAGACCTCCGCCCATCCCTAGTCCCGACCCTCTCTGACCAGCCTTCATGTCTCGCAGTTTGCGTGAATGGCCGAATTGCGTCCCAGAGCCTTCTGCACGCGTTCCGGCACCATTGATGAAGGGGCACGGTGAGGCATCTTCGACACTTCTGTGATACCGGTGCACCGACACTTCGCAATTTCAACAAGGCGCCGAACGCCGCCCCCTTGAAACGAAAAAGCCCGCATCGCGCGGGCTTTCCTCGCATCCATGTCATACAGCCTTACCAGTTCTCCCCCAGAAGCTCGAAATGCGCCTTCGGGTGGTCGCAGGCCGGGCAGCACTCCGGGGCATCGGTGCCGGTGTGCAGATAGCCGCAGTTGCGACAGCGCCAGGTCACCGGCCCGGACCTCTTGAAGACCCGGTCGTTCTCGATGTTGGCCAGAAGATCGAGGTAGCGCTTCTCGTGCTGCTTTTCCGCCACGGCGATGGCCATGAAGATGGCGGCGATTTTCGGGAACCCCTCCTCCCGGGCGATGGCGGCAAAGCCGGGGTACATTTCGGTGTGCTCGTAGTGCTCTCCGCCGGCCGCCTCCTTCAGGTTCTCGGCGGTGGTGCCGATGACCCCGGCGGGGAACGATGCGGTCACTTCCGCCATTCCACCTTCCATCAGCTTGTAGAGCCGCTTGGCGTGCTCCTTCTCCTGATTGGCCGTCTCCTCGAAGATATCGGCCATCTGCACGTATCCCTCGCTCCGCGCCTTGGAAGCGAAGTAGGTGTAACGGTTGCGCGCCTGGCTTTCGCCGCAGAAGGCGGTAAGGATGTTCTTCTCGGTTTTCGTTCCCTTCAAACTCATGAGGTTCTCTCCTTTATCTGGTGAAGTCTCGTCTGGGCCCGTACAGTATACCGTGGACCCGCCGAAGCGCAAGGAATGCCGGTCGCTGCCCGGCACAGTCAGGCGGCTCCCCCCACGGTGATGCCGGA
>Ga0335082_10001452_pt1 | contig 25331 bp, 14 predicted proteins | sample Lox_Sample_41_FD_206718 | JGI IMG/M metagenome (GOLD analysis project Ga0335082, IMG submission 206718) | Soil microbial communities from Loxahatchee National Wildlife Refuge, Florida, United States - Lox_Sample_4.1 | ecosystem: Environmental > Terrestrial > Soil > Wetlands | place: USA... | reverse complement strand
CGACTAACTGGAGGGGACCAAAGAGTAGGCACACCAATAAAAAGGTCGCACGCAGTCGCGCCGAGCGCCGCGCGAAGCAAAAACGTAAAAGGGACCCAGGTCCGAACATGAAACGTGCGCCGTATTATGCACCATCCTTCCGGTGCGCGCCACCCGCAACGTGACCGCGTTCACGATGTTCGGATATAGTCCCGATTCCGCATATACTGCCAACAAACTCGGTATCAGTTTTGGAGGCCTCAGCCGAATTGGCCAAGGTGGTCAGTGATTGAGGTTTCAATCAACGGCAACGAGCCATTTTCAGTAACCCATGCCAGAAAAGCCGTGCCGGCCGCTGGCTGTTAACCGCATGCATTTCAGTCGAAGCTACCATGGTCCTCATTCTCTGAGGATGGTTTAGTACGTGTATGACGTAAGAGAACGTAATGATTGGAATTGCCCGCGGGGTTGCAACGCCGCATAAACACTGGCGATTTGTGGAATTACCGTAAATCGAGTCCCCACGGGCCTACCATCTTCACTCCGCACTTCGCTGTTTAGATCCCCGCAGGTTATTGATTCGGTATCGCAGTCGATCACTTCCTATTCGTAGCGCAGGGCGACAATCGGATCGACACGCACGGCCCTTCTCGCGGGCAGGTAAGACGCTATTAGAGCCACACCCATGAGGAGCGCCGCGACGCCAAATATCGTCAGGGGATCGGCGGGACTGACCCCATACAGAAACCCTGAGAGGATTCGCCCTAACGCCAGCGAACCCGCTACTCCGATCAACACGCCGCACACCGCGAGCTTCAATCCCTGCGATAGGACCATTCGCAAGACGTCGGCACGGCCCGCTCCCAGGGCCATGCGAATCCCGATTTCGGGCACGCGCTGGGTCACGGAGTACATGATCAGCCCGTACAATCCCACCATCGCCAGAACCAACGCTGTGCCCGCAAAAATGGCGAGCAACGTTGCGCGGAATCGCGGCTCGCTGACGGATCCGGAAATATTGTCTTCCATGGTACGCACTCGCACGACTGGCTGATCCGGGTTGATGTCGCGCACCGCACTCCGCAGCGCCGCGGCTTCTCCCAGCGGGTCGCGCTCTGTGCGCAACACCACGGAAAGTGAGAACACCGGCAGCAATGCGTCGCCCTGGCGCACGGGCACATACATTTCCGCTTTGGGTTCGCCGGCAAGATCCTGTTTGACGTCTCCTACGACTCCCACGACCTCCATCCACGGCACAGTGGTATCGGGAATTGCACCGAGCTGTATGCGCTTCCCGAGCGGATTGTCGCCGGGAAAATACTGCCGGACAGCTGCCTCGTTGATCACTGCGACATACGGAGCGTTCTCCGTGTCGGAAGTTCCGATGAGCCGCCCCCGGGTCAATGGCACACCGAGAGTATTCAAGTACCCTGGCGTCACGGGCCGGTAACCAATAATGACGTAATCGTGCGGCGACTTCGGCGCCCGCCCTTCTATATTGAAGTGGATCGCGCTGCCCGTGCCGGTAACGGGCAATGTGGTGGCGCCGCCGGCGCTGAGCACACCCGGAGTAACGCGGAGCTTTTCGAGCAATCGATCGAAAAACGCCATGCGGTCCGTGGACTTGGCGTACGCGTTTGTCGAAAGCGGAATGTCCGCCACGAGAAGCTTCTCCGGCCGGAAGCCGGGAAGCTGGCTGGAGAGCTGCTCGAAACTGCGCAGCAACAATCCCGCCCCAACAAGAAGGAAGAGCGCGAGGGCCACTTCGCAGACAATCAAAACGTTGCGCAGGTAACGTCGCCGCCGGGTACCGGTCGATCCGCGCGCCGCTTCATTGAGAACATCTCTCAAGTCGACACGCGCCGTTTGCCAGGCGGGCACCAGTCCGAACAGCAAACCCGACACAATTGCCAAACCTATGGCGAAGAGCAGCACCCTCCGGTCAAGAGTGACGGGAGAAATCTTTGGCACGGCGGTGCCGGCAAGCCTCAGGAGCCAGCTCATGCTGGCCCATGCGAACAGAACGCCGACACCAGTGCCCACCAGCGCGAGCAGGCCGCTTTCGGTCAATAATTGACGCACCAGTTGCCCGCGCGATGCCCCCATGGCGCTGCGCACCGCGATTTCCTGTCGACGCGCCGTGGCTCGTGCCAGAAGCAAGTTCGCAATGTTCCCGCAGGCGATCAGCAACACAAGCCCCACAGCCGCCAGCATGACCAGAAGCGCCGGGCGAACGTTGGCAACCAGCCGGTCGCGCATCGGCGTCACGTCTGCTCCCATGTCGGTGTCGTATGTGGGGTATTCCTGCGCGAGATTCGCCGCAACGATCTTTATCTCCGACTGCGCTGTCGAAAGCGAAACCCCGTCGCGCAATCGTCCCACCGCGGTGATTCCCGGATGCCAGTTCCGATCGTCCGGCAGCGTCCTTGCCCATGGTTCAAACGGGACATACACGTCGGAAGGTACCAGCAGCTGATAGTCGGCCGGCAGCACGCCAATGATGGTGTAGCTCTTGTTATCGAGAGTCAGGCTCTTGCCGAGCGTGTCCTCGGCGCCGGCAAAATGGCGGAGCCAGAAACCGTGCCCGAGAACGACGACTTGTGCGCCGCCGGCTTTGTCTTCCTCGGGCGCGAAAACACGGCCGAGCCGGGCGCTCACACCCAGCAACGGAAACATCGTCGCCGAAGTCATTTGGGCAGGCAGCCGCTCTGGTTCCCCGGCTCCCGTCAGAGTCAGGGTAGTGATGCGCGTCGCGGCCATCGCTGAGAAGGACTTCGAACGGTCCCGAAAGTCCTGAAAATTCTCGTAAGAAGGACCTACCATCGGGACTGACGGAAGTTGCTCGGTGACGATGCACAGCTGATCGGCACCACGAAAGGGCAAAGGCCGAAGCATCACGGCATTGATCACGCTGAAGATGGCCGTGTTGGCGCCAATTCCCAGAGCCAGCGTGAGAATGGTGACGATGGCAAATCCGGGATTGCTCGTGAGGGCTCGAAGCGCGTAGCGAAAATCCTGCCAGAAATTGGCCACGGTGTACTCCAAAGTTTTTGTGATTCCACGACGCCGGCACAAATCGCTCCCACGTGCATAGCGCGTCGTCGCGGACTATAGCAGACACATCAGACTGGCACCAGCAAGAACCTCTAACCTGTGGCGCCTGGCGTTTGTCCCGCCTGCGTCTTCGGTTGCAATTGCACTCGGTCGCGATAAAATGCGGCTTCTTTTGGGATCACCGTTCTCCAGAGGATTTCCGATGAGGTCAACGCGCACGTTTCATGCAGGTTACTGGCCCACCGCTGCAATCGCCATCTTTCTCGCCGGGCTTCTGGCCGCTCCGATTCTGGCCCAGTCGCCCTCCCCGCGCGATCCCGAGGAACCGGCGACAGCACTTGAGCAACCAAAACTCCCGGCTCGCCCCACCGGTGCAATTGCACGCGAGTCCATTGACGAACCGTCGATGCAATCGCTCATTCATCAACTGGTCGCTTGCGGAACCCGGCTCTCGCTTTCTTCGTGGACGGATCCGAATCGCGGCATTGGGTGCGCCCGTGACCGCGTCGTTGCCCGATTCAATGACATTCAGCGAACAACAGATGGAAGGCTTCAAGTGATCGTGGACAAGTTCGAGGCGACAGCGGAGCGCACGGGCGCCAAACCGGTGCCCCTTGAAAATGTCTACGCGATTCTCCCGGGCTCCGATCCGAAGGCGGCTAAGACTTTGTTCATCGTGTCCGGCCATATGGATTCGCGGCCAACAAATGTGATGGATCCGTCATCTGACGCTCCGGGCGCGGATGACGACGCTTCCGGCACAGCAGTAAGCGTGGAGTGCGCCCGGCTCTTGAGCAACTTGGCTGCGAATGGAAAAGCATCACTGCGCGCGACGCTCTTGTTTGCCGTGGTCTCCGGTGAGGAACAGGGACTCCTGGGAAGCAAGCGCCTGCTCGAGTGGACCAAGCAGCAGGGCTACTTTGTCGGCGGGATGCTGGACGATGATATCGTCGGCGCCGACTCCTCCTCGGGCGTAACTCATCGCGTGCGGCTCTTCTCCGGCGGCGGCACGATCGAGGATTGCGATTCACCTTCTCGCGAACTGGCGCGCGCGATCGAAGAGATCGATGGCCCGGAAGCCATTCGCCTGATTTTCCGTGTCGATCGCTATGGCCGCGGTGGCGATCACTATCCTTTCTACAAGGCCGGACTGCCTGCCGTGCGGTTCACGGAGCCGCTGGAAGATTACGCTCACCAGCATCAGACACCGCGCACGGAGGGCGGCGCGGAGTATGGGGACCTGGAAAAATTCTTGAATTTCAAATTTATGGGAGATGTGGCGCGCGACAACGCCGAAGCTTTGCGGCAGTTGGCTATCGCCCCCGCGCCGCCGACCAACCCCAAGCTCAAAGGGGCAGTGACACCCGACGCGAAGATCTCGTGGGCCGCGGAAGACGATCCAGAGCGCGCAGGCTTCGAAATCCTCTGGCGTGAAACAACGGAAGTCCACTGGAGGGTATTGGATTTCAGGCCGGAACTTCGCGAGGTCGTTCTCAAGGGAGTGTCGACCGACAACCATTTCTTCGCGGTCCGTGCCGTCGGAAAGAATGGAGCGAGGTCGCTTGCGGCGCCGACACAAATAGACTGACCATCAAACGTTTCCGGGGCAGGATCCTACCTGTCAGGATCTCTGCCCCGGCTTTTGTTGCTGCCGCCTAAGCCACCAGGTCGAACCGGTCGTGGTTCATTACCTTGGTCCACGCCGCAACGAAGTCCTTCGCAAACTTCTCCTTCGCGTCCGACGACCCATAGACTTCGGCCAGCGCGCGTAATTGAGAATGCGACCCGAAGAGCAGGTCTACGCGCGTGCCTGTCCACTTGAGTTCATTCGTTTTCCGGTCGCGCCCTTCATAGACACCTTCGGAGCCGGCCACAGGCTTCCACTCTGTGCCCATGTCCAGCAGGTTGGCAAAGAAGTCGTTGGTCAGCGTTCCGGGCTTCTTGGTGAAGACGCCATGTGCCGATTTCCCGTGATTCGCGCCAAGCACGCGCAAACCACCGACGAGAACCGTCATCTCCGGCGCTGTCAGCCGGAGCAGCTGCGCCTTGTCGACCAGATGCTCTTCCGCCGACAACAGCTGCTTGCCGCTTAGGTAATTGCGGAAACCGTCCGCCTTCGGTTCGAGCGGTTCGAACGACTCCACGTCGGTGTGTTCCTGCGAAGCATCCATCCGCCCAGGTGCGAAGGGAACCTCCAGATTGATCCCGGCATCCTTCGCGGCTTTCTCAACCGCCGCGTTACCGCCGAGGACGATCAGATCGGCCAGGGAAATTTTCTTCCCGCCCGCCGCCGCAGTGTTGAACTCCTTCTGAATTACTTCGAGCTTCGCCAGCACCTTCGTGAGCTGCGCTGGCTCGTTCACCGTCCAGTCCTTCTGTGGCGCCAGGCGAATACGCGCTCCATTCGCGCCGCCGCGCTTATCGGATCCGCGGAACGTCGACGCCGACGCCCAGGCTGTCGACACCAGTTCGGATATCGTCAGGCCCGAAGCGAGGATCTTCGCCTTCAGCGCGGCGATTTCCTGCGCGCCCGTAACAGGATGATTCACTGCCGGAATCGGATCCTGCCACGGCAGGGACTCTTTCGGCACCAATGGTCCCAGGTAACGCACGATCGGTCCCATGTCGCGGTGCGTGAGCTTGAACCAGGCCCGCGCGAACGCGTCCGCGAATTGATCGGGGTGTTCGTAGAATCGCCGCGAGATCTTTTCATACGCCGGATCGAATCGGAGCGAGAGATCCGTGGTCAACATCGACGGCGCGTGGCTCTTCGACTTGTCGAACGCGTCCGGGATGGTGCCTGCGCCAGCGCCATTCTTCGGCCTCCACTGGTGCGCACCCGCCGGGCTCTTTGTCAGTTCCCACTCGTACCCGAACAAATTCTCGAAGAAGTTGTTGCTCCACTTCGTCGGTGTCTTGGTCCAGATCACTTCCAGACCGCTCCCGATGGCGTCGCCGGCCTTTCCGGAGCGGAATTTGCTCTTCCATCCGAGGCCTTGCTCTTCAAGGCTCGCTGCTTCCGGCTCAGCGCCAACTAGTGCCGCGTCGCCGGCTCCGTGGGTTTTGCCAAACGTGTGACCGCCAGCAATCAACGCCACTGTTTCTTCGTCGTTCATGGCCATGCGGCGGAACGTTTCGCGAATGTCCTTGGCCGCCGCCACGGGATCCGGCTTTCCGTTGGGCCCTTCGGGATTCACGTAAATCAAGCCCATCTGTACCGCGGCCAGCGGATTCTGCAAATCGCGCTCGCCGCTGTAGCGCTCATCGCCCAGCCACTTGCCTTCGGGTCCCCAGAACACGTCTTCATCCGGCTCCCACACGTCCGCCCGCCCGCCGCCAAAACCGAACGTCTTGAAACCCATCGAATCCAGCGCCACGTTGCCCGCCAGAATCATCAGGTCGGCCCATGAAATTTTCTGCCCGTACTTCTGCTTGATCGGCCAGAGCAACCGGCGCGCCTTGTCGAGGTTTACGTTGTCTGGCCAGCTGTTCAGCGGGGCAAAACGCTGTTGGCCTGCCCCTGCTCCGCCTCGGCCGTCGCCGATTCGGTAGGTGCCGGCGCTGTGCCAGGCCATGCGAATGAACAGTCCCCCGTAGTGGCCGAAATCGGCCGGCCACCAGTCCTGCGAGTCGGTCATCAAGGCGTGTAGGTCTTTAATCACCGCATTCAGATCGAGGGTTTTAAATTCCTTTGCATAGTCGAACCCTTTCCCCATTGGATTCGACAGGTTGGAGTGCTGGTGAAGAACCTGTAGATCCAATTGCTTCGGCCACCAATCACGGTTCAAGGGCCGGCTGGTCCCGTGAGCGAACGGGCACTTCGATTCGGTAGGTGTCGCGGTTGGGGTGCTGTGTTCTTTGTCCATGTATTTACCTTTCTTCGGATTGATCAAACACTATGGTGAATTGCAAACTCTTCCATACTCGGCTTGGGGTACACGCCGTTCGTCCGGGCATACGTGTTGCTCCAAAATTTTAACGGGAGCCGTGCCGCGGAGCGCACTTCGTGCAAAGTCCCCGGAAGATCAGCTCACATTCGCGAAGTACACGCTTCCCAAGGGAACCAGAGCGAGGCCTGGGAACGTCGTACCACTGCACGTCTTCCACATTGCCGCAGCGGTCGCAGATGAAATGATGATGGCGCATCCCTTTCGCATCGAATCGCGCGGCGCGGCCCTCCATGGCCACTTCGCGCACCAGGCGTGCCTCTACCAGATCCCGCAGATTGTTGTATGTGGTAGCCCGCGAAGAGCGCGGATCGACGCGATTTACCGCTTTGAAGATTTCCGCCGCGGTGGGATGGCCCTTGCATTCCATCAGGAAGGCCATGACGGCGTAGCGCTGCGGCGTACACCGCAGCCCGCTGCCTTCCAGCGACCGCCTGATGGCTTGAGCTTCCATGAGTACTTAGACTATATCTAATTTGAAATTTTGTCGAGACTGTACTGCTTGCGGCCGCTGTGCCTACTCATGCCTCATTTCTAGCGCGTCTGACAGCATGCCCGCGATTTTTGACCGGAAAAATGCTCGTACCGGCCAGCTGCACGCCAACCCCACCAGACATTTCAGCACGCCACCAGTTTGAGCGCCGTCGAGCAGGGGACCCTTGATGGCATCGAGTCGACTCAGGATTTGATCGGCGATCTGTTTGACTCTCTCCTCGGCGATGGCTCCTCGAGCGGGACGATTCGCGGCATCTCTGGCCGACCCGATCAATGGGATCAGCGGCATCCAGTTTCCTGGGGCCCCGCAATCCCGCTCCGGGTCCTGGCCGAAATCCGATTTGATCGTGCTAGCAAAGCTGTCGGCCTGCGCCAACCCTGCTTGGATCACCGGATTTCCGAACGGCAAGAGGAAATGGCATTGCAGAAACCGCTGGCAGTTGCGCCGGCCGAGCAGGAAATCGTGTGCGCGGAAGCTCCGTTCGAGGAATCCGCCGAACGCTCCCAGACTTGCACACTGCAGCGCGTTCCTGGACGTTTCTTCCGGATCGGACGGCGCGATCACAAATCGACTGAACGAAGTGCCACTTGTCAGCACGGAGAGCGACTCGCCTTGGAACCGGGATTGCGACACCAACACCGTCACCAACTTGTCCAGCATCTCGGCGAGTCCTCGCTTTTTCTTGAAGTAGTCGGGATCGTATCGGTCCGTCGACGGAAAAGGCGCCACCGTTATCACCGCGCAATTTGCTTTTTCTGCTTCGCGCGGGTTGTGCCCGTTTGCCGCGAGTGGATTCTTCCCCGCAAGATAGTCGTGCGCCAGATTGAACGGACTGTTGTCTGTCACTCCACCATCGATATTCAGCGTCTGGATTGTCGGGGGAGGCGGAACCGGAAGGTCCGAGACGATCGGCGGGCCTGGGGGCGGCTGATTGACCCCGAACCACGCAGGCACGTTGTAGTCGCTTAAGTCCCGCGTGAGTACTCGTGGCGCCAGAAAGATAGGAAACGCGCCGGTCGCCATGGCCGCCTCCCGCAGCAGGCCCCAAGCTCCCGTATCCGCCTGGCCGAGAGGCAACGGTTTCGCCAGCGGAGCACTGGGTACTCCGCTCACGGCAGTCGTTTCGAATTGAATCCGGTCTCCATAGTAAGTCGTGAACTCATTCACCGTGGGAGACGGATCGTCGTAGAGCTTGTACTGCACGCCGCGCACATTCGTCAGTGTTAGAAACAGCGTCAGACTCTTTGAAATGTATTCCCGTGTTACCGGAACACCTGGTTTCAGCGCCCCTTCGGCGATTTCGTCGATGATGCTCGAGTCCAGCAGGGAAATCAGGGGGCCTCCGTTCCTCAGGTCATTGGCCGTCAGTAATTTCGAAATGTCGATCTGGTTGACCCAGGCCTCATAAAACCGGTTATTGGTCTGCTCCGCCTTCGCATCGGTGACGTGCCGGAAATTGCTTTGCACCATCACCGACGCGATGGCCGCACACATCCCCCCGGCGGACGCTCCCGAGAACACTTCTATCGTAATGTCGTGCAGCGGCACAGCCGGAGGAGGCGCCCCCGTTCCCGGGTTCTTCAAGTACTCACGGAGTGCTCCTTTAGCGCTTTGCCACTCTTCGAGCGCTTCCATCAGGAAGTCCAACACTCCCGCCGTGTACGCGCCGGCTGAAACCGCGCCGGCCATGTTGATCCCGATCTTGAATTCGTTTTCTCGCCAGGTGAGGGTCATTGCGTTTACCTCCCGCAGTTGTAGTGGGAGCCGGAATTTCAATCCGACTTTCGTGTGAACCTGACACCGGCGCCGGGAGAGTGGACTTGCTTGCGCAGGGATCAACGTGGCGCCTGAGTGTGCTTCTATTTGGTCTTTATGGGTTAGTCAAGATAATTAGCAGATACGTGCGGCGGGCTCGAACGGGAGAACTGGTCCGCGAGCCTCAGAACGACTCTACGTCAGCAATCGAAGAACACCGTTTCGTCTGCACCCTGCAAAACGACGTTCCACTCCAACAGGTCTTTGCGCTCTTGCGATTTCCGCGCGATCAACGTCCCTCGCCTAGGCGCCTCCACCTGTCCCAATGCGTAATCTTCCGCGTTGGTCGGCTCGTCCGGGAAGTAGATTCGCGTGACCAGTCTCCGCAACAATCCGCGCATGAATACGGAGACCACGATATGTGGCGCTTGCAAATGTCCGTCGGCGGTAGGAACGCGGCCTGGCTTTACGGTGCGAAACCGGAAGCTCCCGTCTGCTTGCGTCGCCACTCGCCCAAATCCCAGGAACCCGTCTTCCTCCCGCAGTTCCCGGTCATCTTCTGGATCTGCATACTTGCCCGCCGCGTTCGCCTGCCACAATTCCAACACAGCATCCGGCACTCCCACTCCATCCCCGTCCACCACGCGGCCCTCAATTTCGATCTTCTCTCCACTCACCCCAGGCCCCGCAAGGTCGTCGGTTTGCAACCAGTCCAGGCCGATCGCAAAGAACGGACCAACCGTTTGCGATGTTGTGGCCGCGCGTTTCACTTCGATTCCTCCCAAGGCGTCGCGCGCCGACCGCTCAAAACGATTTCAAACCTGTAGCCCAGCGCCTGTTCAGGAACGGTTGTCGGCCAGTCGAACTGCGAAATCAGCCGTTGCCGCGCTTCTTCATCCGCTGTGCAGTTGTAGATCGGATCAAATGCCAGCAGCGGATCACCGGGGAAATACATCTGCGTCACCAGTCTTGTTGCGAATGCCGGACCGAATACGGAAAAGTGGATGTGCGCCGGGCGCCACGCGTTCGCATGATTTCTCCACGGATACGCCCCGGGCTTGATCGTCACGAATCGATACTGCCCGTCTGCATCCGTCACCGATTGCCCGCTGCCGGTAAAGTTCGGATCGAGCGGAGCATCGTGTTGATCCATTCTGTGACGGTATCGGCCAGCGGCATTTGCCTGCCAGATCTCCACCAGGGTCCCGGCGATTGCTTCTCCGTCTTCGTCCACAACCCGTCCACTCACCATGATCCGCTCACCCAGCGGCTCACCGCTATGTTGTCGCGTCAAGTCGCAGGCTGCTACGCCCACCAGCGCCGGGTCGAAACGTGGTCCTGTGATTTCAGAGAGCGTGGGCGCCAGCGGCACCAGCGGCCTCAGTGGCGCGCGTTTCAGGGAAGACGCGTATGGCGGGTGAAGATACGGCGGCTGCGTCCCTTCCAGCGGGCGTCGGTAACCCACCAACTTGCTCACATCCAGCCTCCAGATTGGCGCCGGCCCGTTGCGATCCCATCCGGCAGCACGGACTCTAATCGTCTCATGCGAAACAGGTCAAGAATGACTCAAATCGCCGCGCCCACGTTTATTCTGGATATTGTTTCGCGCGCCGTTGCTTCCTGGCCGGAAGTGTCATTCCGCCAGGTGATGCTCCGGCTGCAGCGGCAGGTCCCTCAGCCGCACTCTCGTCGCGTCATAGAATGCATTGCCGATCGCCGGCGCCACCGCCATGATCGGCGTCTCACCCGCGCCGGCCGATGGAAGATCTTTGCGGTCCAGCAGCACCGTCACGATCTCTGGCACATCGCGGAAGCGCGGTACGCGGTAGCTCGAAAATCGATTGTTGGCGATTTTTCCTTTTTCAAATTGAATCGCTTCAAACAGCGCGCCGCCCAACCCTTGGATCATCGCGCCGGCCACCTGGTTCCGTAAACCATCCGGGTTCACGATCGCCCCGCATTCAAACGCTTCCACCAGCTTAACGACTTCGAATGTCCCCCCGCGCGGATTGACCCGGACCTCCGCGAACGTTGCGACGTAGCTTCCTTTCTCGCTCCCGGCCGCCACTCCAAAGCCTTGCCCATCCGCCGCTTTCTTCCGCGGCCAACCGAACTTTGCCGCGCCGGCTTCCAGCACCGCTCTTAGTCGCGCATCCTTCAGATTGTTCAGCCGAAACTGCAGTGGATCGGCCTGCGCCATCCATGCCAGCTCGTCCATATGCGTCTCGCGCGCAAAGTGGTTCGCCGTGGCCGCCAGTCCGCGGTACGAACCGCTGCGCAACACCAGCGGCACCGGATGATATTCCGTAAACTGATTCGCCACTTCGTACGGCGCCTCGATCCCCGACATTCCCGAGTGGTAATTGTGAAATTCCCACGCCGTCAGCTTTCCGTCGGCTGAGACGCCGCTCTTTACCTCGATCACCCCCGCGGGCCGGAAATACGCCCAGGTGAACTCCTCCTCGCGCGTCCATACCACCTGGACCGGGCGTCCACCCGCGGCGCGCGCCAATCGCGCGGCTTCCATTCCGGCGTCGCTCGTATGTTTCCCTCCGTATCCAGACCCGGTATCCGGCACGATTACGCGCACATCCTTTTCCGGCACGTGAAAGGTGGCTGCCAGGTCATCGCGCACGGCAAACGGCCGCTGCGTCCCCGTCCAGACGGTTAGCTTGCCGTCCTTCCAATGGGCAACCCCGCAGCGGGGCTCGAGCGGTGCGTGCGCGATGTACGCCACGTTGTACGTTGCGCTCAGTTTGTGAGCCGCCGCCGCGAACCCTTTGTCGATCGATCCTTCGGCCTGCCGCAGACGATCTTCCGTCTCCACCTTCGCGTTCTTCTTCAGATACGAATATATCTCTTTGTCTGAAACCTGCGGCACTTCCTTCCAGCGCACTCTCAGCGCATCCAGCGCCTGCTGCGCCAAAGCCGCACTGGGCGCCGCCGCCCCGATGAACTCCCCGTCGTGCACCAGAACCACATCCTTCATCGCTTTCGCCGCCGAATCGTCGTAAGACTCGACGGTCGCTCCAAACGACGGCGGCCTGAGAATTTTTCCATACAGCATTCCGTCCGGACGCAGGTCCGTCGTATAGCGGTGCCCGCCTGTCACAAACGACCGGCCCTCCACCTTCGGCGCATCTCTTCCCGCAACGCTCCAGTCGACGGGCAACGTTACCTTTTCCTCCGCCGGAATCCGGTTTGACCACAGATCTTCACGCACCAACTCCGCGTAACGCACCGCCCGGCCCGATCCCGCCTCCCGGATCGCACCTTCCGCCGCGGTCAGTCTCTCTGTGGGAACGTTCCATTGCTTCGCCGCCTTCTCGACCAGATAGTTCCTCGCGGCGGCGGCCACCTTCCGGAATTGCGGCGTCATCGTCGGCATTGACCGGCTCCCGAACGTGCCCGCGTCAAACGGCGTGAGCATCGTATCGCCCAGCACCATACGCACGCTCGCGAGCGGCACCTTCAGCTCGTCGGCGATCGTTTGCGCCAGCGACGTCCGCACGTTCTGCCCGACCTCAACCTTACCCGCAAATCCCGTCACGCTGCCGTCTTCGCCGATATGCAGCCATCCGCCGATCTCTTTCGGCCAATCCTCTTCGTGAAAGCCAAGCCCCCGAGGCGCAGTTTCCTGTCCCGGCGCACCTTTCGCGATGGCAAACACCGCGAGCCCGGCACCCAGCAGTTTAAAAAAGTCGCGCCGCTCCAGCGCGAATTGATGCATCGGCACCGCGCGGAATTCATACCGCTCCGGCTCCATCGCCGGTATCTGCCTTGTGTCCTTCATCGCGCCTGCTCCTGCAGCTTCGTCGCCGCAGATCGCACCGCTGCCACAATCCGCGGGTGCGCGCCGCATCGGCAGATGTTTCCCTGCAGCGATTGTACAATCTGCTCCTCGCTCGGATTCGGCGCCGCCTTCAGCAGAGACACACTGCTCAAGATCATTCCTGGCGTGCAGTACGCGCACTGAAACGCCCCCGCATCCAGGAATGCCTGCTGCACCGGATGCAGCGTCCCATTCTTTTCCAGTCCTTCGATCGTCGTGATTGCCTCGCCTGCCGCGACGCTCAGGGGGATTTGGCAACTCCGCCGGGCTACCCCTCCCACCAGCACTGTGCACGCACCGCACATCCCTTCTCCGCATCCATATTTCGTGCCGGTCAGCCCCAATTCCTCCCGCAGCACATACAGCAAAGGCGTCTCCGCTGGAGACTCCGCGGTGAATGTTCTTCCGTTGATTTCAATCTCGATTCCCTTGTCCATGATGCCTCTCCTCGCAGATCATAGCGCGCCACTTCGTTTTTTCGTCATATTTCGCACAGCCGCCGGAAGGAAACATCCCCGCGTGGGAGCCGATTGCCGCAGTCGCTCCCCGGCAGTAAGATGCAAGGCAAGCCGTGTCGCAACGTGGGTGCCCCATGACCTCTAGACTGTTTTCTCGCAGAACTTTTGTCGCTTTCTCGGCAACCGTCCCCTGGGCCTGGCGCGGTCTCGGCGCCGCACCCGTCATGCCGGTCGGGATCGAAATGTATTCTGTCCGCGAGGATCTCAAGAAGGATCCTCAGGGAACCGTCCGCGCGATCGCTGCCATGGGCTATCAGGGGCTTGAGTTCTACGCGCCATACTACGAATGGACTTCAGCAGAAGCCATAGACATGAAGAAGTTGCTCGACGGCCTCGGCATCCGCTGCTTTTCCACGCACAATGATCAGTCTTTCTTTCACAAGGATAAGATCCAGAAAGCCGTCGATCTGAACCGCGCCCTCGGCGCGAAATACGTCGTCATGGCCAGTTCTCAGCCCAAGCCCGGCCTCGACGGCTGGAAAGAAGTCGCCGCCGAATTGAACTTTGCCGCCGAGACGCTCGAAGCGGCAGGACTCAAGGCCGGCTACCACAATCATCAACCCGAATTCCGAATTGTTGATGGCGTTCGTCCTATCGAGATTCTCGCCAAGAACACCAAGCCATCCGTGATGCTCCAACTCGATGTCGGCACCTGCCTCGAAGCCGGCTCCGACCCTGTTGCGTGGATTCGTGAGAACCCCGGCCGAATTCGCTCGCTGCACTGCAAGGACTGGTCGCCGAAAAACGGCTACGCCGTTCTCTTTGGTGAAGGCTCCGCCGACTGGAAAGCAATCTTCGCGGCGGCGCAATCCGTTGGCGGAGCGGAATACTACTTGATCGAGCAGGAAGGCAGCCGCTATTCCGAACTCGAAACCGCAAAGAGATGTTTGCAGGCCTTTCGCGCCGCCGGCTTTTGAAGCCTTCCCACCACGGACAGCCCCGATGAAGCTCACTGAACTCGTCTTTGCGCGTCGCGTCGCTCTCGCCGCGTTTTTCGTCTTTCTGGTTGCTCCCTACCTCGCCGTGGCACAAATCACGCTGCGTACGGCCGATACCATCCTGCGCCTCGAGGCGTCGCCGCACGCCCCTCGCGTCGTGGAACTCCAGACGAGCGACGGTTCGATCTGGAAAAACCGCGCTCCCGACGAAATGCCTGACTTCGTCGAGTTCAATGGCAAACGCGTTCCCCTTCAGTGGAAGTTTCAACCGCAAGCGACGCAACCCCCGCCCGGCACCGCATCCTTTATTTATGTTTGCTCTTCCCCTCGGCTGCGTCTCACCTGGCAATGGCGGGCTCGCGCTTCGGATGGCCCTATCGAGCATGTCATTCGAATTGAAAACCTCGATGCACAACAAATGTGGCTCCCCCTCATCGATAGCTTTCGCTTCGACTGGCAAATAGAGCCCGCCGAGTCCCTCGAGCAGCTCTTCATCGAAAAAGGTTCCGGCACTCCCTCGCCCACTGGCACGCATCGTGTCTCCGTCTCCAGCGGCCATCGATGGGAGGGGAGTTCCAGCACATACGATTACTCGGAACCTCCGGCTCCCCGCGAAATCATCCCCTGGATGCTCGTCCAACGCACCGCCGGGTCGCAGAGCGGCTGGTACGTTGGCATCGAATCGAGCGCCCGCACTCATCTCACCCTTGCTCGTGCAGGCTCTTCTTTGACCGGGGCCGTCGGCCTCAATCCCAACCCCGCGCCGTTTCGCACTCTCCTCTCACCTGGTGGCTCTTTTTCAACTCCGGTGATCTTCCTGGGAGGTGCGGTTGGCGGACCAGACGCTGCTGGAAATATCCTGCGCCGTTGGGAACGCACGACGCTCACGAACGCCCGCACCTGGAAGAATCCTCACTACCCCACCTTGACCATCAACAGTTGGGGTAGCGGCATGCAAGTCGACGAAGCTCTCGCGCTTCGCATGCTTCGCGATTCCGCCGATTTGAAATTCGAGATGTTCCACATCGACGCCGGCTGGTTCCGCAGCGTCGGTGACTGGTATCCCGATCCGAAGAAATTTCCCCGTGGCCTTGCACCCATCGCGGACGAGGCCCATCGTCTCGGCCTCAAATTCGGCTTGTGGGTCGATTGGGCGCAAGCGGGAGTCAGTAAACAGACTGGCGCACTTAACGTCTACAATCCGAACGTCCGCGACTGGCTTGTTGCCGATTTGCCTCCCGGCTGGAAGCCCGAGGAATTCAAGGGACAAACCATTGATCTCGGTGTTCCCGCCGCAAAAGAGTGGGCGCAATCCGAAGTCGAGCGCATCGTCCGCGACTATCATCTGGACATGCTCGAGCACGACGGGTACCTCGTCGCCCAGGGTTGCTCCAAATCCGACCACCCCCACGCCGCTCCCGACCCCGCCAACCTGCGTTCCGTGCCCATCGCCAGTTGGTACATGATCGAAAGCTCCAACTCCACCGACGTTAGCCATCGCGCCGTGGACGCCTACTATTCGATCTATTCTTCCCTCCGCCAGAACCATCCAGATCTGTTGCTCGAAGTTTGCAACGACGGCGGGCGCATGGTCGATTTCGGCAGCGCCGCGCACGCCGACTATTTCTCGATCACCGATACCTATGACCCACTCTCTAATCGCCGCGCTTTTTACGACGCCAGCCACGTCCTGCCACCGGCCATGCTCGAATCCTATGTCGAGAAGTGGCCCACTCCTCGCATCGAGAATTTTCGTTACATGCTTCGCAGCGGCATGATGGGCTGGCTTTCGGTCATGACGGACACCACTGCCTGGTCCAACGAACAACACGACGTCGCTCAGCAGGAGTTTGCTCTCTACAAATCCACCCTCCGCCCTTTCATTCGCGAAGCCGACCTTTATCACATCGGTCCCCGGCCGGACGGCATTCACTGGGACGCCGTCGAGTATTTTGACCCGGTCCGCGGTGCCGGGGTTATTTACGCTTTCCGCGGTTCCGATCCCGGGGACTCCACTCACGTCTTTGTCCTGCAGGGGCTGCGCCCCGACCGGAGTTACACGGTCCAATTCCACAATGGAACGGATCCGGATCGCATCGCTTCCGGAATGGAACTCCTTCAGGACGGCTTGAAACTCGCTCTCCCCTTCCCACTCAGTTCGGCACTGGTCTTCATCTCGGAACTTCCACGGTGATCGCCCGCCCTCCTGGCCATCAGCCATTTATGCACATCACACCGCGCGAGAGTTTCGCCTTGACAGTTCGGTTACTTCGTATTTGAATCGTTTTAATCCATGTGTCCGGGGTGTGTGCTGGAAATCGCTGCTCTTTCAGTTCCTTCCACTTGAGCGCGAATCCCTGTTCAACCCGGCCCGGCAAGCTGAGTGGCGAATCGGGTGGTCGTGACGGACGATCGGTGCGAATTTGCCTTCAGGGGGAATCATGATGCTTGCGTCTTCTCAGAAACACTCTCCGTGGTTTCGTTTCTTCCTTGTCCTAACACTGCTTCCGCTTCTGCTTTTGTTGCCGGCCTCATCGCATGGACAGGGCTATTTCGGCACCGTCAGTGGTGAACTGACGGATCAGAGTGGCGCCGTCGTTCAAGGCGCCAAAGTCGTCCTCACCGACCTGCAGAAAGGCTTTACATTCACTACCACCTCGGAGCCTTCCGGCCGCTACCTCTTCACCGCTATCCCTCCGGGACTTTATTCCGTTTCTGCGGAATTGCAGGGATTCGAAAAGGCCGTCCATACCAATATCAAGGTCAATGTCAGCGAGAACGCCACCGCGAACCTCACCCTCAGGGTCGCCAGTGCAACTCAGCAAGTGGAAGTGCAGGCGGAGACGGAGGCGATCAATACCGAGGACGCTGTTAGCGGCCAGGTGGTCAATCGCCGCTTCATCAACGATCTCCCTCTCGTCGACCGCTACGTCATGGACCTCACTTTCCTCGCGCCCGGCGTCACCAGCATGGACGACCAGTGCCCCAACTGCGGCGGCACCAACTTCGTTTCGAACGGCAGCCGCGGCGCCAGTTCCGACATCCTCATCGATGGTGCTTCCGTTACCAATTTCGAGCCCAACGGCGGCGTGACCGAAGCCACTTACACGCCCTCCGCTGAATCCGTCGAAGAGTTCAAGGTGCAGCAATCCAATTTCAGCGCGGAATACGGGTTCTCCGGCGCTTCCGTCGTCAACATGGTCACGCGTTCCGGCTCCAATCAATTCCACGGCAGCGCTTACGATTTCATCCGCAACCAGATGACCGACGCTAACAACTGGTTCGCCAATCGCGATGGCGAGCCGCTGCCCCCAGTCCATCGCCACAACTATGGCGGCACTTTCGGCGGCCCCATCATCAAGAACAAAACTTTCTTCTTCTTCGACTGGGACGGCACGCGGCAGTCCTACCTCAGCACCTACCAGGCCGGTGTTCCCAGCGACGCCGAGCGCGCCGGTGATTTCGGCGAAGTTTGTTCCGCGTATGGCGGCACGTTCGACAACACTGGCTTGTGCAGCGTGGCACAGGGACAGATCTACGATCCCTACTCCGGTACGTTCCAGAGTCCCGACGGCAAGCCTGCCGGCGCATACCGCAGCGCATTCATCCCGTTCAACAACATCGCCGCCTACACCAGCCCCGGTAACCCGAATCTGCCCGCGAATCTCCAACCCGCTCCCGTCGCCGGCAACCTCATCGACCCGGTTGCCCAGAAAATGATGAATCTCTTTCCGGCGGCAAACCTCGACAGTGGCGACATCTACCGCAATTGGTTCGCCTCCGGCGCCGGCCGTAGCTACAACGACCAGTTCGACATCAAAGTCGACCACCGCTTCAGCGACAGGCACCTCATCGCCGTCAAATACTCCCAGCAATGGGGCCACGGCACTTCCTACAACTGCTTCCAGAATTTCACCGATCCTTGCTCTCACGGGCCGAACAATTCTACGGCCCACCTTTTCGCCGTCAATGACACCATCACCTTCAGCCCCACTCTTGTCCTCACCACCACCCTCGGCTTCACTCGCGGCGCGTTTACCCTGCTTGCCTACGATGCCAGCCAGAACTCCGACCCGCTCGGCACTCTCGGCTTTCCTTCTTACCTCGGAAGCAATGGCTTCAATGGTGTGCCTCCCATGTTCATCGGCGGCGGTTACTACTCCGCCGGGTTCACCAGCATCGGCAACGACCCCTATGGCAACTACCGGCAGGGCAAAGACACCGGGCAGCTCTCGTTCGTCCTCAACAAGGTCAAGGGCACTCACGACCTGAAGTTCGGTTTCGAAGGCCGCATCCACCAGATGAACTACATCCAGACCAATGCCCCGCTCGGCTATTTCAATTTCGATCAGTACGGCAGTTCCGCCTGCCCCGGCGACCTCAGCATCTGCGGCGGCGATGGTATGGCCAGCTTCATGATGGGACAGACCGGCAGCGGTTACTACGAGCTTCAGTTCCAGCCGGCCGTGGAAAACTTCCAATGGGCGTGGTTCGCCCAGGACAACTGGAAAGTTACTCCCAAGCTGACCCTCAACCTCGGCCTCCGCTACGACATCTCCCAGCCCCGCACCGAACGTCACAACCGCATGAACTGGTTCGATGACTCCGTCGCCAGCCCTCTCAACGACGGTTCCATCACCTACACCGACCCGCTCACCGGTGAAGATGTCACCCGCGCACTCCTTGGTGGCGAAATCTTCGCTGATGCGGGACACCGCACGAACTGGGTCACCGACTGGAAAGACATCCAGCCCCGCATTGGCTTTGCCTATCTGCTTACCCCCGAGACGGTGGTCCGCGGCGGCTATGGCATCTACTTCGGCCAGAACCGCTCCGGTGCCAACGGCCTTCTCAGCTACGGCTCTCAAGGCTTCAATCAGTACACCAACATGATCACCACGTACCAAAACGACGGCGCTACTCCTTACCTCCACCTCGACAATCCCTATCCCAACGGCTTGATCCAACCCGCGGGACGCTCCCTCGGCTTGATGAACGATGTCGGCTACGGCGCCATCGGCCCGATCCGTGACAACTTCTACGGCCGCACTCCTTATGAACAGTCCTGGAGCTTCGGCATCCAGCGGCAGATTCCCTGGAATGTCGTCGTCAGCGCTCAGTATCTAGGCAAGAAAGGCACGCGCCTGTACTTCTCGGGCCTCAATCAGCTCGATATCCTTCCGGTTTCTGTCGAGAACATTCCTTCGAGCCAGGCCGGAGACCTCTTCAATCTCGTCGACAATCCCTTCGCCGCCTATATCACCGACCCCAATAGCACTCTCTCCGCACCTCAAGTGCCCGCGTACCAGCTCCTGCTCCCTTATCCCGAGTTCACCGGTGTCACTACCGACGTCAAGCCCGTAGCTAACTCGATCTACCACGCCCTGCAGATCACCGTTGAAAAGCGCTACTCCAACGGTCTGCAGCTCTCCGCCAATTACACCTGGTCGAAATCCATTGACGACGCCTCGACCTACGACGACAACGTCACCTGGCTCGGCAGCTTCACCAGCTTGCAGGATCCCAACAAGCCCTGGCTCGAACGCAGCCTCTCGACCTTCGATATTCCTCACGTCTTCAAGCTCAACTACACTTACGACCTGCCCATCGGCAAAGGTCGCGCGTTCCTCAGCGACATGCCACGCTGGCTCGATCTGATCGTCGGTGGATGGAAAACCAATGGCATCTGGACCATCTCCGACGGACGCCCGCTCACTATGTTCACCGCCGACGGCACTTCACTCCCCACCTACGGTGGCCAGCGCCCCAACATCGTCGGCACTCCCAAGCGCAACCACGGCTCCGACTGGGTCGACAACTACTTCGCGAACCCCGAGGCCTTTCAGTTACCCGAGCCTTACACCCTGGGCAATGCCGCCCGCGCCATCGGTAGCGTGCGTTCTCCCTTCTTCTTCACCTGCAATTTGTCGGTGGGAAAGCAGTTCCCGCTCTCGAAGAAATATGAATCGATGAATCTTGAACTGCGTCTCGAAGCCGAGAACGCTTTCAACCATCCCGTCTTCGGTACGCCCAATACTTCCGTCGACGACCCGGACTTCGGCACGATCAGCTACACGGCGGTCGGCCCGCGTCAGGTCCAACTCGCCCTCAAGTTCTCGTTCTAGGCGAGCGGAGCCTGCTGGCTACAATTTCGGCGTCGGCGATGATTCCCTTTTTCGCCGGCGCCGTTTTTACTGTGAATTCCCCGCTGCGGATTACTGTCTGGTTGCTCAACAGGTCAATCGCAGTCACTTCGACCGTGTATCTTCCCGGACCCAGCGTGTCCCACAGGCAGGAATCGCAAACTGGCTGTCGGATTGCCCGGGCTTCGTCCGGCAAAAAAAGCGGCCACCCGAGGGTGGCCGCTCTCGTTCGGATTCGCACTGCGTCGCCGCGCTTATGCCTTGTGCTTCGGCGATTTCTTGTTCAGCGTCGCCAGCAACTGCTTCGCGCTCGGCGGCGCCTTAATCGCATGCTTCAGCACGATGTCTTCCGCTTTGATCTCCTTGCCGTACAGTTTCTTGTTCGCGTCATTGTCCGGCCTCAGCGTCGACCCTTCTAGCGACACACCCGCGAAAGCTCCCCGCGCGCGCGAATAGCTCAAAATCTCTGCACGCATCGTCGCATCGGTCGCCGCCGACGCATCCCGGCCCACCGGACCCGCCGCCACGGACGCGTCGCCGCCCAGTTTCACCTTGCTCGTCAGCACGCCTTTTGCCGCGCGGTCGTTCATCAGCAGCAGCACGAAGTCCGTCGCTTGCCCGCCGATTTGCAGCCCGAAGCTGCCGCCTTCCAGCGCCATCATTGTCGGCGCTCCCCACGGCCCGTCGAAATTGGCTCCGCCACGGCACGTCATCACTCCGCGGCCGTAGCTGCCCCCCACGATAAACGCTGCCTTCAAGACCGACGGCAACACAATCACGCATTCCGCCTTGTTCAACAGGTCCTGCGGAATGTTGTCCGGCACATTCAGAATCTCCGTCATCACTTTCCCTGCGTTCTCCACGCGGTCCGTCTCTTTTTCGTTGTCGGCCGCCAACAGCGGCGACACGGTCGAAAATACAATTACCGCGGAGAGGAGGACTACTAAGATTTTTCTCATGCGGAAGCTCCTTGGGATTGTTCGGTGCCGATGCAGCTCTCTTTGCATCGCTACTTCCGGGCGGGTTTCATCCGGGGGCATTATAGGTCACCACTTCCCCCAAATGCGAAGAAAAATCTACCTACTCCGGCCGGCTCCTGCGCTGTAGATCTCGCAAGAACTGGAACTAGGACTGTTTCTGTCGGATATGACGATGAATTTCTCATCGCTTTGGTCGGATGTCGTTGACAGATTCATCGATTGCTGCAACCATGAAACATCCTTTCGACCTGATTCCCTGTCATCCGCTCTGTCAGGGGCAGTTCCTGTTCGCCTTACACTTCGGCGGCGGGATAAATTCCGCAGGCACAAGTTCATACGCGCCATCGCTACGGGAGCTTACACGGATTGCCCATGAATCGCCTAAAGATGATTCTGGTCTTTAGTTCGAGCCTTCTCCTCCTCGTCGGCCTTGCCTTCCCTCTTTTGGCCGACAAGAAGCCCGACAAGAACAAGAAGCCCACCCAGGAATCGCTGCGCTATGCCGCTCCAAACGACCCCGCTCTCTATGTCGGCACCGACACCTGCAAGACCTGCCACGACGAGATCTACGCCGGGTTCGAGAAAACCGTCCACTTTGCTACGACCATGGATGCCAAGCTCGATGCCCACAAGGGTGTCGAATGGCACGGCTGCGAAGCCTGCCACGGTCCCGGCAAAGAACATGTCGACGGCGGCGGCGATAAGTCTAAGATCTTCACCTTTAAAGACGCCACCCCTCAGGAAACCAGCGCGCGCTGCCTTCGCTGCCACCAGTACAACGAAGAGCATGCCAATTATGACCGTTCCCTGCACCTCGCCAACGGTGTCGGTTGCATCGACTGCCACTCCCCGCACCACGCCAAGGAGAGCCAGTTCTTAATGAAGGCGAAGGCCCCTGAGCTTTGCTATACCTGCCACCAGGATGTTCGCGCGCAATTCGCCCGCCCCTTCCATCATCGCGTCAACGAAGGCCTGATCCAGTGCAACGACTGCCATAGTCCGCACGGTACGTTCCGTCCCAAGCAACTCCGCACCGATGCCGCAGGCGATGCCGTCTGCTACAAATGCCACACGGAGAAGCAGGGTCCCTTCGTTTATCAGCACGAGGCCAAGATCGAGGGCTGCACCATCTGCCATTCCCCTCACGGTTCCACGAACCAGCGCATGCTCGTGCAGAATCAAGTCAACCTGCTCTGCCTGAGCTGCCATTCCGTCAATCCCGACGAGGGCCCCCCGGGCACCCCTACCTTCCACAATCAGTCCATCAAATACCAGTAGCGTTTTCTTCACGCCATGAGGATCTGACGATGAAGACTCCACACAACCATCGTTCTCGATTCGGGTTTAACTACCTGCGGCCCGTGTTCTCGTTGCTTTTGTTGGCCGGCCTCTTCTCCGTCCCGTCGGCTCTTGCCCAGCAGCCCGATGAGGAAAAGGGAATTGACCAGGGGAATTACAATATCAAGCAGTCTATCGAATTCGGCGGACGCTTCACCAGCATTTCCGGGGACCAGCAGGCCTACAACACCATGGTCAACCTCCAGGAAGGTCCCCGCCTCCTCAACTTCACCACTGAAATGCGCTCCCTCAACCAGCGCGGTACTTTCCTCGATCGCCTCTATTTCAGCAATTTCGGCTACGGCGGCGATCCCAATGTCGTCAGCGTCCTTCGCATCAGCAAGAACAAGTGGTATGCCTTCGACGCCATGTTCCGCCACGACGAAAATCTGTGGGATTACAACATCCTTGCTAATCCTTTTAACCCGGCCACCGCACCCGCGAATGCTCCCGCCGGCTTTAACCCTGTCGTCGGCGCTCCCTCCAATCTCCAGAACACGCAAATCATCGGCATGACGCCGCATTACTACAACACTCGGCGCAACATGCAGAATTACGGACTCATCATTCTTCCCGACTCCAAGATTCGCTTCCGCGTCGGCTACAACCACAACACCAACGTCGGTCCCGCTTTCAACACCATTCACGAAGGCACCGAACAGTTCCTTTACGAAAATCTCTCCGCCACCATGACGCAATACCGCTTCGGTGTTGATTTTCGTTTCCTTCCCCACACCAACATCAGTTACGACCAGATCTGGAGCTACTACAAAACCGATCCCGGCTCGGTTGACCAGAACCAGCAGTTCAGCGTCGGTGCCGCGTTCCCTCCGGTTGACCTTGGCGTCTCCTTCAACGGCGCGCCCTGCAGCCCCACTTTCCAGCCTACGGGCCTGGTCACCGCCACCTGCAATGCCTTTTACGGTTACCAGTCGCACTGGCGCTCGCGCACAGACGCCCCCACCGAACAGATCAGCCTGCAGTCCAACCCCGTCTCCTCGCTGCAAATCTCCGGCAAGTTCAGCTACACCGGAAGCGATTTCAACGTCTACGACTATTCACAGTCCTTCACCGGCCGCGTCTCGCGCAGCAATCTCGCCAACTATTCCGAGTCCGGACCTATGCAAGGCCGCCATGTCGCCTCCTACGGCGATCTCGGCACGACCTGGCAAATTACTCACGATTTCAGCCTTGTCGATTCTTTCCACTACGGCAATTGGAATGAGCCCGCTCAATACGTTTCCACGCAGTGCTCCTTCTTCGCCACCAGCCTGATCGTTCTGCCAAACGCCTTCACTTCCAACGCCACCCTTCCGGCCACCTGCGCCACGCCCGGCGGCCTGCCCAACGGTACTCCCACCCACAGCACCAGTTCGGCGCCGGACATTCTGGTCAATCTCGACAGCAACTTCCTGAAGCAGCAAACCATCAGCAACTTGCTCGAGGGCCAGATTCAGATTTCCCCAAAGGCCGGCGCGTATTTCGGCTACCGCTACACTCATCGCGTCATCGCCGACGATTTCTACAACGTCCAGAGCGCCATCTATTTCCCCAACAACGCGGCGCGCGGTAATTGCGCTCTGGTGAACGGCCTGCTCCCTGCTGGCTGCACCCAGAACACCGACGGCTCGATCTCTTTCCTCACACCCGATCCCGTCTTCGAACCGGCCGATACCACCGATATCAATTCCAATTCCGCCGTTCTCGGCCTTTGGCTCAAGCCCACCTCCAACATTACCCTCAACTTCGACGCCGACCTGGGTAGCGCCGATAACACCTTCACCAATCTCAGCTCCCGAAACTACGAAATGTTCCGCGCACGCGTGAAGTATCGCGCGTCTTCTTGGCTGAACATGAGCGCCTATTTCACCACCACGGAAGGCCAGAATCCCGTGGCCAATGTCAGTGGCGCTCAGCATAACCGCAACGCCGGTTTCTCCTTCTCTCTCACTCCGACCCAGAAACTTTCCGCGCAACTTGGCTACAACTACAACAACATCGGCACTCAGCTCTTCCTCTGCTTCACCAGCGCTCAGGCCCAACCTGGCCTCCCCGCCTGCCCCGATGTTTCCGGCCTCGTGCAGCAGTTCTCCGAATACCGCTCCCGCATCAATACGGGTTTTCTCGATGTTCTCTGGACACCGTGGGACAGGTTGGCGGTTAATGTCGGCGCAAACATTTCCGGTGTCTCGGGCAGTGAGCTCAATTTGAATCCGCTCAGCCCCATCGCCACAGCACCGGCCGGTCCGCTCAACTCGGACTGGTACCAGCCCTATGGCTCGGTCTCTTATCATTTCGCAAAACACTGGACAGGACGCGCCCGCTGGGATTATTACGGTTATCACGAAGAT
>Ga0335082_10001451_pt1 | contig 25332 bp, 31 predicted proteins | sample Lox_Sample_41_FD_206718 | JGI IMG/M metagenome (GOLD analysis project Ga0335082, IMG submission 206718) | Soil microbial communities from Loxahatchee National Wildlife Refuge, Florida, United States - Lox_Sample_4.1 | ecosystem: Environmental > Terrestrial > Soil > Wetlands | place: USA... | reverse complement strand
GCGAGCATCCGCGAGTTCGTGCGCTTCGGCCTGGAGGACTCGTCGGCGCCGGTGGCGAGGAACGACGGCGACGTCGAGGCGGCGTTCTCGCAGGCGGCGAAGGTGGTCGAGGCCGAGTACTTCGCGCCTTTCCTCAACCACGCGCCGCTCGAGCCCATGAACTGCACTGCGCTCGTGAAAGGCGACCGCGTCGAGGTCTGGGCGCCGACGCAGAACGCGGAAGCCACGCACGCGGCCGCCGCCGCCGCGGCCGGCGTTGCGCTCGAGAACGTCGAGGTCCATTTGACGTATCTCGGCGGCGGCTTCGGTCGGCGTGGCTTCCAGGACTACACGCGGCAGGCGGTCGCGATCGCGAAGGCGGTCGAAGGCAGGCCGGTGAAGCTGCTGTGGTCGCGCGAAGAGGACATGCAGCACGACTTCTACCGTCCCATGACCATGATGCGCTTCAAGGCGGCACTCGACGCCGGGGGCGAGGTCACGGCGTTGCGCGTGCGCGACGCGAGCCACTCGATCATGGCTTCGGTGCGTCCCCAGGAGATCAAGGACGGCATCGACCGTCACGCGCTCGGCGGCATCATCGACCTGCCCTACAGCATCCCGAGCCTGAGGATCGAGTTCGCGATGCGGAACAGCCACGTGCCGGTCGGCTTCATGCGCACGGTGTTCCACTCGCAGAATCCGTTCATGCGCGAATGCTTCATCGACGAGCTGGCCGTCGCAGCGGGCAGGGATCCGGTCGAGTTCCGCCGGCCGCTGCTGAAGGACAAGCCCAAAGACCTGGGGGTGCTCGAGGCCGTGGTGAAAGCCTCCGGCTGGGGCACCCCGCTTCCCGCGGGAATACACCGCGGGGTCGCGGTGCAGGACTCGCACGGGAGCTACGCGGCCGCGGTGTTCGAGGTCGCGGTGAGCAGCGAGGGCGAGATCGACATCCGGCGCGTCGTGGTCGCGGTGGACCCGGGGCATGTCGTCAACCCCGATTCGGCCGAAGCGCAGGTGCAGAGCTGCGTCGCCTACGGCTTGACCTCCGCGCTGTGGGGCGAGATCACGCTCAAGGACGGGCGGGTCGAGCAGAAGAACTTCGACGACTACCGCATCATGCGCATCGCCGAGATGCCCCGAAGGATCGAGGCGGTGCTCGTCCCGAGCGGGGGCTTCTGGGGCGGGATGGGCGAGACGCCGCTCGCGCCGCTCGCGCCGGCGCTGTGCAACGCCGTCTTCGCCGCCACCGGCACGCGCATCCGCGCCCTGCCGCTCAAGAGCCAGGGCTTCAGCGTCGCTTCCACGGCCTGAGGTAGACTAGGCGCAAAGTTTTCTGAGAGGAGATCTGGGAATGATCGAATTGACCGTCAACGGCAGGAAGCACAACGTCGACGTCGAGCCGGAAATGCCCCTGCTGTGGGTGCTGCGCGACGTGCTCGACGTGAAAGGCCCCAAGTACGGCTGCGGCATCGCGCAGTGCGGCGCCTGCACCGTGCATCTGAACGGTGAGCCGGTGCGCTCGTGCTCCGTGCCCGTGTCCGCCGCGGCCGGCCAGAAGGTGCTCACCATCGAGGGCCTGGCGCAGCGCGGCCAGCTGCACCCGGTGCAGAAGGCGTGGATCGACAACGAGGTGCCGCAGTGCGGCTACTGCCAGTCGGGACAGATCATGGCGGCGGTGGCGCTGCTCACGCGCAACCCCAGTCCCAGCGACAAGGACATCGACGCGGCGATGACGAACATCTGCCGCTGCGGCACCTACGCGCGCATCCGCACGGCGATCCACGCCGCGGCGAAGTCGCCGAAGCCGGCCAAGGCGAAGGCCTGAGGAGACGCTCATGAAGACTTCGCGCAGAGAATTCCTCAAGCATTCCGCCGCGATCGGCGGTGGACTCACGATCGGTTACGGGCCGCTGGGCGCGATTACGGAGGCCTTGGCCCAGAAGGCCGGAGAAGGCGTCGAGATCAACGCCTGGGTGGTGGTGCGGCCGGACGACGTCATCGTGATCCGCTACGCCCGCTCGGAGATGGGGCAGGGCAGCATGACCTCCGCGCCGATGCTGGTCGCCGAGGAGCTGGAGTGCGACTGGCGGCGCGTCAAGATCGAGTACGCCTCGGCCAACGCCAACGTGAGGCGCAAGCGCGCCTGGGGCGACATGGCCTCGGTCGGCAGCCGCACCATCCGCTTCTCGCAGGAATACCTGCGCAAGGCGGGCGCAACCGCGCGCGAGATGCTGATCAGCGCCGCCGCGCAGCAATGGAAGGTGGCCGCGTCGGAGTGCAGCGCCCAGAACAGCTTCATCACCCACGGGCCGAGCAAGCGCCGCGTGAGCTTCGGCAAGGTCGCCGAGGCTGCGTCGAAGCTCGAGCCGCCGAAGGACGTGAAGCTGAAGGACCCGAAGGACTGGAAGCTGATCGGCAAGTCGCAGAAGCGCATCGACATACCGGACACGGTGATGGGCAGGCAGCGCTACGGCATCGACACCCAGCTCGACGGCATGCTCTACGCCGCCGTGGCGCAGTGCCCGGTGTTCGGCGGCAAGGTCAGGGCGATGGACGCGTCCAAGGTCGAGGGCCGGCGCGGCATCGTGAAGGTGCTCAACCTCGAGACCTTCGTCGCGGTCGTCGCCGACAACTGGTGGCGCGCCAAGGAAGCGCTGCGCGACGTGCCCATCGACTGGGACGTCGGAACCAACGGAGGCGCCTCGAGCGCGAGCCTGCTCGAGTTCTACCGCGGCGGCCTCGACGCCAAAGAGGACATCGCGGTCGCGCGCAAGGAGGGCGATTTCGACCAGGCCTTCGGTGCCGCGGCGAAGAAGCTCGAGGCCGAGTACTGGACGCCCTACCTGGCGCACTCGTGCATGGAGCCCATGGGCTGCACCGCGGTCGTCAAGGACGGCAAGGTCGACGTCTGGACCTCGACGCAGAACGCCGAGGCCTCGCTCGCCGTCGCCGCGGCGACGGCGGGCGTGCCCCTGGAGAACGTCGAGGTGCACCGCACCCAGCTCGGCGGCGGCTTTGGCCGGCGCGGCGGGGCGCAGGACTTCGTGCGCCAGGGCGTGGCGATCGCGAAGGCGATGCAGGGCACGCCGGTGAAGATGCTGTGGACGCGCGAGGAGGACACGCAGCACGACTTCTACCGGCCGGCGAGCCTCGTCCGCATGAGGGCCGCGCTCGACGGCTCGGGCAATCCGACCGGCTGGTATTCGCGCATCGCGTCGACGTCGATCTTCTCGACGCTCGTCCACCTGCCGTTGAAGCCCCCATTCTCGCCGGCCGAGGGCGTCGACCCGCAGTCGGTCGCGTCGATCTTCGACATTCCGCACGCGATCCCCAACATCCGCGTCGAGTACGCGCAGCGCAACGCCTTCGTTCCGGTCGGCTTCTGGCGCACCGTCGGGCATTCGCAGAATCCCTTCGTGCGCGAGAGCTTCATGGACGAGCTCGCCGCGGCGGCGGGCAAGGATCCCTTCGAATACCGGCGGGGCCTGCTGCAGAAGTCGCCCAAGGACCTCGGCATAATGGAAGCGACCGCCAAGGCCGCGAACTGGGGATCGCCGCTGCCGGCGGGCGTGTTCCGCGGCATCGCCGAGACCGAGGGCTACGGCAGCTACACCTGCGCGGTCGCGGAGCTGTCGGTCGACAAGAACGGCGAGGTCAAGATCCATCGCCTCGTGCTCGGGATAGACCCCGGCTACGCGGTCAACCCGGACAACATCCAGGCGCAGCTCCAGGGCAGCGCCGTGTTCATGCTGACGGCGATGTTCTGGGGCGAGATCACGATCAAGGAGGGCCGCGTCGAGCAGTCGAACTTCCACGACTACCGCATGATGCGCCTGCGCGAGATGCCAAGGATCGAGACACTGATCGCGCCCAGCGGCGGCTTCTGGGGCGGGGTGGGCGAGCCGGGCCAGGCGTCGATTGCGCCGGCGATCTGCAACGCGATCTTCGCCGCGACCGGGAAGCGCATCCGCTCGCTGCCGCTGAAGAACCACGGGTTCACGCTCGCGTAGGACGGTGAGGAGGTTGCTGTCCGGATGCGCCGCGGCGTGCATCGCCGCGGCGGTCTTCGCTCAGCCGGCGTTCGAGGTCCTGGGCGACGCGATTCCCGCGCCGCTCGCCGCAGAACCCGGCGACGCCGCACGCGGTCGAAGCGTCGTGGTGAACCGCGATCAAGGGGGCTGCACGCTGTGCCATGAGGTGCCGGGCGAGACGCGCTTCGGCAACGTCGCCCCGCCGCTCGCAGGCGTCGGCGCCAAGCTCTCGACCGGCCAGCTGCGCCTGCGCGTCGCCGATTCCACACGCGTGAAGCCCGATACGCCGATGCCCGCCTACTACCGCAGCGAGGGCCTCCGCCGGGTCGCCAGGGCCTACCGCGGCAAGACCATCCTCTCGGCGCAGCAGGTCGAGGACGTGGTCGCGTATCTCGCGACGCTCAAGGGAACGAAGTGAAGCGCCGAGCCTTCCTCGCTGGCCTCGGCGGCCTCGCGCTCGCCCCCGGCGCGCTCGCGCAAGGAGAAGCGCTCGACCCGCGCGCGGCGGCGGTCGCCAAGGGCGCCCCGGTGCGCAAGGGCAGGGTGAGAATCACGCTCCCCCAGCTCGCCGACAACGGCAACTCGGTCCCGATCAAGATCGAAGTCGACAGCCCGATGACGGCGACCGACTACGTGAAGAGCATCCACCTCTACTCGGAGCGCAACCCGGTCACGAACATGGCGAACTTCTATCTCGGGCCGCGCTCGGGGAAGGCCGAGATCGACTCGCGCGTGCGCCTGGCCGGCAGCCAGAAGGTGACGGCGGTGGCGGCGCTCTCGGACGGCACCTTCTGGTACGACGTCGCTGCGATCGTCGTGACGCTGTCGGCCTGCCTCGACGAGAGCTGACATGGCGGCACGCGTCCAGGTCCCGGCCAAGGCGAAGAAGGGCGAAATCGTCGAGGTCCGCATCCTGATCCAGCACCCGATGGAGACAGGCTACCGCCTCGACGACGTCGGGCATCCGATCAAGCGCAACGTCATCACCCTGCTGTCGTGCCGCTACAACGGCGTCGAGGTGTTCCGCGCCGACCTGTCCTCCGGCATCGCGGCCAACCCCTACATCCAGTTCTACACCGTCGCCGACAGGAGCGGCGAGATCGAGTTCACCTGGATCGACGACGAGGGCAAGCCGGGCTCGGAGCGGCAGTCGATCGAAGTCGCCGCATGAGGAGGCTCGCGCTCGCCGCCCTGCTCGTCGCGGCCGCTGCGGCTGCGCAGGAGCGCGCGATCCCGCTCGAGAAGCTCAAGTCCGGCTCCACGTTTCTCGGCGACGACCTGCGCTCGCTGCAGGACGACGACTTCGCCAACCCGGGGCTGCTGTGGGTCGAGCGCGGCGAGAAGCTGTGGAGCGAGCCCGCGGGAAGGACGAAGCAGTCCTGCGCGAGCTGCCACCAGGACGCCAGGTCGACCATGCGCGGCGTTGCGGCGCGCTATCCGAAGATCGACGCCGAGAGCGGCCGGCTCCTCGACCTCGAGGGGCGCATCAACCTGTGCCGCGCGCGGCGCATGGGCGCGGAGCCCTTCAAGTACGAATCGGAGGAGCTTCTCGCGCTCACCGCCTACGTCGCCCGTCAGTCGAAGGGGATGCCGATGGACGTGTCCATCCGCGGCGCGGCGCGGCCGCGCTTCGACGCCGGCGAAAAAGCCTATCACCTGCGACGCGGGCAGATGAACCTCTCGTGCGCGCACTGCCACGAGGCGAACTGGGGCAAGCGGCTGCTCTCCGAGACCATCAGTCAGGGCCATCCGAACGGCTACCCGGTATACAGGATGGAATGGCAGACCCTGGGCTCGCTCGAGCGGCGTCTGCGCGCCTGCCTGTCGGGGATCCGCGCCGAGATGCTGCCCTACGGCTCGCCCGAGTACCTCGATCTCGAGCTCTACCTCGCGTGGCGCGCGCAGGGGCTGCCGATCGAGACGCCGGGGGTGCGGCGCTGAGGATCAGAGGGAGGAAGCGGTTGTCACGCCCGGCCAGGGGCGATGCAGCCTAGCGGTCGCGGATTACGTACGGCGTCAGCGTGGTGTCAATGACGAACACCGTGTAGACCGACCCGGCAGGGCTCAGCAGCAACGTGGTGCTGACCGGCGCCGCCAAGGCCTCGATCAGCTCGAGAACTGAATCGGTGGAGGCCACGCTGAAGTAGCCGGACGCGTCGCCGTAGCCCACCTGGTTAGCGGCCTGCACGTTGTTCGCGTAGAGCGCGACCCCGCCGGGTACGTTGACGCCGCCGTTGACGAGCCGCAGGTTGACCTGCCCCGGCACCAACGGAATCTGGTTGTCGTCGGTAAGCAGGGCGACGAGCGGCGCACCCACCGTGCCGTACACCAGCACGGTGAAGTCGCCGCCGGTGGAGAACTTCGCCGCCGGCAGCGTCGTGACCGCGGTTCCGTTCACGCTCAGGGTGTACGCGGTCGAATTGCCAGCCACGAGCGTGTAGGTGCCGGGGTTGGGCGAGAATACGGGTCCGATCGAGACGGTGCCGACCGTGGCCGTCACCGGCGCTGCGGCGGTGGTCGGCAGCGCCGACACCAGACGCACCCGCGCATTGGTCGTGGCCAGGAAGTCCACGGCGCCGCCCTGAGCAAGAAGTGCGGCATTGACCAGCGCGCCTCCGGGCGTGCTCGTGGTGACAAGGGCCTGGATTGACCCGCTGCCGAGCGACACGGAGGGCCAGCGCATGCGCACGTCGCGCGGGTCGCCGGCCGCCGTCGCGACGACGTCGAACGTGCCGGCGAGGAACGTCGCGTAGCTGGGGATGGGGCGAAAGATCGTCGAGGCGAAGGTCGGCACCAGACCGGTGAGATCGGCGGTGCCCGGCGCGACTACGTACACGTCGAGCGCACCGGAGTCCGGCGACAGGTTGCTGACTCCGAGCGTGCTCGTGCCCGCCGCGGGCGCCGCTTGGTTTTCGGTCACGGCCGTGACGACGACGGCGCTGTCGCGCACATAGGCGATCATCGAATACGTCAACGACCCGTTCAGCGACAGCGTCGTCGGCGGCGACGCGACCGTGCTCCCGCCCGAGGAGCCCGTGACGGTAACCGCATAGCTGCCCGAGGGCAACGACAGATAGTCGCTCGCGCTGCCGGGGGCCTGGGTGGCGAACTGCGACGCGCCGTTGAGATTGACCTCCAGGAACGCGGTCGCGTCTGCGTTGACAAACCGCACGTTCGACACCGCGGTGCTCGAGCTACTGTGGGAGCCGCACGCGGCCAGGAACAGGCACGCGGACGCCGCGAGCAGGGTCGAGAAGGATTTGGGCGGTGGCATCACTGTGGGTGGAATGTAAGCTGTCCGGCGCCGGGTTTTTGTAACGACTTGTTGTCGCAAGCTTGCACGAAGCTTGCGTCCGCTTCCCTCTCCCCCGGCGGCCTCGGCTAGAATTTCCTCCCACAAGAACATCACCAGGGGAAAAACATGTCGGCAGGCCACGGCGCCGGTCACGTCGACCCGGCGAACAAGAAGGTCGCTCTGCTCATCGCGCTGCTGTGGATCGCGTACGCGCTCGGCGCGGGCGGGGTTCTCTTCAGCCTGATCGGCCTGTTCTGGCCGACGGCGGTTCACGTCTTCTAGACAAACGCTTCCGCGACGAGCCGGTACGACGCCCGCCGGCTCTCCGGGTCGCCGGTGATGGTGACCGCCATCAGCTCGTCGGCCTCGAACTTCTCGCGGAGCGCGAGCAGCTTGTCGCGCACCTCGCTGGGATCGCCGTGGACGAGTCGGGCGCGCTGCTGGTCGACGTAGATCCGCTCCTCGCGCGTGTAGCGGTGCGCGAGCGCCTCGTCGGGCGTCGGCACCGGCGCGTCGATGCCCTTCGCCATGTGCAGGCGCCGCAGGTCGACGCTCGCCGCGAGGCGCTCGGCTTCGGCTCTCGTTTGCGCGCAGATCACGAAGGCGCACACGAGCGAATAGGGGGTCGGCTCGCGCTCGGAGGGCTCGTAGTGCTGGCGGTAGGCGCGCGACACCACGTCGCCGCCGAAGGCCGAGATGAAATGCGCGAAGGCGAAGCGCAGGCCGAGCTGCGCGGCGAGCGCGCCGCCGTAGTCCGAGGAGCCTAGCAGCCAGATCTCGGGCGAGGTGTCGCCCGCGGGCTGCGCCCGGATCTTCGCGTAGGGGTGCCCGGGCGGGAGCTTCGCGTCAAGGAATCCGACGAGGTCCCGCACCTGCTGCGGCATGCGCTCGGCGCCAGGGTACTCGCCGTCCTTGAGAGCGAGCGCGGTGCGCGGGTCCCCGCCCGGCGCGCGTCCCAGGCCGAGGTCGATCCGTCCGGGAAAAAGCGCCTCGAGCATGCGGAACTGCTCGGCGATCTTCAGCGGGGCGTAGTAGGGCAGCAGCACGCCCCCGGTACCGACGCGGATGCGCGAGGTCGCCGAGGCCACGCGCGCGACCAGGATCTCGGGGCTGGGGTCGGCGAGCGCCGCGATCGCGTGGTGCTCGGCGAGCCAGTAGCGGCGGTAGCCCAGCTCCTCGGCGAGGCGCGCCAGCTCCACCGTCTCGGCGATCGCCTCGGCGGGACTCCGCCCGCTCACGACGGGGGACTGGTCGAGCACCCCCAGCGGCACGCTCATCCGTCTAGCCGGCGAACCAGACGACCCCTCCGACCAGCAGGCTGAAGAAGCACGTGAGCCAGAAGATGCCGACGATGCGCTGCCTGTCGATCGGCGTGTAGCCTTCCTTCTTCTTTTTCGCGAAGCGGTACTCGAGGTACATGAGAGCGATGCCGATGAGAAAGACGATCCCCATCCACTTGACGATATCGTTCACGGCGGAGCTCCACGAGGCCAGATGCGCGCAGTCTACCGGATTTGCATCGGTGGACAATGTAAGGAAGAATGCTCTCGCACGACCAAGCCCCATGAAGATCGCGCACATCCTCGTCTTCGCGGCCGTCGCGGGCGCGGCACGAGCGGCTGAGCCCGCGTGCTCGGCCTACACCGGGCCGCACACCACGGCGCTCGTCGAGCTGTATACGTCGGAGGGCTGCGACACCTGCCCGCCCGCCGACCAGTGGCTGTCGTCGCTCTTCTCTCAGGGCTTCAGGCCCGACCAGGTGGTCCCGCTGTCGCTGCACGTCGACTACTGGGACTACATCGGCTGGAAGGATCCGTATGCCAGGGCCGATTTCTCGGCGAGGCAGCGCAGGCTCGCCGCGTTGAGGCGCCCGGTGATCGTCTATACCCCGCAGGTACTGCTGCAGGGGCAGGACTTCCGCCGCTGGAGCAGCGACGAATTCGGCGACGAGGTGATGCGCATCAACTCCCGCGCCGCGCGCGCGAGGATCGCGCTCGCCATCCGCTCGGTGGAGCCGAAGGCGATACAGGCGGACCTCTCCGCGATGCTCTACGACCCGACCGAGCGCAAGAGCGCCGCGGTCTATCTCGCCGCGTACGAGAACCGCCTCGCGAGCGACGTGAAGGCCGGCGAGAACAAGGGCAGGCGGCTCGAGCACGATTTCGTGGTGCGCGAGTGGATCGGCCCGATCGCCTTCGGCGACGACCTCAAGGTCCAGCAGAGCCGCGCCCTGCCGCTCCTTCCCGGCGCCGATGCCCGGAACCTCGGCGTGGCCGCCTTCGTCCAGAACCGCGGAACGAGCGAGGTGCTGCAGGCCTTGATGCTGCCCGCCTGCAAGGAGCCGAACGCGCCCTAGCGCGCCGTTGAGGTATTCTCCGGGTCATGGTGGACCTACCCCTGGCCTGGCTGATCGCGGGCGTCGCTCTCGTCATCGTGGAGCTGGTGACGGGCACCTTCTATCTTCTCGTGCTCGGCATTGCGGCGCTCGTCGGCTCGGGGGTCGGGTACGCGGGCGGCGCGCATCTGTGGCAGGCCGTCGCCGCGGCGGTGGTCGCGGTCACCGGCGTCGTCTGGGTGCAGCAATACAGGAAGCGGTCCGCGTCCAGCCCCATGCCGGGGCTGGACGTCGGCCAGCCGGCCGCCTTCGAGTCCTGGGTGAATCAGAGTGCGGGCCAGGCGCGGGTGAAATACCGGGATGCGCTCTGGGACGCACAGGTCTCGGGCGGCGTTTCGGGCGAGCCTGGCGAAATTCTCTACGTCGTCTCAGTCGATGGCAACACCCTCAAAGTATCCAAGACCCGGCCCGCCTGACCTGGCGCAGGCCGCGGACGAACTTTCACGCTCCTTCGGAGGCAGCATGCTCTTCAAGATCATCGCGGTCATCATCGCCACGGTCCTCATCTATGGGTACCAGCCGCTCCATGCCTTCTGGATACCCTTCGGCATCATCGCCCTTGGGGCCGTGTTCGTGATCGAGGGCGTGCGCGTGGTGCCGCAGCAAAGCGCCTGGGTCGTCGAGCGGCTGGGGAAATTCAAGGAGGTGCTCCAGCCGGGCCTCAACATCATCATCCCGTTCGTCGACCGCGTGGCCTACAGACATTCGCTCAAGGAAGTGCCGCTCGACGTCCCCGAGCAGGTGTGCATCACCAAGGACAACACCCAGCTCGCCGTCGACGGCCTGATCTACTTCCAGGTGACCGACCCGCGGCTCGCGTCCTACGGCACGTCCGACTATGTCACCGCGATCACGCAGCTCGCGCAGACGACCCTGCGCTCGGAGGTCGGCAAGATGGAGCTCGACCAGTCGCTGCAGAGCCGCGACGTTATCAATCGCCAGATCGTTGCGGTGCTCGACGAGGCCGGCCGCTCGTGGGGCGTGAAGGTGCTCCGCTACGAGGTGAAGAACCTTACCCCGCCCGAGGCGATCCTGCGCGCGATGCAGGCGCAGATCACGGCCGAGCGCGAGAAGCGCGCGCTGATCGCGAAGTCCGAGGGCGAGAAGCAGCAGGAGATCAACCTCGCCGAGGGCGAGAAGCAGGCGGCGATCCTCACCTCCGAGGGACAGAAGCAATCGGCGATCAACAAGGCGCAGGGCGAAGCGACCGCGCTGCGCGTCGTCGCCGACGCTACCGCGGCTGCGGTGGAGGTGGTCGCCGCCGCGATGGGCAAGGAAGGCGGGCAGCAGGCCGCGAACCTGAAGATCGCGCAGGAGTACATCGCCGCGCTCGGCAGCCTCGCCAAGACCAACAACACCATGATCGTGCCGACCAACCTCGCCGACGTGGCGAGCGTGGTGGCCTCCGCGATGACGGTCCTCGACCGGACGCGGACCGGCGCGAAGCCGGCCTGAGATTTTTTCTAAGGGAGATCGGCGATGAGATCGAATCTGCTTTGGGCGATCGCAGGGGCGGCGCTCGCGGGCTCGGTGGCCGCGCAGCAGGCGCCCGAGGTCCGGCGCGTGGTCACGAAGCTCGACGCATCGGGCAAGGCGGTAGTGATGATCGACGAGGTCACGCGCCTCACCGCGCCGCGCCCCCCGAACTACGCCGCGAACGTCTGGGTGACGGGCACCAGCCTGCCGGACTTCACCGCGACCGAGGACCGCGGCAAGACGAAGGTCGGCCTCGCGCCGCCGAAATCGGGCACGGTGTTCCGCATCGTGGATTTCGCGCCGGAATCGCAGGGCGGGCAGCCCGCCGACCCGAACTACATGATGAAGATCGTCGGGCCGGAGGCGCCGAAGAAGGGCCTGCCACCGCGCCACCCGATGATGCACCGGACGCGCACGCTCGACTACGCGATCATCATGTCGGGCGAGATCGACATGCTGCTCGACGAGGGCGAGGTGCACCTCAAGGCGGGCGACGTGCTGGTGCAGCAGGCGACCAATCACGCGTGGGTGAACCGCAGCGGGAAGCCCTGCCGCGTCGCCTTCATCCTGATGGACTCGCAGGAACCGTAGAAGCCGAAGCCTAGGTGAGCGAAGGCGTCGCGGTCCCGGGCTGGCTGCTGGTCCTCCTGGCGGCATTCGCCGCCTGGACGCTGTACGAGCACGTCCTCGCGCCGATGCTGCGCTTCCTCGTGACGCACCCGGCGAACCAGGTGATCGACGAGCTGGGCGAGCGGCTGCGCATCGGCATACGGCCCTTCCAGCGGACCAAGCGCCAGGCGCTCATCCACCGGCTGCTCACCGATCCGCGCGTGCAGGTGGCCGCCGAGAACTTCGCGAAGGAGAGCAACTCCTCGGTCCCGGCCGCGCTGCGAAGGGTGGAGCGCTACGCGCGCGAGATCGTCCCCGCCTTCAACGCCTACTTCTACTTCCGCATCGGCTACCTGCTCGGCCGCTGGATCGCGCGCTCGCTCTACCGCGTGCGGCTCGGCTACCTGGACGCCGAGGGCCTGCGCGCCATTCCGGCCGACGCCACCGTCGTGTTCGTGATGAACCACCGCTCGAACATGGATTACGTCCTCGCCGCCTACCTCGCCGCGGACCACGCGGCGCTCTCCTACGCGGTCGGAGAATGGGCGCGCATCTGGCCGTTGTCGGCTTTGGTGCGCGCCATGGGGGCGTACTTCGTCAGGCGCAATTCCAAGGACGAGCTCTACCGGCGCGTGCTCGAGCGCTACATCGTCATGGCGACCGAGGCCGGGGTGCCGCAGGCGCTCTTTCCCGAGGGCGGGCTCACTCGCGACGGCCGCATGCGCGAGCCGCGGCTGGGCGTCATCGACTACATGATGCGCGGGTTCCGCATCGACGGCGAGCACGACCTGGTGTTCGTGCCGCTGGGGATCAACTACGACCGCGTGCTCGAGGACCGCAGCCTGCTGCGCGCCCTCGATCCGGAAGCGCGGCGCGTGCCGCGCGCCGTGGCCGTCTGGAAGACGCTCGCCTTCGCCGCCCGGAACCTGAGGCAGATGTGGAGAAGCGAGTGGCACCGCTTCGGCTACGCCTGCGTCAACTTCGGCTCGCCGGTGTCGATGCGCGCGTACTGCCGGGCGCGCGGCGTGGACTTCCACCGGCTCTCCGGGGAGGAGCGCAGGCTCGAGACCGCCGCGCTGGGCGAGCACCTCATGCGGGCGGTCGGCCGCATCGTGCCGGTGGTGCCGGTGCCGCTGATGGCGACGGTGTTCGTGCGCGATCCCCGGCGTACCTTCGCGTCGATCGAGCTCAAGACCGAGGTCGAGCGCATCGTCGAGCGCCTGGAGCGGTCGGCCGCGCGGGTCTACGTGCCGCGGCGCGACCTCGACTACGCGCTCGACGCCGGCCTGCGCATGCTGCTGGTGCGCCGTCTCGTCGACGAGAAGGACGGCGGCTACGCGGCGCGCGAGAATGAGCTGCCGCTGCTGCGCTACTATGCGAACTCGATCTCGCATCTGGTGGAAGAGGAGTCGGCCCGATGAGGTTCCTGAAGGCCGAGTGGCCGATCGCGGTGGCTCTCGCCACCGCGGGCGTGTTCCTCGCCTATGGCGCGGGCTGGCTCGCCGACCTCTCGAACGGCGCCTGGTTCGCGTTCGTGTCGCTGTGGCTGCTTGCCGTGATGTTCCTCTCGGCGTTCGCGGTGGTCCGCCACGCCGAGGCGCTCGCGGTGAAGCTCGGCGAGCCCTACGGCACGCTCGTCCTCACCCTCGCGATCACGGGGATCGAGGTGATCATGATCGCCGCCATCATGTACGCGGGCAAGGGCAACGCGACGCTCGCCCGCGACGCAATGATGGCGGTGGTGATGATCGTGCTGAACGGCATGGTGGGCCTGTCGCTCGTCGTCGGCGGGCTGCGCTATCGCGAGCAGGCGTACAACCTGCAGGGCGCGAACTCGTTTCTCGCCGTGATCCTGCCGATCGCGGTGCTCGGCCTGATACAGCCGAACTTCACGGTCACCACGCCAGGGCCGGTTTATTCCCCGGTCCAGGCCGCCTTCCTCAGCATCATGTCGGTGGTGCTCTATGCAGTGTTCCTCGGCATGCAGACGTCGCGGCACCGCGAGTATTTCCTCGCGCCGAATGCGTCGGCGGAGCCCGAAGGCCATTCCCACGGCCATGAAGTCCGGTCTGTTCCGCACCACGCGCTGATGCTGTTCCTCTACATCGTGCCTTTTGTGGTCCTGTCGAAGCAGATCGGGGGACCGATCAACCACGCGATCCAGGTGCTGCGCGCCCCGCCGGAGCTCGCGGGCCTGCTGGTCTCGGTGCTGATCCTGTCGCCCGAGTCGCTCACCGCCGTGCGCGCCGCGCTCGCCAACCAGCTGCAGCGCTCGGTGAACGTCCTGCTCGGCTCGGTGCTCGCGAGCATCGGCCTGACGATCCCGCTGGTGCTCGCGGTCGGGTTCGCGACCGGGCAGCAGATCGTCCTCGGCCTCGGAATGACCGATATCACGCTCCTCGTTCTCACCCTGGCGCTCAGCATGATCACGTTCGCCTCGCAGCGAACGAACGTGCTCCTCGGCACGGTGCACCTGCTGGTGTTCTTCGCCTACCTCGTCTTCATCTTCGAGCGGTGAAGCCCAGGCTGATCGGCGTCATCGGCGGCATCGGCCCGGAGTCGACGATCGACTACTACCGGCTCTTCGTGTCGATCTACCGCGAGCACCGGCCCGACGCCTATCCGCCGGTGATCATCAACAGCATCGACCTCGCAAAGGCGCTCAAGCTCGTGAGCTCGGGCGACCTCCCGGGCCTCGCCGCGTACATGCTCGAGGAGATCCACCGCCTCGCCCGCGCGGGCGCCACCCACGGGCTGCTGTCGTCGAACACGCCGCACATCGTGTTCGACCAGATCGAGGACTCCTCCCCGATCCCCCTTATCAGCATCGTCGAGACCACGTGCCGCGCCGCGTCCGAGCGCAAGCTGAAGCGCGTCGGCCTCTTCGGAACGCGCTTCACCATGCAGGGCGGCTTCTATCAGAAGGTGTTCGCCCGCGAGGGGATAGAGGTGGCCATCCCGGACCGGGGCGACCAGAACTTCATCCACGACACCTACCTCAGCGAGCTCGTCAACGGGATCGTGCGTACGGAGACCCGCGAGCGCTACATCGGCATCGCGCGCAGGATGAAGGCCGAGCAGGGGATCGAGGCGCTGATCCTCGGAGGGACCGAGCTGCCGCTGCTGCTGCGCGGCGCGATCGACATCGGGTTGATGCTGCTCGACACGGCGCACCTGCACGTCGAGCGCGCCGTGGCCGAGCTGCTCGCCTAGAGGAACGCAATGCGGCAGATCCTCGTCTACTCCGACTCGCTGTCCTGGGGCATCGTGCCCCTGACGCGAAATCGCCTGCCGTTCGACGAGCGCTGGCCCGGCGTGATGGAGAACCGCCTGAACGCCGGGGGGCGCGCCGTGCGCGTGATCGAGGACTGCCTCAACGGGCGTCGCACCGTCTGGGACGATCCCTACAAGCCGGGGCGGAACGGCGTCCTGGGGCTCGCGCAGCGCATCGAGGTCAACTCGCCGCTTGCGCTGGTGATCCTCGCGCTCGGCACGAACGACTTCCAGTCGATGCACCCGCATGACGCCTGGCACTCGGGGCAGGGCATCGCCGCCTGCGTCGCGGCGATCCGCGGGGCGCCGATCGAGCCCGGCATGCCGGTGCCGCCGGTCCTCGTCGTCGCCCCGCCGCCGATCGACAATCCGCGCGGGCCGATCGCGCCGAAGTTCTCGGACGGCGAGGCGAAGTCCCGGGGGCTCGCCGGGGAGTACCGGAAGGTGTGCGCCGAGCTGGGCTGCCATTTCTTCGATGCCGGCGCGGTGACCGCATCCAGCAGGTTGGACGGAGTCCACCTGGACGCCGACCAGCACCTGAAGCTCGGCGAGGCGCTGGCGGAGGCGCTGCGCGCGCTTCTGCGCTAGGATTGGCGCGTTCCATCCTTCAGGAGGAGCCATGGCAGCGGCGAAGGCGAAAAAGAAGGCCAAGGTTAAGGCGAAGAAAGCCCCGGCGAAGAAAAAGTCCCCGCCGAAGAAGAAGGTCCTGAAGAAGGCGGCCGCGCCGAAGAAGAAGGCCGCAGTTCCGAAAAGGGCCCCGAAAGCCGCTCCCCGCGCTGCGCCCAGGCCGAAGCCCGCCGAGCCGCCGCTCCGCGGCCCGGCGCCGGGCGAGGTCCGGGTCGGCGTCGTCACCCATTACTACGGCCACCTCATGGTGGCGGCTGTGAAGCTCGAGGTGGCGCTCGCCGTCGGCCAGACCATCCGCATCCTCGGGCACACGAGCGACTTCCGCCAGCGCGTCGACTCCATGCAGATCGAGCACGCGGCGGTGCAGGAGGCGATCGGCGGAGACGAGATCGGGCTGAAGGTCACGCAGCACGCGCGCGAGCACGACGTCGTATACCGCGTGCCGGCCTAGTCCGGCTCGGGGCGGCGGAGGATGGGCGCCGCCGACCGACTGCGTACCATGCCGGCCGGCATCTGGGCGCTCGGGCTGGCGTCGATGTTCATGGACATCTCCTCCGAGCTCGTCCACAGCCTGCTGCCCCTGTACATGGTCGGTGTGCTGGGCGCCTCGATGGTGACGGTCGGCATCGTCGAAGGGATCGCGGAGGCCACGGCGGCGATCGTCAAGGTGTTTTCGGGCGCGCTCAGCGACTATCTCGGAAAACGCAAGCTCCTCCTCGTTCTCGGCTACGGCCTCGCTGCGCTCACGAAGCCGATGTTCCCGCTCGCGGCCTCGATGAGCTGGGTGTTCGTCGCGCGTTTCGCCGACCGCATCGGCAAGGGAATACGCGGCGCGCCGCGCGACGCGCTCATCGCCGAGATCACGCCTCCCGCGCTGCGCGGCGCCGCCTACGGCCTGCGCCAGGCGCTCGACTCGGTGGGCGCTTTCCTGGGGCCGCTGCTCGCCGTGGCGTTCATGGCCTGGCTCGCGAGCGACCTCAGGGGGGCGATGTGGGCCGCCGTGCTCCCCGCGGTGATCGCGGTCGCGCTCATCGCCGGCGCGGTGCGCGAGCCCGAAGCGGGGCAGCGCGGCTCCGCTCCGCGGCCGCCGCTCTCCGTGGCGGACGCGAAGAGGCTCCCGGCTCGCTACTGGCTGGTAGTACTGCTGGGCGCGGTGTTTACGCTCGCGCGCTTCAGCGAGGCCTTCCTCGTGCTGCGCGCCCAGGACGTCGGTCTCGCGCTCGCGCTCGTCCCGACGGTGATGATCGCGATGAACGTCGTCTATGCCGCGGTCGCGTTTCCCGCCGGCGCCGCAGCCGACCGTTACAGCGTGCGCCGCCTGCTGATCGTCGGCCTCGCGACGCTCGTCGTCGCGGACGTGGTGCTCGCGGGCGCGGCATCGCCTCTGCCGGTGCTCGCCGGCGCGGCGCTCTGGGGAATCCACATGGGGCTCACGCAGGGGCTGCTCTCCAAGCTCGTCGCGGACACCGCCCCGGACGACCTGCTCGGGACCGCGTTCGGCGTGTTCAACCTCGTGAGCGGGGTGGCGCTGCTGCTCGCGAGCGTAATCGCGGGCGCGCTGTGGAGCGGCTTCGGCGCGCAGGCGACGTTCCTCGCGGGCGCGGCGTTCGCCGCGGTCGCGGCGCTCGGCCTTGCCGTGCACCGGTCGAGCGCCAAGGCGTGAAGGGCGGTGCTGGGCTTGCGCGGGCTCTCGCTGCGCGAGTATCTTGCGACGCTGGACCCGGTCGCGGGAACGGTGTATTACGCACTGCTGTTGGCGTTCGCGCTCATGCCGCTTTTCGTGATCCGCAGATGAAGCTTTTCCTGCTCATCGGTCTGCTGCTCGTCGTCGCCGCGGCCGTCGCGGTGATTCTCGGCTACCGGCGCGACATGAACCTCGCCTACGAGCGCATCGCGGCCGGGAGCCGGATCGCGCAGACTCGCTGCGGGTCGATCGAGTATGCGAGCGCGGGCGAGGGCGACGCGGTGCTGATCGTGCACGGCGCGGGCGGCGGGATCGACCAGGGCATGGACGCCGCGAAGGGTCTGGCGGCGGCGGGCTTCAGGGTCGTCGCCGTATCGCGCTTCGGCTACCTGCGCACCCCGCTTCCCGCCGACGCCTCGCCCGAGGCGCAGGCCGACGCGCACGCCTGCCTGCTCGACGCTCTGGGAATCAAGCGCGCCGCGGTCGTCGGCGCGTCCGCCGGCGCGCCTTCGGCGATGCAGTTCGCGCTGCGGCACCCGGAGCGCTGCTCGGCGCTCGTCCTCCTCGTTCCGGCCGCGTACGTGCCGCGGCCAGGCGGAGCGCCTTCGCTGACGCCGCCGCCTTGGACCGAGTTCCTGTTCGACACCGCGCTGCGGTCGGATTTCCTCTACTGGGCGTGGATGCGGCTCGCGAACCGGATCATGGTCGCGAACATCCTTGCCACCCCGCCCGAGGTGCTGGAGAAGGCCGACGCGGACGAGCGGGCACGCGCCGCGCAGCTGCTCGAGCACACCCTGCCCGTCAGCGAGCGGCGGCAGGGGTTCGTGAACGACGCTCGGGTGACGCTTTCGCTGCAACGCTACGACCTTGAGCGGATTCGGGTACCGACGCTCGTGATCGCCGTCGCCGACGACCGCTTCGGAATCTGGCACGCCGCGCGCTACACCGCCGAGCACATCCCGGGCGCCCGCCTCGTCGGGTATCCGACCGGGGGCCACGTATGGATCGGGCACCACAAGGATATGCTGGGCGAGATTGCGAGGTTTCTCGCGCAGCAAAGGGATAGGCAAGTCAAATAGAATCTGTCCTCTGGATCGAGAACCCATACCCGTTAGATTGCTTCATGAGGCCAGCCGGTGTCCCCGCTTCGATATTCCGCCATCCGCAGCAACTCCTGCCAGGTCCGCAAGCTGGTGGACGGAAGCTGGCAGCAGGATTGCCCGAGCTCGCGCGAGCTTCAGGAGCTCCTGCGGGTCACGCCGAAGGAGAACGATTCGTGGACCTTCTTCTGAAATCGAGAACGGGACAGGCATGGTGACGACCCCGCTGATTGCCGCCGTCGCCGTCGGCCTCGGCGCGACCCTCGTCATGGATCTCTGGGCCGCGCTTCTCAGGCGCGCCTTCGCGATTCCTTCGGCCAACTATTGCCTCGTCGGCCGCTGGCTGCGCCACATGACGGGCGGCGTGTTCACGCATCCGAGCATCGCCGCCGCGGCCAGGAAGCCGGGCGAGTGCGCGGTCGGCTGGATCGCTCACTATGCGATCGGCGGGGTGTTCGCGCTCGCGCTCGTGGCGTTGACCACGCCTCGATGGCTGGAGTCGCCGACACTGACGCCCGCGCTGGTCTTCGGCATCGCGACCGTCGCCTTTCCCTTCCTCATCATGCATCCTTCGTTCGGCCTGGGACTGGCCGCGGCCAGGACCCCCAAGCCTGCGCAGGCGCGGCTGCGCAGCCTCATGAGCCACGCCGTGTTCGGGGTCGGCCTGTATCTTTCGGCCCTGGCGATGAGGTTCGCTGTCGGGGCTGCCCGGTGACCGGCGACGCGAAGTGCGAGCTGTGCGTGCCGAGCGGGGTGCTCTTCGAGAATCCGCTCGCTTACGTTCGCCATGACAGCAATTCGCTCAGCCGCGGGCACCTGCTTGTCGTCCCGAAACGCCACGTCGCGGGCTTTTTCGACATGACGCTCGAGGAGCAATCGGCGGTCATGGCGCTCCTGCGCAAGGCGCAGGCCTCCGTTCAGGAGCTGCACTCGCCGGACGGCTACAACATCGGCGTGAACGTCGGGAAGGCGGCGGGACAGTCGCGCATGCACGTTCACGTCCACCTGATCCCGCGGTACGCCGGAGACGTGCCGGATCCGCGCGGCGGCGTCCGGTGCGTTCTGGCGGGCAAATAGGATGGAGGCCGGGTGAGTAAACGTGCTCCCTGAATCGGCGACCGTAGCGGCCCGCTGGCTCGCGGAGTTCGAGAGGGCTCTGCGCGCGGCGGACGCTGGTCCGTTCGAGGCGCTGTTCCGGCCGGACGCGCACTGGCGCGACCTGATCGCGCTCACGTGGCAGGTGAAGACCGCGAGCGGCGCCGGAAAGATCCTCGGCGAGCTGAAACGCTGCACGAAGCAGGCCGGCGCGGGCGGATTCGAAGTGGATCCCGGGCGCACTGCGCCGCGCCGCGTGGTCCGCGCCGGGACGAGCGTCATCGAGGCGATCTTCCGCTTCCACGCCGCGCTCGGCCGATGCTCCGGCGTGCTGCGGCTGGTCGACGGCCAGTGCTGGACGCTCCTTACCGCGCTTGACGAGTTGAAGGACTCCGGTCGAAGGCCACGCGGCGGAGAACCGGATCCCGCGGTGCTGATCGTCGGCGGCGGCCACGCCGGGCTCTCCGTCGCCGCGCGCCTGAAGGCGCTCGGCGTCGACGCGCTGATCGTCGACCGCCACGCCCGGGTCGGCGACAACTGGCGCAAGCGCTATCAGGCGCTCACGCTGCACAACCAGAAGCAGGTCAACCATTTTCCCTACAGGCCTTTCCCGCCGGACTGGCCGACCTACATCCCGAAGGACAGGCTTGCCGACTGGCTCGAGGACTACGCCGCGAAGCTGCAGCTCGATTTCCGCACCGGCACCGAGCTCCACGGCGCCGGCTACGAGGCGGGGCGCTGGACGGCCGAGCTGCGCGGGAAAGGCGGGGCGCGCACGCTGCATCCGCGCCATATCGTCATGGCCACCGGCGTGAGCGGCATCCCGAACGTGCCCGACGTTCCGGGCCTCGCGAGCTTCGCCGGCCGCGTGATGCATTCACACGAGTACGTCGGCGCGACGGAGTGGGCCGGGCGCGACGCGATCGTGATCGGCACCGGCACGAGCGGCCACGATATCGCGCAGGACCTGCACTCGAGCGGCGCGCGCGTGACGCTCGTGCAGCGCAGCCCGACGCTGGTGCTCAACATCGAGCCGAGCGCGCAGCTGGTGTACGCTCTGTACTCGGAGGGGCCGCCGCTCGAGGACTGCGACCTGATCACGGCCTCCGTGCCGCTCGCGCTTCTGCGCAAGGCGCACCGCGCGTGGGCCGAGCAGTCGAAGAAGCTGGACGCGCCGCTGCTCGAGGGACTCGCCCGCGCCGGGTTCAGGCTCGACGAGGAAGACGAGACCGGCTGGCAGTTCAAGTATCTTGAGCGCGGCGGCGGCTATTATTTCAACGTCGGCTGCTCGGACCTGATCGTCGAGGGCAAGATACCCGTGGTGCCAATGCAGGACATCGAGGGCTTCGCCGCGGAAGGGGTGAAGGCGAAGAGCGGAGTGATTCCGGCGGACCTCGTCGTGCTCGCCACCGGCTACCTGGGACTGGACGCGCTCCTGCCGCGGCTCTTCGGCGAAGCGATCGCCGGCCGCGTCGGCCCGGTGTGGGGCTTCGACGAGGAAAAGCAGGAGCTGCGCAACATGTGGACGCGCACCGCCCAGCCGGGCCTGTGGTTCATCGCCGGGAGCTTCGCCCAGTGCCGGATCTATTCGAAAACCCTCGCGCTCCAGATCAAGGCGGTCGAGGAGGGCCTGATTCCCGCGCGGATCCCGCGCGCCGATCTCGAGGCCGTCGCATGATCGCCCGCATCGTCGCGGCGGCGCTGCTCCTTGCGTTCCTGCCACTCGCGCAGGCGCAATTCCCTTCCAAACCCATCCACGTCATCGTCCCGTTTCCCCCGGGCGGGGCCGCCGACCTCACGACCCGTATCCTCGCCGATCACCTCGCGAAGGGCCTGGGGCAGCCGGTGATCGCCGAGAACCGGCCCGGCGCCGGCGCGGTGATCGGCTACGAGGCGGGGGCGCGCGCGGCGGGCGACGGACACACGCTGCTCGTGACCTTCCCCAGCTTCGTCATCAATCCGCTGCTCAAGCCGAACCTGAAATACGATCCGCTGAAGGACTTCCGCGCCGTGGGCCAGACGATCTCGGTGCCGATGGTGTTCGCGGTCAATCCCGCCGTTCCGGCAAGGACGCTCCAGGAGCTTGTCGCGCTCGCGCGCGCGAACCCGGGCACGATCGCCTACGGCACGCCCGGCGCCGGAACGACCCATCACGTAATCGGCGAGATGTTCAGGCTCGCCGCGAAGGCCGACATCGTGCACGCGCCCTTCCAGGGCGGGGGGCCGGCGATCAACGCCGCGGTCGGCGGCCACATTCCCATGGTGCTTGCGAACGTTTCGGAAGTCGCGCCCTTCGCGAAGAACGGCAAGATGCGTCCGCTCGCCGTCACAACGGCCGAGCGCGCCGACGTGTTTCCCGACGTGCCGACGATCCGCGAGGCGGGTTACCCCGAGGTCGAGTCGACGAACTGGAGCGGCCTCGTGGTGCCGGCTGCGACGCCCGCGACGGCGGTTGCGCGCCTGAACGACGAGCTGGTGCGCGCGCTGCGCAGCGCCGACGTCGTCGAGAAGTTCAGGACGTTCGGCATGTCCGCGGCGCCGGGCACGCCCGAGCAGTTCGACGCGCTGCTGCGCTCCGAGGCCGCGCGCTACGCGAAGGTGGTGCGCGAGGCGGGGATCAAGGCGGACTGAAGGTCAACGCAAACAACGCAGGGAGATTTTCATGAAATCCAAGGTCACACCTGTCATCCTGATCGTCGTGGGTGTTCTATTCCTCCTGAGCAACCTCGGGTGGATTCCGCAGCTCGGACCGCTCCTGCACCAGTGGTGGCCGGTACTTCTCATCGCCCTGGGGGTCTGGATGCTCGCAAAGCGCAGCTAGCTCCGGAGAGCGCTTCGCGACGTCCCCACGCCGACCACATGACAGGGGAGGGGACGAGGAAATCGTCGTCGTCGAGGCGCGCCACATCCCGCTCAAACTCCGCTGCAGTGATGCGCCCGGATTCGATCATCGTGTCGCGCAGCTGCTCCAGGTTCGCGCGCATGAGCTCGGTGCCGATCGATCGCCCCGGCCACATGAAGGTCCGGCCTTCGGCCATGACGTCGCGCAAGCCGTGCGCGCGCAGGCGCCCCGGGAGCAAACGCCCATAGCGAAGGTCTACGCCGGAATCAGAGAGAACGTCCAGCAGCGCCCGGAACGACTTGAGATACCCCTCCGCCGGATTGATCTCCGGGTCGGAACGCGCCGAGACCGAATCGAATTCCTCCACGAGGAGCCAGCCACCGGGGCTGAGCGCATCGACCAGGCGCGCAAGCACCGCCTCCCTCTCCGGGAGATGCATGAGGACGAGCCGCACGTGCACGAGGTCGAACGGTCCCTCCGGCAGCGCGTCGGCGACGAGATTTTGGCGGCGGACCTCGAGGTTGCGGAGTTCGAGCTGTTCCAGAAAACGCGTATCGAGATCGGTAGCCACGACTCGCCCGGCCCGACCGACGCGATCGCACAGCCAAGCGGCGATGCTCCCGCCGCCGCCGCCGACTTCGAGGCAGCGCCAGCCTTTCCCGACGCCGAGCGCCGATAAGTGGCGCTCGGTGCCGGGGTCGAAGATTCCTGCGAGGGCCGAGAAACGCGCCGGAGTCTGGGCCGCAGCGTTGTCGAAAGCGTAGGCCACGGTCTTCTACTCGACGGTTATTCCGGCGTCGCGCACGATCGCGCCCCACTTCGCGTACTCCGCTTTGATGAACGCCGCAAATTCCTCCGGCGTGTCTCGGGCCGGCTCGCCGCCTTGCGCCGCGAACCATTCGTGCGCCCGTTGCGTGCCCAGGATCGCGACGATCTCGCGATTCAGCCGCGAAACGATTTCCTTTGACGTGCCCGCCGGGGCGCAGATTCCCATCCAGCTCCAGTATTCGAAGCCGGGAAGGCCGGATTCGCTGACCGTCGGAACATCCGGTAGCGAAGGGAGCCGTTTCAAACCGGTTACCGCCAGGGCCTTGATCTTTCCGGTTCTGATCTGGGGCAACTGGATTGCCGCACTGTCGAGGGTGTACGAAATGCGGCCGGCCATGAGATCCACCAGGGCCGGCGATGCGCCTTTGTAGGGCACGTGGACAACGTCGATTTTCGCGGTTCGCCTGAAGAGCTCGCCGGCCATGTGCGGCGGCGTGCCGTTTCCCGCTGAGCCGAAGGTAAGTTGCCCGGGTTTCTCCTTTGCGAGCCGGATGAGTTCCGGAACGGAATTCACAGGCAGGTTGGGATTGGCAGCGAGCACCATGGGGCTCAGGACCAGCCGCGTGACCGGCGCGAAGTCGGCGATCGGGTCGTATCCCGCCCTGGCGTAAAGGTGCGGGTTGATCGCGAATGTTCCCTGGTGTGCGAGCACCAGCGTATAGCCGTCGGCAGCGCTCTTCGCCGCCGCCTCGGTCCCAATGTTGCCGCCCGCGCCCGCCTTGTTTTCGACCACCACGGGCTGCCCGAGCGCAGGCGCAAGCGCCTCCGCAATCCAGCGCGCGCGAATGTCGACGGGGCTTCCCGGACCGGTCGGAGCGATAAGCCTGACCGGCTTGGTCGGGTAGGCCTGCGTGTACATCGAGCCGCTCGATACGGCGAAGAGGAACGTGAAGGACCAAGCAACGATGCGCAGGTTCATGAACGTCTCCTCGTGTGATTGCGGGCCCAGTCTATGGGTCGCGCAACGCATCGTCGATACCTAGGCGGGCACTTCACTTGTGAAGGAATTTCACAAATAATTCGGAACGGGACGATCTCCGGAGGGTCCATGGAAAAGCTGCGTCGTTTGGAAATGGTTGTGCGGGCTGCCGAAGCAGGGAGTTTTTCGAAGGCGGCGCGCACGCTGGACGTCACGCCTTCGGCGGTAAGCCATGCCGTGTCCGACCTCGAGAAGGAGCTGCGCATCTCGGTCTTCTACCGCACCACGCGCCAGCTGCGCCTCACCCAGGAAGGCGAGGCGGTCTGCGAGCGCGGGCGCGCGATACTCGAGCAGCTCGCCGAGCTCGAGGGCAGCGTGGCGAAACCCTCCGAGCGCTTGCGCGGAGTGCTGCGCATCGGTCTCAGCGTTTCGCTCAGCCGGGGCATCGTCATGCCCGCGATCGCCAGGTTCTCCCGCCGGCATCCCGATTTGAGACTGCAAATGCTGGTCCTGACGCAGGTGAAAGAGATGCACGCCGAGGGCGTGGACCTCATGCTGCTGGTCAACGAGCCCGCGGATTCGAACCTCATCGCCCGCCGGATTGGCACCACCCGGTTCAACGTCTATGGATCGCCCGACTATCTGGAGCGTGCGGGTGCACCCGCCGAGCCCGAGGATCTATCTCGCCATCGTTGCCTGGTCTACCGGTACCCGGGGCATGGGAAACTCCTCGACAAGTGGATCTTCGAGCGCGGCGCAGAGCGCAAGACGATCGACATCGCACAGCCCGCGATCGTCTCAGACGACCGCGAAGGTCTGCTCGCCGCGCTACTCGGCGGCGCCGGACTCTACCGAACGGGCAATTTCGATCCGGCGTGGATCAAGTCGGGGCGTGTGCGCTTGGTGCTTTCGGACTGGAGCTGCCCGGACGGCATTCCCATCTATGCCCTCTATCGGCGGACACCGCGGCTCGCCCCGAAGATCGTCGCGTTCCTCGAGTTCGCTGCGGAAGCGTTTGCGGCATTCGATCCGGAAGAGCTCACGCTCGTTCACGAGCGGAATTTCGCCGATCGGCTTCCGCGGGCGAAGGGAACAGGAAGGAGCCGAACTTCGGTATGATCGCGGCTAGCTTCTGCCGCAGAGGATCCGCATGGACAAGGCCCCGCAAGTCAAGCTCAA
>Ga0335082_10001450_pt1 | contig 25336 bp, 24 predicted proteins | sample Lox_Sample_41_FD_206718 | JGI IMG/M metagenome (GOLD analysis project Ga0335082, IMG submission 206718) | Soil microbial communities from Loxahatchee National Wildlife Refuge, Florida, United States - Lox_Sample_4.1 | ecosystem: Environmental > Terrestrial > Soil > Wetlands | place: USA... | reverse complement strand
GAACGCGCCGCTAGCTCAACTGGCAGAGCAGCGGACTCTTAATCCGCGGGTTCGGGGTTCGAGTCCCTGGCGGCGCACCCGTACTGACCTGGGGTTTTACCACTCCAGGTCATTTTTTATGCGCCCGGTTTGTACCGGTTTCCCGGCCGTGCTCGCTCCCTGCTTGCTCGGTGGTCGGATGTTGGGACCGGGGCGGCTCGTCCACTTTTGACAGATTGGTCTAGACCAGCCAGAAGAGCGCGTTCCGACGATGGTTACTCAGCGCGATATCCGCAGGAAGGAGTCACGCAGCCGAGCTGCTGCCAGCCAGCGGTTCCATATATGAAACTCACCCCCGCTGGCAGCTTGATGGGCAGGGCCATGACGGTGTTTCCGCCACCGCGCTTGCGCTGTGCATGGGGGCAGATCGGGACGGGCGGCCCCGTTCACGGCAAAGGCATCCGCCGGGTCCAACCTGGGTCCGCAAGAGGTACACGCCAGGTATATTTCTTCGCTGACCTGCAAGTATCCGCCTGCGGGAAGGACGCGGTCCCCGGCCGACGGCAAACGGCGCGAGGGCGGCCATGCGCGCAGGCAGGACCGCTCTTCGTGGGGCGCATCCTGCGGGCGTAGTCAAGGGCGTAGCCGCGCGCTGGGTACCAAGACCGTCTGGCCGGCTGGCGAGGTCCGGGCTGCCGTGGTGGTGAGGCTGAGCAGGAGGGTGTCGTGTCCTGTTCCGCCGTGGAGTTCCCGGACGGCCTCGGCGATGGCGAGGCATGCGGCCGCAACGCCGACGAAGGCGGCCCCTACGGCCTTGCCGGCCAGTTCGGTGACGCCGCACGGGTCGTGGTGTTCCTGGAGGTCAGCGAAGGCTGCGGTTCGGGGGATCGTGACGGCGTGGGGCTCGCGGGGCTGCCAGGCGGGGATCTCGTCGCTGCGCCGGCTGCCGGGGAAGCGGTGGATCAGGATGGAGTCGAAGTTCCCGGGCTGGTCCCCGAGCCCGGTGTCGATGGCCAGCGTCCAGCCTGCCCCGGAGGTGAGGCGCCGGGTGGGGAGGTTGTCGACGCCGAGGAGGGCGACGTGGCATTCGCCCGGGGCGGCGCGGAAGTCGCTGCCGGCGCGCCGTTCGATGATCCGGGTGGTGAGCCCGGCGTTTTCGAGGGCGGCGGCTGTCAGGCGGGTCTTGCGGACGCCGTCGGATCCTTCGGGTGTCAGGATGCCGGTGCTGTAGTTGGCGGGCGTGGTGCTGGCGGTGTCCTGCAGGACAGCCTCGATGCTGGCGGGGTCGGCGTAGGGAAGCCAGGAGATCACCCAGGCGCTGGCCTGGCCGAGGTGGCCGAGTCCGACGAGCCACCAGGCGGCCGGAGCGTGGGAGAGGTCGGGGCCGTTGGCTTGGTGATCAGCGCCCGGGTTCCACAGGTTCAGGCAGATGTCCCGGTAGCCCGCGTCGCTTCCCGGGGCGGACCGGACGGCTCCGAAGGCCTCGCTGACTCCCAGCGCGGCGGCGGCGATCGGGGCCAGGACGCAAGAGGCGCCCGCGGTCTGACCGGGAAGACGGGCGGGCGCTACTCTCGCGGTCCATCCTCGCCATGAGGCCCGCAGGGCCGCCAGGTGCCTACCCGGAGGGACAGGCGTGCCCGGTCCGAGGAGCAGCACGGGCCAGGCCTCGCCTGCCGCGCCGGGGCTCGCTGCCGACAGGAGCCGGGCTGCCTGGCTGGCCACGGCGGTGGCGACTGTCTGGCCTTTGAAGATCCCCGCTGTGAGGATGGCGGCGGGATCTTCGGCGTCCACGGTGACGGTTCCGAAGGCCCGCCTGGCGGTGACCACGGCGGTGAGGATCGCCGCCTGGCCGTCGGCGTCGTGGCAGGTCTGCTTGTCGGCGCAGATCACGATGCCCGTGCGGTCGTGGGCCGCGATCGCGGCGTCCAGGGTGGGCTGGGTTCCGTCGTGGGCGGCGAGCAGGACGGTGCGGTGGACTTCGTCGGCGCGCAGGGGCACGTTCAGGTTCTCCTCGTTCGGGTCAGGCTGTGGAGCCAGCGGGCCACGGCCTGCAGCCGGCTCGCCGCGGAGCGGGGCGAGGTGAGCTGCACGACGCGCGCGGCATCGGGGCCGTAGGCGGATTGCCACTGCCCGCCGGCCCGCAGGACGTGGACTCCCAGGTCGGCCGGGGACGTGACACCGCTGGCATAGCAGGGGGCGATGAGGGCGATGTGCCCGGGCATCGCCCTCATCGGATGGTCGGCGTCGGTAGGGCTTTGCCTGACGTTGCGCCGTGGGTGGGTGTGGATGTCGGCGACGACCTGCAGTCCGTCGCGGCGGCACAGGGAGGCCAGCGCCGTGTAGCCGTCCGCGGTGAAGGTGATGCCCCCGGTCAGGCAGCGCGGGTCCAGGTCGTCGTAGTAGGCAACCACGACGACCTGCGGACGACGGCTCTCGCTCTGGGGGTGCCCGGCGCGGGCGAGGAGGAACGCTCCGGTCTCGCGCTCTCCCGTCCCGCGCCGGGCGAGCTCGCCGACCAGCCGGGTGAACAAGCTCTTCTCGATGGTGAGGCCGTGCCGGGCGGCGTTCACCGGCCGGCACCAGGTGGCGGGAGGATCGTTCCCTGCAGGCCCCGGTGGACCTCGCTGAGGTAGAAGGCGATTGTCCGGCCTGGGTGCCAGGTCCGGTCCGGGTGCCCGTCCGCCCACCCGGGGTGAGTCCTGAGCGCGGTCCGGTCGCAGGCCAAGTACGGGGCGTTCGCGTTGCCCGGAGACCAGTCCGGGCGGAATACCGGCGGGGAGGCCCCGCCTTGCGGCCACCGTTCGGCGGGCAGGGACTTGTCTTCGAGCAGGTCCCATGGCTCCCCCGCCGGGGCGAGGGCCGGGTAGCCGTCGACCTTGATCCGCAGCCCCAGCTCGTTTCCGTCACCGCAGGCGACGGCGACCGTCAGCCTAGGCCAGTCCAGCCTGATGAGCCGCCAGTACCCGGCGCCGGCGCCGACCTCGAAGTCGGCGGCCTCAAGGTCCCGTTCTAGATGCTGCCGCTCAGGGTCGGCGCCGGGCACGGTCATCGCGGTCAGCCCTGCGGCCGAACCGCGTGCACGAGGTCCAGCGTCAGCGCGCACGTCCCCCTGGGCACGTAGGCCCCGACCGGGCTGGCCTCGGGCAGTTCCGCCGTCGTGCCGGGCAGCCGCAGCACCAGGTCCGCCGACAGCTTCGGGTCGAGGCCGAGCTTCCGCACGGCCTGTGCACGGACGCCGCTCAGGCGCTCGGACGGGCGCGCCCTGACGGCCACGCTCTCCCCGGTGTAGTCCACAGTGACCGCGATCTCCCGGCACCTGTGGACGATCACCTCGCCCGGCCCGCCGCCGAAGATCTCCGCGACGGTGAGCTCGACGTCGACCTCGCTGCCGTCGCCGACCTTGTACGCGACGTCGGCGGCCTCGATGACGACGAGCTCGCCCAGCCGGGTTCCCCCGTCCACGTCCGGGTGCGTGGACGCCGTCGGCGTCCCTGCCGCGTAGGCGTGTACGCGCATGTCTACCCCGTTCCCTTCCCAGCCGGATGGCTGATCTCGTTCAGGCGCAAGCGCCTCTCCGAGAGATATTAGTACCATAGAAATCGCGTACTCGGTTAAGTTTTGTTTCCTATTTTGAAGCTGGAGTGTCTTGCTGCCAGAACCGGCTGCTGGATATAGACTCGCTGGCATGATCCTGACCGTCGCGGACCCCGGCCTTGAGGCATTCCTGGCGTCAGGCACCCTGCTCGCGCAGCTCTGGCCCGCTGCGGTCGAGGACGTGAAGGTCCTCCTGGGAACCCTCCGGCTGGCCGGGGCGACTCTTGCCGATGTGCTCAGGCACGGGCTCGTCCGCCTCAGCGCGCCATCTCCCGGGACCGCTGCATCCCAGGTCGGGCTGGCCTGCGGGACCGCCATGCTCGCAGCCTCGGCGGCAGACCGCGACGGGACCCTCGTCGCGAAGCCGCACCTGCGACCGTCCGACGTCTGGCGGCTCGCGGTATCCGACCTGTCAGTCGGCGGGGCATCGGTCCTCACGCAGGCGGCCGGGTGATGCCTGATACCGCTCCCGGACAGCTCACCCCCGACTGGGCACTGCACCCAGGCGTGTACCTGCGGCGGATGCTTGAGGAACGCGGCATCCGGCAGGCCGAGCTGGCCGAGCGCACCGGCCTCACCGCCAAGCACATCAACCAGATCGTCAACCAGTCGATCGGCGTCTCCGCTGATGTCGCGCTGCTGCTGGACAGGGCGCTGGGCACCGCCCCTGGCTTCTGGACAAGGGCCGAGGCCGACTACCAGGCCCGGGCCAGCCGGGAGAAGGCCCAGCAGGAGCTCCCCGAGCTCATCCAGTGGGCGCGCAAGTTCGACAAGGTCACCCTGCGGAGGTACGGGATCGTCGCCGCCGACGACGATAAGGGCACCCAGGTGGAGAAAATCCTCCGGTTCTTCGGCGTCGCCAGCCCAGAGGCGTTCGACCGCACGTGGATCCAGCCCCGCGTATCATTCCGCCGCAGTCAGGACTTCACCGTCAACGAGCCGAACACCGCCCTGTGGCTGCGCCTGGTGGACCGGAGCGCCGAGCAGGTGGCCGTCCCGCCCCTCCGGCCCGCGGCGCTCCGCAAAGTTGCCCGCACTATCCCCGCGATGACCAACCACACCGTTCCCCACGGGTTCGCCGTCGCCCGCAGCGCACTCGCCGAGGCCGGCGTCATCCTCACCTTCGTCAGGGAAGTCCCCAGCACCCGCGTCAGCGGCGTCACCTGGTGGCAGGGCCCAGAACGCCCCGTGATCGCCCTGACCGAGCGCCAACGCAAGCCCGACATCTTCTGGTTCAACCTGCTCCACGAAATCGGGCACGTCCTGCTCCACCCGCGCCGCAGTACATTCCTAGACCTGGAACTGGAAAAGCGGGTAAGCGACGGCGCTGAACGCGAGGCACATGACTTCGCCGAAAACACGCTCCTACCGGAGGAAGCACGCGCGCGCATCGCCGCGGCTGCCACCCGCGAGGACCTGCTCCGGCTCGCCACCACGTTCGGCGTCGGCGTCTCCATCGTGGCCGGCCGGTACGGCCGCGCGACAGAAAAATGGGGCTTGGTCAGCTCTCTCCGTGGAACCATCTCGGATGACGACATCTGCGAGCTAGAGCGAATAAGCAACGCCGGGAAGCCGGGGGACGACTCGGACTCCGATTCTTTGGTCGGCTGACACATACCCCGCGCCTGACCTCGCCCAAGCTGTATGCCTTGGGGTGCCGGCACCGGATAAGCGCGAGGCCCGGGGAGCGACGCGGCAGGCAGGCGATCGCGTGCATGCTGGAATCAAGCCGGCGCCGTGGGCTGGTGCTGGTTACGCCGGCCCGGTGGTCCGCAGAACCGTCTCGTGGCCAGCTCGGTGAGCGAGGTGCCGCGGGCTTTGAGCCAGACTGCCACCTCCGCTGCGGGGTCACTTGAGGTGGCCAGGCCGAGATCGCTGCTGAGATATCCCGCCACTGCCGCGGGAATCCTGTCCCGCTCGAAAATAGGATCCGGCTTCTGGCCTGCGGTTTCGTCGTAGTGTTAGGCAGCTCGGCTGTATTCGTTGATCAGCCCGTTCAGTATGGATTTTCGGCGGATTCGCTGGACATCGAGATTCACTGCGGTGACGCCAGGAACTTCGCGGTCACAGCCGGGAACCCGCTGGGCGATGCCCTGATGCGAAGCCCGGGCCGTGTTGTAGTGGACCTGGTACTCGATCAGGACGGCGCGCAGATGCGCCTCACTGAGGATCAGCATGCGGTCGAGGAGATCGCGGCGCCGGGCCGATGCCCGCAGCTCGCAGGATTTCACAGACGGTGGACGGCGCGATCGTGACGCCGAGCTTGGTCAGCTCGCCGTGGATCCGCCGGTAGCCCCACTGCGGATTTTCTTTCGCCAGGCGAACGACAAGGCGGGCGATGCTGCGGATCGCTGGCGGGCGGCCGGGCTTGCGCCGGTTGCTCGTGTCGTACTTTCTCGCGGCTAGCCTGCGGTGCCAGGCCAGCAGCGTCGCTGGCGTCACGGGAAAGACCCGGCCCAGCGCGCGGGGTATCAGCCGCGTTAGCGCGGTGAACCACACCCGGTCAGCCCGCTCGTACCGTATCCGCCCGGCGTGCCGGCGCAGCACCGCGTTCTCGTGCCGGAGCACCAGCAGTTCGGCCTCCTTGGCCAGGTCCCTGCGGAACACCAGGACGGCGAGGGCGGTTACGAGGCGGACTATCAAGTAGATGATCTTGAGCGGCACCCGGCCAGCCAACCATCACCGCCTCTTGGCCGCAGGTGACTGCGCAGATCAGCCACGCAATCGAGTATTCGAGCGGCACAGGATCGAGGAGCTTTCTTAGCGCGGCGCCCAGCGGCGGGCTACTCCTGGTCAGCAGGGCATAGTTGGCGGGCAGCTCCGCGTTCTCGGGAGTCGATTCGCCCGCTTGGGCTACCGTGCTGGCCGTGTTCTCAGGAGTCATGCGGGGAGCCTGCTCCTGAGAATGCATGTTCTCAGGATCTGGAACCCGGTGACCTCGCGGAGGTGCGGCTTAGAGCCACCGGGCGGGACGAGTGCGGAGGCCACCTGTAACGGTGACGTAGGCGTCCGGGTCGCTGGTGAGCAGGGCGAACTGGTCCTTCAGGTAGTCGCGGCGGCTCGCGGCCATGTCGGGGCAGTTGTCGAGCGCGCCGTCCCACCCGGAGGTAAGTCGGTAGTACATGCCGGTGTTGAAGATGGTGAGGCAGGGCGGGACCGAGGTGACCCGGTAGCCGTCCTGGCCCTTGCGTACGGTCGAGTACAGGACGCCGCTTTTGGCAGGAGTGAGGCGGTCGAAGGACATCAGCCGCTCGTCGGGCCGGGCCAGCTCGGCGCGCTTCTCTCGCCGCCGAGAACTGGACTCGAAGTTGTCGCGGCGGCCGTGGATGAGCACGTAGCGGGGTTCGAGCTGGCGGCGGGCCAGCTCCGGCGGGATGTCGTAGTAGTCCAGGAACGCGGTTCGGTTGTGGCCGCGGCCGAACCAGGCACGCCATTCCGCCAGCTGGCCGTGTGCGTGGGTGAGGTCGCTGTGGATCTCGGCGCGGTCGCCGTAGAACCAGGCCTTGTGCGGTGTCTCGATCTCGATCAGGACCGGGTAGAGGGACGAGCTGTCGGTGGTGAGCCACATGAAGTCCGGTTCCCGGTCGCTGAGGCCGGGCAGTTTCGGCTTGGCGATCACCGCGACCGGGAACGGGCCGTGACCGCTGTCGCCGTCCACGCTGTGCGAGCCCGGCAGCAGCGAGGGATGCCGTTCCAGGAACGCCTGCAGCAGGCTCTCGTCGCGTGACTCCTCACTGTCCAGGAGTGCCTGCCAGCGGTCCATAAGGAACTGGTCGTACGCGTCCTGATGCGGCTTGCCGGGTGAGGTCCGCTCGCTCTCAGCGAGGTAGCCGGGCAGGTGGCCAGGGAACGGATCGCGGAAGCTACTCGCCACGGCGGGGAACTGGGTCACGACCGAAGGGTACTCTCGCGTGCCGCCCTGAGCGGGCGTCGCTGGTCACAGCCGCTCGCCGACGCGAACGGCTGTGGCCCCTTTCCCGCCGCTATCACGGAAACACTGTTGCCCGTCACCGGGGCAAAGGGGACGATATGGACCTGTGATAAGCAACTCAGCGCCGACAGCGCGGGAAACGGTGAAGCAAGCGAAGCGGCGGGTGAAGGACGACCTCGTCGATGGCCGCGAGACTCTGCGCCTGGATGACCTGGAACGCCTGGAGATGACGGCGGTCCAGCTGGACGAGGCCAGGAACCTCCTCGACCGGGGAACGGTCAGCCACGCCCGCCTGGCGTTCATCCTCCTGGACAACGCGGCCGAGGTCATCATGCGCCGCAACGCCGAGGTGGAGCTGGACGGCAACATGTTCCTGGAGCGCATACGCGACCGGTGGGAGGAGATCCTGGCCGACGACCCCGGCAACGCCGAAGCGCGCCGCCACCTCGACGAGGTGCAGGACGAGATCGTGCCGGAACGCGTCCGCCGGGAGCTCTCGCGGAATTTCGACGCGAGCGTTGACTTTATCCGGGGGCGGGGCGGTATCCGGGAGACGGAAGCCCGGGTCCTCAAGAAGCTTCACTGGTATCGCAACGAGCTGTACCACAGGGACCGACTCCGCCCGGAGACCATCCGGTCGGCGTGCCTGCTGTACTTCGACCTGACCTGCGCGCTGTTCGAGAGGCTCCCCCAGTACGAGCTCACAACCGTTTCGCTTCACATGGAGACGCCGCCCGCGCTCCGCAAGTTCAACGCCTCCGGGACGGTGAAGGGCTACCCGACTGAGGAGCAGATCGCCGCGAGCCTGCGGTCAGACCTTGGCATTGATGACGCCGGACTCAAGGGCGCCCTGTCCGCGCACCTCACGTCCCGCCTCGATGACTTGGATGCGGCCATCTCGCGGGTCGAAGACACGCTGTTCGGGACCCTCCCGCAGCTCGCCCCGTCGGGGCCGTGGAGGCAGGTGGTCGTCCACCTTGCGCAGTGGACGGACGAGGAGCTTCCGGCGTCGTTCGATGAGCTGCTGACCGCTAACGTCCAGTACCGGGAAGCCGACCTTACCTCCTGGAAGCAGCGTGCGGCAGGCTTGCCGGAAGTCGCCGGCAGACTGGAGCTATTCGCGGCGTTCGCTGACATCGAGGACGCCTTCGAGCCCTTCGAGGAGCAAATGACAGCACTTGACCAGCGGCTTGAGCGCGAGATACAGCGCGAGGTAGACCTGCGGCGCGGAAAGTAGCGCCCGGCACCCGGACGCCAGGTGACGGCCTGCAGGCTGGTGGGCGCGGCTCGCGTCTGGCGGGCTACGGTGCGCAGGCCGGAGGGCGGCTAGCGCCGGATTAGCCCCGGTGGTCGCTCAGGTGCTTGATCGCCGTGATGGTCGAGGCCCCGAGTTCCGCGTCGTCGGCGTACGCGCGCAGGAGTTCGCTGCTGCCAGGCGTCGCCGACGACGGCGAGCATGCGCATCAAGGCCTTCGGGCGGTCGTCCCATGTGCCCGAAGGCGGTGACCGCTTCGCGGGGGTGCTGGATGCTCCATTCCAGGATCGGTCGTACCTGACCAGGGAATGCGCGCATTATCAGGGTCCGTGTCGGAGGCCTCGTCTTCGCGGGAGCGAGCGGGCAGCGGGGCCAACTGGACTCAGTTGGCGATCACGGCGGTTCACCGTCGGCGCAGCTATGCTCACCTCGTGGTGCAGCTCTTCGATGACCCGTTCGACGATCGCCGGGACCGGACGCGACGTATCAGTCAGGTGACGCGTCGCGACATCTTCGATTACCTGCGGACTGAGGGTGGGCCCTGGTGGGGTCGACTGAGTGAAGTCGCCTTCCTGGCTCGTCTTTACAACCTGGAGGCGCTGCGCTCGACAGATAGTCGCTTTAAGACGGCGGACAGTGATATCCATCAACACCGAGTGGCCAACTACGACTGGGACGACGACTGGGTATTCGACGACGCACGATTCAGGCTCGCAAGTGGTCCTGACGAGGTGCTCCTGGGTTTCCTTGCCCAAATGGTCCATCCGGTCGTTCAGCCAGACACCGGCCGAGCCGCGGAGATTGTTTCGGCGTTGAATGACTTGCTGGCGCCCGATGGCTGGATGCTGAAGCGACACGCGCAGATGTCCGGCCGACCTGTCTTTGCGCCGGCCCGCACGGGTACTGGCGATATGGCGGCCGTTTCCTTCGCCCACGAGGCAGCAGCCCGCATTGACGCTGAGCATATTTCGCAGCAGGTGACGCGCATGGAGGGTGCCGTGGACACGGAACCCGACGTCGCGATCGGCACCGCGAAGGAATTCATCGAAAGCATCTGCAAGACCATCCTCGACGAGCGCGGAGAGGCCTATGGGAAGAACGACGACCTGCTCGCACTCACGCGCAAGACGACGAAGGTCCTGCAGCTGTCACCAGACGATGTCTCCAGCACGGCCCGTGCAGCGGAGACTATCAAGCGGATGCTGATGAACATGGCAACGCTCGTTCAGGGGTCTGCGGAGCTGCGCAACGCCTATGGCACCGGCCACGGCAAGTCGAAGTCGCAGGGGGGTTATCTTCTCGAACCGCGCCATGCCCGGCTGGCGGTAGGTGCCGCCGCCACGCTCGGCGTTTTTCTGTATGAGACACACGAGAACCGTGAGTAAGTCACTCTCGCGACTCCAGGCAACGCCACCATCGCACTCGGCAGATCTCGGTGGTGATATAGGGGCTGATGGTCGCTAAGTGCGCGCGGACCGCAGCCCGGTCAGCCATGCCGACACCAGGACCTGTTCCTCCCCCAGCCCGCCGATCACTGGCAGCACTGCCCGCACCCGGTCCAGCAGCTCGCCTGTCAGCACCGCCGGGCCCTGACAGTGCTGCAGGCCAATGCCCCACACTGTACGGATGCGCTCTAGAGACTTCTTCGTTCTCGATTACGAGGCCACGGTCGAGATCAACGGTGGGCATCCTGCTATCTACGTCCTTGATGACGAATTTCTCTCAGACCTTCGTTCTGGTCCTGTGTCTCATGTGAGTGACGTGTCCGCTGCTGAAGGTCTGTGTGATCTTCTAGAAGACGAGCTGCTCGGATACGTCAGCAGGGGCCAACCTTCCCTCTCTGATGGGGAGGTCACAGAAGCCAGCCGTACACTTGAGGCGGTTACTAACGCCGATTTCCACGCAGGAGGATCGGGGCAACTTTCATGCGAGTTCGTAGCGGATGGTGCGCCCGGCCCACCAGGGGACGCGGGTGTCGGCGGGTAGCTGGGCTTTGCGCAGGGCGGGTGAGAATGCGCGGCGTTCGAGCCGGACGGTGATGGTGTTGCCGCGGGTGATGATCTGTCCGGGGGTTTCGAGAAAGCGCCGCTGGATGGTGTCGGGGGTGGCGGCGCCGTAGCCGGGCAGCCGGGCGCGCAGCGCCGCGGTCAGCGCCTGGGCGAGGACGGCGAGCATGACGTCGAGGTCGACGTTGAGGTTGACCGTGCTGGACAGGGCGTCGGCGCAGAACGCGCGGATGATCTCGGCGAGGCGCTGCTCGATGGTCATCCGCCGGGCGTACCGGGTGATGAGCTCGCGGGTGGTGATGTCGTCGTGGTTGGTGATGATGACGGTGGGCTGGTCGCGGCCCAGGCCGGTGACGACCAGCTGGCGGATGGTGCCGGGGTAGCTGGTCAGCGTCACGGACCGGTCTTCGTGCACGCGGGGCTTGTTGTGCGGGCCGGGCCGGTCCAGCGTGATCGTGGTGAAGTCCTTGCTGGTGAGGCTGTTGATGTGCCGCATCAGGGATGCCGACCGCATCCGCAAGGTGGCGAACTTCACGCCGCGCTGGTCCAGCTCGCCGAGGACTTCTTGGGTGGTGACCTTCTGGTCCATGATCAGCATCGCCGGGTCGGCGCCCGATACCTGCTTCCAGTGGTCGCAGAAGGCGAGAGCCTCCCGGGCCTGGCTGGCCTTGGAGATGTCGGCGCTGGCGTAGACCAGGTTGTGCGTGCCGGTGTCCTGGGCGAAGAAGGTCAGCACCGACCGGGCCCGCTGGGACCGCGTCGGCACGTAGTGCTTTTCCAGCACCGGGTCGGCTCCCCAGTGCATGATCGCGTGGAAGTCCAGGTCGAAGATCGCCTCCCCGGCGGTGGCCAGCCCGCCGGCGATCATCTTGGCATCGAGGGCGGCGAGGAACCGCTGCTGGTGGTCGTGGGCGAGCCGGTAGGAGCAGGCGGTGAGGGCGGATTTCTTCGGCAGCACCGCCAGCCCGGCGAACAGGGCGGCGGCCGGGTCGGTCAGCAGATCATCGATATGGGACACCCGCCGGGTGCGGGTCAGCTTGAGCGCGAGCAGCGACAGCAGCCAGCACGCGGCGGGGATGACCCGGCTGCCCGGGTAGCCGCCCGCGGACACCAGCGCGGGCAGGTCCAGGGACACCAGGTCCGGGACCGCCAGCAGCAGCCCGGCCCGGGTGGTCTCCACCCGTCCGGGCCATGCCGCGAAGTCGAGGACCTTGGCCGCGGGCAGGCTCGTGTCCCGGCCCGCCGTCGCCGGGCTGACGCTGGCTTCGGGCTGCGGGCGGCGCAGCAGCCGGCCGAACCCCTCCTCGGTGAGGATCTCCGCGACCGAGGTGCGGTTCAGCGGGGTGCCCTCGGCCGCCAGCCGCCCGGAAATCTCGTACGTGGAGTATCCCTGCCGCCGCAGCTCGATCACCCGGCCGCGGGCCCGCTCCCTGGCCGGAGCCGTGCCCGGCGCCGGGCCGGGCTTGCGGGGCGGGGCGAACAGCTGCAGCGTCCCGGCCCGGTGCTCGCGGACCAGGTTGACCATCGCCCACCGGGTGTAGCCGAACCGCTCGCCCGCCTCGGCGTAGCTCAGGCCCTCGGTGAAGTAGGCGCGCAGCGCCTCGTACCGCCGCTGGTTCACCTGCTGCGGGGAAGTGAACCACTCCGCCCCGGAATGTTGCCCCGATCTGGCTGTCATGTGGCAATTCTTACAGATATGCTCTCTGTCCGGCGAACGAGAGCGACGTGCCCGAATGATGCTGGTATCGGCCCGCCTGTCACGAACTCATCCGCGCCGAACCCGGCAAACCGGGCAGCCCGCAGCAACGTCGCGGCCAGATAACAAATCGAGTTCCCCTTATTCGGTGCCTTGATCGCGCAATGCCGGAGGTGACCAGTAATCACAGAGCAATCATGTTCCGGCAGGTCACACAGCTCGGGCTCCGGTCAGCGTCACCGCGATCAAGCAACAGGTTGCCCCGAACCGCCTGCGTGGAAATCGGCGCTAAGCGGCTTGGGATACCTGAAGACTTGTCGTTCCGGAACTTCACCACCCTGGACGTATATGCCAGTCGCTTTTCTTCGTCGCGCACCACGTCCATGCAGTCCTACCGACAGTCCGTGCTCGACTTCTTTAAGCCGCTGCGCAGTCAGCTCGCTGAGATGGAGGGGCGCGGCGATCTTGAGATCAAGGAGAGGCAGTATGCCAATCTCCGTGATCCTGCTGCGATCCGAGAGCTCCTCACACGGCTCCAGAGAACCGCTCAGTCTGACCCTCCCCTTGCCATCGGCACGGCCAAGGAACTGGTCGAGAGCACTGCCAAGGCGGTCCTGCAGGAACGTGGCCAGGAGGTCGACGACAAGGACGATCTGCCTACGCTGGTCAAACGTGCCCAGGAGGCCATCGGTCTGCACCCCGGGTCTATTCACCCGGGCCCGGACTCCACTGGAGCGGTCAAGCGAATCCTTGGCGGTCTCACGAGCATCGTGATGGGCCTCGGCGAGCTTAGGAACCGAGGCTACGGCACCGGCCACGGCCCGAAGGGCGAACGAGTCGGCCTTCGGCCTCGGCATGCCCAATTGGCCGTAAATGCCGCTGTGACCTGGTGCGATGTCATGCTCGACACGCTCGATGATCCCGATGCGCCGTGGCGCGACGAGGGGATCGACTAAGCCGACCTACGAACGGTCGCATCATCCAAACGGCGGTGAAGCATCGAGGCCAGCGTAAGCATGTCGAGAGCCTGAGACCGTGAGGTAGCCCATAGGACCTTGGGTGCGTGAGCTGTTGGGTTGCGGAAGGTGGAGAACAGACCCTTCATCAGCGTGGCTATGCCCGTCTGCTCCGAGCGCTCCCATTCGGTAGTGAGGTTGTTGAAGGCGATCAGAGGTCCTGAGTTGAGCGAGCATGTCGCATCGACCAAGGCCGAGCCGTCGCCATCCTTACCCGTCTTGCTACGGAGCTTGTCGGCGATGCTCTTGGAAGCCTCCAGCACGGCATGGAAGTAGTTCTGCTGCAGCAGCTCGGCTCGACAGAAATGCAGCACATCGGCATGGACGTCTCGACGTGTCAGCTCGGCACGTAGGTCGTCGGCACGTTGCTGCGCCTCGGCGACTGTGGTGGCGGGTCGTGTCTCACGTACGACCTTGCCGTCCTCTCGAACTTTGAGGCCGGAGAACAGGAGCTTCTCGTTGACCTGGGCCCGGCAGTCGTCATACCGCGCCTGCGACGAGAAGCGCACGGGATTCATCACAACGGAGATGAGCCGCACGAGCGGGCGGCCGTCGTGCTGGCGGTTCTGCGCTGTGGCCACGGCATTTAAAAGCCGTTTCCATTTGGTGTTCGTCTCCTCGCCCGGCGGCTCAGGTGCGTTGAGCGGAGCGATCAGGTTCGGAATCTCCGAACCTGTGACCGCTTCACCGAGCACTCGGCAAATCTGCTCGACTGCGGCTGGGCTGAACGGCCTGGGCGGCATCGCCATAACGGCTTGTCCTCGCTGACAGCGGTCTTTTCAGGCGTGTTGGAGTAGCCTGGGACCGGCAAGCTGAGATCGCCCTCCGGTATCGAGAGGGCCTGGCGCAAGAGTACGAGCAGCTCGTACTCAGCGTCGTCGAACCGCTGCTGACGCTCGCAAAACTCCGGGTCGTCGGGATCGTCGTATTTCGTGTGCTGACCCCACCAGAAGGCTGAGTCGTATGCAGCCGCAGCAGCGGCAGCAAGACGCCGATCAGCGTAAAGGCCCAGCCTGTTGAGCTTCGCCCCGGCGTCAGCGTTCCAGTCGAAGGGCAGCTCCGGAGTGCCGTCGAAGCCATAGCCGTGGTCATAGGCTCTCCGAGCCAGTCCCCTTACGGCCTCGTAGAAGTCCTCGAACACCTCCCGCCGGTGCTCGAACGTACGAGCTTCGTCCTCACGAGCCCATCGCTCTCGTTCCCGCTCTCGCTCTCGAGCCCAAGCCCTGTCTTCATGCTTATCAGCCCATCGCTGTGTGATGAGCCCACCGGCGATGCCAGCGGTGAGGGTGCCCGCCACGCCGATGCCGGCTACGACCAGAGGCACCCAAAGTGGTGTAGTGCTCACGCTTCCAGTCCCCTAGCCGACACTCTGTCACGCAGCCTGGGCGAACAGTTCAGCCTGGTGCATAACAAGTTCGATTGCGGCTGGCTGCTTGTCCGGCGGGTAGCCGTAGCGGGTGAGGAGGCGGCGGATCGCGGCGCGCATCCGGGCGCGTACCTGTTCCTTCTCGCTCCAGTCGATAGTGGCGTTGCGGCGCACCGAGTCGACGAGTTCGCGGGTGATCTTCTTCAGTAGTTCGTCGCCCATCTCCAGCACGGCGGAGTCGTTCTGGCAGATCGCGTCGTAGAAGGCGACCTCGTTCTCGCGCAGCCCGAGCTCGGCGCCGCGCTCGTGCTCGTGCTTCAGCCGCTTGGCCAGCGCAACCAGCTCGGCGACCACGGCCGCGGCGTCAAGGGCATGGTTCTGGTAGCGCAGCACCGAGCCGGCGAGCATCTCCGAGAACGTCCGCCCGGCGACGAGATTGCGCTTACCGACAAGCTTGATCTCCTCGGTGAGCAGCCGCTTGAGCATCTCGAGCTGCAGGTTCGGACGGTCGCTCCGCCGGAACTTGTCGATGAAGCCCTCGTCGATCAGCGACAGATCAGGCTGCTCCATCCCCGCCTCGGCGTAGATGTCGATGACGCCGGTACCGGAGATGTGCTCGGACACGACCTGCTTAATGGCCATGTCGAGTTCGGCGTCCTGGTCGGGGCCCTCACGGTCAGCTCCTTCGATCTTGACGATCGAGGCGCGGACGGCCTCGATGAAGGCGACATCCTCACGGATCGCAAGCGCCTCATCGGCGGGCACGCACATAGTAAACAAGGACATCACGCGCCGGGCATGGGCCATGAAGCGGCACTTCAGGCAAGGTTCCTCTTTCGTACACGGCGATTCCGGCAGTCCGGGGTGATAGCCCAGGAGCCAATCCGCGGTCCCGGCCACGGCGCGCAAGTAGGCTTGGTCGCCGCCCCTCGCCAGGGCCTGCCGCCATGGATACCCGCTCAGGATCGAGCACACGATCCCGTGCTCTTCGACCAGAGCCGGAATCGCCTGCTCGCGCAGGTCCTGGCCGAGATCCTGGTTTTCCCGGTCGCGTTTGGTGTAGTCCGCCAGCGCCAACTTCAGATCCTCGGCGATGCCGAGATAGTCAACGACCAAGCCTGCCGGCTTGTCCCTGAAGGTGCGGTTAACTCGTGCAATCGCCTGCACCAGCGGCGCGCCGCGCATCGGCTTATCAACGTACATCGTGTGCATCGACGGCGAGTCGAAGCCCGTCAGCCACATGTCTCGCACGATCACCAGCTCGAGCGGATCGCCCGGGTCCTTGGCGCGGTTTTTGAGCCGCCGCCGCGTCTTCGCGTCATAGATGTGTGGCTGCAGCAGCGCGTCGTCGGCGGCCGAGCCGGTGATGACCACCTTGATCCGGCCCTGCTCGGGATCATCGGAATGCCAATCCGGGCGCAGCCTGACAATCTCGTTATAGAGCGCCACGGCGATCCGCCGCGACATCGCGACGATCATGCCCTTTCCGGCGAGCACTTCGCGGCGCTGCTCCCAGTGCGCGACGATGTCCGCGGCAAGCTCGGCGATCCGCTTGTCCGACCCGACGATGGCCTCGACCCGCGCCCACCGGGTCTTGAGCCGCTCCCGCGCTTCGTCCTCGGTGCCCGAGGTGGCGTCGGCGAACGCGTCGTCTAGGGCCTGGTGCGCTTCGGAGGGCAGCTCCACCTTCGCCAGCCGCGGCTCGTAGTACACCTTCACGGTCGCGCCGTCGGTGATCGCCTGGGTCAGATCGTAGATGTCGATGTCGTCGCCGAACACCTGACGGGTCGAACGGTCCACCCTCTCGATCGGCGTGCCGGTGAACCCGATGTAGGTCGCGTTGGGCAGCGCGTCGCGCAGGTGCCGGGCGAACCCATCAATGAAGTCGTAGTTTGAGCGGTGCGCCTCGTCGACCATCACCACGATGTTGAGCCGGTCTGACAGCAGCGGGAACGGCCGCCCGGCGGCCTTGTCTGCCTGTGACAGCCCGAACTTCTGGATCGTGGAGAAGATGATGCCGCCGCCCTCGCGCGCCACCAGCAACTGCTTGAGGTGCTCACGCGACTCGGCCTGGACGGGTGCCTCAGGCAGTGGGGCCGCGACCTTCGCGCCGGCGAACACCTCGTCGAAGAGCTGGTCGTCTAGATCGTTGCGGTCGGTGAGCACGACGACGGTCGGGTTCTCCATAGCCGGATGCCGGGCGACCTTGCCGGTATAGAAGAGCATCTCCAGGCTCTTACCTGAGCCCTGGGTGTGCCACACAACGCCCGCCCGCCCATCGCCCTCAACGGCCTCGACCGTGCAGTCGACCGCCTTGCGGACAGCCCAGTACTGGTGGTACTTGGCGACCAGCTTCGCCAACTGCCTGCCCTCGCCGTACATGGCAACGAAGTTACGGACCAGGTCGAGCAACACCGCAGGCTGGAGGCGCGACGTTGCTGGCGAGCAACGCCTGCCGCAGGAGACCGTCGGAGATCCCAACTCCGCTCAGGACGTGGGCATGGTTGTTGACCCAATATTTGCCCCATACCATCTGGACAACCGGCGATCCGTCGTCCTGAATCACCGAGCCGTCCTCCCCCACCAGGATGTGGACGGCGTCGAACAGGTACCGACCCACGGTATCGACGACGCCCGTTGCCCCGTAGTAGGGATACGGGCCGGACATCGCGGACCGTTCTGCCTTGCTCAGTGGTATCCGCCCGCGGTTGTAGAAACGCGCGCACTCGTCAAGCGGAACCTCATCGAAGCCCGATCCGAGAGCCAGGGAGTAGGAGGCTGCCGCGCCACAGCGCAAGCGGTCGCAGAGATCGCGGTCGGTGTCGATGAGGTCGTCAAGAGCACCGAGAACACCCGCGATCCGCCGCTGCTCATCCAGCGGAGGCAGCGGTACGGGAAGAGACTTGATGGTCTCCACCGGTCGAGCAAGTCCTGGGACACCGACAGTGGAAACGCTCTGCAGAATAGAGTGCCGGCCGGCAGGCGATAGGAACCAGTAGTAGAAGAACTCGGGTATCGCTCTGGTCGGGTCCAGCCGAGCCTTTACTTGACTTGTGGACAACGTGTACCGGTGGAAGCGCGGCGCACGAGGAATCATAGAGATCTGACCCACTGAGCCCCTGTGCGTGAAGACGAGATCGCCGGGCTGTAGACGGGCGCCGGGCATGCGGTCCGCGAGGTCCTCGCTTATGAACACGAACTCGTCGTCGTAGAAGCGTCCACGCGCGAGATTGACGCCTCGGACCACTGGCACGCCAGCATCTCGATAATCATCCCTGATGATGGCACTTCCGTACGGCTTCGAGATGGCGCTCTTTTCGTCAGCGGCAATGTCGCCGAGGCGGACCAGGGGCCATTCAGTCATCGCTAACTACCAGTGACTCGAGAACGGTCAGCACGGCCGCCTGCAGATCCTCGCGACGCTTGAAGCCGTCGTGGATCTCTCCTGTGAGTCGGGCGATCTTCTCGTCCAATGGCTCGCCATCGTCCTCGACGGCCTCTGAGCCGACGTACCGGCCGGGGGTGAGCACGTGCTGATGCTCGCGGATCACGTCTAGGTCGACCGAAGCGGAGAAGCCAGGCACATCCTCATATAGCTTGAGGTCAGCGCCCTCGCCGCGCCAGGCATGGTAGGTGTCGGCGATCCGGGCGATATCCGCGTCGGCGAGGTCGCGGTTGGTCCGCGACGCCATATGCCCGAGGGTGCGCGCGTCGATGAACAGCACCTCGCCATAGCGGGGCCGACGCGGGCTCACTGACGGCCCGATCCTGCGGGCCTTGCCAGATTTGTCCCTGGTCAGGAACCACAAGCAGACCGGGATCGCCGTCGTATAAAACAGCTGGCTCGGCAGCGCGACGATGCACTCGACAAGGTCGGCCTCGATGAGATTCCGGCGGATTTCTCCCTCGCCGGACTGCTGTGATGACAGCGACCCGTTTGCGAGGATGGTGACCATCGTGCCCATCGGGGACAGGTGATACAGCATGTGCTGGATCCAGGCGTAATTGGCGTTGCCGACAGGTGGCGGCCCGTAGTGCCATCGCGGGTCGTCGCGCAGCCGCTCGCCACCCCACTCGCTGACGTTGAACGGCGGGTTGGTAAGGATGAAGTCGGCGCGCAGGTCCGGGTGCATGTCGTGGTGGAACGAGTCGCCCCACTCCGGGCCGAGGTTGGCTTCGATTCCGCGCAGCGCGAGGTTCATCTTCGCCAACCGCCACGTAGTCGGGTTCTGCTCCTGGCCGAACACCAAGATGTCGTCGCGGCGGCCGCCATGCGCCTCGACGAACTCTTCGGCCTGCACGAACATCCCGCCCGAGCCACAGGCGGGGTCGAAAACACGCCCGTTGAACGGCTCCAGCATCTCGACCAGTAGCCTCACGACTGGCCGCGGGGTGTAGAACTCGCCGCCGAGCTTGCCCTCCGCCGTGGCAAACTTGCCGAGGAAGTACTCGTAGACCCTGCCGAGGACATCCAAGCCCTTATGCTCAGCGCCAGCCAGATCCCTGCGGGAAAACGTGTCGATCAGCCCGCCGAGCATCACCGGAGTCAGTTCGCGCCGTGCGTACCTCTTCGGCAGCACTCCCCGCAGGCTGGGGTTCTCCTTCTCGATCGCGTCCATCGCCGCGTCGATGCGCTCGCCGATATCGGTCTGCTTGGCGGCCTTACGTAGGTCATTCCAGCGGTGCCCCTCAGGCACCCAGAACACGCCCTCTGAGGCGTACTCGTCGCGGTCCTCCAGCACCGACGCTTTCGCGTCGTCGGTCGGCATGAAGTAGTCGCTGTCCGGATCGCCGACCAGCCGCTCTAGTTCTTCGCGCCGTTTGGCAAAGACGTCTGAGACGTACTTGAGGAAGATCAGTCCAAGGACGACGTGCTTGTACTCGGCGGCGTCAACGCGGCTCCGTAGCCGGTCGGCCGCCTCCCACAGCGTGGCCTCGAGGCTCTTCACCTGCTCAGGCTTGCTCTGCCTCGGCGGCATAGATCCCCCTCCTTGCAAGCCGTCGTCGTTGCCGATGTCACGTTATCTTTGTACCGCTGCTACAGGCAGGCCGATGCAATTAGCCATTCCATCCAAGGGGATGATCGCGCCGCGCGAAGGGGCGGCTAGGTGCAGGCGTGGCGAGCTGGGTTGTTACCACGGTGTGGTGGTAGGTGTCTGCGCTGCTGAAGCCAGCGTTTCGCTAGCCGGATCAGGCTGAATGCCGGTAACGGCCTTTACGTCAAGCCGCGCAACGCCGCCACCTGGGGTCATGCGCTTGCAGGGTCAGCAGCTTCCGAGCCGACGGTGGCGACCAGCGGCATACATGCTCGGCTTATCACGGTCAGAAGTAATGACCCCATTACCTCTTGTAAGACGGCGATAGGCAATCCTCTGCCGTCTGCTCCAGGCCTGCCACGGGCGCGCAGCTCCTCCGCGTCGCCGCGCTAACGGCCACCCTGCCACAGCAGGCACCAGGGCCGTTCAGGAAACTGGACGCCATAGCGGTGCTGACGAGTCCATTGTCACCGGCACAAGGACCGCAGCTGGGGCTGGGCGATCATTGAGGTGCCCCAGATGCGCTCGGACATTCTCTTGTTCATCGCTGCCCGGTTCGATCAGGCGCTGTTTGCCGGCGATCCGAGCCAGCTTGACCCTCTTCTCCATCATCGAGACGCCCCGCTGATCGGCCTGCCCTACGACTCGACGCTGAACGCGGTCACGGTGCTCCAGGCGGACAATCCGGACCTACCGGTTCACCGCCTGCCGCTGGCGCTGGGACGACAGCAAGCTGCAGCATCCGCTCAGGTGGGAAATATCTTCCGAACGCGAGGTTCAGGACATCCTCTGGCTAATGCTCCGGCCTGCCTTCGACGACCTCGTGGACGAGGAGACCCTTGCCAAGATGGGCCATGCCAGCTACAGGGCCGACTTCGGCATCCCCAGCCTCGGGGTGCTCATCGAGGTCAAGTACGTCCGCAAGAGCAGTGACTTCAAGGAGATCGAGCAGCAGGTGATGGTGGACTCCGTCGCGTACCTGCCCGGCACGACTGCCTACAAGGAGATCGTCGTCTTCATCTACGACGCGTCCGCATCCGTTCAGGAGCATTCCACTGCGGCAGCCGCACTTCGCCGATTGGAGTCCGTTAGCGATGTCGTGATCGTCTCACGCCCCAGCCAGCTCGCCTGACCTCAGTTCCTTGGACTAGGGGACAATCCGCGGCTCTGCGGGCAGGCAAGGTCATGCGCCGACTCCGGGCGGTCCGCCGCCAGCTGACCAGCGCGCGGGCGAACTGCCGGCGACTTGCACCAACTCATCGGATAGCTGTCTATGGCGGTCGTACGGACTCCAGTTGCGTAAGAGTACGACTGCCACAAGGGCACCCAGGAGGATGAACGGCCCAAGCGGCAGTTGGCTTGTCCGCGCTGCCTGGTGCGTGGCCATTCGCACGCCGCCGTAGACGGCGGCCAGCGTGAATCCCGCGAAGGTCCCGGTGATCAGTGCCTGCCAGCTTGTCCAGCCGAGTACGAGGCCGATGCTGGCTGCGAGCTTGGCGTCGCCCAGGCCCATGTCGCCGGCCCTGATGAGGCACAGGGCAAGGTAGAAGCAGGCGAGGGCGGCGGCACCGATGGCGGCGCGGGCGAGGCGGCCGGGCTGGTGCCCGGCGAGCGCGGCCATGGTCAGCAGGACGAGCGTGCCGGTGAAGGCGGCGGTGGTGAGCGGGTCCGGGAGCCGGTGCACGGCCACGTCGATGAGGGCGAGCGGGACGGCGATCAGGGCCAGCCAGGCCAGCGCCGCCAGCTCCAACCCCGATGTCGCGCGGGCGGCCAGGACGGCCAGCGCGAGCCCTGCGGCAAACTCGGCCACCAGCGGGTACGGGCCGATCCGGGCCCGGCAGGCAGGGCACCGCCCGGTGACGGGCAGCAGCGAGCGCCACCGCCAGTGGCCGGGCAGCACCTGGGCTGAGCATGCCGGGCACGCGCGGCGCAGCGGCTCCGCGTACCCGGTGCTGCGCGCGAGCACGCTCACCCGTATCCGCGGCCCGGCGAGCAGGCCGGCTATCGCCCCGGCGATAATCCACGGCAGGGTCACGACTACTCCTCGCCGAAAGTGCTTCCGGTTCTCCACTATGCACCAGAAGTCGGAAGGCGGCGCGTGCGCAGGGCGCGCCAGCCGACTGGGATCAGACTGATGGCGTAGTGCTGGAAGTATCCGGCCATCCTGGGATTTCCGGGACGTGTCGCACCGCGTGCAGTGTTGACGGGCGCGAGTTCACCACGACCGATGCCCGGCCGCCTGGTTGCTCATCGCCTGTCCCGTTCACGTGAAATACGAGCCGCGCCAGGCCCACTCCGGCGCGTAGGGGTTCTCGCCGTCGGGCAGGCCGCTGGTGGCCAGCCACAGGAACGTCCCGTCTTTCTCCCGCCCAGCGGCGGTCTCGTCCGTGTCGTACAGGTTGGACGGGTCAGTGCTGTGCGGGATGGTGACGCAGGCGAGTGCCGCGCGGAGGGGGTAGCCGGGCTGGCTGGCGATCCGGACCTCGGCGTCGCCGCCGAGGTCCTCGCGCGCCTCGCTGGCCAGCTCGATCAGCTCATCGATGGTCATCGCGGCCTGCCTTCCTGCGGGCTGTGGCCCGCCGGCTCATGTCGGGGACGGCCGTCCCGCGCCCAGGAGCGGCCCGGGGCGGCTGGAGGCCGGCGTCCGGCGGCAGGCGGAGCGCGGCCTGCACTGCGGCGATGACCACGGCGTCGGGCGTACCGGTGTAGAACATGACCTTGTACCGGCAGCCGATGGCCGGGCTCAGGGAGATCAGCTGGGTTTCCTCGCCGGGCTCGCAGACGACCCTGATGGTGCCGTCTGGGGCGTGGTGGTCGTGCCAGGTGGGGTGCCCGAGAGCCGGCGCGAAGCCGTGCGCGGCCAGGTACTCCGCGAGCGTGGGCCTGGCCCGGCGGGGTCGGCTGCTCATCGTGTTCCCTTCCCGGTCGTGCGGCCTGCCGGGGTGGTCTTGCCGCGTGGCTTGCGTCCAGGCCGCGCGGCCTGGTGCGGCGTGGCGGGCGGGGTGGGGGCCTGGCCGGCGGGGCGGATGAGGGTGGCGACGTCCTCGGCGGACTTGCGGGCGAGCTGGGGCAGCACGCTGGTGTAGGTGTCGGCGGCGATCGTGATGGACGACAGGCCGAGGGTTTCCTGGACGACCTTCATGTCGTGCCCGGCGGCCAGCAGCAGGGTGGCGGCGCCGTGACGCAGGTCGTGCAGCCGGATGGGCGGCAGCCCGGCGAGGTAGGCGATCATGTGGAAGGCGTCGGTGACGGCGGCGGGGTGCAGCGGGCTGCCCGTCTCGTCGGTGAACTCGAACCCGGAGTCGGCCCAGGCGTCCCCGGCGGCTTCCTTCTCCTTGTCCTGCTCGCGTCGCCAGGCGGTGATGTCGGTGACGGTGTCGGTGTCGAGGGCGATGGTGCGCTCGCCGGCGTCGGACTTGGGGACGCCTTGGACGGCGTCCCAGCCGAGCTGGGTGATCTGCCAGCGGACGGTGGTGACCTTGTCGCCGAGGTCGGTGTCGGGGCGGCGCAGCCCGCAGCCCTCGCCGCGGCGCAGGCCCCGGGTGGCGATCAGCCGCCACAGCGCGTGCAGCCGGTGCTTGCGGGCGGCGTCGAGGAAGACCATGGTCTGGGCGGGGGTCCAGACCATGACCGGGGACGGGCGCGGGACAGAGACCCAGATGTCGACGGGGCTGACCCGGCCGCCGGCCGCGCGGGCGGCGGCGAGCGCGGCGTCGAAGTCGCGCTGCCAGGCGGTGACCCGCGCGGACGTCCAGACCAGGGCCTTGGGCCGGTCGCCGGGGGGCAGCTCGACCAGCGAGGCGACGTTGGCGGGAAGCGTGCCGGGGTGATGGCGCATGTAGGTGCCGGTCGCCGACCGGAGGGTGGCGCGGATCCGCTGGCAGGTGGCGGGGCCGACCAGCCGGCGGCCCTTGACCGCCGCCCGCCGGGCGGGGCTGCCGCTCGTGCGGGCCTCGGTGATCGCGTCGTTGAGCTCCTCGATGTGCTCGAAGACGGACGCGACGTCGGTGACGCGGAGCCGGTCGACCGGGATGTGGCCGAGGTGCGGCTTGAGGTACAGGCGGATGTGCCCTTCGTAGCTGCGCACCGTGCCGGGGCGCAGGCCCTTCTTGGCGGCCAGCCATTCCTCCAGCCACTCCCCGACTGTGGGCGGCTTGACGGCGGGGTCGTGACCGCCGCCGACGGCCTTGCGGACCCGGGCGGGGTCGGGCAGCTCGCCGGTGACCCGGATGGCCGCCGTGATGGCGTCAGCGATCCGGATGGCGGCGTCCGGGTCGTCCGGGGGCGCGATGGCCAGCAGTTGCCTGCCCAGGTCGAGCTGGGAATCGGCGTCAGTCTTGCTGTCGAAGCCGCCCTTGCGCAGCGGCGGGCGGCGGGTGCCGTCGGCGCGCGGCGGGAGCTCCAGCTGGTAGTACCAGCTGCCGTGGTCGGGGTTCCAGCCGTTGCCGCGCCGTAGCCTCGGGCACTGGCGGCCCAGCGGCCTTTTCGTAGCTGCGTCGCGGCAGCTGCATTGCTTGTAGGTAGTTCCGGTGCTCACCGGGGTCCTCCTGCGGTGGTAGGTTCGGGCTGGTGGCCCGGCGGGAAATCCGCTGGTCCAGCATCCACGCGTCGCTCGGCGGGGCCTGTCAAGCCGGGCGGCCCTGCCCGTCCAAGGCCGAGGCGCCTGGGACGGGCAGGCCGAGGGCGGCCAGCAGCCCGCCGGTGGGGACAAGCCAGCTACTGCCGGCCCGGATGACGGGGCAGGGGAACTGCCCGGCTCGGGCGAGCTCGTAGGCCTTGGTGCGGCCGATGCCCAGCGCCCGGCCGGCGGTCACCAGGTCGGTGACGGCGGGCAGGGCGGCGACCTCGGCGAGGGTCAGCGCCCTGCTCACCACGGCCACCACCCTGGGCCGTGGGCGTCCGCCGGGGCGGGCTGGCAGCGCGGGGGACGGCGGGGGTCCCGGGCGGCGGCCGTCGGCGCGGGGCTGCCGCACCGGGTGACGATGGCCGTATCGCGGGCCGAACGGCTGGTCCGGCTGGCCTTCCGCCCGGGGCCGGCAGCATCCACCCTCGACTCGCCGCGTCGTGTCAAGTCCGCCGGCCCTCTCCGGCACGAGGCCCGGGCAGCTGCCTGCGGGCTGCCCGGCTGCCCGGGGCCGGGCCCGGCCGACGGCGTGCCTGCCGCGTGCTGTACTGACCGGGTGCTCACGCGGCCCGGCTCCCGGTGCGGCCAGGAGCCGGCCGGGCGTGCCGCTGCTGTGCCTCCGGCGCAGGCTGCGGGCCGGCGGTTGTCGAACCGCCGGGAAGGGCCGGGTTGCGGAAGATCAGCACGTCCTCGTGCACGATCAGGTGCCAGGGCTGGCCCTTGGCTCGTGCCCGGCGGAGGTTGTCGAGCTGGAAGAACGACGGCCGGGCGATGAGCTTCCCGCCGCGTAGCCCGGCGAGCAGGGCGACGCAGCGGGCGACCGGGATCAGGCC
>Ga0335082_10001449_pt1 | contig 25337 bp, 20 predicted proteins | sample Lox_Sample_41_FD_206718 | JGI IMG/M metagenome (GOLD analysis project Ga0335082, IMG submission 206718) | Soil microbial communities from Loxahatchee National Wildlife Refuge, Florida, United States - Lox_Sample_4.1 | ecosystem: Environmental > Terrestrial > Soil > Wetlands | place: USA... | reverse complement strand
CGGTGCGCACTGACCTCCCGTTCGGGCTCGCGCTGCGCCTGCTCGCGTGACGTTCCTTCATCCACTGCTGCTCGCGGGCCTCGCGCTCGCGGCCATTCCCGCGCTGCTGCATCTGCTCGAGCGGCAGCACCCGCCGGAGGCGGAGTTTCCGGCGCTGCGATACCTGAGTGAGGCGGAGCGCCAGAGTGCCCGGCGTGTTCGTTTGCGGCATCTGCTGCTCCTTTTGTTGCGCACGGCCCTGCTCGTGCTGGTTGTCCTCGCGGCCGCACGGCCGCTCGTCCCGCTGCGGGTGAAAAGCGTCGGCGGAGGGCACGAGCCGACGGCGCTCGCGGTGGTGCTGGACAACTCGCCGTCCTCGGGGGTGATCATGGACGGGCGGCCGCTGTTCGAGCGACTGCGCGCGACGGCGCGCGGGTCGATCGCCGCGGCAGGCACCAACGATCATCTCTGGCTCGTCATGGCGGATGGCGTCGTTCGCAAGGGAACGCGGCAGAGTCTGCTCGGGATCCTCGACAGTACCCGGGTTCAGTCCGAGCGATTGGAGCTGGGCGCCGTGGTGGCGCGCGCGATCCGCGTGGTCGATGCCGACCCATTGCCGGCCCACGAAGTGCACGTCGTGAGCGATCTCCAGCGGACCGCGTTCGGGTCGACGCGCGTGACGCGAACGCCGCGCGTGCGGGTGCTCATCCTGGCGCCCCTAGCCCGACCCCCGGCCAACCGCGGCATCGGCGTCGTCAAGGTGGCGGATGGCGTCGCGACGGTTCCCATGGTCGGAACGGCGGGAACGCCCCCCGGGGCGGTGACCGTTCGGGTCGGCCCTCAGGTCATCGCGCGCGGGCTCGGCGCGCCGGGAACGGCTGTGACCGCCCCGCTTCCGCAGCTCGGCGATGGGTGGTGGGTAGGCGAGGCGGCACTCGACCCGGACGAGCTACGCGGCGACGATCGGCGGTTGTTCGCGTGGCACGATGCCCCGGCTGCGCGCGTGCGTGTGACCGGGGATCCAGGCCCCTTTGTGACAGCCGCACTCGGCGTGTTGCGCGAGGGAAAGCGGGTGAACGACGCCGGGCGCAGTCCGGAGATCTCGATCGGCGACCGGATGGGAGCCGGCCCGAGCGCCGTGGGCGGGGGCACGATTCTGATTCCGCCCGGCGATCGCGCGATGCTGGGAGAAACGAATCGCGCGCTCGCATTGCGCGGAAGCGCGTGGCGCTTCGCCGGACCCGCCACACCAGGGCTCATCCAAGGACGTTCGGAGCTGTCGCTGCTCGATTCAGTCCCGGTGCGGCTGCGGTATCGACTGGAGCGCGCCGCAGGCCCGAGTGGCGCGGCGGCGCCGGACAGTATGGTCCTCGCGACTGTCAACGGCGAGCCATGGCTCGTGCGGGACTCGAGCACCGTCATTCTCGCGAGCCGGCTCGATACGGGATGGACTGCGCTGCCGACCGCACCGGCGTTCGTGCCGTTCCTGGACCAGCTGATCAATCATGTGGGGCGGGGTGAGGCCGCGATCTCGTCCGCGGAAGGCCCCGTTCACATCGAGTTTCGCACGCGCGGGTCCGACACATTGGGCGCCACCGTGTACGGTCCCGATCCACGGGAGTCGGACCTCGAGCCCGCCACACCGGGTCAGGTTGAAGAGACTCTGGGCGCGCTTCCGCTGGACGAGCGTCGCTTTCTCGCGGACCGGTTTACCGGCTCGCGCCGGGCGGACGCCAGTGGCTGGCTCCTGGGCCTCGCTCTCGCCCTGGCCATTGTGGAGTTCGGCGTCGCGACGGTGCTCCGCTGATGGCCCTCGACCTGCTCCTCGACCGGTTTGAGCAGCTCTCCGACACCCGGGCGCTCGTGGACGCGCTCCCTGGGGTCCGCGGGCACGTGTCGGTGGCAGGCCTGCCGGGCTCGAGTGGCGCCGTGCTGGTGGCGACCCTGGTCCGGCGTTTCCCGCATCGCGTCTTTCTCGTCGTGGCGCCGACCGCGAACGACGCCGAACGCTGGATGGCGGATCTGCAAATGCTCATCGGATCACTGGCGGCGCTGTATCCCCAGCGAGAAGGTCTCGGATCCGAGGAGCCGCACGTGGAAATCGCGGGAGAGCGCGTGGAAACCATCGAGGCCCTGCTCCAGGGTTCGCTCCGGGTGCTCGTCGCGCCGGTGCGTGCGACTGCAGAGCTGACCGAGGTTCCGGCGGCGCTCGCCGCCCGGCGGGTGGTGCTTCAGCCAGGAAGCGGGAAGGGGGAAGCGGGAAGCGTCACATTGACCAACGTCGTGCGGCAGCTCGAGACGATGGGCTATGAACGCGTGCCGACGGTCACGGAGGTCGCGCAGTTCAGCGTGCGTGGCGCGATCATCGACGTCTACGGATTCGGCATGGCGAATCCCGCGCGCGTCGAATGGTGGGGGGATGAGATCATTTCGGTGCGGAGCTTCGACCTCGACACCCAGCGCTCCGGAGAATCGCTCGAGCGGGTGACAGTTCTCCCAATCCGTGCGGGAACGTCGGGCGCGGAGTCGGAGACGAAGCGATCGTCGCTGTTCGAGCTGCTGCCGGGCGACGCATTACTCGTGCTCGACCAGGAGTCGGCGCTGGAACGCGAAGTGCAGCGCGCGTGGGATGAAGCGGCGCATCACCTCGAGGTCGCCCGCCGCATGGGCGAAGACACGCTACCGCGCGAGCACCTGTGGCTCGCGCCGGACCGGTGGCGCGAGCGGCTCGATGCGTTCGCGCGGCTCGGGCTCGAAGGTGAAGCCCCCGTGGCGCGGTTCCCGATCGTTCCCCCCGATGCGATCGACCGCGATCTGCGGCGCCTGCGGCGGCTCGTCCAGGGCGAGATTCCCACCGTCATCCTGTGCGACAACGAAGGACAGCTCGAGCGTCTCGAAGAGCTGCTCGATTCGGAACGGGCCCAGCTCGTGGTTGGCGCACTGGACGGCGGGTTCGTCCTGCCCACGCTGCGGGTGCTCACCGATCACGAGATCTTCCGCCGAGCCAGAAGGCTCAGGCGGCCGCGCCGCTACCGGGCCGCTCTTCCCACCGCGGCCGCGCGGCCGCTCTCGGTAGGGCAGTACGTGGTGCACCTCGAGCATGGGATCGGGATCTATCGCGGGCTCCAGACCATCACGGTGGGTGAAGGGCAGCTGGAAGTGGCCGTGCTGGAGTACGAGGGGGGCGATCGTCTCAACGTCCCGCTGTACCGTCTCGATCAAGTCGAGCCGTACCGCTCCGCGGGAGATGGAGATGCTCCTCCGCCGCGACTGCATCATCTCGGCGGCACCGCGTGGCAGCGGCAGCGCGACAAGACGCGGGCCGCGATTCGCGAAATGGCCAACGAGCTGCTCGATCTGTACGCGCGGCGGCAGCTGGCGGCGGGGTTCGCCTTTCCCCCCGACACCCCGTGGCAGCGGGCGCTCGAGTCCGCCTTCCTGTACGAGGACACACCGGACCAGCGCCGCGCGACCGATGAGGTGAAGCGGGACATGGAGCGTCCCCGGCCGATGGACCGCTTGCTCGTGGGCGACGTGGGATACGGGAAAACCGAAATCGCCGTGCGGGCCGCGTTCAAGACGGTCCAGGCGGGAAAACAGGTCGCGGTCCTCGTGCCCACGACCATTCTGGCCGAGCAGCACGGCCGCACCTTCCGCGAGCGCCTGGCCGATTACCCGGTACGCATCGAGGTGCTGTCGCGGTTCCGGCAGGCCGCTGAAGCGAAGCGGGTGATCGCGCGTCTCGAGAAGGGCGAGGTCGACATCGTCATTGGCACGCACCGCCTGCTTTCCAAGGACGTCAGGCCGCACGATCTCGGCCTGCTGATCGTCGACGAGGAGCACCGGTTCGGCGTGAAGCACAAAGAGCGCCTGAAGGCACTGCGGCTCGCGGTGGACGTTCTGACGCTGACCGCCACGCCGATTCCCCGAACGCTGCACCTCTCGCTCGCAGGTCTCCGTGATCTGACGCTGCTGGAAACGGCGCCGAAAGACCGCTCTCCCGTGCTGACGTTCGTGGAGCCCTGGGACGACGCGTTGATCGAGGAAGCTCTCGCCCGCGAGCTGGATCGCGGAGGACAGGTCTTCTTCGTTCATAACCTGGTGGAGACCATCGAATCGATCGCCGAGCGAGTCCGGAGGCTCGCGCCTCCGCGGGCCCGAACCGCCGTGGCCCACGGGCAGCAGAACGAGCGGGAGCTGGACGAAGTGATGTCGCGATTCGTGCGCGGGGAAATCGATATCCTCGTTTCGACGATGATCGTGGAATCGGGGCTCGACGTTCCGAACGCCAACACGATGATCGTGAACCGCGCCGACCACCTCGGGCTGGCCCAGCTCTACCAGCTGCGGGGCCGGGTCGGGCGGAGCCATCGCCGCGCGTACTGCTATCTGCTCGTCCCCGATCTCATGGACGCCCAGGCGGAGGAACGATTGATGGTGCTCGAGCACCATACGGAGCTGGGATCGGGCTATCGCATCGCGGTGCGTGATCTCGAGCTGCGGGGAGCCGGCAATCTGCTTGGCTCCGCGCAGTCGGGTCACGCCCACGCCGTGGGCATCGATACGTACCTGCGGTGGCTCGATGAAACGGTGCGCGCGCTCAAGGGCGGGACCACGGCGGCGGGGCGCGGTGTCGCGGCTGAGCCCCCCGAGGTGGTATTCGATCAGGCAACCTATCTGCCCGACGCGTACATCGGAGATGATGCCGCGAAGCTCGATCTGTATCGGCGGCTGGCGCGTGCGGAGCAGCCATGCGAACTTTCCGGCCTACGCGATGAGTTGCGCGACCGATTCGGGCCGTTACCCCCCGAAGCCGAGCGCTTGCTCCTGATGTACGAACTGCGTGCGCTCGGCGCCCGGCTGGGCCTTGCGACGGTCCTGATCAAGGGGGAGGAGGCGCGACTCGCGTTCCGCGGGACCGCACAACCACGGCTCGCCGCGCTCACGGCTGCTCTCGACTCGGTTCAATTCGATGCCGAGGTGCGACGCACCCACCCGCTGGCGTTGCGGCTTCGTCGCTCCGGCGGTGAGGCCATCGGGCCGGGACTGGTCCGCGCGCTCACCGCTCTCCAACAGGACTAAATGATCGTTCGTCGCGCACATTCCTTACTCGCCATGGCCGCGCTGGTAACGGCCGGAACGGTCGGATGCCGAGGGATTCGGGAGGCTTTTTCGGCGCACGCGGGGGTCGCGGCATCGGCGGCGGGCCAGGACCTGACCGTCGAGCGGCTGGCCGGCTGGGTGGCCCACGTGAAGCGGGCGCAGCCGAGCGCCAAGAACTTCACCGCCATCGCCTCGCTGTACGTCGACTACATGCTCTTCGCCGCCCAGCTCGCGAAGGGGCAGGACCTGCACGACTCGGCGCTCGTGATCCGAGCGAGCTGGCCGACCGCCACGCAGCTGCGCTGGAATCGCTTTCATGACGAGCTGTTCGCCACCGCGGCGCATTTGACGCCCGCGCAGGTGGACTCGGCCTACCAGGCGGGGAACGTGCGCCTGTTGCAGCACATCCTGATCCAGGTTCCGGCGAGCGCCGCTCCCGGCGATGTGGAGCGGAAGCGGGTTCAGACCGAGCAGATCCTGCGCCAGGTCTCGAGCCAGCACGGGACGAACTTCGCCGCACTGGCCAAGCGGTATTCCGAGGATCCAGGATCGAAGGCGCGCGGCGGGTATCTGTCCGCGGTCGCGCGGGGGCAATACGTCGCGCCGTTCGAGACCGCGGGATGGGAGCTTCCTCCGGGTGGGATCAGCGGGATCGTGCGCTCCCCGTTCGGATTTCATCTGATCCGCCGGCCGCCGCTGCCGGAGGTGCGCGATTCATTCAGCGCGGATGTAAGCCGGCTCGTGCTCGCGCATCTCGATTCCCAGTACGTGAACGGGATCTCGTCCCAGTACGCGATCGTCGTCGATGAAGGCGCGCCCGCGCGGGTCCGCCAGATCTTCGACGATCTCGAGCACGCGCGGAAGGATCGCCACGTGCTCGCCACGTATCGGGGCGGCTCGTTCCGGGTGCAGGACCTCGTCCGCTGGCTGTACGCGATCGATCCCGAGGAGGCTCGGGCACTGCCGGCGGGCACGGATACGCAGCTCAAGGAGTTCGTCACGATGGTGGTCGAACGCGAGCTGCTGATCCAGAAGGTCGACTCGGCCCACGTGGCGCTCGAGCCCGATGACTGGGCGGAAATCAAGGCCGATTATGATTCCGGGGTCGCACGGCTCCAGCGGGCCATGGGCCTCTCGCCGGAACTCTTTAGGGATTCCGCGAGTACTCCCGAGGCGCGTGTGCGGCTCGCGGCCACGCACGTCAACAATTATCTCGAGCGCGCCCTCAAGGGAGAGGCGCGATTCGTGCCGCTCTCCCCGTTCCTCGGCGCCATTCTCCGTGAACGGGAGCCCTGGTCCATTTATCCGGCAGGGATTGCAGCAGCCGTGGAGCGGGCCGGCACGGTTCGGGATTCACTACGGGGCGCGATCCGGCCGGCGCCGGGTCCCGCTCCAGTGCCTTTGGACACGACACCACATCGCTATGTCAGATAAGATTGCTCGTTCGATGGTCCGCATCACGGTCAGCGGGCTGCTGGCGCTCAGCGGTTTCTGCCGCGTCGTGTGGGCGCAGGCGGCGCCCCAGCCCGTCGACCGCATCGTCGCCGTCGTAGGCACGACGCCGATCCTCGCGTCGCAAATCGAAGAACAGCTCGTGCTCACGCAGGGTCAGGGGACGAAGATTCCCGATGACTCGGCGGGGCGCGCCGCACTGGAACGCCAGCTCCTGAAGCAGATGGTGGACGAGGAGATGCTCGTTCAGGAGGCGCAGCACGATACCAGTATCAAGGTCACCGAGCAGGAAGTGCAGGACGAAGTCGAGAAGAGTGTCGCCAACGTCCACAAGCAGTTCACGTCCCAGCTCGAGTTCGAGACGCAGCTCCGGGCCGCGGGATTCACGTCCGAAGAGGAGTGGCGCCGCTGGCTGGCCGACAATCAACGCCGCACCATCCTGCAGCAGCGGCTGATTCAGAATCTGCGGCAAGCGAACAAGCTGCGGCCGATCCCGCCGACCGAGGCGCAGATGCGCCAGTACTGGGAGCAGAACAGCCAGCAGCGACCCCGGCATCCCGCTCTCGTCACGTTCCGGCAGATCATCATCCCGGCTGTGCCGGATTCCCAGGAAGACCTGCGCGCCCGCCAGCTCGCCGAATCGCTGCTTGCCGAGATCCGGCACGGAGCCAACTTCGCGGAGCTGGCGAAGAAGTTCTCGGCCGACAGCTCGACCCGCGTGCAGGGCGGCGAGCTCGGCTGGTTCCGTCGCGGCGTGATGGTCAAGGCGTTCGAGGACGCGGCGTTCAAGCTGCGCCCCGGCGAGGTCTCGAATGTCGTGCAGACGAACTACGGCTATCACGTCATCCAGGTCGAGCGAGCGGAGCCGGCCGAGGTCGAGGCCCGCCATATCCTGATCCAGCCCCGCATCACGGACGACCAGACCGATCTCGCGTTCCGGCTCGCGAACCTGGTGTATGACGGGTTGGAGCGCGGCGCATCGTTCGACACTCTCGCGCGCGGCTACGCGGACCCGAGCGAAGCCCGCATCGTCGACGCGCTGCCTGCTCCGCAGCTGCCGCCGGAATACCCGCGGAGCCTGGCCACCGACAGCACGCGAGGGCTCAAGCCCGTGTTCGAAATCGGTGGCGCGACCGGACGGCCGAAGTACGTGGTGCTCGAAGTGACCAAGTGGCAGCCCGAAGGTGAGCTGACGTTCGACGACGTGAAGGATCGGCTGCGTGATCAGCTGGGCCAGCAGCTCGCGGTCGAACACTACCTCGAGGTTCTGCGTCGCACGACCTACGTCGACGTCCGGTTCTGACGCGACTTCCCCGGCTCGCGGTCACGCTCGGCGATCCGCGAGGCATAGGACCGGAGATAGTCCAGCGCGCTCTTGCCGTCCCGCTCGGGGCTCACGTCACGGTGATCGGTCCTGCGAATCAGATCGGCGACGTGCCGGCGGATCGCAAAATCGGCGTCGAGCTTTCGGGAGGCGGGAAGCGCGATACGCGAGGCGGCGGTGCGGGCCCGCTTCCCGCTTCCCTCTTGCCGCTTCCCGAGGAAGCCGGGTTCATCGCCGGGCGCTCCGTGGAGCAAGCCGTGCAGCTGGCGCTCGGCGGAGAGGTGGATGCGATCGTCACCGGTCCGGTCCATAAGCACGCGCTGCATCAGGCCGGGTTCCGCTATCCCGGGCTCACTGAATTTCTCTCCCATCTGGCGGGCGACGTTCCCGTCGCCATGATGCTTGCCACGGGAACGCTGCGCGTCGTCCTCGTCACGACGCACATCGCCTTGCGCGACGTGCCGCACCAGCTCACGACCGACAAGATCGTCCGCACCGGGAAGATCGCGCGGCGGGCACTCGAGGCCTGGTGGGGGATCGCCGAGCCGCGCATCGCGCTGTGCGCGCTCAACCCGCATGCGGGCGAATCGGGGTTGTTCGGTGATGAAGACGAGCGCGTGCTGCGGCCCGCGGCCGAGGCGCTCGGCGCCGCGGGTCCGCTGCCGGCGGACACCGTGTTCGTTCGCGCGCTGCGGGGTGAGTTCGACGCCGTTCTCACGCCGTATCACGACGTGGGCATGACGGCGATCAAGGTGGCCGGATTCGGGAAGGGCGTGAACGTCACGCTCGGGCTGCCGTTCCCGCGCACCGCACCGGATCATGGGACGGCGTTCGATATCGCGGGGAAGGGGATTGCCGATCCGGGGTCGATGCGGGTGGCGCTGGAGCTCGCGGTGGAGCTGGCGAGTCGGGTATCCCCGGGGTCAGCCGCGCGTAGTCGACGCTCCTAGGGGTGGCTGACCCCGGGCCGATGGCCCGGGGTGCGCCGACGTAGCGTCGGACAACGCCTTCAGCAGCTTCTGGTGCTCATCCAGCCGCAGCTTGTGACTGGCCCGATTGACGACCAGGACCGCCCCCACCTCGAGAATCGTCGCACGCTCCACGAGCTTGTTCTCACGCAGCGTTCTGCCGGTATCGACCAAGTCGACGATCCAGTGGGCGAGTCCGACGAGCGGGGCGACCTCGACCGAGCCCGAGACCGTGATGATGTCTACGCCCAGTCCCGTCTCGGCGAAAAACCTGCGCGTCAGGTGGGGATACTTGGTCGCCACGCGCGGTGTGCCCCCGCCCGGCAGCGAGGGGTACGGAAGGTCGGCTGGACTGGCCACGACCATGCGACATGCACCGAATCCGAGCGCGAGCGGCTCGAGCACGTCGGCGGCGGCCTCGCGCAACACGTCGGTCCCCGCAATCCCCACGTCGGCCGCGCCCGATTCGACATAGACCGGGACGTCGGCGGGTTTCACATAGAGGAACTCGAGCGAGCCATCCCGCGACGGGATGAGGAGCCGGCGCGTCGCCTGGGACTCTTCCGTCTCGTATCCGGCGCGCCGGAACAGCGCTGTCGCGGGGTCGAGCAGGCGTCCCTTCGAGAGCGCGACGGTGAGAGGACGGCTCATGACCGTGCTTCCGCGAGCACGTCGAGATCGAGCGCGAGGCCAACCGCCGGGAGCGGCCGGCCGAAACGCGCGACCAGATCGTCGTAGCGGCCACCGGCGCCCACGGCCGTTCCCGCTCCGGTGACGAAGATCTCGAAGTGAATCCCCGTGTAATAATCGAGCCCTCGCACCTCGCCAAAGTCGTAGACGACGTGGCGCCGTTCTTCGGGAGTGAGCGCCGCGTCGATCTCCCGCAACCGCTCGATGGCCTCCGCCGCCCTGGGCGCCACCCGCTGGGCGCGATCCAGCGCTTCGCGCCGCCCGATGATGAATGGCAGCGTCTCGAGCACGCCTCGCCCCGACGCGCCACCGTTCGCGGCGGCGGCGAGACCCGCGGCGTCCTTGCGGTCGATCAGTCGCCGCACGGCGCTACGCTCCTCGGGGGGCAAGGCGGCGAGCGCGGGGGCGAGGGCGCCGGCATGGCCAAGATTCAACTGCAATTCGCGTCCGTTCGAGCCGGCGCCGGCCGTGCGAGCGAGGTCGAGCGCCAGGCGCACGATCTCGATGTCGGCGGTGACGCTCGTTTCGCCGAGGATCTCGCCGCCCACCTGCAGGATTTCCCTCGGCCGCCGCCCCTCACGGCCGGGCTCCTGCCGGAACACGTGGCCCGCATAGCACAATCGCAATGGAGTCTGGCGGTCGGACAACTTCGTGGCGGCGAGCCGCGCTACGGTCGCCGTGAAGTCGTAGCGCAGCGCGAGCAGCTGCCCGTCGAGGTCGAGAAAGCGGATCAGCCGGTCGGCGATTTCCGGGCCGCCGGCGCGCATGAACACCTCGGCGTATTCGAACGTCGGGGGAATGATTTCCTCGTAGCCGGCACGTTCGAGCCGCGCGAGCATGTCCGACTGGAGGCGCCGCCGTCGGCGCACGGCGTCACCGGTCAGGTCGAGCGCGCCGGGAGGAATCGCGGCGATGCTGGTGCGGAGCTTCACGCGTGCACCGCCCCTCCCCGTTCCACGAGCCGGGCCTGCCCCACCCGCCGGTTCTGCATCGACACGATCTCGAATACCGCGCCGCTCACCGTTACCCGATCGCCGACACGCGGCAGCCGGCCGAGTGCTCCGAACAAGAGACCGCCCAAGGTCGTGTAGTCCGCGTCGTCGAGCCCGAGACCGTATGTCTCGTTCACTTCGTCGATCGGCATCGAGCCGGGAAGCACGGGCGTAGACTCGGCCTGGAGCGCCGGGCGGCCTTCCGCGGGTGGCCGATCGTATTCGTCATAGATCTGCCCCACGATCTCCTCGAGCAGGTCTTCCATGGTCACGAGCCCGGCCGTCCCGCCGTATTCGTCCAGCACGAGCCCCAGGTGCATCTTCTGGCGCCGCATGTCGGCGAGCACATCTTCGACTTCGCGCGTTCCGGGAACGAAGAACGGCGGCCGCAGGATGGTTTCGAGCGTCCGGCCGCCGTTGCCCCTGCGGACCCCCGCGAGGATGTCTTTCGCGTGCACGGTCCCGACGATGTCGTCCAGGGACTCGCGGAACACGGGGTAGCGCGAGCGGCCAGTGGCGGCCACGCGATCGGCGGCCTGGTCGAGCGTGAGATCGAACGGCAGCGCCACCATTTCGGTTCGCGGCGTCATCACGTCACGCGCGGTCTTTTCGCTGAATTCGAATACGCCCTCGAGCAGGCGCGCGTCCTCTGCGGCGAGCCCCCCGCGTTGCTCGCTCTGCTCGACCAGCATCCGAATCTCCTCTGGCGAATGGATGCGCTCGAGCTCTGAAGGAGCGGTCGTCAGTCCGAGAAACCGCACGACCCGGCGCGAGCTCCAGTTCAACACGTCCGTGAAGGGGCGGGTGATCCAGGAGAACAGGATCAGCGGTCCCGCGATCCAGCGGCTCGTTCGCTCCGGGTATGTGATCGCCCACTGCTTGGGCGCTTGCTCGCCGAACACGACGTGGAGAAAGGAAACGACCGCTACCGCCGCGACCGACGCGATACCGCCGCGAGCGAGGAAGCCCAGGAAGCGCGGTAACGCGGCGAACCAATCATGGAAGAGCTGGGTCACCGTGTCCTGGGCCACGAACCCCAGAAGAATCGAGGCGACGGTAATTCCAAGCTGCGCGGCCGAGAGTTGGCGATACAGGTCTTGCAGCGCCTTCTGGACCGTCTTAGCCTTCCGGTCCCCCTGCCGGGCCAACGTTTCGATCCGTGTCCGGCGGGTCGCGACGAGTGCGAACTCCGCCGCGACAAAGAACGCATTCGCCGCAACCAAGAGGATCACGGCGAGGAGACGGACCATCAGCGACCCAACATCGGGCTCGGTCATGCGGCTCGCGAAAACCTAGCCGGTGCTCACTCGACTTCAAGCGCCGCCCTTCGACCACGTCCGTTCTCGTTCTGCCGATCGCGCCGTCGCGGATGCCGAAACGGCAGCCTCGGTCCGGGCGATTCTCGAGTCGGTCCGCACGCGGGGTGACGCCGCCGTGCGGGAGCACGCGCGCCGGCTGGACGGGAGCGACCTCGCACCCGCTGATTGGGAGCTGCCGCGCGAGCGTTGGAGTGCCGCGCTTCGCGAGATGCCGCCCGGGCTGCGGGACGCCCTCGAGGCCGCCGTCGAGCGCGTGAAAGCCTACCACCAGCGCCAGGTGAGCGGCGGGTTTCTCGACCGTGACGAGCACGGGAATACGCTTGGAATGCGGGTGCTGCCGCTCGATCGCGTCGGTGTGTACGTGCCTGGGGGCAAGGCGTCCTACCCCTCGACGGTGATCATGAACGTGGTCCCGGCCTCGGTGGCCGGCGTGCCGGACATCGTGATGGCCACGCCGCCGGGAGGGATGACACCGGCCGTGCTCGCTGCGGCCGCGCTGGCCGGTGTCACTCGAGTGTTTCGGGTCGGTGGCGCGCAGGCAATCGGCGCGCTCGCCTATGGGACCGACACCATTCCCGCCGTCGACAAGATCGTGGGCCCCGGGAATCGATTTGTGACCGAGGCGAAGCGCCAGGTTGCGGGAGCGGTCGGTATCGACATGCTCGCAGGGCCAACCGAGGTGTTGATCATCGCCGACGAAACCGCCGACCCGCGCTACGTGGCGGCGGACATGATCGCGCAGGCGGAGCATGACGAAGACGCAGTGGCGTGGTGTGTGACGACGAACCCTGAGCTTGCGGCCGCGCTCGAGCGCGAATTGCAGGGTCAGACGCACCGCGCGCCGCGACGGGAAATCATTGTTCGCTCGCTTACCGCGCATGGAGTCGTCGTGCTCGTTCCCGATCTCGAGGCGGCGGTCCAGGTCGCGAACCTGCGCGCCCCCGAGCACCTGGAGCTCATGGTGCAGGATCCGTGGCCGCTGGCGAACAAGGTGCGCCACGCGGGCGCGGTCTTCGCGGGTGCGACGACGCCGGAGCCGGTGGGCGATTACCTTGCCGGGCCGTCGCACGTGTTGCCCACGAGCGGCACGGCCCGGTATGTTTCGCCCTTGGGAGTCTACGATTTCGTGAAGCGCACCAGCATCATCTCCTATTCACCAGAACGTCTCGCCCAGGACGCCGCGCGCATCATCGCACTCGCGGAAGCCGAAGGCTTGTATGGGCACGCGGCGGCGATACGGATTCGGGACGCGGCCAGGGGGAAGCGGGAAGCGTGACCGCGGTACCGGTCGAGGTCCAGTGCGCCCACCGTGCACCCATGCGCCACGAGAGCCGGCGCCGGATGACGATCGTCCTTGCGCTCTCCATCGCCGTGCTCGTGGGCGAGGCGATCGGGGGCTACGTGTCGCATTCGCTGGCCCTCGTGGCCGATGCCGGGCACATGCTGGCCGACGTGGGGGCGATCGGGCTGGCGCTCTGGGTGTCGCACGTGGCCGATCGACCGGCGACCCCGGAACGCTCGTTCGGACTGCTGCGGCTCGAGATTCTCGCCGCCTTTATCAACGGAGCGGTGCTGATCCTGATCGCGCTGGGCATCGGATTCGAGGCGTACCGGCGCATCCGGGCGCCCTCCGCGGTGCACTCGGGGCTGATGCTGACCATCGCCAGCGTCAGCCTCGCCGCCAACCTGGCCGGCGCGGCGGTGATGCATCGCGGCCATGCGCACTCCCTGAATGAGCGCGGTGTGTACCTGCACATCCTGAGCGACGCGCTCGGCTCACTGAGCGCTCTGGTGGCCGCCGCGATCATCCTCGCGACCGGTCAGACGCTGGCCGACCCGGTCGTGTCGCTCTTGATCGGTGTGCTGATCCTTCAGGGCGCCTGGGGGCTCACGCGAGAAAGCGTGGACATCCTGCTCGAAGCGACCCCGGCCCATATCTCCCTCGCGAACGTCCACTCGGGGATCGCCGCACTGCCCGGGGTCACCTCGGTCCATGACTTGCATGTCTGGACATTGACGAGCGGCGTGGTCGCGATGAGCGGTCATATGGTCGTGCGGAACCCCGAAGACCATCAGCGCATTCTGGAAGCTGTACAGCATCGCATGGAGAAGCTTGGGATTCACCACGTCACGGTGCAGATCGAGAAGGATCCGATCTGTGAATAGGGCGGTCATGAGCGAGAGCAAGCGGTCGAGGGCGGTAGCCTTCTCGCGGCTTCTCACCGCCCACTCCCGCTCAATACCGCTCATTACCGCCTAGGACAACTCTTGCCTCTCCGAAATATTGCCATCATCGCCCACGTCGATCACGGTAAGACCACGCTGGTCGACCAAATGCTCCGACAGGCCGGCGTGTTTCGCGCCAATCAGCAGGTGGGCGAGCGCGTGCTCGACTCGAACCCGCTCGAACGGGAACGCGGGATTACGATCCTGTCGAAGAACGCGGCGGTTCGGTGGGGCGACACGAAAATCAATATCGTGGACACTCCCGGACATGCGGACTTCGGCGGCGAGGTGGAGCGCATCCTCCGGATGGTCGACGGCTTCCTCCTGCTCGTGGACGCCGCCGAGGGACCGATGCCCCAAACGCGGTTCGTGGCCGGGAAGGCGCTGGCGCTCGGGCTCAGGCCGATCGTGCTCGTGAACAAGATCGATCGCTCCGATGCCGAGCCGCTGCGGGTCCATGACGAAGTGCTCGAGCTGTTGATCGATCTCGAAGCCTCGCCCGAGCAGTTCAGCTGTCCGTTCCTGTATACGTCGAGCCGCCAGGGTACGGCGACGCTCGATCTGGCGGTTCCCGGCACGGACTTGAAGCCGCTGTTCGAGACGATTCTCGGGACCATTCCCCCGCCCAAGGGCGATGCGAATGATGCGTTCCAGATGCTGATCTCGACGCTCGACTATTCGCCGTACCTGGGACGGATTGGGATCGGCCGAATCGAGCGCGGCAGGGTGCAAGTCGGCGAAACGGTGGCGGTGTTGCCGCTCGGGGAGCCAGGGATGGTATTTGAGGGACTCTACGAACGCGCCCGAGTCGCGAAGCTGTTCGCGTTCGAGGGCGTGGAGCGCGTGGACGTCGATGCGGCGGCCGCCGGCGAAATCATCGCCGTGGCGGGGCTCGAAGGCGTGGAGATCGGCAAGACGCTCACGGCGCTCGAGACGCCGGAGCGGCTCGCGGGGATCGCGGTCGAGGAGCCCACGATCTCGGTCGACTTCATGGTCAACAACTCCCCGTTCGCGGGCCGCGAAGGCAAGTTCGTCACCGGCCGGCAGCTGCGGGAACGGCTCTACCGGGAGCTCGAGCGCAACGTGGCCCTCCGCGTCGAGGACACGGACACGCCCTATGCGTTCACGGTCTCGGGCCGCGGGGAGCTGCATCTGGGCATCCTCATGGAGACCATGCGGCGGGAAGGCTACGAATTCCAGATCAGCCGCCCGCGCATCATCCCGCGCGAAGGTCCGAACGGCGAGCAGCTCGAGCCGTACGAGGAGTTGATGATCGACACGCCCGAAGCGTACTTGGGCGTCGTCATGGAGAAGCTCGGGCCCCGGCGCGCCACGCTGCTCGATATGAAAAATCCCGGGCAGGGGACGGTGCGGCTCCGGTTCAAGATTCCGGCCCGCGGACTCCTGGGCTACCGTTCCGAGTTCCTGACGGACACCCGCGGGAACGGAACGATGCATCATCGGTTCTTCGAGTACGGTCCGTGGGCCGGTCCCATCTCCGGCCGGTCCCGGGGGGTGCTCGTAGCGGATCGGGAGGGAGTCGCGGTAGCCTATGCCCTGTTCAATTTGCAGGAGCGGGGTACGTTGTTTGTGCGGCCTGGCGATCCGGTGTACGAGGGGATGATCGTCGGGGAGAGCGCGCGGCCCGACGATATCGACGTCAATGCGGCGAAGGAAAAAAAGTTGACCAACATGCGGACCACCGCGTCCGACGAAATGATCATCCTCGAGCCGCCGCGCCAGATCACGCTCGAGCTCGCGCTCGAATACATTGAGGACGACGAGCTGATCGAAGTGACGCCCTCCTCGGTGCGGCTGCGCAAGCGCGCACTCGGAGCGACGGAGCGTCGCAAGCTCTCCCGGAGCGCACGGGGGAGAGAAGAAGTGGAATAGTCGAACCGTGAGGGTCGTTCAACCGCAACCTTAGCTGGGGGTGACAATGTTGTCCCGTGACACGTCGGACTGCTCGCTCAAGCGCCGCAGCGACAGTCTCGACGATGAAGATTTCGAAGACTTCGAAGAGGATAAGGACCTGGGCGAAGACTTCGAGGACGAGCTCGACGAAGACGAGCTCGAAGACGAAGAGTCAGACGACCTCGACGAGTACGACGACCTCGACGATGAGTTCGACGATGAGGAGGACGAAGAGTTCCGCCCCAAGAAAGGGCCGCGGCGGGACTGGGAGTGACGAACGAACGCGGAACGCGGCAGCCGGTCATGCTCCGCGTTCCGCGTTCTTAGCGCGTGTTCCGGGTTTCCCGGGGCGCGGCGCGCCGACCCTCCATCGCCACGATCACTTCATCGACCCAATCGAGTGTAGCGAGCAGGCTTCCACCATTCTCGGTTCCTACGGCGCATCTTCGGATGCGCGTTGTCGCGGCGTTACAGCGACAAACGACGAGGTCGGCCGGGCGTTGGCGAGAGGGCGCGCGGTGGTGTAGCGTTGTTGCACCAGTAAACGACCGCCGCCACGCGGTGACCGCATCGGCTCCGAGGCACGTGGTTTGCCCAGTGTTGGGGGCGTGAAGCCCGCGCCCGCGCTTCTCGCCCTGATGCTCCTGCTGCCGCTGACGCCCGGCGGGGCGGCGGCCCAATCCGACCATCATTGGACGACGACCCACATCGCCCTGGCGTCGGCTTCAACCCTCTCCATCCTCATCGACTGGTCACAAACTCGTCAGGCCATGCGACAGGGCTGGGCCGAGAAGAACCCCATTCTGGGCAGCCACCCCTCGAGCGGCCGGCTCGCCTGCTACAACGCGCTCGCGATCGGCGGAACGATTGGCATTGGCGCGCTGCTGCCGCAGCGCTGGCGGACGCTCTGGTTCGGATCGGTGCTTGGCCTCGAAGCGTACACCATTGCGGGGAATGCGAGTATCGGGTTGCACATCGGGTTCTAAGCACCTGCCGTTTGCGCCTGCGCGTCACATCCGTCCTGCCAGACTACGATTCTCCTCACCAAAACGGAAGCAAGGGTGCGGAACTTGGAACGCGGAACACGCGTTCCGGCTTCCGCGTTTGTCCATTAGAATCCCCTGCATGACCGGCGTCGCCCACGAATCCGATCTCCGCCGCCATCTCTTCTACGAGACCTCCCATTCGCCCGCGCTCGCGGATCTGGTCGGCTACGAGCACGCCAAAGACATCATCGATTTCTGCTTCATCGCGAATCCGTACTATCCCACGCCGGCGATGATGCTGGATTTGCAGCGCAACCTGCCGAACCTGATCAAATCCTATCCTTCGAGTAATCCCTCCTTGAGCCAGGAGCATCTGGCGGCGGTGCTGCACGTCAAACCCGAGCATCTCGTGGTCGGGAACGGGGCGACCGAAATCATCGCCCTGATCAACATGACGTTGATCGACCGGATCGCGGTCCCGGTGCCGACCTTCGGGGAATACATCGAGAAAATGAAGGACCTGCGCGACGCCGAGTTGTATCCGCTCGATCCTGGCGAGCGCTATCAGCTCCGGCCCGGCGAGTATCTCGATTGGGTGAGAAAGCAGAACCTGCGCGCGCTGCTGCTCATCAACCCGGGCAACCCGACGGGCCAGCTCATCCCGCGGGACGAGATGGTCGCGTTCATGAAAGACGCGCGGGACCTGGAGCTCGTCATCGTCGACGAATCGTTCATCGACTTCGCGGGCGACCCCATCCCGAGCCTGCTCACGCTCGCGGACCAGTTTTCGAACCTGCTGATCGTGCGCAGCATGAGCAAGCATTGCGGCGTCCCCGGTCTCCGGCTCGGCTACTGCTACAGCGCGAATCTGTACATCCTGAACCGGCTGCGCCGCCATCTGCCGACGTGGAACCTGAATACCCTGGCCCAATACTTCCTCTCGCTCTTGCCGTCCACCGACGCCGAGTACCACCTGGCACGGAAACGATTGATCGCCGACGTGCGCTGGCTCGCGCGGGCGCTCGAAGCGATTCCGGCGATCGACGTCTATCCCACGGGCGCGAATTTCGTGCTCTTCAAGCTTCTGAACGGGATGACGGCCACCGAGCTGCAACGCCGCCTGCTCGAAGCGCACCGCATGTACGTGCGCGATTGCTCGAACAAGATCGGCATGGACCGGTTCCACATCCGGGTGGCGTCGCAGGGGAAGGACAAGGACGCCAGACTGGTCGAGGCGCTCGAGATCCTGACGCGATGACGCCTCGCGGCGGTCAGGCGCCCCCCGTGCTCGTGGTTGCCCGCCGCACGATCCGCAAAAATCGTCGCATCGATTACGTGGCCGAGCTGCACCTCGAGATCCTCATGCGGCTGCGGCTCTTTCCGGTCATGGTGCCCGTCGTTCCGGGCACCGCCAGCCGCCTCGCGCAGTATGCCCGCGGCATGCGCGGCCTGCTGCTGGTCGAAGGCGAAGACATCGAGCCCGCACGGTACGGAGCCGCACCCGTCGATCGCGAGCATCTCGGAGAGACCCACCCCGAGAGAGACGACATTGAAATCCGTCTGGCGCGTCTCGCCCTCGAGCGCAAGGTCCCGATCCTCGGGATCTGTCGCGGCTCGGAGATCCTGAACGTCGTGCGCGGTGGCTCGCTGTTCGTGGACGTCCAGCACGACCAGGCCTCCACGCTGAAGCACATCGATGACGAGAACTACGACACGTATCGACATCGTATCGCGATTGTGCCCCACACCCCACTCGCGCGCTGGTATCGCGACGCGACGGTCAACGTCAACAGCTATCATCATCAGGGAATCCGCACGCTGGCCAGGGGATTTCGTCCCATGGCGCAGGCCGATGACGGATTGATCGAAGCGTTCTACGATCCCGGGGCGCGATTCCTCGTAGGTCTCCAGTTCCACCCCGAGCGCATGCTGGAGGAGCATCCCGGAAATCTGCGCGTATGGCAGGCGTTCGCGGCCGCGGTCCGCACACGGTAGCGCCGCGGGCGGCGCTGCGGCTCGGGCCGCTCGTCGCGGTGCTCTTCTTTACCGTCTCGGGCGGGCCTTTTGGCCTGGAGGGGATCGTGGGAAGCGTCGGGCCCGGGCTCGCCGTGCTGCTGCTCGTCCTGACCCCGTTGCTCTACAGCGTTCCCGAGGCCCTGTTGATCGGCGAGCTCGCCTCCATGCTGCCGGTCGAGGGCGGCTATTACCAGTGGGTCAAACGCGCCTTCGGGCCGTTCTGGGGATTCTGGAATGGCTGGCTATCGTGGATCTATTCGCTCGTGGACATGGCGATTTATCCCGTCCTGTTCATCCAGTACACGCGCTTTTTCATCCTGGACCTGTCGCGCACCGAGAGCTGGGTGCTCGCGCTCGCGATCATCTGGGGCGCGACATGGCTCAACCTGCGGGGAACGCGCGTGGTGGGGGCGGCGTCGTCCTGGTTCGTCCTGGCCGTGCTGTTGCCGTTTGCCGTGCTCACGGCCGACGCGCTGATTCGCTGGTTCCACGCCGGTGGGGTGCCGGGAATGCTCGAGCCCTTCCACGCGCCGGGGAAATCTTTCGCCGGTGCGTTGGGGCTCGGCATCTCGCAGAGCATCTGGAACTATTCGGGCTGGGACAACGCTTCCACGATCGGCGAAGAGATCGAGCAGGCGGGGCGAACGTACCCTCGAGCGCTGGCTCGCGCGCTCCCCCTGGTCGTGGTCGTGTATCTCGCCACGATCATCCCCGTGCTGGCCCTCACGCCGTGGACCGATTGGTCGGATGGCGCCTGGCCTGCGCTCGGTTCGTCACTCGTGGGTCATTGGCTCGGCCGCTGGCTCGCGCTGGCCGGAATGGTGAGCGCGTTCGCGCTGTTCAATGCGTTACTGCTCTCCTACTCGCGGATCCCGCTCGTGCTGGCCCGCGATGGATTGCTGCCCGCGTCGCTCGGTCAGACGGATGAGCGCGGCACGCCGCGCAACGCCGTGCTCGTATCGGCCGTCGCGTACTCGCTGTTCGCGCTACTCTCGTTCGGTGGCCTGCTCGCGGCGGATGTGCTGCTGTACACGAGTGCCCTGGCGCTCGAGTTTGCCGCGCTCGTGCGGTTGCGCCGCGCCGAGCCCGGCCTGCGCGGACCGTTCCGGGTCCCGCTTCCCGTGGCAGGCCTCGTCGGGCTCGCGATCCTGCCGCTCGCGCTGCTCGGCGTCGGCGTCTTGCTCGAAGTCGGGAATCGGGAGAGCGGACTGCCCGGCGTGCTGATCGCGCTGGCCCTGGGGCTTGTGGGGCCGTTGGGGTACCGGCTGCTGAGAACGCGGAACGCGGAGCTCGGAAGCGCGAACTGATGAATCCGCGCTGCGTCTTCCGCGTTCCGACTGCCGTAGGGCTACGCCGAGCGCTGCTTGCGGGGGGCCCGGGAGAGCTCGCGAAACACCGCCGCCACGGCAAGGACCGGGGGCCGCGATTCACCGGCGCGCGACAGCAGGTCGAGGCCAAACGGCAGACGCAGGCCCCTGATACGCACGGCGACGGTGCCGATTGGCGGTCGCGCGAGCTGGGAATGAAACCCCAGTGCCCATCCCTTTCCCTGCGCGACGAGCGCCCACACGATGTGCAGGCTGTCGTAGCTGGCCTCGATGCGGGGCACCAGTCCTTGGGCTTTGAGGCCGCCGAGCACGCGGTCGTAGAAGTCCGGTTGAAACACGCGTTCCATGAACAGAAACGGTAGGGTGCGGAGGTCGCGCGCTTCGATCCGGCGGCGGAGCGCAAGGGGGTGCCCCGGCGGGACCAACGCGGAGTCGAGCATGTCTTCCTGGACCCTCGTCACGACGATTCCGGCGGGCCGCCGGCCTGCATGAAACGCGTGGCCCAGCCCGAGGTCGATCTCGGCGCTCGCGAGCGCGGCCGGCAGCCGGGGCGTTGCGACCTCTTCGACCAGCACGTGAATCTCCGGATGCTCCGTCAGGCAGCGCTCGGTCACGCGCGCGAGCAGCGCGCTCGAGGCGGCGGTGGCCACGGCTCCGATCACGCACCGTCCTTCGATCCCGCGGCGCGCGCGCGACACTTCGCGCACCAGCCGGTCGGCCGCGGCCAGCAGCTCCGGCGCATCCTCAGTGAGCGAGTGGCCTGCCGCGGTCAACGTGACCCCGCGGGCCGAGCGCTCGAACAGCGGGATACCGACGGCGTCCTCGAGTGATGTCAGGCGACGCGACAACGCCGGCTGGGTGACCCCGAGCTGTTTCGCGGCGCGTCCGATCGTCTGTGTCGCGGCCACCGCCACCAGCGCCCGCAGCTGCGCCAGCCCGAGGCCTGAAGGGATGGTGCCGGGGGCGAAGCGAGGCCTTCGCGCTCGCGCCGGGCGGGGGAGGGGAAGCGACGCAACGGTCGGGGCAAGCGGCGTCGCGGCTCCGGTGTGCGCGCCGGAATTCGCCCGCCCGAGATCCATGACCCGCTGCAGTACGGTGCCCACGACCGGACGCCGCTCGCCGCGTCTCCAGATCGCCTGCATACGCACCGTGACGGCCAGTCCGGTCACGTTGAGGACGGCGGTACCCTCGGGCGGCGCCTCGGCGCGCGAGCGCGTGACGAGGGTCCAGCCGCGTCCCCGGGCGACCGCGAGGTGCGTGGCCCGCAAATCGCCGGCGATCAATTCGACGGGCGAAGCAAGACCCGCTTGCCGTAACGGCTCCGCGATGCGGCCTGCCGTCTCGGGCGAGACCGTGTGCGGCGATACGAGGAGCGGCAGCGACCCGAAATCGGAGAGCGACACCGTGCCGCGCGTGGCCAGGGGATGGTCTCGAGGCACAATGGCGCGATCGATCGTCTCGACCCACAGGAGCTCCGCCACGAGCCCCGGCACGAGGGCGCTCTCGAGGCACACGGCGATATCCGCGCGGCCGTCGGCGACCGCTTCCCAGGTGTCGGGGGGATCGAAATCCTGGACGATGAGGGCAATCTCGGGGTGGTCCTGGCGCAGCGACTCCTGCAGCGCGATCGGGAACCCCCGCGCCACGGCCGCGCGCATCGCGGCCAGAACCACGCGGCCGCGCCGGCCGGCCGCGGTCGCGAGCGCGCGCTCGAGTGCCGCGGCGGAATCGCGGAACAGCTGGGCGGCGGCAGCGGCGAAGGCCTCGCCCGCCGGCGTCAGCGTGACGCCTCGGGCACCGCGCGTGAGGAGTGCGACGCCCAGCTCGCGTTCCAGCGCCCGGATGCGGCGCGAGAGCGCCGGCTGGGCAATCCGCGCCTCGCGGGCGGCCCGGGTGAAACTCCGAGTCGCGGCGATGGCTCCGAAGTACGGCAGGTCGCTGAAATCCATTCATTCCGCCACGTGCTGGCTCATGCGTGTTCGGCATGAGAAGTCTACGCGTTCGGTATTGGTGCCGGCCATTGCCCTTTCGCTTATTTGTCGTATCGCATTCCAACTGCTGGAGATCGGTGTGTCCGAAGGATCAAAAGGCGCCCACACGCTGCGCGGGCTTCCTGGTCGCGGGGAAAAGGTGCTGATCGTAGAGGATGACGAAAACCTGCGAACGGCGCTCGCGCGGATGCTCAAGAACCTCGGATTCTCCGTGTTGACGGCGGTAGATGGCGAGGATGCGATCGACGTCATCGAGCACACGGGCGAAACGATCGATGTGCTGCTCACGGACGTCGTCATGCCCCGGCTCGATGGGCCGGGGCTCGTGGATCGGCTGCGAGAATGCGGTATTCGGCCGCCTGTGGTCTATATGTCGGGATACGAAAACGGCTCTGCCGTAACGTCCCGGCCGGTCGATGAGGGGGTGCCGCTCCTCCACAAGCCGTTCACGCCGAACGCCGTTGTGTTCGTGCTGCGCGAGGTGCTCGACCACCACACCTAGCATGGACGCGGATCGCCCGCCCCGGTAAGCGTTTCATTCGTCAACACGATATGAAGATCTCAAGGGAACGCTCCCGGATATGTGTCTTGGTGCGTGGACGTGACGCTCGCCGACAATCTGTCCCTCGGCGATCTGGGATTCACGTCACTGCAAACGCAGGGAAGCGCCCCGCATCAGGCGCGACTCGACAGGCGCGACTCGACGAACGCTCGGCCATGCTGAAAATGCACCAGCAGTTTGGATTGCTTACCGCCGCCTCATTCGTGGCGTCATTGATCAGCAGCACGATCGGCGTGACGATCATGCCCGCACGATTCGCGCGGACCTGGATGTCGAGTGCGCGGGACAGACGGCGCACTACAAACAGGTTCCCTTTCGGCTCGCGATTTGCCGGTACATTTTCCCGGCGTGAATCTTCTGTTGCGCACCACACTCTGGCTTGGGGCCGTCGTGCTGGTCGCGGCGCCCGCCGCCCGAACGCAAACCGAGCAGCCCGGTCCTCGAGCGCACGATGGCTTCTGGGTCGGGTTCTCGGCGGGGACCGGATCGGCGCGGACATTCTGCGATGCATGCACGAGCAACCCCTGGATTCGCAGCTCGGTCAGTAGCCTGAAACTCGGCGGCACTCCGAATCAAAACCTGCGCATCGGTGCCGCCATCGACGCGTGGGGGAGAAGCGCGGGTGGATACAGCGAGATCGAGGGGAATTTCACGTTCTCGCTCTACTATTACCCGAGCACGACGAAGGGTCTGTATCTCACCGGCGGGCTGGGCGCGGCTCAGTACATCTACAGGACCTCGCCGCAAGTGTATGGAATCGGCGTTGGGCTCACCGGGGGCGCCGGATACGACGTTCCCTTGGGCCGGCACATTTTCCTGACTCCGTGCGTGGTGTACACGTGGGGGAACGTCGGGAATGTTGAGGACCAGCAAACGTACGAGACCGTCGCCGCCAATTGGAAGCAGGAGTTCGTCAGCCTCGAGGTCGGCGTCAGCTATCACTGACGGCGTGAGCAAGTAACGACCCGACTGCTCATCCGAGCTGGTCGTCGCGGAACGGCAGACAAGCGGCAAACATCGGCGCGCTAGAAGGGAGCCGAGTGTCCCCCGAACGGTAGGATGTTTCAGGCAGCATCGCGCGTGGCTAGCCGAGTAGTCCGCCCGTCAGCATAATCTCACTCCAGTCCAGCTCAACCAATTCCCCTCGGGCCGCTGGAGAGAGACACGATGAACTCACGGCGCAAGGTGTTCATCACCGTCGGAGCGTTCTTGGGGATCGCCGCGGTTGCCACCGCCGTCGACTATCGCCAGATAGCCACCTGGTCGGCGCCCGAAAAGACGCCCATCGGCGCTCGCAGCGCAGCAGCCATCGCGGCCGACTCCACATTCTGGCGCACGTTTCACGGCGCAGAGTACGACCACATTCAGGACGCCATCGAGACGCTCGCCCGAGCATATGTCGCGACGCCGAACGATCCGACGACGGCCGCGCACCTCGGGTGGCTGCACATCTGGCGGATCGCGGAGCATGCGCGCATGGCTTCGACGCCCGCGGCGATTATCGAGGACATGGCGCTCGCGCGCCGATATTTCTCCGATGCGGTCGCTCTCGATCCATCCGACGCGCGGAAGCTCGGGTTCCTCGCGAGTGCAACCATGGGGGAAGGATCGATCGAAGGCAACGAACGCCTGACGCGCCAAGGTTACTTCCTGATGCTGGATGCCATCAAGGCGTGGCCCGCGTTCAACCTATTCACGGCAGGATATGTCTTCAGCACGCAGCCCGCGCAGTCCAAGCAATTCCGCGAGGGACTCGAGTGGCAGTGGCGCAATCTGGATGTCTGCGCGCGCGAACACGTCGATCGCTCGCATCCCGAAGCCTCGGCGTACCTGGCGCGAGTCACGGATCAGCGGGCGTGCCTGAATACCTGGATCGCGCCGCACAACGCCGAGGGATTCTATCTCAACATGGGCGACATGCTGGTCAAGTCGGGGGATTGGCGCGGCGCGCAGGTCACCTACGCCAACGCCAAGCTGACGCCGGGATATGCGACGTGGCCATTCGCCAGGGTGCTGGAGGACCGGATCCGCAACGCCGAGGCGAATGTCTCGCGCTTTAGCGGCAACGATCCGGATCCGCCAACTGGGATGATGAACGGATCGGCTTTTTCGTGCATGGGATGCCACCAGCAATAACCCGCTCACCATCAAAATTCGTGTACGAGGAGAGTGGTCATGAGTCCTGAGTCGCGGCGGTCGGCGGGGATCATCTTCATCGTCTTGCCGACTGTCATGTACGGCGGCGTCAGCATCCTCCGCCTACTAATTACCGACCCCGCATACATGCAAAACCCGCTACGGCAGAATCTGTGGCGGGCGGGCCATGCGCACGCGGGGACCCTACTCGTCCTGTCCCTAATCGCCCTGCGCTTCGTCGACGAAGCTCGCCTCTCTGCCGGACTGAAGAGCCTGGTGCGGTGGTCCATTCCCGCCGCCGCCATTCTGATGCCCGCCGCCTTCTTCTTATCTGTTCTGCGACCGGACGCG
>Ga0335082_10001448_pt1 | contig 25342 bp, 23 predicted proteins | sample Lox_Sample_41_FD_206718 | JGI IMG/M metagenome (GOLD analysis project Ga0335082, IMG submission 206718) | Soil microbial communities from Loxahatchee National Wildlife Refuge, Florida, United States - Lox_Sample_4.1 | ecosystem: Environmental > Terrestrial > Soil > Wetlands | place: USA... | reverse complement strand
GGATGCGCCTTCCACGTCGTAGCGGAACGCTCGCGTGAGCCCGGTCCAGGGTCGCGTATCCGAGGTGATCGACGGGGAAAACGCGAAGCCGACGAGTTCGCCCGGCGCGAAGCCCGGGGCGAGCTCGGCGAACGTCGCGAGGCAGCTCAGCGCGGCTGCGCATGGAAGCGCGCGCCGGCTCATGGTCCCCACAGCTCGATCGTCGCCGGGCCCTCTTCCGAGCGATCGACGAGCGCGAAGCCGCGCGCGCGCGCCTCGCGGTGGAGGCGCTCGAAGCTGCCGAGGCCCTTCACGGCGATGATGCGGTCGACGCGCCCCGGCGAGCTCGTGACGTCCGCGTCCACGCATCGGAAAGGGCGGCGCACCCAGCCGAGGAACGGTTGACGGAGCTCGTCGGTCACGGGCCACACGGTGAGGATTCGCGGATCGCCGCCGGCGGCTTCGAGTCGGTGGAAGAGCGCTTCGTGCGCGTGCACCGCGTGGAGGTAACGGAACGTCGTCTCGCCGCTCGCCATGTCGGTGCCCGCGCTGCGTCGCGAGAGGGCGAGCGCGATCGACAGCGCCGCGGCGAGGAGGCCGGGCGATCGCGGCGGGTCGAGCGTGAGGGCGCCGCCGAGGACGACGCACGCGCACGCGTGAACGGGGAGCACGTAACGCTCGAGGAAGAACATCTTCGAGAAGAAGGCGAGGTTCATCGCTGCGAAGAGCGCGAGCGCCAACAACGTCTCGCGGTGCTCGCGCCACGCGCGCGCGAGCGCGGCGCGCCGCCAAATCGCGAGCGCCGCGGCGGCGAGGAGCGCGATCCAGCGGCCGTCGACGAAGATCGATCGGACGACCTGGACGAGCTGGAGCACGAGCGAGTGCTGCTCGCGAAAGAGGCCGGCGTGATAGGGCGTGACGAACCAACCCTCCGCGTGTTTCTGGACGGCGAAGAACACGCCGAGGACGAGCACGGGGACGAGCGCGATCGCCGCCTCCTTGCGCGCGGAGCGCCGAGTCGCGAGCGCGGCGGCGATGGCGAGCGGGCAGGCGACGCCCACCTCCTTGACGAGCACGAGCGCGACCCCGAGCGCGGCGCTCTGCACGACGCGTCCGCGCGCGAAGGCATGCAGCGATGCGACCGTGAGCGCGGTCATGGCCATCTCCGGCAGCGCTTGCGAAGCCATCGCCTGGAAGAGCGGCGACGCGACGAGGAGCGCCGCGCCGACGGCGCCCGCCGGCCGACCGAAGACGTCGCGGCCGAGCGCGTACGTGAAGACCAGGGCCATCCATGCGAACGCGAAGCTGACGAGGTGCCCGGCGACGGGCCCCGCGCCGAGGACGCGAAACGACGCGGCGAGGATCAGATAGAAGAGCGCCGTGTGCCCGCGAGACAGATCGGCCGGAAACACGCCGGGCCGCGCGTCGAAGCCGTGATCGAGGAGCCACTTCGCGCCCGGCGCGTAGACGGCTCCGTCGTCCCACCAGTACGGCGTCGAGAGCGGCGCGACGGCGAGCGCGAGGACCACGAACGTCACGACGGCGACGACGGCGAGCTCGCGCCTCGTCACGGCCGGACCATGGCGAGCAGCGGCTCGCGCAGGCTCTCCGCGAAGAGGGCGTGCGCGCGCTCGTTCGGGTGCATGTCGACCGCGTGCACCCAGAGCGACTCCGGCGGGGTGCCCGCGACGGCGGGCTCGAGGTCGACGAAGGAGACGTTCGACGCGGCGCACGCGCGCCGGATCTCCGCGGCGGCCGGCGCGAACGGGTAGGGCGAGCCCTTCACGAGCAGCGGCAAGAGCGCGAGGAGGAAGCGGCCGCCCATCTGCTCGCGCATGTTCGCGATGTAGCGCTCGGTCGCGCTCCAGCCGTCGGCGTTGTCCGGGCCGTACATGTCGAGGTACCAGCGCGTCGTCGCGCGCGCCACGCGTCGCGACTCGATGCGCTCGCGCGCGAGGGCCCAGAGCCGGAGCCCGGGCGCAGAGTTGGAATCGGCGTCGTCGTCCGAGAGCATGCGGCGGCGGTCGAGGATCCAGTCGTTCAAGAACTTCTGGCGCGCGCGGAAGGCGTCGCTCTGCACGGCGTCGTTGAGCACCATCGCGTAGACGACCACGTCCGGGTGGTACGCGCCGACGAGCTCGACGAACGCGTCCCAGAGCGCGGGGAAGTCGCGCCCGCGGCGGCCGCAGTTGATCACCTCCACGCCGGGTCCGAGGTCGCGCTCGAGACGGCGCGGGAAGGTGTCCTCCTCGCGAACGCCCTCGCCCTCGGTGAACGAGTCGCCGATGACGAGCACGCGCGTCGTGCCCGGCGCCGCGCGCGGCGCGACGTCGCGGTCGCGGCAGCGGTGCGCGTTGTAACGGAGCTCGACCGCGTGCGGTGTCCACCGCGACGCCGCCGTCACGTCGAGCCCGAGCGCGGCGAGGCGCGTCCGCGTGGCGGCGTCACGCAGATCGAGATCGAAGTAGCCGCGTGGATCGCTCGGGTAGGCGTCGACGGCGGCGGTCTTTCCGGCATTCTCGACGTAGCGCGGCCGGTGCCAGCGCTCGGGCGCCACGCCGGCGACGCGCACGCCGCACTCCGCGATCGCGAGCGTCACGACGACGCTCCCCACCGCGAGCCCGATGCGCCCGGCGAGACGGCGCATCCGGTCAGAACGCCGAGTAGATGAACGGCGCGAGCGGCGTCGTCGAGAGGACGACGAGCACGACGAGGCCGAGCGAGACGACGAGCATCGGCACGAGCCACCACTTCTTGTTCTCGAGCGCGAACCGCGCGAGCTCGCGCGCGACGCGGAGCCCGTGATTCCGGCGTGCCATCGGCGATCAACCTACCACAATCAGTCGGGCGCGATGCGGTCGCGCCAGCCGTCTTCCTTCCACTCCGGCTGCTCGCGCTTGTCGAGGATGCGGTCCTCGAGGACGAGCCAGTCGATGTCGGTCCGCATGAAGCACGTGTACGCCTCGCGCGGCGTGCACACGATGGGCTCGCCGCGCACGTTGAAGCTCGTGTTCACGAGCACCGGGCAGCCCGTGCGGCGCTTGAAGGCGGAGAGCAAATCGTGGAACGGCGCGTTCGCGTCGCGCGTCACGGTTTGCAGGCGCGCCGAGCCGTCGACGTGAGTGATCGCGGGGAGCGTCGAGCGCTTCACGTTGAGGAGGTCGATGCCGGTCTTCTTCGCGTCTTCGGGCGAGAGCGCGATGCGGTGCTCGTCTCTCACCTGCGCGGTGACGAGCATGTAGGGCGAGTCGCCGGAGAGCTCGAAGTACGTCGGCGCGTCCTCCGCGAGCACCGCGGGCGCGAACGGGCGGAACGATTCGCGGAATTTGATCTTGAGGTTCATGCGGCGCTGCATCGTCGGGTCGCGCGGGTCGCCGAGGATCGAGCGAGCGCCGAGCGCGCGCGGACCGAATTCCATGCGGCCCTGAAACCAGCCGATGATGGCGCCTTCGGCGAGGAGCTCGGCGACGCGATCGTAGAGCGCGTCCCGCTCGAGCACCGCAGTGCGCGCGCCGAGCTCGGCGAGCGCCGCGTCGATCGCCGCGCCGTCGAAACGAGGGCCGAGGAGCGCGCCGCGCATCGCGTCCTTTCCGCGCGACGGCCGGGGGCGACCGAGGTGCCCGTGCCACGTCGCGAGCGCGGCCCCGAGCGCGCCGCCCGCGTCGCCCGCCGCGGGCTGCACCCAGATGCGCCGGAAGCCGGTGTCGCCGCGCACGATCTTGCCGTTCGCGACGCAGTTCAGCGCGACGCCGCCGGCGAGACAGAGATCGGTCTCGCGCGTCTTTTCGTGCACGTCGCGGCAGATGCGGAGCACGACCTCCTCCGTGACGCTCTGCACGCTCGCGGCCATGTCCATCTCGCGCTCGCCGAGCTTGCCTTCGGGCGGGCGCGGCGGGCCGCCGAAGAGCGCGTCGAAGCGCGCGTTGGTCATCTTCAGCCCCGCGGGATAATCGAAGTAGTCGAGGTTCAGTCGGAACGAGCCGTCGTCTTTGAGATCGATGAGCTCGCGCAAGATGACGTCGCGGAAGCGGGGCCTGCCGTACGGCGCGAGCCCCATGAGCTTGTACTCGCCCGAGTTCACGCGGAACCCGGCGTGGTACGTGAACGCCGAGTAGAGGAGCCCGAGTGAGTGCGGGTAGTGGATCTCGCGATGGAGCTCGAGCGATTCGCCGCGGCCGACGCCGACGGACGTGGTCGCCCATTCGCCGACGCCGTCGAGCGTGAGGATGGCCGCCGAGTCGAACGGCGACGGAAAGAACGCGCTCGCCGCGTGCGCCTGGTGGTGCTCGGCGAAGAGCACCTCGCCCTCGTAGGAGCCGAGGTCCTCGTCGATTTCGCGCGCGGTCCAGAGCTTCTCGCGGAGCCACACCGGCATCGCCATCAAGAACGTCCGCACGCCGCGCGGCGCGAACGCGAGGTGCATCTCGAGGATGCGCGCGAACTTGCGGACCGGCTTGTCGTAGAAGCACACGTGGTCGATGCGCTCCGGGCCGATGCCCGCCTCGCCGAGACACCACGCGACCGCGCGCGTCGGGAACGCCGCATCGTGTCGCTTGCGGGTGAAGCGTTCTTCTTGTGCGGCGGCGACGATCTCGCCGTCGCGCAGCAGGCACGCGGCGCTGTCGTGGTAGTAGGCCGAGAGCCCGAGGATGTAGATCGGCTCGCTCAAGAGAGGCGCTCGAAGTCACTCGGCTCGAAAGCGCGCTTCTTCCGCTCGATCCAATAGGTCGCCGCCTTCGCGTCGCGCCGGAGGCCGAGGGCGTCGCCACGGAAGAGGCGCATCAGCACGCCGATGGGGACGACGACGAGCACGAAGACGACGACGAGGAGGATCGGCGTCGTCACGCGGCCGAGCAAGTGACCGAGCTTCGCCCATGCGTCGGCGAGGGGGCGGAGCAGCGCCGGCGCGACGAGCCCGAAGATCACGAGCAAGGCCGCGGGCGCGCCCAGCCCGTAGGCCCAGGCCATCCCATGGCGGCGCGCTTCGAGCACCGCGGCGGCCGAAAGCGCGAGGCCGACGACGATCCCGAACTCGCGACCGCGCGCAGAAGCCGTCTTCACGCGGGACGACGATAGCCCGAAGTGATAGAGGTTTGGGGCTTTGTCCGGACAGAAAGTCACAGTCGTCGGTCTCGGTTACGTGGGATGCGTCGTCGCGGCTTCGCTCGCCGCCAAGGGAGTGCCCACGTGGGGCATCGACGTGAAGCCGGACGTGGTGGACGCTCTCGCGCGCGGCATCGCGCCGATGGACGAGCCCGATCTCGCCGAGCGCATCGGAGAAGGGCTCGCGCGCGGTTGTCTCTTCCCGAGCCTCGACCTCGCGGCGGCCGTCGCGCAGTCGGACGTGTCGCTCGTCTGCGTCGGGACGCCGCTCGGGCCCGACGGCACGCTCGTGGTCACCGACGTGCTCGACGCGTGCGAGGCCATCGCGCGCGCGGCCGTCCATGCGTCGCGCTCGCACACGATCGTGATTCGCAGCACGGTGCCGTCGGGCATGCACGAGCGCGCGTCGAAGCGCATCCGCGACGCCATCGGGGCGGCGTTCGGCGAGCTCGTGACGCTCGCCCTCAACCCCGAGTTCTTGCGCGAGGGCTGCGCCGTGCGCGACGTCGAAGAACCCGAGCTCGTCGTCTACGCGACGCTGCACGAGGGCGCGGCCGAGCGCATCGAGGCGCTCTACGCCGATCAACGCCAGTTCCTCGTGCGCACCGACCCGGGGAGCGCCGAGGTGCTCAAGCTCGTCGCCAACGTCTGGCACGCGCTGAAGGTCTCGTTCGCCAACGAGGTCGCGCGCGTGGCCGAGCCCGCGAACGTGGACCCGTTCGCCGTGATGGACCTCCTCTGCCGCGACAAGAAGCTCAACACGTCGGCCGCGTATCTCCGGCCCGGGATGCCGTTCGGCGGCGCTTGCCTCACGAAGGACGTCTCGTCGCTCGCGTCGCAGGCGCGCGCGCTCGGCGTCCACACGCCGGTCGTCGAGAGCATCCTCGAGTCGAACGCCGCGCACGTCGATTACTTCGTTCGCGCGGTGCTTCGGCACCAGCCCAAGCGCGTCGCCGTCGTCGGCATCGGCTTCAAGGCGGGCACGACCGACGTGCGCGACAGCACGCCGATGAAGCTCGTGCGCGCGCTGCTCGACGCGGACGTCGAGGTCTCGGTCGTCGACAGCGCGGTGCTCGCCGCGCGCATCCCGCCGCTCGGCCTCGACGCGCTCCGCGCCGCTCTCCAAGACGAGCGAGCGACGCCCTCGGCCTCGATCGCGGACGCCGTCCAGCGCGCGGACGTGATCGTCGCCGCCCACCCGTGCCCGGCGGACTCGCACGCGCTCGCCGAAATGGCGCCGTCGGTTCCGATCATCGACGCGGCGGGCGAGCTCGCGCGCCAGCTCGATCCCGAAGCGCGCGCGCACCTTCATCTCGTGCACGTGCTCAAGCGGCGATGAAGACGCTCATCGTCCCGACGCACCCGGGCGTGCAGTACCACTTCTGCCGCGTCGGGCTGCCGACCTACTTCCTCGGGAACTGGGACCAGTTCCAATATTGGCGTCCGCGCCTTCCGAACGTGCACGACCTCGTCCCGAAGTTCGAGGACGCGCAGCTCGAGTGGGGACCTGCCGACTTCGCGAAGCTCCTCGACGGCATGGACCTCCGCCAGTTCGACCTCGCGTGGCTGATGTTCAACTGGCAGTTTTCGCTCTTCCGCGAGCGGCGCGAGATCCCGAAGCTCTATCGCGTCTCGAAGGTGCGCGAGCTGACGGAAGCCGAGTGGGACCACATCCTCGGGCGCGACGACTTCACGGTCGTGAGCTTCTATCCGAACACCGTCGCCTGGGTGAAAGAGAAGTTCGGCGTCGACCTGCCTTACATCCCGCTCGGGCTCGACACGAACGAGTACGGCGGCTGGACGGGCGAGGACGCGACCATCCTCTCGATCATCCACTCGTGGAAGGATCGCGGCTGGCATCACCACACGTACGTCGAGGCGACCGAGGGCCTGCCGACGACGCACGTCGACCACCTCGACTCGACCAAGCAGCTCCATCGCTACGAGGACATCCAGCGCGCGCTCCGCCGCTCGCGCCTCTACCTCCACGACGGCGAGCAGGAGTACACGATCACGCTCATCGAAGCGATGATGACCGGGATGCCGATCGTCTCGTTTCGCATCCCGGGCATCGAGCGCTACGTCGTCCAGGGAAAGAACGGGTTCGTCGTCGACGACGCGAAGTCGCTCCGCGAGGCGTGCCGCGCGCTGCTCGACGACGCCGACCTCGCCGCGAAGATGGGCGCCGAGAGCCGCGCGATGGCGGAGCGCGACTACGCCGAGGACCGCTGGAAGCGCGACTGGGTCGACGCGATCGAGAAGTTCGTTCGGTCGCGGACATGAAGCGAGTCGCCCTCCTCTTTTCGAACCTCCGGCAGACGGTCGCGCTCGCGTTCGGCGTGAGCCGGGCGCTCGTGCTCGCGTACCTCGGCGCGCAGGTGCTCGACGCGCTCCTCCCGATCGCGCTCGCGTACGTGGGAAAGCGCATCGTCGACGCGGTGGTCGCGGGGGCGGCGAGCCCGGCGCACGACGTCCGCCCGGCGCTCGCGTGGGTCGGCGTCGAGCTCGCGCTCTTCGTGGGCAAGCACGGCTCGTATCAGCTCGCGGGCTATCTCTCGTCGCAGCTCCGGAGCCGGCTCGCGACGCACGTCGACGTGCTCATCTTCCGAAAAGCGCTCGGCCTCTCGCTCCGCCACTTCGAAGATCCGGACTTCATGAACATGCTCGACCGCGCGCGCAAGCAGTCGAGCTGGCGGCCCGTCGAGATCATCACGCACGGATTTTCGCTCGCGCGCGACGCGATCACGATCGTCGGCCTCGCGGCGCTGCTCCTGCCGCTGAGCCCGTTCGCGGTCGTCGCGCTCTTCCTCGCGTCGCTCCCGTTCCTCGCGGAGATGAAGTACGCGGGCGAGGAGTTCGCGATCAAAGTCGGGCGCACGCAGGACGAGCGGCAGTCGGGGTACCTGCAATCGCTCCTCACGAGCGACTGGTACGCGAAAGAGGTGAAGCTCTTCTCGCTCGGGCCGATGCTCATCGACCGCTTCCGCGCCTACCAGACGCGCTTCACCGAGGAGGATCGCCGGTTCGCGGCGCGGCGCGGTCTCGCGGTGGCCCTCCTCGGCGCCGCATCGGCGCTCGTCTTCTACGCGGTCTACGCGTCGATCGTCGCGCGCGCGGTCATGGCGACGCTCACGCTCGGCGAGATGACGCTGTGTCTCGCCGCATTCCGCCAGGCGCAAGGCTCGTTCGAGAGCGCCATGACGACGATCTCGCGCACCTACGAGGACAACCTCTACATCGCGAACCTCTTCGAGTACCTCGCGCTCCCGGACGACGACCGCTCCGAGCCCGCGTTCCTGCCGCCGGGCGAGGCGCCGTCGCTCGACGTCGAGGGCGTCACGTACACGTATCCCGACGCCGACGAGCCCGCGGTCGGCGGCGTGTCGTTCCACGTCGCCGCCGGCGAGACGGTCGCGCTCGTCGGACCGAACGGGGCGGGGAAGACGACCCTCGTGAAGCTGCTCACGGCGCTTTGCCGTCCGGACAGCGGGCGTATCGCGGTGGGCGGCGAGGACATCGCGACGATGGAGACCGGCGCGCTGCGCAGCCGCATCGGCGTCGTCTTCCAGGACGCCGCGGAATACAACTTCACCGCGGGCGAGAACATCGGGCTCGGCTGGCTCCCCGACGCCGGCGACGAAGCGCGCGTCGCCGAGGCCGCGCGCGCCGGCGGCGTCGACGATCTCATCGGGCGCCTGCCCGAGAAATACAAGACGATGCTCGGCCGCTGGTTCGGCGGCGTCGGCCTCTCGGGCGGGGAGTGGCAGCGCCTCGCGCTCGCGCGCGCGTTCATGCGGCGGAGCGAGCTCCTCATCTTGGACGAGCCGACGTCGGCGATCGACGCCGAGGGCGAGCACCAGCTCTTCGAGCGCTTCCAGACGCTCAAAGCCGGGCGCACGGCGATCCTCATCACGCACCGCTTCAGCACGGTGCGCATGGCCGATCGGATCGTGGTGCTCGACGCAGGCAAGGTCGTCGAGGTCGGCACGCACGCCGAGCTCCTCGCGAAGGACGGCCTCTATGCGCGGATGTTCCGCCTCCAAGCCGCGCGCTACGAGCTCGGGGAGAGCGCGGCGTGAAGTAGATCTCACTTCACGGTCGGGTCGTTCGGATCGGGATCCGTCGCGTCGGGGTTACCGTCCTCGTCGACGTCGCGAACCGGGGCGACGACGGGCCCGAGCGCCGGCACGCCCGTGAGGCTCGACGTGAGGAAGCTCGCGATCATGTCTTGCTGCGCGACGAACGACTGCGCGACCGAATACGGCGTCGCGAGCGCGGCCGTGCTGCGGTTGAACGGCACCGGATAGGCGCGCAAGTCCGAGCTCTGCAAGACGTTGCGATAGTGCTGGCCCGTGACCTGGACGAGCACCGCGGTCGTTCCTTGGACCGGCGTGTCATGGATGAGCGAGCTGCCGTCGGGCGTCACGGTGGGAAGCAGCGTGGGGTACGGCACCTTCGACGGGTCGCGCACTTCGTCGAGGGTCGTCACGTCGGCGTTCGACCCCACGTTGGGCGAAGCGAGGCCCCAGCCGCCGGCGCGCGCGAGCGCCTCGCTCGCGTCGTTGCTGATGGTCTCGTCGTAGAGCGCTTCGATCTGGAGGATGTTGCGCGGCGGGATTTTCGTGCCGTGGATCGTGCCCGGGCTCTTCAGGAGGTACGGCGCGTACGCGAGCGGATCGCCGGGGTCGAGCACGGTCTGCGCGATCGCCGCGAGCGGGTTCGACCAGTCGACGTACTGCCCCGTGACGCCGAAGGCGAGCACGAGCTGCTTCTGCACGTTCGCCTCGGTGCCGCCCGCGCCGCTCGAGTTCAACACGAACTCGCCGCCGCCCACGTTGAGGACCCACGTCGCGACGTTCGGCTCGATCGCCGCGACGCCGGCGCCGGTGATCGCGCCTTGCGAGCCGCCGAAGTAGACGATCTTCGTCGGGTCGATCTTCGGCGCGGTGCCGCCCGTCTGGAGCGGCGACAAATCCGGGTCGCTCGCGAGCACGCGCACGAGCACCGAGACGTCGATCATCGACTCGCGGGTCTGATCGCGAATCGCGCCGAAGTTGACGCCCTGCCCCAGGAAGTTCAACCCCGAGTCGCGTCCGCTCGTGGGCGGGGGCGTCTGGTCGACGTCGTCGGCGAAGCCATCCGGGCCGACGTACGTCGCGCCCGGCGAGCTCTCCCAGTCGGTGTGCGCGTCGACGCGGTACTTCGCGTCGAGCGAGCGCGCGCCGTCGGTCACGAGATCGATCCCGGCGACGACGAAGCCTTCCTTCGCGAAGCGATTGGCGAGCTGCAGGAACGCTTCGGCGCGCGAGCCGGGGTTGCCGTGCGCGACGATCACGCACGGATACCCGGACGCCGGCATCGGCGCTTTGGGGATCGCGAAGCTCACCCACACGGGCATGGTCGGCGCCGCGGGGTTCGGCACGATCGCGTTCGAGGCGTCGCGCGCGAACGTCTGATCGTCGAGGTCGCTGTACCCGTTCGGCTTGGTCACGAGGAAATTCGGCGACGCGTACACCGCCGTCCCGATCGCCGCGACCTGGTCGTGCGGCAGCACGTGCGTGACGAGCCAGTCGGGATCGTCGGCGCCATCCTTCTGCGGCGCCACGCCGAGCCAGTCGTCGAGCGACGCGGTGAACCCGGCGGGAAGCGCGTCGGCGACGAGCGCGGCGAATTTCACCGCGCCCATCGGCGCCATCGTGTTCGCGTCCCACGCGAGCGTCGGCGTCGGCATCGCGTCGAGCGACTCGCGCAGCGTGAAGAGCTCGCGCGTCGCGGTGTTGGTCGTGAACGGGGCGATGGCGACGATCGTCGTCTGGTCGGTCGCGAGCGCGGGCGCGAGCGCGCTCTCTGCCGCGTCGATGGCGGCGCCGTACATCGTCGCGATCGCGCCGCTCCGCTGGCCTCCCAAGAGCGCCTGGAAGTCCGGGCTCGCCACGACGTGCGCGCCCGACAGATCCCTCACACGGCTCGTGAGGACCGCGGCGTACGCGTGGCCTTCGTCGAGCAGCACGCCGAGCGCGGGCCCGACGGCGACGACCTGATGCGCGCTCGAGGTCTGCGAGTCGTCGTGGAACGCCGCGCGGCACGGCACCCGCGCGCCGGTCGCGACGTCGAGCAGGAACACCGAGCTCGTGTCGGCGACGCACGCATCCTCGCTCGCGGGGAGCGACGCCGGATCGATCGCCGCGGACACGAGCTGCCCGTTGTCGTCGAGCGGCTGGCTCGGATCGTCGACGTAGAAGAACGCCGCCTCGCCGCGCCCGAACCCGTCGAGCTTTCCGAGCTCGTGCGTGACGGCTTGCGCGTTGCGCGGCACGAGGGCGTCGACGCCCGGCAGCGGGTCGACGATGCTGCCGTTGACGCGATAGACGTCGCTCGGGAACGGCACCTCCATCAGGCTCGGCGGTGTGTCGCCCGAGAGGTTGAAGCGCGCCGTCGGCGCGTTGGCGTTGCCGTTCGAGCTGCTGCACGCGAGCCCGAGCAAGAGGATCGTCCACCCCTTCATGCCGGGAGGATAACTGATGTAGGAGTAGCCCTTCGATGATTCTGTGCCTCCATTACGTGGCCGCGCCCGGCGAGAAGCGGCGGCTCGCCATCACCCGCGAGCAGCTCGACGCGATCGTCGACCGAGAGCGCGCGGCCGGGCGGCGGGCGGGGTCGCTCGCCGACGCGCTCGACCCGACGCGGTTCGTCCTCACGTTCGACGACGCGCACCGGTCGCTCCTCCGGCTCGCTGCGCTCGATCTCCCCGTCGCGATCTTCGTTCCGACCGACTACGTCGGCATGAGCGACGAGGTCCTCTCGTGGGACGAGCTCCGCGCGCTCCGAGACGCGGGGTGGACCATCGGCTCGCACTCGCGCACGCACGCGCGCATGTCGTGGCGCTTCTACGACGAAGACGAAGCGGCCCACGCGCGCCGCCTCGACGACGAAGCCGCACGCTCGCGCGAGATCCTCGAGCAAAAGCTCGGCATCACCGTGCGCGACTTCGCGTATCCGTACGGCGATTTCGTTCCGGCCGCGCGGCGCGCCGTGGAGCGCGCGGGCTACGAGCGCGCGTTCACCGTGAGCGAGACGATGGAGTGGAACGGCGACGCGCTCGCGATCCCGCGCCTCGACGGCATGGAAGCCCACGGGCTCGTGCGCGCCCAAAGCACGGAGCCCATGCCGATCAGCGTCGTCGTCCCCGCGTGCGATCGCCACGACACGCTCACCGAGGTCGTGCGGCGCCTCGGCGCGCAGTCGTACCCGCGCGAAAAGTACGAGGTGATCGTCGTCGACGACGGGTCGAAGAGCTCGCTCCGCCCGTGTCTCGAAGGCGCGCCCGAGAACGTCCGGCTCATCGAGCGCGCCGGAACGCCGGGCACGTTCCGCGCGGGCCAGGCGCGCCAGCGCGGCGCCGACGAAGCGCGCTTCGAGACGCTCGCGTTCCTCGACGCCGACGTCGCCGTCCCGAGCGACTTTTTGTGGGCACTCGACTGGGTCCACCAGCGTACGAGAGATGCAGTCGTGCTCGGTTACCTCTCCGGCTACAACCTCCACGACATCGGCTTCACGCACTCGGTCGGCGACGTGCGCCGCGGCGATCCCCCGATCATCCCCGACCGCTCGCGCGAGCCGGCGCTCCGCGCGTGCTTTGACAACGTCGACTGGCTGGAAGAACCGTGGCGGCTCGCCTACACCGGCAACCTCTCGACCACGCGCGCCGCCCTCGCGCGCGCCGGCGGATTCGCCCGCGACTTTTCGGGCTGGGGCCTTGAAGATCTGGACCTCGGCTACCGTCTCTTCAAGACGGGTGCGGCCTTCGTGTTTTCGCGATTCGCCATCGGCTATCACGTCGTCGACGCGTCGGAGGGCGCGCCGCGAAACCCGTTCCGCGCGCCCGCGCCCGAGCGCGCGCGGTTCGCGGGCTACGAGAAGAACCTCGCGACCCTGCTCGCGCTCCACCCGAACGACGCAACGATCGAGCGCTTCGCGGTGCAGGCGCGCGCCGACATCGACGAGACGTGCGGCCGCCCGACCACGGTCGGCGTCGAGTTCGGCGGCGCGTGTCCGCTCGAGTGCGCGTTCCACCGGCGCGTCCACCGCTGCCAGCCCGGCGGCGTCTCCACGCACGATCTGCTCGACCGTCTCGCGTACGCCGTGAAGGTCGGCGCGAAGCGGGTCTATCTGCTCGGCGGCGAGCCCGCGCTGCACCCGGGGTTCTCGACGTTCGTGCGCGCCGCGAAGGCCGCCGGTCTCGGCGTCACGACCGAGACGACCGCGCTCCCGTTCGCTCGACCGGGGTTCGCGCGCGAGGCGCGGGCCGCGGGTCTCGAGCGCGCCGTCGTCGAGCTCGTCGCGCTGGACGAGCGCTCGTACGACGAGGTCACGCGGTCGAAGGGCCGCTTCGGCGAGTTCGCCTCCGGCGTCGAACGCCTGCGAGAAGCCGGTATTTCGTGCAGCGCGCGCGCGATCGGACGAGACGTGGCCGAGGCCGCTCGAGCGCGGGGGTGGGAAATCGAAGCCGTGGTAGATTGGCGGGCCGCATGAGGGCCACGGTCGTCATCCCCACGTACAACCGCGCAGAGCGTCTCGCCGAGCTGCTCGCGTGCCTCGGGACGCAAGGCGACGCGCTCGCACGCGTGGTCGTCTGCGACGATGGATCGAGCGACGACACGCCCGCGGTCGCGCGCTCCTTCGCCGACCGCCTCCCGCTCGACTACGTCTGGCAAGAGAACCTCGGCTTTCGCGCCGGCCAGGCGCGCAACCTCGGCATCGCCCGCGCCGAGGGCGAGGTGATCATCTTCGTGGACGACGACGTGCTCGTCGCGTCCGACTTCGTCGCCAAGCACGTCGCCGCGCACGCCGGCGGAAAGCGCCCGCGCATCGCCGTCGGCTACCGGAGCCGCGCCTTTTCGAGCGGCCGTCACCCGACCCCGATCTCGTGGGACCGGTTCGACGACGCCGAGCCCGACGATCGCGTCTGCGACATCGGTCCGGAGGGCGAAGACATCACGACGCACCCGATGGCGTGGTTCTACGTGTACTCGTGCAACTTCTCGGTCTCTCGCACCGCCGAGACGCCGCGCTTCGACGAGTCGTTCGTCGGCTGGGGCATGGAGGACATCGAGTACGGCTATCGCCTCCAGAAATCAGGATACGAGCTCGTCCCCGCCCTCGGCGCGCGCGTGCTCCACATCGAGGACGTGCACCCGCGCGATCCGTTCCGCTGCGAGGTGCGCACCCTCGAGCCGACGTACGACAGCTACGTGAAGAACGCGATCCACTTCATGGACAAGTATCCGGAAGACGCCGCCCTCGCGGCGCGCATCCGCACCGACCTTCGCTGGTACGTGCGCGACGAAGAGCGCGGATGCTGGGTGAAGAACGGCCACGCCAACGACATCGAGCAAGTGCTCGCCCACCACCGCCGCGAGCGAACGGAACAAACCGCGTGAAGCTTCCCATCCATCGTCCTGGTTCCCACTGGGCGCTCTCGCGTCCGCTGGAGCAGCTCGCCGTCGAGCTCACCGTGTACTGCAACCTGCAATGCAAGATGTGCAGCGTGTGGGAGCTCCGCGAGCACGGCGTCCCGACCGACATCGCCAAGCAGATGCTCTCCGACGCGCACGCGCTCGGCGCGCGCACGTTCATCCCGTGCGGCGCGGAGTCGTTCATGCGCAAGGACTTCCTCGACATCGTCGAGCACGCGCACGCGCTCGGCTACACGACGCAAGAGATCGTCACCAACGGCACGATGATCACCGACGCGCACCTCGACCGCCTCGAGAAGACGCCTTCGGTGCAGCTCCACGTCTCGATCGACGGCCCGCAGCCGATCCAGGACGAGCTCCGCGGCGAAGGCGTCTACGAAAAGTCGATGCGCACGGTGCGCGAGGCGGTGCGGCGCGGCGTCCGCATCGGGCTCTCGGGCGTCATCATGCGCGAGACGATGGCGACGCTCGAGCACATCGTCGATCTCGCGGTGGAGCACGGCATCGGCGAGGTCTCGTACCAGCCGTTCCAGACCGAGATCTCCGGGCCGCACAAGGACATCCCGCGCTTCTCGCTCGTGCGCAAGGGCAAGCGCGAAGCCATCCAGCAGCGCCTCGACGAGATCCGCGCGTACGCGGCGAAGCGAAACGTGCGCATCTACACCGAGTCGCTCTTCCCCGCGATCCCGGGCTACCTCGCGTTCGGCGAGCGCCCCATCCCCGCCGGCGGCTGCTACTTGCCGTCGAAGTTTCTCCTCGTCGATTGGCGCGGCGACGTCTATCCGTGCTTTTTCATGCGCCAGGACAAAATGGGGAACGTCTACAAGGATCGCATCCCCGACATCTGGCACTCGCCCATCCAGAAGCAGCTCAACATCCTCGGGCTCACGGCGCGCTGCCCGGGCTGTCTCGCGGCGTGCTCGGACGTGGAGACCGCGAACCAGGACACGGCGTTCGTCACGGCGAAGCAGCAGGTCGCCGTATGAAGCGCACGTGCAGCTGCGGGACGAGCGTCTCGCACGAGCTGAGCGGCCGCGAGGCGCTCGAGCGGCAGGCGTGTCCGTCGTGCGGCCGCGACGTGCTCTTCAGCAGCTTCGTCCGCATGGACGTCGCGCTGAGCGAGTACTGCAACCTCACGTGCCAGATGTGCCGGCGTCCGTCCGAGGCCATCTTCATGGACAAGGAGCTCTGCAAGCGCGGGCTCACCGAGGCGCGCGAGGTCGGCGTCGAGACGATCTCCTTCTCCGGCGGCGAGCCGTTCGTCCACCCCGCGATTTACGAGATCCTCGAGCACGCGTTCTCGCTCGGCATCAAGGTGCAGCTCGTCACGAACGGCACCATCGTCAAGCGCGACCGCCTCGACTTCCTCTCGAAGCTCGATTGCATGACGGTGTCGGTCGACGGCCTCGAGAAGTCGCACGACCACATCCGCCAGCGCCAGGGCACGTGGCAGCGCACGATGCGCACGCTCGGCTGGCTCGCCGAGACCAAGATTCAGTGGGGCACGAACACGGTCATGCAGCGCGACAACGCGGGCGAGCTCTACGATCTCTTCAAGCACATCCAAGGCATCGGGAAGCGCCGCTACGCGTACTGCGGGTTCTCGCACGTCGAGGTGGTCCCGGAGACCGAGCACCTCCAGATGACGCCCGAGCAGGAGAAGAGCGCGCACGAGCAGCTCGTCGCGATCGCCAAGGAGTGCGAGAAGGCCGGCATCTGGTTCAACCAGCGCGAGCAGCTCCTCGACCACTTCGAGCTCTACGCGCGCAAGGGCCGGCGCTACCGGCCGATCAACGGGTGCAAGATCCCGCAGAAGTTCATCGGCTTCAGCGACCACGGGTTCTATCTCTGCTGGCACCAGGGACGGAACATCAAGCACGAGTCGCTCGTCGCGGCGCTCTCGAGCGAGCTCGCGCGCGACATCGTTCGCGAGGGCCTCGAGAAGCGCTGCGTCGCGTGCAACAGCTTCAACTACGCGTGGGACGACGAGTGGAACGCCGGCATGCTCGCGAGCGCCCTCCGCGGCGAGAACGTCGAAGCGGGCGTCGTCGCGCTCCGCGTCCCGAGCCGGCTCGCCCGCAAGACGAGCGGGGCGACGGCGGGCAACACCGTCGTCGTCGCCGATGACAACTGAGCCCGCCCCCAAACTTCGCCCCGTTCGCGGCCGAAGTTCCACCCGAACGTCGGGAACCGAACGATCCGTACGATTTCGCCCCCCGACCCCCGGACAAAGCCGCCCAACCCCTGGATCACGCGGAGAAATCCGTCGGATCGTACGGATCCGAACGATCCGTACGATTTTTGGACCCGGGAGCGGGTGATGGCTTCGGACGGGGCGCCGCTCTTCGGGGTGAACCTGCCGTGGCTCGACGGGGCCTACGGGCACGACCTCGCGCCGAACGCGCGGTTTCCGACGTGGCCGTGCGAGTTCGACGCGATGCGCTCGTACTTGCCGCTCATCCGCGCGGCGGACATCGGGTTCGGCGCGGTGCGCGTGTGGCTGTGCGAGAACGGCGAAGGCATCGTCGTCGAAGACGAACGGCCCGTTCGGCCGCACGAGCGATTGATGGAGAGCATCACGATCCTCGAGGAGTGCGCGCGGATGCTCGGGGTGCGCGTCTACTGGACGCTGCTCGACGGTAACTCGTGGAAGCGCGAGGGCGACGCGCTCACCCACGCCGTTCTCGCCGACGAAGACGCGTGCGCGCGCTTCGCCGAGAATGTCGCCGCGCCCATCGTGGCGAAGCTCGACCCGAACGTCACGTTCGCCGTCGAGGTCGTGAACGAGCCCGAGGCGCTCTCGCCGAACTGCGTGAAGGAAGATCCCGTGCCGTGGCGCGTCCTCGGGCGGTCGATCCGCGTCATCGGAGACGCCGTGCGCGGCGCGCAGCGCGGCGTCACGGTCACCGCGGGCACGGCGCACGTGTACTTGCCCGAGCTCGGTCGCGCGGAGACCGGCGTCGGCGCGTACGACGTGCACGTCTACCACAAGACCGGCGGCCTCCCTTCGCGACAGGAGCTCGCCGAAGCCGCGGGCGACGCGCGCATCCGGACGCGCGAGATCCCGCTCATCTTGGGCGAAGGCGGCATCTTCCAGAAAGAGCCGGCCGACCCGCTCATCCCGAACTACCTCTTCAACGCGAAGAAGCTCGGCTACGACGCGGCGTTCATCTGGCAGCTCGACAAGCTGCTCCTCGACGCCGGCAACCTGACCGAGACGGCGCGGACGGTGCGGAAGACGCTTCAAGACATCGGAGGCTCGACATGATGCACAAGCTCGGATTGGCGGCGCTCTTGGCAGCGCTCGGTTTGGTGATCGCGGCGCCGACGACGCGCGCGGCGGCCCCCGCTCCCCACGGCTCGTGCGGCGACCACAAGTGCGCGCCGCCGGAAGACTGCAACACGTGCCCGCAGGACTGCGGGACCTGCTGCGGCAACTACCGCTGCGATCCGCCGGAGGATTGCCACTCGTGCCCGCAAGACTGCGGGCCGTGCCGGTGAGCTCGGGTCACGGCAGCTCGAGCTCGTGAGCGAAGAACGCGAGCGCCGCGGCGTCGTTGCCGACGCGCTGGCCGAACGACGCGGTCACGCCGTGCCCCTCGTGCGTGCGCGTGAGCGCGAGGATCGGAAGGTCGGACGAGGTCGCGGCCTGGAGCGCTGCCGCGAACTTCCGCGACTGCCACGGCGCGACGCGCGGATCGTTCTCTCCGGTGACGAGCAGCACCGCGGGGTACGCCGTGCCGCGCCGCACGCGCTCGAGCGGTGAATAGGCGTCGAGCCAGCGGAAGGCCGGCTCCTCGCGGACGGTGCCGTACTCGCTCACGTTGTAGCGGCCGTTCGGAAACGTCTCGCTCCGCAGCATGTCGTAGATGCCGACGAAGCTCACCGCCGCGCGGATGGCGTCCGGGTGCTGCGTGATCTCGGCGCCCATCAGGAGGCCGCCGTTCGAGCCGCCGATGACGCCGACGTGGCGCGTGTCGGTCCAGCCGCTCGACTTCAGCGCGTCGACCGCAGCGGCGAAGTCGTCGAAGCCGTTCTGCTTCGAGCCGAGCATGCCGGCCTCGTGCCAGCCCTCGCCGAGCTCGCCGCCCCCGCGGATGCACGCCATCGCCCACACGCCGCCGCGCTCGAGCCACGCGAGGTAGCGTCCGACGAAGCGCGGGCGGAGCGCGATTTTGTAGCCGCCGTACGCGGTCACGATGGTCGGGCGACGTCCGTCGGGCCGCGTGCCGCGCGCCGCGACGACGGTGACCGGGACCTTCGTACCGTCGCGCGACACGGCGTCGAGGTGGGTCACGACGAGCTTCGTGTAGTCCGCCGCGGGACGGATTTCGAAGACCGTGTCGAGCGCGCCGGACTTCGCGTCGTACCGGCCCCATCGCCCGGGGAACGTGAAGCCTCGGTACGCGACGAGCGCTTGGTCGGAGGCGTCGTTCGACGCGACGTCGGTCGGCGCGACGTCTGGTTCGGGGATCGGGACGGGCCGGACGAGCTTGCCCTTCAGGTCGTACTGGTCGAGGCCCCACGAAGCGCCCCACACGGTCTCGAGCAGGAAGCCGTTCTTCAGCGGCAGCACGTTCTGCATCGCGCGCGCCTGCTCGGGCACGAGGACTTCGCTCGTCCCGGCCGGCGCGACGGCGAGGAGCTTGCCGCGCGGCGCGCCTTGGTAGGCGATGACGAGCAGGCGATCGCCTTGCCACGCCGCCGCAGAACGCACGTTCGCCTCCGGACCGAGCACCTGCTTCCACTTCCCGCGCTGCTCGAGGAACACGCGATCGGGGTCGCCGTCGCCGAAGTGGACGAGGATCGCGCGGCGCCTGCCGTCGGCGGACGTGGCGAAGGAGTACTCGGCGACGGGCGACATCCCGCTCCCGAACACGACGGCGTCGGCGCTCGCGGGCTGGCCGAGCGCGTGGTGGAAGATCGCGGCGTCGAACTGGGAGCCCGAGTCCGGCAGGCGCGCGTAGAGCATTCCTTTTCCGTCGGCGTCCCACGCGAGCGCTTGGGGTGTCGTGCCGCCGCCCGCGTGAGCGAGCGCGTCGGCGAGCACCTTGCCGTCGGCGACGCGGAGCACGCGGATCGTCGTCGCTTCGCTTCCGCCCTCGGCCGTGCCGAACGCGACGTAGCGTCCGTCGGGTGACGGCCAGTAGGCCGTGATGGCGGTGCCCGCGCTCGCGTTGGGATCGTAGAGCACCTTCGGCGCGCCGCTCGGCCAGTCGGCGGCGGCGAGGACCGGCTGCGGCTGCGGCGGCGTTTGCTGGAGGTAGAAGAGCCGGCCGGCCGCGAGCACCGGCGCGTCACGCTGGGTCGACGTGAGCGCGAGCTCGCCGACGCGCTTGGCGATGGCGTCGCGCTCGGGAAAGGAGCCGAGGATTCGTTCGGTGTAGGCGTTCTGCTCGCGAATCCACTGCTTGACCGGCGCGGCGTCGGCGTCCTCGAGCCAGCGGTACGGGTCGTGGACGGTGACGCCGAAGTACGTGTCCGTCACATCGTGCAGCTCGGTCGGGGGCGGCCGCGGAAGGTCGGGCGCAGAGGCCGCGCGCACGACCGTCGCGGTCGGCTTTGCGGGAAGGCTGGACGGCGCCGGAGATCCACACGCGACGAGGACCAGCAGAACGACGAGGCGGAGACTTCGCATCGCGCCGAACGCTACCACGCCGCCGCCGGGAACCGTGCCGCGCGCGGCCCGACTTTGGTATGCGAGAGACATGGAATACCGCCGTCTCGGGAAGTCCGGCCTGAAGGTCTCCGCGCTCTCGCTCGGCGCGTGGGTCACCATGGGCAGCCAGATCGATCAGGACACGACCGCCGAGTGCATCCACGCCGCCTACGAGGAGGGCGTGAATTTCTTCGACAACGCCGAGGCGTACGGCGGCGGCAAGGCCGAGCAAGCGATGGGCTGGGTGCTGTCGAAGTCGGGCTGGAAGCGCTCTTCGTACGTCGTCTCGACGAAAATTTTCTGGGGCGGCGACGGCCCGAACGACAAGGGCCTCTCGCACAAGCACGTGATGGAGGGCGTGGAGGCCGCGCTCGAGCGTCTGAAGCTCCGCTACGTCGACTTGTGCTTCTGCCACCGTCCGGACCCCGAGACGCCGATCGAAGAGACCGTGCGCGCGATGGACGTGCTCGTGCGTCAGGGCAAGATCTTCTACTGGGGGACGAGCGAGTGGACCGCGGCGGACATCGTGCGCGCCCACGGCATCGCGAAGGAGAACGGGCTCACGCCGCCGGTGATGGAGCAGCCGCAGTACAACATGCTGACGCGCCGCCGCGTCGAGCTCGAGTACGCCCCGCTGTACAAGGAGCTCGGCTACGGCACCACGATTTGGTCGCCGCTCGCGTCGGGCGTGCTCACCGGAAAATACAACGACGGCATCCCGAAGGGCTCGCGCCTCGCGCTCCCGAGCATGAAGTGGCTCGTCGACTCGGCGCTCGCCGCCGACCACCTCGCGCGCGTTCGCGCGCTCATGCCCGTCGCGAAGGACCTCGGTTGCACGATGGCGCAGCTCGCGATCGCGTGGTGTCTGAAGAACCCGAACGTTTCGACGGTGATCACGGGCGCGAGCCGCAAGGAGCAGGTGGTCGAGAACATGAAGTCGCTCGACGTGGCCAAGAAGCTCGACGCGAAGGCGATGGAACGGATCGACGAGATCCTCGGGAACGTCCCCGAGCCGGATCACGGCTGATGCTCGGAGCGATGGACTGGGATCTCCACTGGCGCTGGGAGATCTTCCGGCGCTCGTGCGACCTGCTCGACGTGCGCAAGTGGAAGCGCGACTCGTCGGCCGCGCTCTTCGGGCTCGTCGGCCGCGCGCGCGTGCTCGACTCGACGTGCGGGCTCGGCGATCACACGCTGAACCTCCGCGACGTGGGGTTCGACGTCGAGGGCTGCGACGCGAGCGCGTTCGCGGTGGAGCAGTCGGCGCGCGCGCTCCGCGAGGCGGGGCTCGAGGTGCCGCTCTTCGTCTCGCGGTGGGAAGATCTCGGCAAACGGCCCGCGCGCTACGACGTCGTATTCAACGACGTCCTCCACTGGATCTACGACGAAGACGAGCTCCGCGCGGCCGCGTCCGGCCTGCGTGACGCGCTCGTCCCCGGCGGCGCGCTGTGCTTTTTCTTCGCCGACGGACGCGAGCCGGAGCCCGGGGCGGGCAAGAAGATCCTCGCGTGGGACTGGGAGCACATGGGCCGCACGTCGCTCGCGTGGGAGCACGCGCGCGACGGGACGACCGTGAGCCTCGCGCTCCTCAACGACCGCGGCGAGGACTTCATCGATCAGCACCACTTCTACGTGATCCGCGAGGGCGCGGCGCACCGCCTCGAGACGATGACGATGCGCCGCGTGTACCGCTGGGACTGGAGCGCGCTCCGCCGCGTCCTCGAGGACGTGGGGTTCGGCGAGATCACCTCGCACGCGTTCCAGAACGTGAAGGGCCACGGCTACGCGCTGAACCTCGCGCGCCGCGTCTGAGCTCGGTCAGAGCGCCTTGTCGGTGTCGTGCTTCAGCGTGTCCCATTCGTCGTCGACGTGCTTCTTGGTCGCGTCGAAATCGGCCGCCGAGGTCGCCCCGAGCGAGTCGACGTCTCGAGCAAACGCGTCACGCCGCGTCCGGAGCGACTGCGACTCGGCGGTGAGCTTCGACTTCTCGCTGCCGGTCGCCTTCAGCGCCTTGGCGTCGAGCTCGCTCAGCTTCTTGTCGAGATCATCGAGGTTGGTTTGCATGTCGTGGCGATAGTCGTCGCGCGCTTTCGCGAAGTCCGCCTCGGCCGCGGTGACCTTCTTGTCTTCCTTCACCTCGGCGTTGGTGATTTCGGTCGTGCCCTGCGCCTGGGCGTTGTCGATCTTCTTTTCGGCGTCCTGACCCGGCTTGTTGCAGGCGATGGATCCGAGAACGACGAAGCTTGCGAGAATGGGAAGGGTGGTTTTCATGGCCGCCCGCGTTGCACGCGCCGGACCAGCGGGCGCGGCCGATTCGCCACGCCGTCACGCCATCACGGGGCGATCTCGTGCGCGAGGAACGCGGCGAGCGCCTCGTTACCGGCCGCGTTGTAGTGGACGCTGTCGAGCCGGATGTCCCGCTCGCGGTGCGACGCGCGGAGCGCCGGGAGCGGATCGTGGACCACGAAGCCCGCCGCGCGCGCGGCCTCGGCGACGCGCGCCGTGATGCTGCTCCAGTGGTAGCGGTCCCACGAGCGCAAGATGGGCGAGATCACGAGGTGCGCGGCCGCCCCGTCGCGGCGAACGTCGGCGGCGAGCTCGCCGAGCGCGGTGCGCACGCGATCGAAGCGCTGCGTCTGCCCATAGAGAAGGAGGTATTCGTCGGTGTACGCGGGATCGCGCTCGTAGCGGCGGACGCGCCAGATCGTGCGCGCGCGCGCGAAGAGGCGGGAGAACGCGTGCTCTTCTTCGCGACGGGAGACGTCCTCGATCGTCTCTTCGCGGACGGGGGCGAGCTTTTCCACGAGCGCGTCTTGTTCGTCCTTCGCGCGGAGCTCCTCCGGCGTCGCCCACGTGCCGAACGGGCCGCTCGCGATGAACGCGTCGTTCATGCAGTAGACGACGACCACGATCGCCGGATGGAACGGTCGCGCCGCGCGCCGGTACCACGCCTCCTCTTGGACGGTGTCGTAGCCCGTCACGCCGAAGCCGAGGACCTCCCACTTCGGTCCGAGCGCCCGCTCGAGCGCCTTGGGGAGCGTCGCGGCGAGCGGCAGATCCTCGCCCCACACGATCGAGTCGCCCACGAGCGCGACGCGCGTGCGGCCGGGCTCGGGCGCGAGCGCGTGCTCGCGATCGTCGCGCATCGCCTGGGCGTCGAACGCGGCGGGTCCGTAGGGCATCGGTACGCTCGTGTTCGGCGCGGGCTCGTAGACGAGCGCGGGGTCGTCGGAGCGGCGGTAGAGCGTCGCGTTCATCCGGTGGAGCTCGTCGCGCCAGCTCTCGTCCGAACCCTTCGACTCGCGCGCGAGGTAGACGCGAAAGCCGCACTCCGCGAGCGACAGCGAGACGAGCGTGGCGACGCACGCGAGGGCGAGCTTGCGCGCGGCCGTCTTCATCCCGCGTGCTCGCGGAACGACGTGAGCACTTCGCTCCACCACATGCCGTTCATGCGGATGAACGCGACCACGTCGAGCCCGTGGCGCGCCGGATGATCGCCGCGGATGGCGCTCCAGCCGGAGTGCGTCACGGTGACGAGCGTGCCGGACGCGCTCTCCTCGAACGTCACCTCGACGAACGTCTTCTCGGTCTCGGAGAAATTCACGTTGCGCCACTCGAGCACGAGGCGCGCCGGCGGGCTCCACTCGGTCACGCGGCCGGTTTCGAAGACGCGCGCGCCGCTCTTCGATTCGATCTCCTCGTAGAGCCGTCCGCCCGCGCGCGGCTCGAGGTGCAGCACGCCGCGCCCCTTGCCGCGCCTCCACCACTGGTCGATCTCCTCGGTGAACACGCGGAAGGCGACGTCGCGCGGCACGGCGACGAGCACCGAGACGCGCGCGCGGTCGCCCGGGGTCGTCACTTGCGCTCCACGTGCGCCTTGAACGACGCGAGCTGGTCGCCCCAGTACGCCTCGACCTCGTCGACGAAGTCGCGCAGCTCGGTGAAGCGCTCGCGTCGCAGCCGATAGACGCGCGCCCGCGCGTCCTCGTCGAGGAGCTCGGCCTTCACGAGGCCCGCCTTTCGCAGCACCTCGAGGTGCTTGCTCGTCGTCGGGCGGTCGAGCGAGAGCGCGGCGGCGAGCTCGCTCGAGCGTCGCGGCTTCTTGCGGAGGAGGCGCACGACCGCGAGGCGCGCCGGGTCGGCGAGCGCCTCGAACGTGCGCGCGAGCGCCGGCATCAGGCGGGCTTTCCGCGCGTCGCCACGCGCTGCATGAACCACCACTGGTGACCCTCGGGGTCCTCCGCGCGGTAGCTGCGGTCGCTCCAGTAGTCCTCGCCGTAATCGCTCGTCTGCGGCAGGTCGACGATCTTCGCGCCCGCTTTGCGCGACCGCTCGCAGTGCGCCTCGGCGTCGTCGACGAAGACGCAGAGCGTCTGCGTGTTCGCGCCCCCGATGGATCGCGGGCTTCGGCCCGGCGACGGCGCGCGCCCCTCCTTCGACGGCTTCTGCGCGCTGCTCACCATCACGAGGCCCTCGCCGAAGACGAGCTCGCAGTGCTCGATGCGCCCGCCCTCGCCCTCGACCTTGAGACGCACCTCGAAGCCGAAGGCGCGACAGAGGAAGTCGATCGCCGCGGGGGCGTCGTCGTAGAAGAGCGAGGAAGAGATGCGCGGCCAGCCGTCCGGAGCCTTTTTCATGGTGCCTCCTATGATTTCTCGGAAAGGTAAATAGTTACGAAAAATAGAAATCATTGTCAACGGCGTCGCTTCCACGAAATCACGGCGCCGGCCACGACCGCGGCGAGCGCGGCGAGCGCGAGCGGCTCGAGGACGCGCGGCTGCCACGGGCGGAACGTCATCTCGACGCGGTGCGCGCCCGGCCCGACGCGGACCGCGCGCACGAACGCGTTCGCGCGAACGATCGTCGCGGGCGCGCCGTCGACCGTCGCCACCCAGCCCGGGTAGAAGGTCTCGTTGACGAGCAGCCACCCCGCGCGGGGCGCGTCGACCGAGACGCTCACCCACTCGTCCGAGATCGTGGACTCCGCCGGAGCGAACGCGCCGCTCGACGCTTGCACGTCGCCCGTCACGTCGGCGCGCTCGACGACGATCGCCGGCGCGGGCCGCGTGGGCCGCGCGGCGGGGAGCCACTGCAAGACCTCGGCGCACGCGACCCCGCCGAAGAT
>Ga0335082_10001447_pt1 | contig 25345 bp, 24 predicted proteins | sample Lox_Sample_41_FD_206718 | JGI IMG/M metagenome (GOLD analysis project Ga0335082, IMG submission 206718) | Soil microbial communities from Loxahatchee National Wildlife Refuge, Florida, United States - Lox_Sample_4.1 | ecosystem: Environmental > Terrestrial > Soil > Wetlands | place: USA... | reverse complement strand
CGGGTGAAAGAGACGTTGTCTACCAATTGGTACGTGTACGTGGGCGCGGTATACAAAGGCCAGCTCAGGTTTCCGCCCATTTCAAACAGCGTGCCAATGTCAATCTCAGGAAAGCCAAACAGCTTGGGATCGGTGACTCCAGTATTCAGCCCGTAAGACTCAGCGCTTTTGGTGAAGTCGGCGACGTTGTCGCTCTGCCAGTAATGGTTGTAGCCGAAACGCGCCTCGTTTACCCAGCGTGGATTCGGCGTCCAGGTCCAGTTGACTCCCATCACGCCCACTTTGGTATTGGCAATTGAAAGCCACTCCGGCCGGAGTGGGGACGTGTCTTCCTCGGTCTGCAGGCTGTTGGCATAGAAATAGCGGCCTGAGATGAGATTGTTCTGATTCAGGTGGTAGTCCGATTTGATAACGAAGTTGTCTTCCCGGTTCAGGTTGTCGAAGTTAAAGTTGATCTTCGCCGGATCGGCTGAAGAGAACGTAGAGCCGGGATTTGGCAGAAACAGCTGTGCCAGTTGCAGGCTGACCGGGCTGCATGCCGCCGGACATCCGGCAGCGGCTTCGGCGTCCGCGAGGCTGAGGGAGGGATCGCCGATCGCAGCCGTAATCGGGCTTTCCACTGCGTATGGATTGCCCACCTTGTGACGCACGCCCTCGTAGTTTCCGAAGATAAACCACTTGTCTTTGATAATCGGACCACCCGCAGAGGCGCCGAACTCGTGCAATAAGAGATCGGAAACCGGTTGCGGGGAGGGGTTGAAGTAGTTACGAGCGTCAAAGGCGCTGTTGCGATGGAAGTAGTAACCAGTGCCGTGAAAGGTGTTAGTGCCAGACTTCAGCCCAATGTTGACGACCGCCCCGGGCTTCCATCCGTATTCCGCTCCCTGGTTCTCCTGGGTGTTGAACTCCTGAATGGCATCCAGAGGAAGATGGCTGGCGGGCGTGCCGGCGACGCCAGCATCGTTAATCACGGTTTCGCCGTAATAGATGTCGTTATCGTCTGTACCATCGACGGTGTAATTGTTGTCCTCCAGTCGGTTCCCATTGGATGTCACCGTATGAAATCCGCCGCCGGGAGTGCGTTGCACGCCGGGGCGAAGTTCCAGCAGGTTCTGAAAGTCTCGTCCTTGCAGGGGCAACTCATTGATTGCCTTGTTGGTCATCGTGCCGCCGAGGGTGTCGGTGACGATATCCACCATCGGTTGCTCCCCGCTGACCTGGATTACCTCGGAGACGGCCCCGGGGCTGAGGGTCGCGTCAATGCGTATATCGGTCGCCACCTCGAGCCGGATTCCGGTCCGGCGCAGGGTCTTGAAGTTCGGCGCCTCCACGCTCACCGAGTACATCCCCGGATTCAGATTGGGCGCGACGTAATCTCCCGAAGAGTTGGTCTGCAGCACCCGCTTCAGCCCGGTTCCGGAGTTCTCGATGGTTACAGCGGCATTGGGAATGACGGCGCCCGAAGAATCGGTGATCCGGCCTACAATGCGGCCTTGGAAGGTTTGGGCCGGCACGATCGCGGCGGACAACGCCAAGAGGAGAATGCAGACTAAGCTGGCTCGGACGAATCTCATAAGGGCTCCCGGTAACCGGAATTTGTCGAAACTCTGCAAACTTACATGGGGAATTCAGTATGGGAAGGTACAGCCGAATTACAGGCCGGATTCGAGCTTGCCGGGGTCGACCAGGTGCACGACCTGCTCCAGATTCCCCTGAAAGCGGGAGAGCGGAACCGAAAAGTTAGTCATGACCACGCCCCTGTGGAGAAATGACAGGCGGCAGTGTGTCAAAAATTGTTGCCTAAAGTCAATGACCTACATCACACAAGGGTCGGTTGCGGTTAGTAGATTACATTGCCGGATTGCGTGGAATGGATCACGCCGCTCTCTACCGAAAGCATGTAATTGCTGCCCCCCTCGCCGGTCCAGGAGACGATGTTGAATCGGGAACCCGTGGGCGCCTTGTGCACGGTGATGTTGCGGAAGGTCAGAGGTACTCCGGCCTTGCAGGCGTCCGGCGCCTTCTGAGGTTTTAGGAAATACGCGCCTAGGCCGGGCCCCACAATCTTTGCCTGGCCGTCGGTTTCGACCAAGACCGCCGATCTTTCGTCGATAGCGATCTCACGCGGGTCTCTTGACCAGCCATCGGCCATCAGGCGCGCCAGGAACCCCAAGGTCCGTCCCATGCGATCGCGCTTGGCGAAATGGCTGTCGGTCAGAGTGTTGGTGAGCAGCGGGACGCGCAGGAAATTCCGGACCAGAGTGACACGATCAACGTAAGGATTGGGCAACACGTCGGTGGATGCCAAGTCCTTGTCGTGGGGCTTGTCCTTCATCGCTCCATACACAAATTCACCCTGCACGGCCAGGCCGGCGCTGGTGCCCCCGAGCGGTTTGCCCGCGGCGATGCCGGCATTGATGGCATCCTCAACTGGCGTCCCCTGCCAAAAGTTGACGTAGCGGGACTGGTCTCCCCCGGCGATGAAGACCGCTTCAGCGTGGCGGATAATCTCGGCCACGGCCGGGTTGTTGGCAGCCTCGCGGGTGGGAATCACCAGGGTGGCAACGGAATTCAGTGGGCACAGCCCCTTGATGTAGGAGTTGTAGTCGCCTCCACCGCGAGCCCGGAGTACGACCAGATCGCCACCGTTGGCCTTCTGGCACAGCCAGCGGAAGGCCTCGTCCAGATCTTTCCCCCCACCCATCATCGCGATTCCAGGGGCTGGCGTGGACTGGGCATCGGCCTTCTCGCCGATGCGGATGTACTTGTAGGACGCAGCTTGGGACAGTACCGGGAAGAGTAGAACAAGGCTGGCCACAGCGATCCGAAGCACGGGTGATCTTCGCAAGGACATAGGCTCAGCCACTATAGACGAGGTTGCCGCCGCAGCGCCGCATTTGAGGAGAAGAAAGTCCCTATCCAGCCCTAGGGTGTAAGGAGAGCGTGGACATATCGTACGATTCCATTTAAAGTTCTAGCACCAGGTGGCGGTTAGCCGACTGCCTAGTATCTGCTTTCCAGGGGTGAGAATCATGGAATGGACGACACCGCAGTTTGAAGAGATCTCGTTGAATTGCGAGATCAACTCCTACGCCAGCGCCGCAATGTAATTGTGCGCATCGAAATCCTGGGCTCGGCCGCAGGCGGCGGTTTTCCGCAGTGGAATTGCAACTGTGCTAACTGTCAGTGCTTGCGCGCCGGGACCTTCCAGGGCAAGCCACGCACGCAGACCCAGGTCGCAGTCACCCACGATAACCAGCAATGGTTTCTCCTCAATGCATCGCCCGACCTGCGGCTGCAGATTGAAGCAGCGCGCTTCCTCCGCCCGCGGACTGGTCTCCGCGACTCTCCCATCGCCGGCGTTGTCCTCACCAGCGCGGACATTGATCAGATAGCCGGCCTGCTCTCCTTGCGGGAGCTTCAGCCCTTCCAGCTTTATTGCACGTCTTCCCTGCGCCGCATCCTGCAGGACAACTCGATGTTTGGGATGTTGAACCGGATACCCAACCAGGTTGCGTGGAGCGAGATCCAGCCTGGTCAGAGCCTGCCTCTAAGCACGATAGAGGGCACAGATTCCGGCATCCGATGCACGGCTCTTTCCTTGGGCACTCGTTATCCCGCCTACGTTTCGCGGGAGAATGCAGCGAGCCTCCTCCCAGAAGAAGCCCTTCAAGGCCTGATCGTGGAAAGCTCCTCAGGCGGTCGGGTCGCCTACTTGCCTGCCGTTCCGTCCGTCGACGATCAGCTGCTTAAGCGCCTGGAGATAGTCGACCTGCTGTTGTTCGATGGAACGTTCTGGAGCGACGATGAACTGATCCGGGTTCAGGGAAACGGGCAGACGGCACGGCAGATGGGACACATTCCAGTGTCCGGCAAAGATGGATCTCTCTGCCGGCTAGCTTGTTTGCAACGGCCGCGAAAAGTCTTCATCCATATCAACAACACTAATCCCATGCTGAACGAATCCGCTGCGGAATACCGGGAAATGAGGTCCGCCGGCTGGGAGTTGGCGGAAGACGGTGCATCCTTCGAAGTCTAAGTAGGACAAGAAGTTCGCGAATGTCTACAAATTGTCAAAACATTGTTAACAGTTGGTCGTAGGGTGCACGAACCATGTCAAGAGATAGTAAGCTTGTGCCTGTTCTTGCAGATTCAGCTGCATTGAGGAGCATCCATGATACGAGTGGAGAATCATCGGGAGACTGAGTTTCAGCAACCTCCCACAACCCTTTCTAAGTTGTCAGAGCGCGCGGTGAAGGGCTCGAATGCCGGAGAGCGCATCCTCGTGGTCGAGGACGACCACGCCGTACAGAAGGCGCTGCGGCGCCTGTTCGAGACGGAGGGCTTCGAGATCGAAATCAGCGCGGACGGAAAATCCGCACTGGAAGCTTTCCGCCGCAGCGTGCCCTCCGCCATCGTGCTCGACCTGCGCCTGCCGCAGATGTCCGGGAGGGACGTTTGCCGCGAAATCAAGCAACAGGCCCCGACGCTGCCCATCATCGTGCTCAGCGCCGCCAGCGATGTGTCCGACAAGGTTCTGCTGCTGGAACTGGGCGCCGACGATTATGTCACCAAGCCCTTCAGTCCCCGGGAACTGCTTGCCCGGGTGCGCGCCGCACTGCGCCGCACCACTCGGAAGGACACTGGAGAACTGGTGGCATTTGACGGGATCTCGGTGGATTTTTCCAAAATGGAGGTCATGCGCAATGGCGAAGCGATCGCGCTGACCGCGCAGGAATTCAAGACGCTGAAGTTCCTGGTACAGAATCCCGAGCGCGTCATCTCCCGGGACGAGTTGCTGAATGAAGTGTGGGGCTATCAGAACTATCCTTCGACCCGCACCGTGGACAATCACATTCTGAAGCTGCGGCAGAAACTGGAAAAGGATCCGGCCAACCCCACGCACTTCCGCACCGTTCACGGGGTGGGTTACAAATTTGTACGATAACGAAAGCAAGAGCACTGCAATCCACGAACAGCCCGGGATCGGGGAGCAGTCAGGCATGTTGAAACTTCGGATGCGCGGCAAGTTTCTTCTTTCCATGCTGCTGATCTCCGCTGGCCTGACCGGCATCAGCCTGTTGCTGGTGCGGCACAGCGTGCAGGCGCAGGTGCGGAAGAACATCTTCGCCGGTCTGCACAACTCGGTTACAACCTTCCAGAGCTTTCAGAGGGAGCGCGAGGTGACGCTCACCCATTCGGCGGAACTGCTGGCCGACCTCCCCAATTTGCGGGCCCTCATGACCACCCAGCACGAAGCCACCATCCAGGACGCCTCCGCGGACCTCTGGCACCTGGCGGGCAGCGATCTGTTCGTGCTGGCCGACCGCGAAGGTAAGGTCGTGGCCCTGCACACTACCAGCCCGGGTTTTACCCGGGAGATGGCCCAGCACTCTCTCGAAAATTCTCAGAACAAGGCAGGGCGGTGGTGGTTTGGCGCCCAGCATCTTTATCAGGTGTTTCTCCGACCGATCTACTTCGGCCCGGCCGCCGCGAACCAGCAGTTGGGGTTGTTGATCATTGGCTACGAGATTGACGATGAAGTAGCCGCACAGATGAGCCGCGTCGCCGGCAGCCAGGTGGCGTTCTATTACGGGGACACCATTGTCAGGAGCACACTCGATTCTTCCCGGGAGGCCGAACTGGCACGACATACGATTAGCCCGGGTTCGGCTGAACCGGAGGACGTGCAACTGGGCGATGAGCATTTCCTGGGAGCGTCGCTCGAATTGGCCCCAGGGGACTCGCCCTCGGTACGTCTGAGCGTGCTGAAGTCCTACGACCGGGACATCGCATTCCTCGACAGCCTGAACCGTTTGCTGCTCGCCGTGGGCTTGGCCGCCGTGGCGGCGGGAAGCGGCCTGGTGTTCTTTATCTCCCATACCTTCACCCGTCCGTTAGGGAACCTGGTAGCTGGTGTCCGCGCTCTGGAGAAGGGCGATTTCTACTACCGGCTGGACATTCAGGGCAGCGACGAAGTAGCTGAACTTACCGGCGCCTTCAACCGCATGCGTGCCAGCCTGCTGAAGACCCAGCAGGAGTTGTTGGAAGCCGAGCGCCTGGCCACCATCGGACGCATGGCGAGTTCGGTCTCTCACGACCTCAGACACTCGCTGGCCGCTATCGTGGCCAACGCAGAATTCCTGCTGGAAAGCGGCTTATCGTCGGAGCAACGCGAGGAGTTGTACCAGGAAGTGCGGATCGGCGTAAATCAAATGACCGATCTGATTGACTCGCTGCTGGAGTTCTCCCGCACGCGCGAGTCTTTACGCCTTACCCACGGCAACCTGAAAGAGTCCGTGGACCGGGTGGTGCAGACGATCCGGGCGCATCCCAGGTTTCATCCGATGCGGATCGCGGTCCGCCAGCAGGGGCTGTGCAGCGGCTGGTTCGACACCAGGAAGCTCGAACGGGCCTTGTACAACCTGTTACTGAACGCCTGTGAAGCGACCTCCGGAGACGACAGTCGCGTCACCATCGACCTCGAGGAACACTCGGATGGGGTCCAGATTCGTGTCGCCGACAACGGACGGGGCATCCCCGAGTCGGTGCGGGGCAAATTGTTTGAGCCTTTCGTCAGTGCCGGCAAGGAGAACGGCACCGGCCTTGGGTTGACGGTCGTGCAGAAGATCGTTCAGGACCACGGTGGGGACATCGTGGTCGAAAGCACCTCGGCGGCGGGGACGGTGTTTCGCTTGACCCTTCCGGTCTCCGCCCCGACGCCTGCCGGCAACGGCCAGGCGGGCACCTGGCAGACCCCAGCACTGGTTCAGGCAAAAAGAGCGCCGGTGGAGTAGGATTCCCAGGCATACGGTGTTGTTGGCTCAGTCTCAGGAACCGTCTCAGGTTTAAAAGATAGAAGATAGCTTGCGGTATGTTCACAGTCTTCCTCGGGAGGCGCGTGTGAAGCAGGGGAATGCTTTGCCTGATCGGATTGGGAAATCCAGCATGGTCGTCGTGCTCCTGCTGGCTGGTTCTGTCTGTGGTTGGACGCAAACTTCTAAGGGAGAACGGCCGCCCGATGACGGCGCCTTAGGCTCCGCCGTGCACGACCTGCAGCAGCAGGTCAGCGAACTGCACGCGGCGGTCGCGGAGATTCGCGCGGAAGCCGCCCAGTATCGAGCCGAGACGGCTGCGCTGCGGCAGGAGTTGCAGGCTCTTCGCGGCCAACCGGCGGCTGCCGAGCCCCCTCTACAAGCTGGCACCTACGCTGGCGCCACCGCTGCTCAGGCTCCTTCCCCGAGAGCAGCCACCCCATCTCGCAGCGCCAACCCGGGCTCTCTGGAGCAGCGCCTCGACTCCCTCGAGGAGGCAACCCAGTTACTGAACAGCAAACTTGATGATCAGTACCAGACCAAAGTGGAGAGCGCTTCCAAGTATCGGGTACGGCTGTCCGGCATCGTTTTATTTAACCTGTTCACCAACCGGGGAAAGACGGAAAACATCGATTTTCCGAGCTTCGCCCTGGGTCCGAACGGGGACCATGGCACATTCGGCGCGACGCTCCGGCAGTCTGAGATTGGCCTGGAGGTCTTTGGTCCCAAGCTGGCGGGCGCTCGAACTTCGGGCAACGTGCAAGCCGATTTCGCCGGCGGCTCCGCCGAAACCTGGAATGGGGTGAACTCCGGGGCATTTCGCTTGCGCATTGCCAGTGCGCGGATGGATTGGCCGCATACTTCGGTGGTAGTCGGACAGGATGATCTCTTCATCTCCCCGCATGCGCCGAGTTCGTTTGCCTCGCTTGCGGTACCAGCGCTCAATTATGCCGGTAACCTCTGGTCCTGGACGCCACAGGTGCGTGTGGAACATCGCTTTGACCTGGCAGGCGATCAGAGCATCACGGTCCAGGGCGGCATCCTCGACAATCTCACCGGGGAATTTCCCACCAATTCCTACTTCCGCTCAGCGGGAGCCGGAGAGCGGTCGGGACAGCCGGCTTATGCATTCCGCACAGCTTGGACTGGGCGGCTCTTCGATCGTCCCCTGACCCTGGGAGCGGCCGGGTACTACAGCCGCCAAGACTGGTCCTTCGATCACTACACCGATGGCTGGGCCGGCATGGCGGACTGGGACATCCCCATCGCTTCGCGCTTCAGCTTTTCGGGAGAATTCTATCGGGGAAGGGCGGTCGGGGGGATCGGCGGTGGCATTGCCAAAAGTGTGCTGTTTAACGGCGATCCCACCAATCCCTTGACGGCCGTGCGAGGGTTGGATTCCATCGGCGGGTGGTCACAGTTCACGGTCAAGGCCAACGCCAAATTGGAATTCAATGCCGCCTTCGGGCTCGACAACCCAACCAGCTCTGAGGTCAGGGCGGCGGCCCCCAGCCAACCGTATGTCGGACCGCTTCTGTGGCAGAATCGTGGCGGGTTAGTGAATTTGATCTACCGTCCGCGTTCCAACCTGCTTTTCTCGACCGAATACCGGCACTTGCAAACCTTCCAGCTCTTTGGTGTCGACAACACGGCCGAGCAAGTGAACATAATGATGGGAGTCCTGTTCTGATGGACACGCGCCGCTTTTTTTGCCACTGCTTGCTCGCCCTCCTTTTCAGCACACTCCTGTGTGCGCAGGAGGCAACGGTGACTGCGAGCGTTGCCCTGAGCCGTCAGGGAAAAAAGGGAAAAGCCCAAAACGCCAGCGACGTAGTGGTCTGGCTGACACCGCTGGAGGGCTCTGCTCCCCGCGCCGAACCAGCGCCGAACTCGCAGTCGCGACCCCGGCTGGTACAACACAACAAGAGCTTTGAGCCGCATGTGTTGGTCATCCCGGTCGGTTCGGCGGTCGAGTTTCCCAACCACGATCCGTTCTTTCACAACGTGTTCTCCCTGTTCGATGGCAAGCGTTTCGATCTCGGGCTCTACGAGGCGGGAAGCACGCGCGACGTGGTCTTTGACAAACCCGGCATCTCCTATATTTTCTGCAACATTCACGCCGAGATGAGCGCGGTGGTCATCGCCGTAAACACGCCTTACTACGGAATCTCGGACAGCAAGGGGCAGATTGTGATTGCGCACGTTCCCCCGGGCCGTTACCTGTCCCACGTGTGGTACGAGGCGGCAATGCCGGACACGCTAAACTCCTTCACGCGCGAAGTCACGATCTCGGAGAGCAACCAGACTCTTGGCATGTTGCACCTGCCCGCCTCTCGGCATGAGACAGAACACAAGAACATGTACGGACGCGACTATGCCCCGCCGGCGCCGGGCAGCCCAGCCTACCAGCGGTGAGGAGTAGGCCCTGCATCGCTTCTTCGCCAGCCTGTGTAACAAGAAAATTACAATTGCGTGAAGCCTTGGTGACAACTGCCAATGCTGAGATCCTAAAATGACGGAAAGGCGAACGGGTGATCCGCTGCTGGCCCGTTCCCGGCGAGAGGTTCCGGAACCTCGATATTATTTGAGGGTGTCCGCCAGGCACAGGGTGCTGTCGCGCGGGCTCGTCACTGGTGTGCCGCCGTCTGCTTGTCGTGACCGTAGTACTCGTACGCGGACATCGGTTTCTCGCCGCCCTTCTTCCACGGCCGCTGATCTTCTCCAAGTTTTCCCAAAACGCGCGCCATCTCGCGAATATGCATGGCGACAGCTCCGCAACAGGCCCCGATGTAGCCAATTCCAATCTCGCGTGCCTGCACGGCATAATCAGCCATTTCACGGCGGGTCAACTGCAACGGATCCAACCCTAACGGGAATTCCGGCAAGCTCGTGAAGTCCGGCTTGTCCTTCGGTGTACGATACGCGACCGGTTGGCAGGCGAGGTGTCCCCCAACCGCCTTGCGCATTTCTTCCATGTGGGTGAGCATATGCTGCGGCGGACGCAGGCAGTTCATCCCCACGATGTCGGCGCCGGCGTCCCGCAGGGCCTTCGCGGCGTCCGCTGCGGTCTTTCCGTCCGCAGTTTCGTTTTTGTTCTCGAAGCAGATGGTCACCATCACCGGAAGTCCGGTCTTCTTGGCGCGCTCGACCGCGATCAATGCTTCGCCCAGCCAGGAGAAAGTTTCGCCGATGATGAAGTCCACGCCTTCTTCTGTCTGCACGGCGAGTTGCTCGTCGAACGTTCGGCGCACGCGATCGGCTGCCGCGGGACTGTTCGGCTCGTACATCCAGGTCAGGCTGATGTTGCCTGCGACCAGACAGCGGTCTCCTGCAACCTCGCGCGCGATTCTGACGGCTGCGCGGTTAAGGTCCTCCAGTTTGTTGTCTAAGCCGACGGTCGCCAGCTTGTCGCGGCTCGCGTAGAAAGTAAGAGCTTGCAGCACGTCTGCGCCCGCCTCGCGAAATTCCACATGCAACTCGCGCAGCGCTTCCGGATGGGTAAGCACGACCTCGGGAGTAAACGGGCCCGCGCGCACCCAGCCGCGCTTTTCCAACTCCAAAAGATATCCGCCATCACCCAGGACAACGCCTTCCTGCAGGCGTTCCAGAATGCCTTTTTTCATCGTCGTGCTCCCCACGCTGAACTTCGGGTCACGCTAAATGTCTCGAAGAAAATAGAAGTAGTCAAGCAGTTTCCATGATTTGTTCGCAAGGAATATGCCCCTCAGTCACTTTTGCTGACGAGCGATCTCGCCGAGTTGCAGCAGGGACTTCTGCAACTCCTCGGGAATAGGTCGCGCGAACGCCATCATTTCCCCCGCTGATGGATGGCGAAGTTCCAGTTTCGCCGCGTGCAGAAAATTTCTCGACAACGAGAGCGCAGGCTGGTTTTTGGCACGCAGTTCCCTCGGTGCGCCGTACAATGTGTCTCCGACTACAGGATGTCCGAGAGAGGCTAGATGCACGCGGATCTGGTGGGTGCGTCCGGTGTCGATCTTCACCTCAAGAAGAGAAAACTTGCCGTAGGGAGAGTCGAACTTTTTCTGAACCGTATAGTGGCTGAGGGCTTCGCGCCCGCCCGAGCGCCGTGTCGTCATGCGTGTTCGGCGCACGCGGTCGCGGCTGATGCTGCTGCTGATAGTACCGTGGTCCTGCTTCATCCAACCGTGCACCAGCGCGATGTAAGTTTTCTTGACGGTCCTACCGGAAAACTGGCTGGCCAGCTTGTGATGCGCGGCATCGTTCTTCGCCACGACGATCAGTCCGCTCGTAGCCTTGTCCAGACGATGCACAATCCCGGGCCGCAACTCGCCGCCTACACCGGAGAGTTGCTCGAAGTGGTGTAAGAGCGCATTCACCAGCGTGCCGCGGTTACGCTCGTCGTCGGTCGCGCCCGCCCCGGTGTGAACCATCATTCCGGCAGGTTTGTTCACCACAGCGAGGTCGCCGTCTTCGTAGACGATGTCCAGCGGGATGTCCTCGGCGATGGCGCGCAGCGCAGGTAAAGTCGTGGGGCCCGCGATCACAATTTGTTCACCACCGGTGAGGTGCAGGGATGGCTTCGCGGGCTGACCGTTTACAAGCACCTTCGCTGCCGCGATCCACTGCTGGATTCGGGCACGACTGGTGTCAGGAATCTGCCGCGCCAGATACTGATCCAGGCGCTTGCCTTCGTCCTCAGCAGTTGCCGTGAGAGATAGAGGAAACTCAGTCATGTCATCCCGAGAAAGCTTCAGCTCTGGAGGGATCTTACGACATGTATTGTCGTTCCGAGGAGCGTAGCAACGAGGAAACAGCTGTTCGTCTGGAACTGCAGATCCCTCGCTGCGCTCGGGATGACAAGTCCATGGACAGTGTTTGTGTGGTCGTTTGCGGCTTTCAGGATTCCACTAATCTGCTGCAACCGATACGGCGCTCTTCATCCCCGGCCGCAGCCACCAGATCAATCCCCCGGTAATCACCAGGCCGATCGAGATCAGCTGCGTGCCCGTCATGATTCCGCCGAAGACCTCGCCGCGTCCAGGATCGCCGCGCAGGAACTCGAGAAAGTAGCGGGCGATTCCGTAAAGGAAGAGATAAGCACCAAACACCTGGCCTTCAAACTTCTTTCGCTTCAGCATCCACGTCAGGATGAAGAAATTCGCCAGCTCGACGGCGGACTCGAAGAGCTGTGTAGGCTCGAGGGACTTTCCCAGCGGAGTTCCGGTCCAGGCGTTAGCCAGCGGATTGGTGAAGGTCACACCCCAGAAATGCGTGGTTTCTTTGCCATAGCAGCAACCGGCGGCAAAGCAGCCCAGGCGTCCGATCGCGTGTCCCATGGCCAGGCCGGGTGCAAACGCATCGCAGGTGCCCAGCGCCGGCATGTGGTTCTTGCGGATGTACCAGATGGCAGCTGCCAGAGCTCCTAGCAGTCCGCCGGAAAATACACCACCCGCTTGCAGCGTGCCCAGGCTGAAAATCTCGCTGGGGTGCGCCATGTAGTAACTCCAGTCGACGACAATGTACAGAATTTTGGCGCCGACAATTCCGCAGAGCACTACCAGAATTCCCAGGTTCCAGGCGTGTTCTCCGTTGATCCCCTGCTTTTCGGAATTGCGCACACTGATCCACAAGCCGATGAGCACACCGGTGGCCACCAGGAGCCCATAGGTTGGAACATTGAAGCTGCCTATGTGAAAGAGTCGTGGAAACACTGTGTATTCAGATGCTCAGAGTCGGGCGATTGCTAAGGGAAGTTTAGCAGAAGATCCTAGGTCGCAGGTCGTCGGCCGTAGGCAATCACGTTAACCGATGGCCTAGGACCGGAGACCGACGACCTATGGCCAAGAAAAACCGACCCACTTTGCCGTGTGGTGGGCCGAGAATGAACCGTCGTAAGACGTGTGGGAACCCTCCGAGACCCTTTAGGCGTCTCCGCGTGGCGGAGCATGGCACACCGGATCAATGTCGAGTCGGGCCCCCGTTCATTCAGGTGTTGGTTCAAAAATCGGTGACCACCATCACCAACGTTGCAGGCCGGCTTTCAGAATTGGATGCTAGGCAATTCTGCAGAGATTCGCAAGGGGCCGATGGTAAATAGTTGGTACTCGACTTGCCAGTCACTTTGGTAAGTTGAGCCGTTCTGCGGGCGTCTGAGCCCGCAGGCGAAATCCCGAGCGAAGCGAGGGATCTTATGTACGTTGAGCTGTTCTGCGGGCCCATTCGACAACTTCGCTGTGCTCAGTTGCTCGGGGCAGGCTAACGAGCCCGCAGGCGAAATCCCGAGCGAAGCGAGGGATCCCTATTGCACGGTACCGCGGGCCCAGTAACTGCTTCTGGCTAAGACTTCCCCTCTTGCCGGGTCCCTTAAACGAACTTTCAGCGTGTGCAGCCCGTTGTGTGGATCGTTGGGTTGAAAACTCAGCAAATAGCGGCTGTGCAAATGGTTGGTGAAGTCATTCAGCCGAGTCTCGAAGCCCTTGCGCGTGTCGAACAATTCGTATTCCCCTCCGGTCATCGCGGCGATTGCTTTGGGAGTATTCTTGCGCATCGCCTGGCGCGCCATGATCAAGGGGGCAAGCAGATCGGGCCCTAGGTTCATATCTTCCTGGTTGGTGCCACGCTCGGTGTCCAACACATTCGACAACGATGGAGAGAACGCCAGCGCATAGACCGCCGTGTTCCCTTCGCCGATCGCAGTCACCACATCGTCCAACTTCGCCATGTGGCTGCCATGGTCCCGGGTTTCACCGATCAGCAGAAGCACACGCTGCCGCCCCTGTGGCTGTTGGTTCAACAAGTTGACCGAGTACTTCACCGCATCGAGCATGGCTGCTCCATTGTCGCCGGGTTGTAGATCCTTGAGCGTGCTCTCGATCGCATCCTGATTGCCGGTGAAGTCCTGTGCCAACTGGATTCCGCTATCGAACTCAACAATTGCCGCACGGGTTCTTGCCTGATCCAGAACCGGCCGGATCATCGAACTCAGGCCTTTCATTCTGGGGAACTCGCGGTGCGCCTTGCGGCCACACTGCACAACGATGGTCAGGGAAATGGGTTCCGACTCGGCGGCTTCATCCAGGTTAACTGCTTGCGAGACGCCGTCATCTTCCACAACGAAGTCCCCTGCCTGAAGCCCGTACACCGGATGCCTCCGTGCGTCCTGAACTAGCGCCGGGACGAGCACCACGTTGGATTGAGCGCGAAAGGTTTCTTCCTGCGCGGTTGTAGAAGAAGGGGAAAGCAGCAGACACAGGACTGCGGTCGCGAGCGCGGTCCGCACCTATCCCGCCTTGTGTTTCTCCTGCAGCACTTCATCCAGCGCGTTCGCCAGATTATTGGCCCGCTTGAGATACTCGACCGATCCGCTGTCGTGGTTACGTTTCAGCAGGTGATACTCGTCGGCGATATTCAGCGCGGCAAGTACAGCCAGGCGCACGGTGTCCACGGTGTGGGTCTGCTCGGCGACGGCGCGCATCTTGCCGTCTACGTAGTCAGCCAATTTGAGGATGTATTCTGGATCGGAGCCGCGCAGGTTGTAGGCCTGGTCGAAGATCTCCACTCGTACGCTGCTGTCCCTGGTTTCCTTCACCGCAGGCTGCTTGGTGGCCGTTGCCATAGCCTATTGTGCCTCGCTTCGGCGCGGCAGGGAAGTAGCATTCCTATCAACTGGCAGCCTGCTGCTCGGCGATAGTCTCGATCTGCGCCAGCATCTTCTCCACCCGGCTGCGCACTTCCTCACGTTCCCGGCGTAGTTGCACCATCTCCCGCCGCAGTCCTTCGAGTTCCTCTTCCCGCTCTTCCAGTTGCTCACGCAGGCGCTTGTTGTCACGTTCCACGACCGCGTGGGCCTCGCGCGCCGATTTATACATCTCAATGGTGCGATAGACCTTCTGCTCGAGTGCCTGGAAATCGTCTGCCGGGGCTTGTGCCGATACCTCGTCTGCCACTCTCACTGCCATGATTGCCCTTTGCTCTTGAGGAATTCCAACTTCAGCGCAGTATACCGCACGGGGCTGTGGATAGCATGAAAAGTCCAATGGGTTTCTTTGCGATCTCTGCGAATTCTCTGCGATCTTTGCGGTTAAGTCCGGGAGACGCGTGATGGAGCCTGCATCGAAAGCATTCCTCTTGGCTCTTGGCTATAATCCTACCCATGAAACACACCATTCTCCTCGCCGTCGTTCTCATGGGTTCTGCGGTCCTTAGCCAGGCCAAAACCAGGGTCGAAATGAAAGACGCCCAGGGCAAGAGCGTGGGCACGGTTGTCGTCTGGAGCGACGACGGTGGGACCGGGCTGGCCCTTGATCTGCACGATCTCCCGCCCGGAGAACATGCCATCCACATTCATCAGAACGCCAAATGCGATGCTCCCGACTTCAAGTCGGCCGGGCCGCATTTCAATCCCGAAGGCAAAAAGCATGGGCTGGAAAATCCCGAAGGCCACCACGCCGGCGACATGCAGAATTTCACCGTGGGCGCCGACGGCAAGGCGCATTTGAGATTCGTCAACAAAGATGTCACCTACGGAGGCGAGGGAAACCACTCGATCTTCAGCAACGGCGGTACCGCGATCGTCATCCACGCCAAAGCGGATGATATGAAGACCGACCCCGCCGGCAACGCGGGCGACCGGATCGCCTGCGGCGTGGTGATGAAGAAGTAGTAGTCTTAACGGGCCTTGAGGTTCCGCAGCCGTCTTCCCGCTTCGTCGAGCGTTTCGGCGCGCTTGCAGAAGGCGAAGCGCACCTGCTTGGCTCCGTCCTGCGGATTGCGGTAGAAACTCGATCCCGGCACCACCGCCACGCCGACTTCTTTCACCAGGTACTTCGCGAACGCGACATCGTCGGGATAGCCGAAGCGGCTGATGTCGGTCATCACGTAATACGCGCCGCGCGGTTTGAAGCAGACAAAGCCGGCTTCAGCGAGGGCGGGCATTAGACGGTCGCGGCGCGCGCAATAAGCGGTCGCGAGGCTTTGGTAATAGCTCGCGGGTAAGCCCAGCGCAGCAGCTCCAGCTTCTTGTAAAGGCGCAGGTGCGCCCACCGTCAGAAAGTCATGAACTTTACGGATTGCGTTGGTGATAGCCGGCGGGGCGACTGCCCAGCCCACGCGCCATCCGGTGACACTGTAAGTCTTCGACAGGCCGTTGATGGTCACCGTCCGGTCTTCCATCCCCGGCAGGCTGGCGATCGAGATGTGCTGGGTGTCGTCGTAGATGATGTGCTCGTAAATCTCGTCGGTGATCGCCAGCACGTTGAACTCGACACAGAGATCGCGGACTAACTCCAGTTCCGCCCGCGTGAAAACCTTGCCCGTGGGATTGTTGGGGGTGTTCAGAATGATGGCTTTCGTCTGATGGTGAAAGGCCGCGCGCAGTTCTCGCTCGTCAAATGTCCACTCGCCATTTTCTGAGGTCGGAGGCCGTAGCTTGACGAAGACCGGCTTTGCGCCCGAGAGAATCGAATCCGGCCCGTAGTTTTCGTAGAACGGTTCGAAGATCACGACCTCTTCGCCCTTGTTGCAAACGGCCAGCAGGGTCGAGATCATGGCTTCGGTCGAGCCGCAGCAAACCGTGATCTGCGTCTCGGGATCGACCGGGATGCCCTGCCACTCCTTCATCTGGCGGGCAATGGCGTTGCGCAGGTTCTTCGCGCCCCAGGTAATGGCGTACTGGTTCACGTCGCGCGCGACCGCTTCCTGCGCGGCGTGCTTGATCTCGGCCGGGGCAGGGAAGTCGGGGAAGCCCTGCGCCAGGTTGACGGCGCCGTACTGCATGGCCTGACGCGTCATCTCGCGGATCACCGACTCGGTGAAGTGCTCAACTTTGTCGCTCAAGAAGTGCTTGGTTTGGATGCCCACATCCGCCATAGAGGGTTAGGCTAGCACAGGGAAGAGTGTGGGTGACGGGACGCCGGAGTGGCTGCCTTCAGGTGTACTACTTTGAACTTATCTTGCGGACGACTTCAGCAAGGTTCCAGGTTTGAACACAACACTGGATCTTGCTGGGGAATTTTGAGTCTAAACCGCGATTTGTCAAGAGCAGTGAAGCTCGGGAATCCTCGTGTTTGCTGGGATGCTCTCATCTGACACCTTTGCATGGCGGAGTCACAAATTGCTTCCATTCATTTTTCCAATACATTGCATCCGTAAAGTGGTTCTCAAAGAATTCATGGCCTTCACTTCAAAAGAGCTGGACTGCAACCCAGTATTCCGCGTTTTCACTCGTGGGTTGCTGATTGCGCCAAACTGCAACAGAATATCGTGCGTATCCCGGTTTGTGCCCATCACGCCCTCGTTGCCTTTCGAAAAGCGCTATTCGCTTTAGTTCTGGCGTAAGTTCTCCGGGATTGCTTGTCTTGTATATAGCACTTGGCCGATCCACGTTAACAACTATGCTCCCAGCTTGTTTTTCATTGGTAACACCGTCTATCGAATCGTTGCCGAGGACTGGAAAACCACTGGTAAATCGTGGCACGTTGTTGGTGACGGCCACCGTACAAACGAGCTGTTGCAGTGACGTCCTGCTTCCAATTCGGCGGAGACGATGCAGCTTCGCTTCCTTTCTCACTTGGTCGAAGAGATTAGCAACCGAGTCTTCCTGCTGCCTGTCGCCTTGAGGCCTCGGTCGTGGGGCTGAATTTTTGCCTGCTTCCAGGCTGCTGAGAAGAAAGCAGCCCATTAGCAGAGAGAGCGGCACAACCGGCAAGGAGCGAGCATGCACCATGTTGCTCACCTGCGCTTCATTCTAGAGGGAGAATCCCACCCGAGCAAAACCGGCTCGGGTGGGGGCACCCCAAGAAGTTGCGATGAAAGCGCGAGCCGCGATTTGCCCGAATGGCCATGTTGTGTGGGCCAGCCCCCAACAGCCCACAGGCCCCCAGATTAGCGCCCGAAAACCGAGCGGTGCTCGGCTCAGAGACTTGAAAGCGGGGCGCGAACCCTTCGATTTCGCTCAGGGCGGGTTCTGAGGCGCCATGTTCCTAATCAATCCATCTCCAAGATGAAGGTCATGGCGAACGCAAGCACTGTCGTGCACGCCCAACCAAGGATAGGCAACCTCGCCCTACCCTTTCCGAGAATTGCCAGTGCGATGCTGGCAAAAAGGGTCCATGTGAAGATCGGGCCGACAGTTCTCCACAGCCCCGGTGCCGGTGTCAATCCGTGGGGGCTTCCCCCGTTATGGAACCAAGACCCTACGAAGCTCAAGCATACGAGCATGGCCGCACTAGCGCCGACCAAGGAAGCGAGCAGGGAACGTGCTCTCCATTGAGGTTGCGTTGGCAGATGCCGATCTCTTGACCAACGGGCCCATGCCACCCAGAGGAGTAAGCAGGCTGGGGTAAAAAGAATGGCGGAGATGATGTACATGACGTTCATCGCTGTTCCAAGGCGCGATGCATGACAATCCTTGCAATCAGGCGGCCCTCATTGCCACGAAACGGCATCACCACCTCTAGAATCCCACTTGCGCCCGAAGACCTCTTTCAGCCTGGTGCCCCAGAGCTTGCCCTGAGCGCAGTCGAAGGGTTCCGCGTAGCGATAGCGAGCTAACCTGGCAGAAACTACGATTCACTCAGTAGCGTGTCTTGAGTTTGCTCCATCTGCACAGTCAAATTCCGCTCTGATCAGAGCTACCACCGGCGAGCCATCCTTCCTAGCCGGTGTAAAGCGGATGGCCTTGATTGCGACGGCTGCCTGTTTCATCTTCTCAAGTCGAAGCCCCTTAGGTGACTCGGTCTTAAACGATTCCACTCGCCCTTTAGTGTCGATTGTCACAAGCAAGGCGATCTTGCTTGTTCCAGATTCACGTAACTTCGGAGCGGCAGCATCGCACATCGCTTGGGGAGGCTTCCCCTTCCCTTCCTCTGCCGAACCGAGTAAAGCGATACTGAAGGCCACAAGTGCTGGCCACAAAGCCATACTCTTCATCGCAAGAACTGTACGCCAAGCCTGTTTGGAGTTCCAGTGGGGCGCCGCCGACGTCGGTTGGATAGAACTAAGAGGGTGCCCCAGGTTCCGCGAGCGGCAACGCGAGCTACCTGGGAAAACCCGGAAGACTTTTCAGCCAATTCATGATTCCGCCCAGGTTAGCGCCCCAAAATCTGAGCATTGTAAGAACGAGAGGCGGAAACGGGGCGCGAACCTGGGGCACCAGGCTAGGCTAGCACAGACAAGCACACCGGCCAACGCGTGCTAATATGGGCGCGCAGGTGTTATGACGCTCTTCGCGATAGTCTTGCTGTTCACAATCGTCTTGGTTGTGGGCGCCCTTATTGCAGCTGCGTACATGTCGGCGTGTGGTCTCGAGGCCAACCAGTTAGAAGTTAAGAGATCGCTCCGTCTCATCGGAATAATCCTTTGTGGAGAAACGGTTGCCTTTCGTAGCTGGGTTCTTCTGCCGTTCGCCTTATTTGGCCTAGTGTTGTCGCATCCGAAGGTTAACCTGCCTAAATTCGCTCGACGAGTGGACAAATCCCTGGGGAATAGTTCGGACCATCCTGGACGGTATGTTCCTTAGATTCCCATGGTACTGGGGAAAATGAGTCCCCCCCATTACGACTCATCCGATTTCTGATTCTTCGCTGCCATGCTGGCGCCCCAAAACCTGAACATTGTAAGAACGAGAGGCGGAAACGGGGCGCGAACCTGGGGCCCCAGGGTGTTTCCTCAGCAGGCGCGCACGCGCAAACCTTCACGACGTCCTTAGCGTCCCGCCCAACTCTTCCAGCTTCTTGATGATCTGCGCCGACCACTGCGCAATCTCATCTTCACGCAGTGTCCGCTCTTGCGACTGGAAAGTGGCGCGCAGAAGGAGAGAGTACTTGCCTGCGGGAATTGAGCCGCCGCGAAAGATCTCTGCCGGAACAAAGCTGCGCAGCTCCGCGATGCCCAACGCCATCACGTTCTTCTGAATCGCATCGAACACCACGGTGTCCGCGAACACGAACGAGAAATCGCGCTCCACCGCCGGGTACGACGACAGCGGCGTGAAACGAATCTCGCGCAGGCCCTGCCGGTAAAGACGGTCGAGATATACCTCGGCGATGAAAACGTCCTGCTTGATCTTCCGCCTGGCCGCCGTCTCGGGATGAAGCTGCCCGAACTGCGCGACTACCGCGCCATCCATCACCGCCCGGGCTGATCGTCCGGGATGATAGTAGTCCACGGTTTGTGTGTCATAAGAAAGCGCTTTGTGCTGGAACGCGCTCAGCAGCGTTTCCACGCTCCCCTTGATGTCGTAGAACGAAAACGCTCTCGCCGGCTGATGCACTCCGGGCACGACCGCGCTGCCCGTAGCGCCGATGCAGACGCGCTTCAGTTCAGCAGCATTCGGCCCTTCCGCCTGGAATACACTGCCCATCTCGAACAGACAAACGTTGTCGTTGCCCCGGTTGAGGTTGTAGGCGAGCATGTTCAGCATGCCGGGCACCAGCGACGTCCGCATGACTGAGGCTTCTTCGCTCAGGGGATTCTCCAGTTCGATGACTGGCACGGCGGAAAACTGCTCCGCATCTTCGTGCGAGATGAAGGTCAGCGACACGGCCTCGTTGTAGCCGAGCGCTAGCAGGGAAGTGCGCAGCTTGCTGTCTTTGGCCGCATCCGGCGTTTCGACCACCGCTCCGGAATAGGCCGGCAGCGTGTTTTCGAACTTGTCGTAGCCGTGCAGACGGGCGATCTCTTCGATCAGGTCGATCTCCCGCTCGACATCCAGCCGCCAGCTGGGAATGTGTACAGTGAATTCCGTGTCCTCGCCCGGCTCGGGTAGAAGTTCAAAGCCGAGCAGTTTGAGGATTCGCGCCACCTGGTTCGCCTCCAGCCCCTTTCCGAGGATGCGATGCACATGGGAGAGACGCAGTTCGACCGGCGCCTGGTCGATGCGCCGCGCGATGACGTCGATGATGTTTCCGGTGAGCTTGCCGCCGCCGGTTTGCAGAATCAACTCCGCTACGCGGTCGCACGAGAGAACCGTAGATTCGAAATCAGCGCCGCGCTCGAAGCGATGCGACGCGTCGGTGTGCAGCGCGTGACGCCGAGACATCTTGCGCACGGTGACCGGGTCCCACCAGGCGGACTCGATCAGGATGTTCCGGGTCTTCTCGGTGATCATCGTGTCAAAGCCGCCCATGGTGCCGGCGAGGCCGACCGGCTTCTTGCCGTCAGCCACGACGAGATCTTCCGAAGTCAGCTTGCGTTCGACGCCATCGAGCGTTTTGAGCGTTTCGCCGTCGCGTGCCCGGCGCACGATGATCTTGCCACCTTCGAGCAGGTCGAGATCGAAGACGTGCGTGGGCTTGCCGATCTCCCACAAGACGTAATTCGTAGCGTCGACTGCGTTGTTGATGGGGCGCTGGTCGAGCAATCCGAGGCGCTGCGCGATCTTTGCCGGGGAAGGCTTGATCGCCACATCGCGCAGGATGCGCGCGGTGAAGCGGGCGCATCCGTGGTCGTCCTGAATTTCGATGGGATAGGTTTCCGTGCCGGAGGCCGGCGTCAGCTTCGGCTCGATCGCTTTGAGCGGCAGGTCATAGATCGCCGACGCTTCCCGCGCCACGCCGTAGTGGTTCATGGCATCGGGACGGTTGGTGCCAATCTCCATCTCGTAGACGAGATTCTCGCCCTGGCCGCTCATGCCCTCGACGGCGATGCCGGCGGCAGTCAGAGCCTCGGCAAGTTGCCGGTCGTCCACCGACAGGTCGACGAAGTCGCGAATCCAGTGTGGAGAGAGTTTCATGTCAGCTACTAGCTACTAGCTACTAGCCGCTAGCGAAAAGCTAGAAGCTAGGAGCTAGTAGCTTCTTACACAAACTGCCTCAAAAACCTTACGTCGCCCTGAAAGAACAGCTGAATATCGTCCACGCCGTATTTCAGGATGGCCACGCGGTCGGCGCCCATGCCGAAGGCGAAGCCGGAAACTTTTTTCGGATCGTAGCCATTGTCTTTCACGAATTCGAAAACGTTGGGATCGACCATGCCGCAGCCCAGAATCTCGATCCATCCCGTCTGTTTGCAGGGGCGGCACGGTTCGGTGCCGCGCTTGCCGCTGCCGCCGCAGATGAAGCAACTCACCATCATCTCCGCGCTCGGCTCGGTGAACGGAAAGAACGAGGGCCGGAAACTGGTCTTCACGCTCGAGCCGAACAAAGCCTTCATGGCGTGATCGAGCGTGCCCTTGAGATCGCCGAATGTAATGTTCGTGTCCACCGCCAGGCCCTCGATCTGGTGGAACATGGGCGAGTGGCTGGCGTCGGGCGGATCGTTGCGGTGCACCTTGCCGGGAATCACAATGCGGATCGGCGGCTTCAGCTTCTCCATGGTGCGAATCTGCACCGGGGAAGTATGGGTGCGCAGCAATAGCCGGTCGCGCTGGGGCTTCGCATCCTGGTTGGCGATGAAGAGTGTGTCCTGCGTGTCTCGCGCCGGATGGTTCAGCGGGAAGTTCAGCGCCTCGAAGTTGTAATAGTCGCTCTCGATCACCGGTCCTTCCTGCACCGAGTAACCGAGATTGCGGAACACCGAGACGATCTCGTTCATCGTCCTGACGACGGGATGCTCGGCTCCGATGGGCCGCTGCGTGCCGGGAAGAGAGATGTCGAGAGAGTCGCCCTTCGGTGTGGCGCCGCCACTGGGACGTTGCAACGCCGCGTCGATTCTCTCCTCGACGCGCTTCTTCAGTTCATTGACGCGCTGGCCGACGTCGCGCTTGGCTTCTTTGGGCGCGGCTTTCAGCCAGAGATCGTTGACCTGGGTGAGCAGGCCGTTCTTGCGGGCCATCCAGCGGTCGCGGAAGGCCTTGCCGTCGGCGTCGTTCTTGACCGCGGAAGCTTCCTTTTCGAGCGCAGCCAGAAGCTTGTCCGCGGCCTTGTCGAGTGCCGCGGGAGAGAAATCCTTCAGCTTGGGAACCGTGTAGGCCACGTTCTTCCACCTGAAAAGCAGATTCCTCGCACGCTCTTGGCGCTGCGCGCCTGTGAGCGGCTCGGAATGACAATACTACACAGTATCGTGGCGGCCCGACTGAAGTCGTGCCCTTCCCGAAACTCTAATGGCGAAATGCTAAGTGCTAATTGCCAAAGGCTGGTTTGGTTACGCTGCCCCACCGAGAGCGCCTTTCGCCTGCTCGGCGAGGCTCTTAAAGGCGGCGGCGTCGTTCACCGCCAGGTCGGCCAGGATCTTGCGGTCCAGTTCCACGCCGCTCTTCTTCAGGCCGTGAATGAACTGGTTGTAGCTCAGGCCGTTCAGCTTGGCGGCCGCGCCGATGCGCACGATCCACAGCGACCGGAACTGGCGCTTGCGCTGCTTGCGTCCGGAATAGGCGAACTTCAGGCCGCGCTCAACCGCCTCTTTGGCGGAGCGATAGAGCTTGGATTTAGTGAGGAAATATCCACTCGCGCGCTCCAGGATCTTTTTGCGCTTGGCGAGGCGTTTGGTCCCACGTTTTACACGAGGCATGACTGGCTCCTTTTTTACTTCAATCTTGCGGCGGCTGGAGGTAGGAGACTGAGGAGTCTTTGACCTCTTCACGCGCCTGGAGCCGCTAGCTACTGGCTACCAGCCCCTAACGACTGTTTTAATACGGAATCATCCGCTTGACTTTGGGGGTATCGGCATCGCTCACCAGCACTGCCCCGCCCAGCTTCTTTTTGCGCTTGTGCGGCTTCGATGTCAGCATGTGCCGCAAATATGAATGATGCCGCTTTACCTTGCCGGTGGCGGTCTTCTTGAAGCGCTTGGAAGCGCCTTTGTGTGTCTTCAGTTTCGGCATAAATCCTCAGCGGTTAGCTTTTAGCAATTAGCACTTAGCCGGGTCGGGCCGCTGCCGAACCCGGCAACAACCGAGAGGTGCTAAATGCCAAGTGCTAAGGACTAATGGCCAACTACGCCTGTTTCGCTTGTGCCTGCGGCGGCGCGGTGTGCGGCTTGTGGCCGGCTTCCTTCTTCGGGGCCAAAATCGCGTGCAGAGTGTTGCCTTCCTGGCGCGGCCGGAACTCTACAATGCTTTTCTCTTCCACGTCCTTGATCAAGCGCTCCAGGATCTGCCGGCCCAGGTTGGTCCGCGTCATTTCGCGGCCGCGGAAGAAAATCGTCGCTTTGACCTTGTCGCCTTCATCCAAAAAACGCAGCACGTGATTTTTTTTGGTTTCGTAATCGTGGTCATCCACGTTGATGCGAAACTTGACTTCCTTGACCGTGATCGTCTTCTGGTGCTTCTTCGCCTCGCGTTCTTTCTTCTCCTGCTGGTACAGATATTTCCCGTAATCCATGATGCGGCAGACGGGAGGTTGTGCGGTGGGCGAAATCTCAACCAGGTCAAGATTTCTTTCGCGGGCCATTTTGAGCGCTTCGTACGGAGGCAGAATCCCGATCTGATTTCCTTCGTCGTCAATCACGCGGATTTCCCGCGCCCGAATGCGCTCGTTGGTGCGGATAAAACGTTTGTCGATACAGTCCTCCGTCCACTTCAAGGCCAAGTGGAATGAAGGAATTATAGCATGCCGGGAATTTTCCCAAACCGGCCGCGAGCCCACGAGCTGGTTTCAACTTCTCCCCTCCCGCAAGGTCTCTTTGGATCTCCGTCCGGCGGAATTCCGGAGAAAACCGCACTCATCGGAAACCAGGCCATTGCCCCCGATTTTTTTCCGCGTGACCCAGGGTTCCGCCATGAGCGAAAGAAAAAAGGCGGCGCCCACAGTGGTCCCCTGGATCATCAACCTCAAGGTTTCCAACGCAAAGCTGGCGAAAATGACTCGGCACTGGCTCGACGTGAGAGAAAAGTCTCTTCCGTTACACACTTTCTCCCCACATCGGAGATCGGAAAGTTGGGAATCGCGCACATTTTTTTTTAAGACGCGCAAGTTATTGCAGCTTGTTTTGAAGTTTTCACAACTTTGTCATGGAGCGTTCAGATTTCGCTTGACTTTGAGCAGAACCGAGCTAGGATGCCTATCCGGCAAGGTTTCCAGACGGCAGGAAAATTTGCCGAAGCTTAACGTTTTGCCGGTTCGTCAAAAAAGAATTCCGAACACTCAATCCACCAGGAGGACATTCGTGAAGAAGATTCTGCTTGCAGTTACGCTTGTCGCAGCTTTCTCGCTCTTTGCAGTCGGCCAGGACATGACGGCTCGCGCTGCGGCGCACGGGAAGGTTGGCAAAGGCGGCCAGATCGCTCTTGCTGCTCCCCACGCCTGTACACTTTCCCACAGCCATCCCTGCGTCTACTACGGCGGCGACATTAATCTCGGTGACCCGAACCAGAACGGCTTGTCGAACGAGAACACAGCGTTCATCCCCCAGAGCTACACCTACACGGAAGTGAAGGCCCCGGTCAGTGCTCGCGTTAGCGCTGCGTTCTCCAACAACCTGGCCAGCTTCGGTGTCCTCGACCCGCAGACCGCTACTTGGCAGTTCCGGTCGGGCGTCAGCGAGGGCAGCGGCGGAACTCTGCTCTGCTCGGGCGACAGCGCCGCGATGATCACCGACACCCACCGCAACGACTTCGGCTTCGAAGAGTTCGAAGTTGTGACCAAGACTCCCTGCACGATCCCCGCAGGCAA
>Ga0335082_10001445_pt1 | contig 25358 bp, 18 predicted proteins | sample Lox_Sample_41_FD_206718 | JGI IMG/M metagenome (GOLD analysis project Ga0335082, IMG submission 206718) | Soil microbial communities from Loxahatchee National Wildlife Refuge, Florida, United States - Lox_Sample_4.1 | ecosystem: Environmental > Terrestrial > Soil > Wetlands | place: USA... | reverse complement strand
GCCGTCCAGCCCGCCTGGGTGCCCGTACCAACCGTCGGCGTCCCGAGCGTGTTGCCGGTCGTCGCGCAGAACGCGACCGTACCAGCCGTGGGCGGATTGGTACACGAAACCGTGGTCGAATACTTCACCGAGTCGGCGAAATACGCCTCTTCAGCGGTGACCAGGTTCCGAAGGTCCGACTTCATCGAGGCGATGTACGCCTTTTCCTTCGTGTTGGCGAACTTCGGAATCGCGATGGCGGCAAGAATGCCGATGATGACCACCACGATCAGAAGCTCAATCAGCGTGAAACCCTTGCGATTCATCTCCGGTACCCCCTGTTGAGGCCATGTGACTGGTGCAGAGAAAACGACCAATGGGGGGGAAGGCAAGCACCATGCCGAAATCAGACGATAACCGCCTAAACGCAGTTCATACAGTAACTTACGTTACTTAAAGTTGGCGTTACCAGGGTTTCTGGTCAGCCGCCAATCCCGCGAATTGCAATGCGCTTCGGCCCCTCGCAAGACGGATCAGAGATCTCATTTTGCAACAGTCGCCGGCCGCCGAGCGAGGATCTGCCGAGCCACCCCACTATCGCCCCGCGCCCGCGCGGCATTGGCCTCGAACGCGTAATAGTAGTCGCAGCCGTTGCAGAGCTGCTCGAGCCGCGCGAAGGCGCTGTCGGCGAGCCCCTCGTGCCCGGCGGTCAAACCCGCGTCCGCGCCCCACATGAAGAGCCATGGCAGCCGATCGAAAATCGCCACAGCCGTGCGGTACGCCTCCACCGCCTTCGTGGGCTGGTGCGCATTCAAGTAGATGGTGACCATGCGCGCGGGGCCATCGAACGAGTGCGGTGAATCCTCGAACTCACTCAGGACAACGGCGTGGTCGTCACGCCAGACGGGAACCCGCAACGCCGTTCGTGCCCCGCCCAGCACCACCAGCACCGCGACGAGAGTCCGCCAGTGTGCGGGGGTCGCTCTCGGGAGCCAGGCCCCCAGGAACAGCGCGAGCCCCGCGGACGGGAGATACAGGGTCCGCTCCGCCACCAGCACTCCGGCGGGAAAGATCAGGTTCGCGACTGGCGACAACGCGATCCCGATCCAGCCGAGTCCGAACGCCTCGACCGTTCGCCCATGCCGCCAGGTGAACCAGGTCAGCAGCGCCCACGCGACGAGACAGGCAAGACCCGCGAGAAATCGCGGATCGAGTACCGACGTGACCAGTGTGCGCTCCGCGGGGGAGTAGTCCACCCGCAGCGTCAGCGGGAATACGAGCAGCCGCGCGAAATCCGCCAGCTCGGCCGTCGCGGTGAGCTTGACATCGATCGGGCTCGCTCCGATGAACACTGCCGCCATGTTCGTGATGCGCGCGAACTCGTGCAACACAGTCCACCGGACGGCCCCGTACACGAGCGCGACCGCGACCCAACCCGCGGCATAGAGCGCCATGCGACGCCCGGACGGACGGTAGAGACCGATGATCCATCCCCACACGATCAGTCCCGGTACCACAGCGGCGTTCTCTTTGCTCGCAAGCCCGCCGGCAAGCGCCGCGAGGCTCGCGAGCGGCGAGTCGACGATCAGCGCCGCATACACCGCGAGCATGGCAAACAGGGCCGCCATCATCTCCGAACGCCCTACGATATTGGCGACCGCCTCCACGTGCACGGGGTGCACGGCAAAGAGGAGCCCCGCGACCCAGGCGGCCCGCTCGCCCGCGAGCCGGAACGCGATCGCCGCGATGGCGACGCTCGCGGCCGCATGCCACACCAGATTGAGCGCGTGAAACCAGACGACCGACCCGACGTGCCAGTCGATCGCATATGTCGCGATCGGCAGGGGCCGGTACATCGCGCCCCCCATCTGCGCGGGCCAGTAGGGCGACAGGAACGCCCGCCACACCGCGTCGGGAGCGTGCACCAGCGGGTTGTAAAAGATGATCGGCACGTCATCCCACGCCCACCGATTCGCGAGCGCTCCGAGATAGACGACCACGGCGCAACAGGCCACCACCCCGTACAGACGCTTCACCGATCGAGCCTCCGCGCATGAGTCGTGAGATACCGCGCCGCGCTTGGTTCCCCCAGGCGTTCTGCCATGAGCGCCTGAGCGTCATAGTATCCCCGGCACGGATTGCAAAACCGGTCCGCGCGCCCGAGCAGCGAATCGGCCAGGTGGAGCTGGTTGAGATTGAATGCGGCATGCGCGCCAATGAAGTACGGCCGCGCCTCGCGTGGGAAAATCCGCGCGGCGATTTCGGCGCTCCGCAACGCGTCCGAATCCCGGTGTTGCTCGAGATACCGGGCGCTCACGATCAGCGGGCCGACGTACGATTTGGGCGAATCCTCGAGCACACTGAGTGTCGCCGTGAGATCGCTCCGCCAAACGGGCACGCGGAGCGCGGTGCGGATTCCGCCCGCCACGGCGATGAAGGCGAGCAGCGTCGACGTGGTGCGGCTTGACCAGCGTTGCGTCACGGCGGCGGCCGCGAGTGCGAGACCCACCGACGGCAGATACAGGGTGCGCTCCGCAATGAGCACGCCAACGGGGAGGACGATGTTCGAGACGGGCGCGTACGCCAGCGCGATCCAGATGAGCCCAAGTGCTTCGATGCGGCGCCGCCGTCTGAGCGCAAGCACCAGGAGCGCGAGCCACAGGAGCGCGCACAACGCGCCCAGGAGAAAGCGCGCGTCGAACGCCGTCGTGACGATCGTCCGTTCGTTGGGCGAGTAGTCGGCTCGAAGCTTGGCCGGGAGCACGAGCAGCCGCGCCACGTCGGCGATGGACGCGACCGCAGTCAGTTTCGCGTGCGCCCACGTTTCGCCGACGAATACGGGTGCGAGGATGATCGTCTCGCCATACGGTGCGAGCACGTAACGCCGTAGCGCGAGATAGCCCGCGCCCAACACGGCCCAGGCACCGAGCTGGAAGGCCATCTGCCGCGCACCTGGCCTGCGGAAGCCGAGTGCCCATGCGGTCACGACGAGCAGCGGAGCGACCGCGGCATTTTCCTTCGAGAGCAGCCCCAAGCCCCAGGCGAGCGTGCACCACAACACGCTCTGGCGCTCGAGCGCCGCGTACACGGCCACGAGCGAGAAGGCGGTGGCCATCAGCTCGGCGCGCCCCACCACGTTCGCGACGGCCTCCACGTGCACCGGATGAACGGCGAAGCAGATGCCGGCGAACAGGGCCGCGCGGGCATCCATCCAGCGGTAGGCGAGCGTGGCGACGAGCACCGCGCACCCGGCGTGCCAGAGGATGTTCACCGCGTGGAACCAGACGGTCCCATCGATCCGCCAATCGGCCGCGTAGCTCGCGATGACGAGCGGGCGGTAGAGATAGCCGCCGAGCTGGGGGGGCAGGTACGGACTGAGAAACGCGCGCCACATGCCGCTCGGGGAGTGCACGAGATCGCTTCCCGCAACGAACAGGAGATCGTCGAACGCCCAACGGTTCCACAGTGCGCCCAGATAGATCACGATGGCGCACGCCGCGACGACCGCGGCGACGCGCCGCAGGTTCCAGAGCGGCAGCGCGCGAGACGCCGGCGCCGCCATTGCGCGCTCAGTGCTCAGCACGAGCCACCTCGAACAGCACGTCGTTCGACGACCACGAGCGCACGACCCTGAGCCAGCCCGGATAGGCCGCCCGCAGCCGGCCCAGCTCACTCCCGTGGACCTCGTCTCCGGTCATGAGCACGTGTGTCACGCCTTGACGCTCCAGGTAGGCGCGCTGGACGCTCGCTGGAGGCTCGAGGACGGTGCGACCGTGAAACGCGTACAGGGTGAACGGAACGGCGAGCCGCCGCGTGTAGAGCCACACGAGCGGATCGTGGTCCGTCGCCACGATCGCATTCTCGGGCAGCGAATCGAGGGAGGGGAGCAGCGCCTCGAACCTGACGGTCGTGCGATGCGACTCGAGACTCCACCACCGGCCCGCGATCCCCCGCACTTCATATCGCGCGTACCCGAGCGCCAGGACGAGACCGAGCGCCAGCACGGGCACGCGAAGCAGCCGGTTCCCGCTCAACCGTGCCGCGCCCGCGGCCCACGCGAGGGCGAGCCATGGCAGCACCGCCCACAGAAACCGGTCCGGTGATACAGGCCAGCACGCCAGGATGAGCAGGTACGCGATCAGCATCACGCCGGCCGCCGTGCGTCTGGTCCATCCGGCAATCCCCACGAATCCGATCGCCAGCGCGGGAATGCCCAGAAGGAAATACGCGAGACGACTCGGGATCCAGCCCAGCGTCAGGACGGCGAGCGGGCGGGGCAGGTCGGCAAGCGACGCGCCCAGCGTGGCCGCTCCCATCCCCTGAAGAAACGAGAAATACGAGCCATAGTCGGCCGCGAGCAGCGGATCGATTTCGTGTGCGTGCCGCGCCACCCACGTCGCCCAGCTCACCAGCGCCACGACAATCGGGACCGCGGCGAGCCCCACCAGCCTCCAGGCCGCGCGGGGTCCCTGCCCTGCGCGCGCGGTCGCGAACAAGTGCACCAGGACGCCGATGCCGGCGGCGATGCCAATCGAACGCACGAGAAATGCGAGCGCGGCGGCGGTTCCGGACACGAGCGCGGCATGCTCGCGGCGGAGCTGCGCCGGTGGCCGATCCGCCAGCATGATCGCCACGACGACAAACAGCGAGAACACCGGCTCCGACATGAGCACCGCGACGAGGGTCAGGCACGGAATAGCGAGCGCCGCTCCAGTCACGACGGCCGCCGCCAGCACCGGCCGGGACGCAGCGGCGATGAGCCGCATGCGCGCGGCGTGATGCGCGATGAGACCGGCAGCCAGCGCGAAGCAGAGCACGTTCAGCATCTTCCCGGCGAGCGCGGCGGCGGAAACGCCCAGCAGGGCGAAGCAGGGCGCGAGCAACCAGGGATAGAGCGGCGGGAAATGCACGGCGCGGGGCATGCCGGGAAGGTTCGGGTTGGTGTAGCCGTGCCCGTGACCCATCGCCCAGGCCAGGCTCGCGTAGATGCCGTCGTCGTAGAACACGCCGACCAGGTCGCGATTCAGCGTCGCCGCCCCGGCGACGAGAATGATCGTGGCAACGTAGATGCTCGAACGGGCTCCACGCGGCACGCGGAGCGGTGTCAGCGTTGCCGCCACGACCCTCGCGGTGGCAGCAGGTTGTACCGCAGAATGTGGAACAGGGCCGCGAATCCGTCCCGCCACGTGATCTTCTTGCCTTCCGCGTACGTTCGGCCGCTGTAGGAGATGGGAATCTCCCAGATGCGCGCACCCGCCTGGGCCAAGCGCGCCGTGAGCTCGACCTCGAACCCGAACCGGTTCGACGTGAGCGGCAGGCGCTTGATCAGATCGGATCGCACCAGCTTGTAGCAAGTCTCCATGTCGGTGAGGTTCACGTTGGTGAGCATGTTCGACAGGAGCGTGAGAAACCGGTTGCCGACCAGGTGCCAGAAGTACAGCACACGATGCGGGCCGCCCTGGAATCGCGAGCCGAACACCGCGTCGGCGCGGCCGTCGCGAATCGGCTCGAGCAGCCGGGGGAGATCGGCGGGATCGTATTCGAGGTCCGCGTCCTGGGCGACCACCACGTGGCCCGTCGCGACCTCGATACCACGTCGCAGCGCCGCGCCCTTCCCTCTGTTCTCGGGCTGGTGGATCACGCGATCGACCAGGCCCGACTTCGCGAACTCATCGAGCAGGGTGCCAGTCGTGTCCGTGGACGCGTCGTTGACCGCGATGACCTCGAGCTCGAGCGGCACCGTGCGAAGACGGCACAGCGCCGCTTCGATGGTCGGGGCCTCGTTGTACGCGGGAACGATGACCGACAACACGAGAGGATTGGCCGCTTTGAGTGTCACGCCGGGACCTCGCCGATCGCGATGAGCGACTGCCCGATGCGCCACGGCAGCAGCCGTTCGAGGCGGAACAGCGGAACGAGCGCGTCGTACCAGCCGAGCGCGGCCGAGGGGATGAGCCGGCGGCGCAGCACGCGCCCCGTGAACCACCAGCCCGGCACTCCGCCCAGATTGAAGTACTCCATGCGCGAAAGCCGGAACCCGGCGGCGCCGATTTTCGATGCGAGCTCGCCCGTGCCGTAGCGGCGAAAATGCCCGAGACTCTCGTCCAGGGTGCCGTACAGCGCGCGCAGGGCGGGGACGAGCAGCACGAGTTTCCCACCGGGCGCGAGCAGCGCGCGCATGGCGCGCAGTGAACCCAGGTCATCCTCGATGTGCTCGAGCACGTTCAGGCACACGACGGTATCGAGCCGCTCCGCCACGATCGTGGGGTTCACGCCCGGCAGCCTGAGCTCGGCGACCCGGACCTGCCGCGCCTCTTTGAAGCGGTCGCGCAGCCGCGCGAGGTAGTACGGCTCCGTATCCGTGAGCACCACGCGCTCGCGATCGGCGAAGAAGACCGACACGTTCCCGATCCCCGCGCCGATTTCGAGAATCCGTGTGCCGATCCAGGGGGAGAGGCGTTCGAACATCCAGCGATTGAAGCGCGGCGCGGCGGCCATACGCTCGAGGGTGGCCGCACCTACCTGATCGCCCGCCTGGAGCTCACTCGACGGCATCGCCGCCATAGCGGCTGAGCTTCCGGTACAGCGTCGACGGGTCGATTCCCAGCACCTCGGCCGCCCGCGTCTTGTTACCGCCCTCGCTCTGCAGGACCCACGTGATGTACGCCTGCTCGATCACGTCGAGCGTAGGATTCACATGGGGCCGTTCGGAGACGAGCGGCTCAGCGCGTTTCTCACTGATGCGCACCGGGATGTCGTCCACCCCGAGCACCTCGCCCTTGCTCACGACGACGGCGCGTTCGAGGGCGTTCTCCAATTCGCGCACGTTGCCCGGCCACTCGTATCGCATGATGGCTTCGAGCGCCTCGGCGGCGAGGCGTTTCGGCGTCTCGCCGCGCTCCCGGGCGATCCGCTCGAGAAATGCGTGCACGAAGAGCTCGATATCCTCGCGCCGTTCCCTGAGTGGGGGGAGGTGAATCGCGATGACGTTGAGCCGATAAAAGAGGTCGCTACGGAATCGGCCGCGCTTCGTGTCGTCTTCGAGATCGCGATTCGTGGCCGCGACCACGCGCACGTCCACCGGAATCGCCTCGGTGCCGCCGACGGGGATCGCTTCCCGTTCCTGCAGCACGCGCAACAGCTTCACCTGGGTGGCCGGAGACATTTCACCGATCTCGTCCAGGAAGAACGTTCCGCTCCGCGCGGCGGCGAACAGTCCCTGCTTGTCGCGCACCGCCCCCGTAAACGAGCCTTTCACGTGCCCGAACAACTCCGATTCGAGCAGGCTCTCCGGCAGGGCGCCGCAGTTGATCGACAGAAACGGTCCTTCTCTGCGATTCGAGAGATCGTGCAGGTAGCGCGCGATGACCTCCTTACCGGTTCCGGACTCTCCCTGAATCAGCACCGTGCTGTCGGTCGGGGCCACCTGCTCGGCGAGACGCAACACGTCCTGGAACAGCCGCGACTTGCCCAGCGGCTTCGTGATCCCGCCACCTTCGTGCTTCCTGATCTCCTGTTTGAGCTGCTTGTTTTCCGCCTTGAGCTGCCGGACCTCCGCGGCCCGCCGGCACAGGGCCACGATTTCGTCGTTCGAGAACGGCTTCTGGACATAATGGAACGCGCCTTCATTGACCGCCTGTATCGCGCTCTGCAGCGACGCCTGGGCGGTCATGAGAATGACGGGCGTCTCGGGGTCCTGATCCTTCACCGCCGCGAGAATCTCGAGCCCGGTGACCCCCGGCATCTTGATATCCGTGAGCACCAGGTCGGGCGCGGACGCCTTGAGCTGCTCCATCCCCGCTTTCCCACCCTGGGCGGTGGTCACATCGAAGCCTTCGTTCTTGAGCAGGATCCGCAGCGTGTCGAGGATCCCCTGCTCGTCGTCGACGATCAGTATCGAGGGTTGCACGCTCATGCCGCTTCCTCTTTCCGCCGCGCGGCGGGAAAGTGGACCACAAAGGTCGTGCCCCGGCCTGCCGCGGTCTCGACCAGCACGAGCCCGCGGTGCGCTTCCACCGCGCGCTGCACGATGGCGAGCCCCAGTCCGGTGCCGCCCGTTCGTCCGGTCACGAACGGCTCGAACAGCCGCAGGCGCACGGCATCCGGTATGCCGGGACCATTGTCGCTCACGCGGAGCGAAACCGGGTTCTCGAGCCCCGAGCCGGCGGGGAGCTCGCGCGCGGCCGGCCGGCCGGTGCGGACGACGATGCGCGCGTTTTTCCCCGAGGCCTGCACGGCGTTGAGCACGAGATTCGAGACAACGCGGTGCAGCAGATCCTCGTCGCCTTCCATCCTGATCCGCTCTCCCTCGAGCACGATGCTCGCATCGTCGGGGCAGTCCGGATGCTGGCGCACGACCCGAATGGCCGCCGCGGCCACTGCATGGAGGTCCACCGGCCGGCACTCGGTCACGCGCACGCGGGAGAAATCGAGAAACTCCGTCAACAGCCGCGACAAGCGATCGCTCTCGCGGACGATGAGTCCGCCCAGGAACTTGTCGTCGGGGTTGGCACGCTTGCCGCGTGACAGCTGCTCGACGGACGACCGGATGGATGCCAGCGGATTCTTGATCTCGTGGGCGAGCGACGACGACAGTTCCGCCACGGCTTCCAGCCGCTCGGCGCGGAGATGCAGCTCCTGCAACCGCTTCGAATCGGAGATGTCGGTGAAAATTGCGGTCACGCGCGGCGTCCCCGTGGGCTCTCGGTCCTCGATGGTCGTCGTCGTCACGCCGATGGGAAACGTGCGGTCGGGCCGGCGCACCATCGCCTCCACGCGCATGGCGCGCACGCCGCGCCGCGCGCTCGCGGTGATCGCCGCCCAGAACTCGGGCGCGATCCGCGCGAATTCGGGCATGATGGGGCGCGCCCGCCAGTCCCGCTCACGGAACCCCAGGATCTCCTCGGCGGCCGGGTTGCAGTACAGGAGCTGCCCCGCCCCGTCCACGGTCACGACCCCGGTGGGGATGTTCCGCAGCACGTCCGCCGCCTCGAGACGAACCTGGCGCAGCTCGCCCGCCAGCGCTTCCCGCTCGGCGCCCATCACCGACACACGGCTCGCGACAAACGCGATCACCGCGGCGACGATCGCGAATACCGCGAGCTGAATCGCCACGTTCGCGGACATCGGCGTGTGATGGCCGAAGAACACGTCGGCGAAGTAGACGATGCCCATGAGCATGGTGAGCAACGCCGTGCTCGGCGGCGGCATCAGGACCGCGGTGATCGCGATGAGCGGGACGTAGAGGGACGTGAAATCGCTCTGCGGTCCGCCCGTGATGTGGACGACGGTCGTGACCAGCGCGAGATCGAACAGCGTTTGACAATACAGGAACGAGCGTCCGGCGGGACGGTTACGAAGATGCGTGTGCCAGTAGGACGCGAGGTCGACGCCAATTGTGGCGACGAGCAGGAGCGAGGTGAGGAGAACGTCTTGCGGCCCCGCCGCGCTGAACTTGAGCGCCGCGCCGAGGTAGAGCGCTACCGCCACGCACAGCCGCCCGACGTACAGCGATCGGAGCAGGCTTTTGCGACTCGGCAACGCCGAGACAGGTAAACCGCCACCCAGCAAGCGCACGTCCGCTCCTCCCCTTGCAGCCTGCGGGTGTCAGGCTGCTTCCGGTTAAAGCAAAGTGTCGCAATAGGTTATGCTGTCCGGTGTGGGACCGGCTCTGCGGGGCGCGGGGCTAACTTAGGAGTAGTCTGGCAGAGTGCAAGAGCACCCCTCCCTACGGGCGGCGCGGCTCCCGTGTTTCTTCCTGCTGTTTCGCGCCCTTCGCCCGCTTCTTCTTGCGACGGCGGGTATTTCCGTACGTGCCGCGATAGATCTTGCCGCGCTTGGACCGAAGATCGCCCTTCCCCATGCCCTAACCTCCGCATTGACTGGTTCGTAGGTGAGATATGCGCGGTCAAACCTACCGCCGCGCGATAATGGGAACCAGTGGCAACGGACGGAGAACGAACGCGTTACATTGCTCGCGATATGAACTGCCACGCGTGCGGAGCAACTCTTTCTTCCACGGCAAAATTCTGCCACAAATGCGGCGCTCCGGTGGGACCCCAGGCTGGACCGGCAACGACAGGCTGGAAGGCCGGGCTGCCCTGGGGGGTCGCGGGCGCGGCGCTCGGCGCCTTACTGACCGTGGTGGCGCTCCGGCTGACGGGTGGGGGGACGGGGCCGAGCTTCCAGTCGACTGGGGGTGGGGGAGACGGTGGCGCGGATGGCGGGGGGGGCCCGCCGTCGGGGCAGATGGCCGCGCCATTCGCGTCCGGGGGGGGGGGGGGGCGGCCGCCAGACATCAGCCGTATGAGTCCCGAGGAACGGGCAATCCGCCTCTACAATCGCGTCATGACTTTGCACGCGGCCGGTAAGACGGACAGCGCGGAGTTTTTCCTGCCGATGGCGTTGCAGTCGTACGCGATGCTGCCGTCGCTCGACGTCGACGCACGGTATCACGTCGGCGTGCTGCATCTCGCGGGGGGCGATGCGGCCGGTGCGCTCGAGCAGGCGGATTCGATCCGCCGGGTCGCGCCGACGCACTTGTTCGGGTTCATGTTACGCGCCCGCGCCGACGAAGCCGAGCACAACGCGAGCGGCGCGCTGCAGGCATACCGGGATTTTCTCCGTAACGAAGCGGCTGAACGCGCGAAGCATCTGCCCGAATACGACGAGCACGCGCAGAACCTGCAGGCGTTCCACACCCAGGCCGCCGAAGCGACGAGCGGATCGGCCCCCAAACCGGCAGGTTAATGCGCGCGCCGGTTGCGATTCTCGCGAGTCTCGCCGCCGCCGCCATTTCGTCGCCGCTCATGGCGCAGCGCGCGCAATCAACGATCGGCACCTATACCCCCCCGCGCGGCTGGCCCGCCCGGCAGCGCACGTTCGATTTGCTCCACCAGAGCATCGCGGTGGGCTTCGACATGGCGCATCGGGGCCTCAACGGAGCCGTGACGACCCGGCTCGTGGTGCTGCGAAATCCGACCGACACCATTCGCCTCGATGCGTCGCACCTCACGATCGATGGCGTTCGTGATCGCAACGAAAAACCGCTGCGGTTCACGTACGACACCACGCACGTGACGGTGCGGTTGTCGAAGCGGGCGCTGGCGGGCGACACCGTCGAGTTCACGATTCGCTATCACGGCACGCCGGAGCGGGGCGTCTACTTCGTGCCGCGCCGCCAGATCATCTGGACGCAAGGTGAGGCCAACGAAACGAGCTCGTGGATTCCCACCTACGACGCCCCCAACGACAAGACCACGTGGGAATTCTTCGTCACCGCCGATTCGGGAATGAAGGTGCTTTCGAATGGCAGGCTCACGGGGACGACGCCGGTCGATGGCGGCGTCCATGTGGTCTGGCACTGGTCGCAGGACCTGCCGGCATCCACCTATCTCTATTCGGTGGTGGTGGGGCCGTTCACCGTGCTGCGGGACGAGTGGCGGGGAATTCCGGTCGAATACTGGGTCTATCCGGATACGGTGAACGCGGCGTGGCGGACCTTCGGCGAGACGCCGTCCATGATCGAGCTGTACTCGCGTCTGGTCGGCGTGCCGTTCCCCTGGGCCAAGTACGATCAGTCGGCCATTCCGGATTTCACGTACGGGGGAATGGAAAACGTCACCGCCACGACGCAAAGCGACCTCGCATTGCACGGTGAAGCCGACGAGCCGGAGCAAACCGGCCGCTCGCTGGTCGCGCACGAGCTGGCCCATCAGTGGTTCGGCGACCTCACGACCACAGCCGACTGGGCCGATATCTGGCTCAACGAAGGCATGGCGACGTACATGGAGTCGGTCCAGCTCGAGAAGACGCGTGGTTTCGCGGCCGCGCAGCTCGAATGGTACGACCAGCAGCAGCAGGCCATGCAGGCCGACCTGGCGCAGGAGCGGCCACTCGTGTGGGGCGAATACGAAGGATCGGACCCGATCGTCCTGTTCTTCTCGGGCCACGTGTATCCCAAGGGAGCCCAGGTCGCGCATCAGTTACGACGGCTGTTGGGCGATTCCCTGTTCTGGGCGGGGCTGCACCGCTTTTTGACGGACAACGCCTACAAACCGGTCACCACCGCCGATTACGCGGTCGCGTTCGAGCGCACGTGCCGCTGCGATCTCGACTGGTTCTTCGACCAGTGGGCCTACGGGATCGGCTACCCCAAGGTGCGGTTCGCACGCCGGTACAATCCGGCCGCGAAGACGCTCGAGATCACCGTTTCGCAGACACAACGCATCGACTCCGTACATCCGGTGTTCCGGTTCCCGGTTACGCTCCGAGTGTCGACCCGTGACTCGGTGATCCGGCGCAACGTCATGGTGTCCAAGGCGAACGAGTCGTTCACCCTGTCCCTGCCCGGCGCGCCGGTCTCGTTCCGGTTTGATGAAGGCGGCTGGCTCCTGGGCGAGGTGACGGGCGATTTGACCAGCGCCGAGCTCGCCGACCAGGCCGAGCATGACGTCGACGTGGCGGGACGCCACTGGGCGCTGGTCGCGCTGGCGAAGCTGTCCGACTCGCTCGCCACGGCCGCGCGCCGTCTCATCGCGCTGAACGAGCACGAAGTGGAGCTGCGCAGGATGGCGGTCGAGCAGCTTGCCCGAGACTCAGGGGGGGACGTCGTCGCGGTGGTCCGCTCGGCGCTGCGCGACCCCGCAAGCGAGGTCCGGGCCGAGGCGCTCATGACGCTCGACTCGCTCGACCGGGCCGGGGCCAAGGCCGCGGCAGAGGCAGCGTTCGGCGGTGACCCGAGCGACTATGTGAGAGCCCACGCGCTCCGGGTGTTACTGCGTGAAGCCCCGGACCAGGCCTTCCCGCTCGTGCTCGAGGCGACCAAGCCCGACAACTCGTTGGTGCTGCGCTTCACAGCGGCGCGGCTCCTCGGGGGCGTACGCGATCCGCGCGCCGCCGACGCCTTGACGAGTCTCACCGATCCCAGGGAACCTCGTGACCTGCGTATCCTCGCGCTCCGCGCGCTGGGGCAAGTCGACAATCAGCGGGCCTCGAGCGCCTGTGTGCGCGCGATCTCGGACCCGGATCCGCTCTTTGCGGTAGCGGCGGTGCGCGAGCTCGCGGACATCGGGGGAGCGGACGGCCGCGATCGGCTTGCGGCGGCGGGAAAGGCGGAGAGTCGGGTAACGGTGCGCTCGGCGATCAACGAGGTCCTACAGGGCCGTTAGGGACTCCTCAAGGCGATCGCAACGCGTCCACGATATTGAGCCGCGCCGCTCGCACCGCGGGCAGGAATCCCCCCACCACGCCCATCACGACCGCGAACAGGAGCGCGGCCACGATCACGTCGGGCGACAGGCGGAACCCGAATCCGATCTCCGAGAACGAGTTGAAGTTCATGGTCGACACGTGCGCGAAGGACAGGAGCGACGCCAGGGCGATACCGGCGAGCCCGCCCACGATCGCGAGGACGATTGCCTCGAGGAGAAACGCTCCGAGCACGTTGCGCCGCCGGAAGCCGAGCGCGCGCATCGTACCGACCTCGACCACGCGGTTGGCCACGGCGGCATACATCGTGATCATCGCCCCGATCATCGCGCCCACCGAAAAGATGATTGTCACGACGAGGCCCAGAATCCGGATGAACGTCGCGAGGCCCTGAGACTGTTCGCGGTAATACTGCTGCTCGGGTTTGAGATCGATATACTGGGCGCGCGGGTCGGCCTGGAGTCGCGTCTGGAGCGGCGCGAGCTGCGTCGGATTCTGGAGTTTGAGCGTGACTGACGAGTACACCGGGCGGCCGAACGCCTGCATCTGCTGATCCACGTCTCCCCAGATCTCGGAATCGAATCCGGTGTGCCCCGCGTCGAACACTCCCACCACGGTCCAGCGGTCCCCACCGAACGTGAGCTGCGATCCAATCGAGGCGCCGGCAAAGCGGTCGGCCACGTTGCGGCCCACGATCACCTCGTGGGTGCCGAACGTGAACTGGCGCCCCTCCGTGACGCGAACGCCGGGGCGCAGCGCGAGCGACTGGGGGGACACGCCGCGCACCGACACGTTCGTGACGTCGTGCGTACCCTTGCGCGTCAGGTTAATGACGACCATCAGCTCTTTCGCGATGACGGGGTGACCATCCGCGCCCGTCACCACTTCGGGCTGTGATTCGAGAATGCTCGCCGTCTGGCGATCGATCTGGCTCACGAGCTCCGAGTTCGCCGAGCGCCGCAGCACGATCACGTTGTCGGGCCCGCCGGTGTCGACGAGCGTCGCCTGGAGCCCGCGCGCGAGCATGAGCACGCCCGCGAACACGAAGACGACGAGTGTCACGCCGGTAATGGTGAGCAGCGTCGTCACGCGCCGCGCCCACAAGCTGCGCCACACATAGGCAAACGGGATTTTCATCCGACCGTCCTCAGGCCCTCGACGATAGACGTCCGGACGGCGCGGCTCGCCGGCAACGCGGCCGCGGCCAGGGCCGCGGCGGCCGCCACCCCGATCGCCAGGGCGATTGTCACGGGCTCTACCCGGATGACCGGGAAGAACGTCGGCAGCGCGAGGCCGAATCCCCGCACGATGGGAAAGGTCAGCAGGACCCCCAGCAGGCCGCCCGCCAATCCCACCACGAGCGATTCGCTGAGGATGAACCCGGCGATGTGACGCCCTTCGAACCCCAGCGTTTTCAGGACGGCGTACTCCCGGCGCCGCTCACGCACGGCCATCAGGATCGTATTGGCGAGCACGAGCAGGATGATTCCAATGATCACGAGCGAAATGACCTTGAGGGAGGTGATGATCGCGCTCGACATGGAGACGAAGCTCTGCTGAAATTCGCGCTCGCTCTCGGTCTTCGTGGGCGCGCGGGAATTCGTGTACATCGTGTCGATGGTGGCCGACACTCGCGCCATGGCACTCGGCGGATCCACGCGCGACACGAACCAGCCCGCATCCGTCGCGCGGCCCGGCTCGCGGGCCTTGACCTGCTCGTACAGGTAATCCCAGTGGAACAGCATCTGCGTCTCATCCACCGAGGGATCGCGGCCCGTGTAGATGCCGCGGACCACCCACTGCCAGGCGCCGGGATAGATATCGCCCTGCATCGAGATCACGTCGCCGATCTTGAAGCCGTGCTGGGCCGCCACCTTGCGGCCCAGGATGCAGGCGCTGCGTTCCTGTTTGAAGGCGGCCAGCTGGTCCTTCGGCACAATGAGCTCGGGGTACAGGTCGAAGTAGGTGTCGGCGTCCACCGCGAAGCGGGGCCAGAAATTCTTGAAGTCGTTCGGGTCGCCATACACGCCGCCGAACCAGTTCGCCCACGACAGCGCGGTCACGCCGGGCACCCGGCCGATCTGGTCGCGATCCACGAGCGGCACGGGGAAGATGATGGACACCCGGTGGCGCGTGATCATGCGGTTCGTCGCCGACGCCGTGACCCCGGCGTTCCACGCGGTCACGATCGTGCGGATCAGGCCGAACGCCATCACCGCCGTGGCGATGCCGCAGATCGTGAGAATCGTCCTGAGCCGGTGGCGGAAGGCGTTGCGCAGTGCGATGCGCCAGACTCTCATTGCAGCTCGCCCTTCTCGAGGTGCCGCACGGTGTGGGCGCGCTCGGCGGCATGCGGATCGTGCGTGACCATGACGATCGTCTTCTTGAACTCGCGATTGAGCCGCTCGAGCAACGTCAGGATCTCCTCGGCCGACTGGCGGTCCAGGTCGCCCGTCGGCTCGTCCGCCACAATGATCGTGGGATCGGGGGCGATGGCCCGCGCGATCGCGACGCGCTGCTCCTGCCCACCGGAGAGTTGCCGGGGGTAGTGCTCGACCCGATCGGCGAGGCCCACGAGCGCCAGCGCCGTCTGGACGTGCTGGCGGCGATCCGCCTTGGAGAGCGACGTGAGGAGCAGCGGCAGCTCGACGTTCTCGTAGGCGGTCAGCACGGGAATGAGATTGTAGAACTGGAACACGAATCCGATGTGCCGCGCGCGCCACTTGGCCAGCTCGGACTCGCTGAGTCGCGTCACGTCCGTACCGGCGACGCTCAGGGAGCCCTCGGTGGGACGATCGATTCCGGCGATCAGGTTGAGCAGCGTCGTCTTCCCCGAGCCCGATGGCCCCATCAGAGCGATAAATTCCCCCTCGGGGACCGAGAGCGTCACGTTGCGCAGCACCGGGATGGCCATGCTGTCGCGTCGATACGACTTCGAGAGACCACGGATATCGATGATGGCAGCGGCCATGCCGCGTTTCTCCTCAGCGAATTTTGACCTTGGTTCCGGATCGCAGGCCGGCATCGACGCTATCGATCACCATCGTGCCCGCGCCGATGCCCTGCGCGATGGCCACCGTATTGGCGAACCGGCGACCCAGTGTGACCGCTACTTCGACAGCCCGGTCTTTGTCGACCATGTACACAACGGAGCGGCTGTTTCGCTCCGCCACAGCACTGGACGGTACGACCAGCACCGGAGTGGTATCCGGCGCACCGCCGGCGCTCGAATCCGGGCGCGGAAGAAAATGCGCTTTGGCGCTCATCTCCGGTAGGACGCGCGCATCGTAGGAGCGGAACGCCACCTTGACCAGAACCGTCGCCTTGGCCCGATCGGCCGTCGGGACGATCTTCGTCACGTACCCCGGATAGCGGACATCGGGATAGGCGTCAAGCACGATTTCGCACGGCTGGCCGAGCGAGACCGCCTCGAGGTTCGCCTCGGAGACGTCGGCCTCCACCTCGAGCGACTTCAGATCGGCGATCGTCACCACCGCCGCCTTCGAAAACGCGCTGGCCGCGAGCGGCGCCACCACTTCGCCGACGTCGGCGTTCTTGCTCAGCACCGTGCCGTCGAAGGGGGCCCGGATCACGGTATTCTCGAGCGCGACCTGGGCCGCCTGGACCGTCGCTTCGGCGACGGCGATGCCGCTCCGGACCTGCAGGTAACGGGCTTCGGCGGAGTCCACCGCCGCCAGCGTGGTGAAATTCGAATCGTGCAGCTGGCGCATGCGCTGGAGCGACTGCTCCACGTTGTGCAGGTCGGCGCGGCTCAGCTCGAGGTTGGCCTGCGCCTGGGCCAGCTGGGCGCGGACGTCCGAATCCTCGAGGCGGGCGATCACCTGCCCCGCCTTGACCCGATCACCCTCGACCACGCCCAAGTACACGATCCGGCCGGTGCCCTTGGATGCCACGGCCGCTTTCCGCTGCGCCACGACATAGCCGCTGGCGACGAGCGCCGCTTGCACTCGGGTAGGAGAGATCAGCGTGGCTTGAATCAGGTGCACTTCGGTCGCCCGAGCCAACCGGCTCCGCACGATGCCGATGGCGCCCAGCCCGACGACGAACGCCGTCGCAACGAGAATCCAGCGCGAGCGACGACCGGGCGTGCCATCGCTCGGACGTGGCGATGATTCGGTGCGGTTGATGCGCAGCGCGGAGAGATCGGCGTCCTTCACTTCCATCGGGTGACGGTCGCCGGGCCCCGGAGGGGTGTCAAGTGCTCGAAAGGGAAAGGGGGAGGGGAAAGCGGCGCGCGTTCGGCACCGGCTTACCCTTCCCCCTGCCCTGTTGCCCTTCCCCTGCTCTTACTGGACCGCGTTCACCATGTCGAAGATCGGCAGGTACATGGCGACCACCATGCCGCCCACGATCACGCCGAGTACCACGATCATGATCGGCTCCATGAGCGAGATCAGGGTCGAGACCGCGGCGTCGACTTCCTCGTCGTAGAAGTCCGCGATCTTGGTGAGCATTTCGTCGAGACCGCCGGTCTGCTCGCCCACCGCGATCATCGAAATCACCATGGGCGGGAACACCTTCGACTTCTGGAGCGGGGCCGCGATCGTTTCACCGCCCGCGATCGACGCGCGGGATTCCATGACGGCATTGTGAATCACCTGGTTACCCGCGGTGCGCGCCGTGATTTCGAGGCCGTCCAAAATCGACACGCCGGAGGAAATCAGCGTGCCCAGCGTGCGCGTGAACCGCGACACCGCCGATTTGCGCAGCAGGTCGCCGACCACGGGCGCCTTGAGCAGGAACGTGTCGATCTGGAGCTTGCCGGGCGGCGTCTTGTAGTAGCGGTTGATCGAGAACACCGCGAAGCCCAGCACGCCGCCGATCGCCCACCAGTAGTGCTTCAGCAGGTTACTCGCGCCGATCACGATCCGCGTGGGGAGCGGGAGCTCGAGGTTCACCGACGCGAACATGTTCTGGAACGTCGGAATCACGAAGATCAGGAGCACGGTGACCGCGATGGCGGCCACCGACATGATCACGATCGGGTAGACCATCGCGCCCTTCACCTTGCGGACGATGGCGTCGTTCTTTTCCAGGAACTGCGCGAGCCGGATCAGGATCGTGTCGAGAATACCGCCGGCCTCGCCCGCCGCGACCATGTTGACGAACAGGTCGGAGAACGCCTTGGGCTGCTTGCGCATCGCGTCGGCCAGCGTGTGGCCGCTCTCGACGTCGTAGAGCACCTGGCGCGTCACGCTCGCCAGATTCTTGTTTTCGGTTTGCTGCGCCAGGATGTCCAGCGCCTTCACGAGCGGCAGACCCGCGTTGATCATCGTGGCAAACTGGCGCGTGAGAATGACGATATCGCGCGTCTTGATGCGGCCGCCGAACCCGAGATTGAGCTTGAACTGTTTCGGCGCCGCCCGCACCTGGACCACGAGCAAGCGGCTCTTCCGCAGGTGTGAGACGACGTCGTCCCGCGAGGGGAGATCGATCTCTCCCTGCTGGAGCTGCCCTTTCAGGGTTCGCGCAGTGTACTGGAACAGCGGCATGGGCCGGGCCCTCCTGGGCTACGCTAGCGCCGCGCGGCGAGCTTCGGTTGACTGCCGCTCGTGGCGGTACCGGCGGCAGGCAAGCCTTCGCGCTCGTCGATCGGCGGCTCGCCGATCATGCGGAGAAATTCATTCGGACTCGACGCGACCCGGAGACACTCGTCCTTGGTCACCTCGCGCCCCATGTACAGCTGATACAACGCATCCACGAGCGTCTGCATGCCGTATTTCTTGCCGGCCTGCATCGCGGATTCGATCTGGTGGACCTTATCGTCGCGGATCAGCGCCCGGATCGCGGGGGTGCACACCATGATCTCGGCCGCCATCACGCGCCCCCGGCCCTTCGCTTTTTGCAGCAGCGTCTGGGTGATCACTCCCTCGAGCACGAAGGCGAGCTGCGCGCGGATCTGGGACTGCTGGTGCGCGGGGAAGATGTCGATGATGCGGTTGATGGTCTCCGCCGCGGAGTTGGTATGCAGCGTGGCGAAGGCGAGGTGGCCCGTCTCGGCGATCGTCAGCGCCGCCTGCGTCGTCTCGAGATCGCGCATTTCGCCCACGAGCACGACGTCCGGGTCCTGCCGCAGGGCATACTTGAGCGCGGCCGCGAAGCTGTTCGTGTCCGTGCCCACCTCACGCTGGTTCACGATACAGCTCTGGTGGCGGTGGATGAATTCGATCGGGTCCTCCACCGTGATGATGTGGCCCTTCATTTCCTTGTTGATCTTGTCGATCATCGCCGCCAGCGTGGTGCTCTTGCCCGAGCCGGTCGGTCCGGTGACGAGCACGAGCCCGCGGGGGCGCTCGGCCAGCTTCGCTACCACATTCGAGAGCCCGAGATCGTCGAACGTCCGGACGTTGAAGGGGATCTGCCGGATGACGAGCGAGACGCAGCCCCGCTGCTTGAAGCAGTTGCCGCGGAACCGGGCGAGGTTCTGGATCCCGAACGAGAAGTCCAGCTCGTTCTCGGTCTCGAACCGCTTCTTCTGGCTCTCGGTGAGCACCGAATAGGCGAGCGACAGCGTATCCTTGGGCGTCAGCACCTCGTCGGATGTCGCGTTGGTGATGTCGCCGTCGACGCGGAGCTTGGGCCGCTCGCCCGCCACGATATGGAGGTCGGACGCGTCCTTCTCGATCATCTCCTCGAGCAGCGCGCGCAGATTCACGGTCATGCGGCAGTCTCCTTCACGACTTCCTCCAGACTGGTGATCCCGCGCTTGACCTTGAGCATCCCGTCCATGCGCAGCGTGAGCATGCCCTCTTCGACCGCGGCCTGGCGCAGCTCCTCCGTCGACGCCCCCTTCAGCACGAGCCGACGGAGCTGGCTCGACATCGCCATCACCTCGTAGAGCCCCTGGCGGCCCTTGTAACCCGTTTCCGAGCAGGTGTCGCAACCCTGGCCCTTGAAGAACTGCAGTTTCGCCGCTTCGGCCTTCGGCAACCCGAAGGCGTGGATCTCTTCGTCGGTGTACTTGTGCTCCGCCTTGCAGTTGGCACAGATGCGCCGCACCAGCCGTTGCGCCACGATCAGATTGACGGCACTCGCGACGTTGAAGGGCTCGATGCCCATGTCGATCATGCGCGTGACCGTCGAGGGGGCGTCGTTGGTGTGCAACGTCGAGAGCACCAGGTGGCCCGTCAAGGCGGCCTTGATCGCGATCGAGCCGGTTTCCATGTCGCGGATCTCGCCGACCATGATGATGTTCGGGTCCTGGCGCAGGAACGCCTTGAGCGCCGCGGCGAACGTCATCCCCACTTCGTTCCGCACCAGGACCTGGTTGATGCCCATGAGGTTGTACTCGACCGGGTCCTCGGCCGTCATGATGTTCACTTCCATCGTATTGATCCGCGACAGCGCCGAGTAGAGCGTGGTGGTCTTTCCCGATCCCGTGGGACCCGTGACGAGCACCATGCCGTACGGGTTCAGGATCGCGCGCATCAGATTCTCTTCGGCCTTCGGCTCGAACCCGAACTTGGTCAGGTCGAGCGTCAGGTTGCCCTTGTCGAGAATCCGGAGCACGACCTTCTCGCCGAACAGCACCGGCAGCGTCGACACGCGGAAGTCGATCACCCGGGCGCCCATCTTCAGCTTGATGCGCCCGTCCTGCGGCACGCGCCGCTCGGCGATGTTGAGGGACGCCATGATCTTGACGCGCGACGTCAGCGCCGCGCGCATCTTGATGGGCGGCTTCATGACTTCCTGCAACGCGCCGTCCACCCGATAGCGCACGCGCATCTCGTGCTCGAACGGCTCGATGTGAATATCCGACGCACCGCGCTTCACGGCATCGGTCAAGAGCCCGTTGATCAGCTTGACCACGGGGGCGTCGTCGGCCGCGTCCTGCCCCTTTAAGTCTTCCTCCTCATCCTCCTCCACCAGCTCGAGATCCTCGGCATCCTCGACGCTCTTGAGGAGGGTTTGGAGCTGCGCGTCGGACTGCTGGTAATAGCGGTCGATCGCGTTCCGCAGGGTGTACTCGCCCGCGATGACGGGGAAGACGTCGCACCGCGTGATGAACTTGACGTCCTCGATGGCGGCGACGTTGTTCGGGTCGGCAATCGCGATCGTCAGGGTGCGCCCTTCCCGCTTGAGGGGAAGGACCGTGTGCTTGATCGCGATATCCGGGGTAAGGAGCTTGAGGATACGCGGCTCCACCTCGAACCGCGACAGGTCGACCGCCGGCATGCGATACTGCCGGGCGAGCATCTTGGTCACCTCGGTTTCCTCGATATAGCCGAGTTTGACCAGGGTGTACCCGAGGCGCATCCCCGAGCTCTTCTGCTCGAGGAGGGCTTTCTTCAATTGGTCTTGGGTGATCAGGCCTTCACGGACGAGGATGTCGCCTAACCGATCCGTGGTAGCCGCCGCGGTCGCCGTACGCAACTCGTTGAATTTGAAGGCCCCAAATTATGGAACGGGGTAAAAAGGTCAACGCGGCGGGGGAATGGCGCCTGAAAATGTGACGTACTGACGCAGTGCTTCAAGGAGTTGGGGCCCGATACCCGGCACACTGTCCAGCCGGGCAAGGCTGCCGAACGGGCCATGTGCCGTCCGCCAGCCGACTATGCGCTGCGCCAGCGCCGGACCGACCCGAGGCAGGCGCGTGATCTCCGTCACGTCGGCGGTATCGAGATCGATGCGATCTCCAGGTTGGAGCGGCCGGAGCAGTCGGGCCGATGCACGTGCGGTGGCCTCCACACTCGAGCCAGGGGGCGAATCGACGGGGGCGAAACGTACGTCGCCGGCAGCGGCAGTTGGTGCGGGCGCGAGCGCGAAACGGACGGCAGCACCGGCGAGTGCGAGCACACCGAGACTGAGGGCTGCGTGGCGATCATCCACGGGGCGAACATACGGATCGCCTGGGCGGACGGCGGGATCAATTCAGCGCGCGGTGTACCGAAAAACGGTTGGTGCTTGAAACGCGGAACGCGGACGACGGAACGAGTTCCGCGCTCCTAACGCACCAGCGCCACAGCCACATCACCCACAATCTGCAGGGACGCTGCCGACACCTTATCCACCGTATCCTCTGTGGTGTGCCAGTACGGGTAATCGAAGTCCACGACGTCGATCGCGTGTATGCCGGCGTGCTGCAGGGGGACGTGATCGTCGATGAGCGTGTGCTTCACGCCGGGCAGGAAGTACTGGCGATAGCCCAGGTCACTGGCGGTGCGCCACACGCGATCAACGACTTCCGGCGCGGCAATCTCCGAATTCCCTTCGTAGTAGATGTCGAGATTCTTGTCCCCGATCATATCGAACAGCACGGCAAACAGCGGCGGATAGCCGGGTGGCTGGTGCGCGGCGAAGTATCGGGACCCGATCAGCACGTCGTTCGTGTCCGCGAAGTCGCCGTAATCCTCACCGTCATCGAACAGCAAGTCGACGCCCGATGCGGGCGGCTTCGCTTTGAGCGCGTCCGCCACTCCGAGGAGCAGCGCCACGCCCGAGGCGCCATCGTTCGCCCCCGTGACGGGCATGCGCTGCGCCCCGAGATTGGCGCTCTGATCCGCATGCGGCCGCGTGTCCCAGTGAGCGAGGTAGAGCACTCGTTCGGTGGCCTGAGGGTGAAACCGCGCGAGGAAATTCCGGAGATGCAGGGTGTCGCCGTGCCGCGTGACATGCGTGAACGCCTGCACGATCACGGTGTCGGCGGTGCTCTTCAGGTGGGTGAGAATCCAATCGCCGGTCTGTTCGTGCGCGGGGCGGCCCGGAATCCGGGGACCGAAGGCGACCTGCTCGCTCAGGTACCCAAAGGCCCGCTCGCCGTTGAACTCGTGCGTATGAGATTTCCCCCCTTTACCACCCCGGCAGGCCACGACCGAAGCCAGAATGGCAATCCAGAGTCCGCGCATCATCGGATCCGGCCGACACTGGTCGACATGTTGACGAACGCGGTCACGACGAGCTGCGCAGTCTTGTGATTGAACTGCCGTTGATCGTTTATCACGTACGCCATCTGTAACCCCGCGGAGAGGGACGGAGGGAAGTCCGTGTCGAGTGTAAGCTGCGTCTGGCTCTGACGCGTGTCCACATAGGACACGCACGTGTCTTGGTCGGGCGCCTGCAGGCACAGTTGATCCTGGCTCGACGTGTAGCGGACGGTGGTCCGGATCACGCTGCGCAGCCGCACGAGAGCGGACGGCGGGCGGAACGCGAACAGCAGGCTCCCGCTCTGCTGGTTTCGCGTGGTGCGGAACAGGTTGTTCGACGTGACGGCGTCGCTCGTGGTCTTCGAGATGTCGTACGATGTCACGACACCACCCACCCAGTTCAGCGTGATGGCGGGCGCCAGGGTGCGCTCGTTCGTGAGCGACAGCGTCGATCCTCCAGCCACGTCGCCGAACAGGATCTGCTGTGCCGTCGTGTTCCGCTTGCGATAGCCGAGCCGGGCGGTCAATCCGTGCAGCAGGAGCACGTCTCTCGTGCCCGGCAGCGTCAGGACCCAGCTCGCATTGAACGACGGCCACTCGCGGCTCGTCGTCGTGAGCGGCACCTGGGTGTTGCCCCGGAGCACCCAGCTCGTCCCGTTCAGCCGCGCGTAATTCCCCGTCACCCGGAACCCGCGAATCAGCTCGACCGTGGCCGCAGAATTGAGCGTCATGTTATCGGTGGCCGACCCGGCCAGCAGGCTCCCCTGATGCCGGAACCCGTCGAAGCCTCCCAAGGCGAACTGATAGCCCAGCGGTGGAATGAGCGGGGCGCCGAAATACGTGGAGGTATACGTCCTGCCGTATTCCACATCCACCGTGGTGATGCGTCCAAGCAGGTATGCCAGGACGGCGCTGTCGCCGAAGATGCGCTGCCCGAGCCGGTGCGGGTCGAGCTGAGTGCCGAGATCGAGCCGGCGCGAGTTGCTGTACGCGGCGGGGATGTGAAATGCGCCCACCGTGTCGACCCCGCCGAGCCCGCGAACCGGAGTCGCCGCATTCGGGTCACGGCTCAGCGTGAAGAATGAGGCGAGACCGAGGCGCGGGCGGAGCCACGTGTTGATCCGCGGCGTCACGCTCAGGAAGGTGTTCAGCGTTCGCTGCGTTTCGAGACCCGCGTTCATGCCCAGGAACGAGCGCCGCTCCCCCTGTACCAGCCTGCCCATGGTCGACGAATCGCCGTAATCGTGCAGATCGCGCTGCGAAGCGAGGTCAATCCGGAACAGCACGCCGGTAAGCGGGGCGAGATCGAAGCCCCCGGCATTGCGCCACACCTTGCTCCGGGAATAGGCCGGGACGAGGAATCCATCAGAGTCACGCGCGACCGGCACCGTGTACGAGAAGCGCGAGCCGTCCAGGCCGGCGAGCCCGGAATGCAGCCGGATGTTGGTGGGACTCACGCGAATGCCTCCCACCCTGGCCGGCGCCGGCGACAACGAGTAATCGGCATTGAGGGTGAAGTTCTTCGCCGCCGAGAGCGACAAGTCCGTCTCGCCCGTCCCGTTGGCGTACGCACCCGAGAGGCCGATCGGGTCGATGAGATAGCGCATCAGCTTGCTGTTGGAGCGACGCGTGTGCCGCAATCCGATTGCATAGCTGCGAGCCTCGCTGCGGGGCGTGCGCAACCCGGCGAGCTGACCCGCTTCGATATCGGTGCCGCTCAAGTAGAACGGATCGCTCGTGAGGTGGGCGTAGTGCACCGTGAAGGGCATCGAAAGGCCCCACGATTCCGGCAGGAATCGTTGCAGCTGGACCGTCGCGCCGATGCTCAGTCCGTTGTCGGTCGTGTAACTCGGATCCGCCCCGAGCTGGCGAAACTGCCCGTCACGGTGCGTGAACGAGACGGCCATGTCCGCGACGTTGGCCGCGGTGAACGTGAGATCCATGCCCGCCGCCATGCCCGGATCCCGTACCACATCCGAGAGCCGGACGTCATCGACCCAAAGCTCCGCCTGGTCGATCATCGACTTCGTTCCCACGCGCCAGATTCCCGCCGCGATCTCCTCCACGGCCGCGAGATTGGGCGGCGCCGTGGCGGGATCGTGCACGTGCACGATGTAGGGGCCGTCGCACGCGATGTACGAGGTGTCGAACGGCACGAGCGTCGAGTCCGGGCAGCCGGCGAACACGTGCGGCGGCTGGCCTTGCAGCCACGCCAGCTCGATGTGCGAGCGCAACGTGAGCCAGCGACTGAAGTCGACCACGACCTCCGGGTCCCACGTGGTGGTG
>Ga0335082_10001444_pt1 | contig 25363 bp, 24 predicted proteins | sample Lox_Sample_41_FD_206718 | JGI IMG/M metagenome (GOLD analysis project Ga0335082, IMG submission 206718) | Soil microbial communities from Loxahatchee National Wildlife Refuge, Florida, United States - Lox_Sample_4.1 | ecosystem: Environmental > Terrestrial > Soil > Wetlands | place: USA... | reverse complement strand
ATGTCGCCGAACTCGATCGCATCATCGCGCAGGTCAGCACATCCTCGGCTCGCCGCGAACGTATCTTTCTTGAAGGTCGGCTCGAGAAGGTCAAGGCGGATCTCGATGATGCCGCTCGAAAATTCAGCGACTTCGCCAGCAAAAATACCGCCATCGACATTCCGGCGCAGGGCAAAGCCATGGTCGAAGCCGCCGCCGTCCTTCAGGGACAACTCATCGCCGCCCAGGCCGAACTCTCCGGTCTCGAGCAGATCTACACTTCGAATAACGTCCGCGTGCGCAGTGCTCAGGCGCGCGTCGCCGAATTGCAGAAGAAGCTCAACGAACTCGGGGGCGCTGGCACCCCGGGAAATTCCGCTCCGGCGAACTCGCTTTACCCCTCCATTCGCAAGCTCCCGATCCTCGGTGTCGCCTACGCCGACTTGTATCGTCAGAACAAAATCCAGGAGACCGTCTTCGAATTGCTCACCCAGCAATACGAGATGGCCAAGGTTCAGGAAGCAAAAGAGATTCCCACCGTCAAGGTTCTCGACGCGGCCCTGGTTCCCACCAAGAAATCTTTCCCGCCGCGCACCGTCATTGTTGTCCTTGGCACCATGCTGGGTCTCACGCTCACCATGGTCTGGATTCTCGGCAAAACGCGATGGGACGCCGTCGACGCTGCGGACCCGCGCAAGGTGTTTGCGTTCGAAGTCTTCTCCACGGTCCGCGCCAGCCTTCCCGCGTTCTCGCACAATGGCCACCCTGCGTCTCCGAATGGCAACCACTTGTGGAACGCGCAACAACAGGATTCCCGGCCGCAGGAAGATCGCGACCGGAATGGTTCGGACGCAGTTCGCTAGTCTGCGGTAGAAGTCGTTTGTAATTGTTTGTTATGTAAAGGGTTAGGTCACACATACCCCTGTAAGTGACGGGGCGAAGCTGTGACTGCCCCTGCGGTTCGCATCACCGGAGACAGACATGGCCACCCACGCCTACCAACTTGGCCTCGCGCACAGCCTTCCCGTTCTTCCCGTGCTCTTCACGGAGCCTCACTGGTTCGCCGCCTACACCAGTGCCAACCACGAAAAGCGCGTGGCCCTTCAACTCAGCGTTCGCTCCGTGGAGCACTTTCTCCCCGTCTACTCTTCCGTGCGCCGCTGGAAAGACCGCCGCGTGACCCTCGATCTGCCTCTTTTCCCCGGCTATGTCTTTGTTCGTCTTGCGCTCCGCGATCGCCTGCGCGTTCTGCAGATTCCCGGCCTTGCGTACCTCGTTGCATTCGACGGCACCCCCTCCCCCCTCCCCGACTCCGAGATCGACTCGCTCCGCTCCAGCCTTGCCGGGGGAATCCGGGTCCAGCCGCATCCTTATCTCACCATCGGTCGCCGCATCGCCGTTAAGTCCGGTCCCATGGCTGGTTTTCACGGCATCCTGGTTCGCCGCAAAGGGCTGTCGCGTCTCGTCGTCTCTCTCGACCTCATCCAGCGCTCCATGGCGGTCGAAATCGACGAAGCCGATCTGGAGCCGCTCCGGTGAACCTGCCCATGATCGTGCGTCCAAGGGGGTTCGCTCGGTGAACAGCCTCGAAACGACGCCGCTTCTCGAGGAAGCAGGCGCGCTCGCGCCATCCCCGGCGGCCGCGAAGAGCCGGGAATGGAAACCCGCCGCCGTCATTCTCGACATTGCGACTCTCGGAACCGGCACGCTTCTTGCTGGCCTGATCAACGTGGCCCTGGTCTTCGTCGTGCCCAGAATCATCAGTGTCGAGGACTACGGCTACTGGCGGATGTTCGGCCTCTACGCAGGTTATGTCGGTTTTCTGCATCTCGGCTTTGCCGATGGAGCGCTCCTGCGCTGGGCCGGTCGGCCCATCTCAGACTTTCATTCGGAAATTGCTCCGTCGCTGAAGTTCCTGTTCTTTCAGCAACTCATCGTGCTTGCCCCGCTCACTGTCATTGCCTGTTTGACGCTCTCCGGCCCAGCGCGTTTCGTGGCGTTGGCTGTGGGCGCTTACGCCATTGTCCTCAACACGGCAGCGTTGCTTCAGTTTGCACTGCAGAGCGCCAAGATCTTTCGTCCGGTCGCGGTCTCCGGTGCTGTTGCACCGGCCATGTTTCTCGGCCTCACATTGATCTGGCGCACCAGGTTGCCGGCCGGTTTCCGTATGGTGACAATACTCTTTATTAGCGGTTGGCTGTTGGCCTTCTTGATTCTCTTCGCCAGCGCAAAGCCATGGAGCAGCCTGCGGATTGACCTGGACTGGAGAGCGCTGGCCAAATCCTGTGTGTCGGCCGGCTGGCCCGTTGTGCTTGCCAACACCGGCGTGATGCTTATCCTTTGCGCCGATCGCCTCGCTTTGAGCTGGGCCGCCAATATTCAGGACTTTGCGCAGTACAGCCTCGCCGCCAGCGCTATGGCCGTGCCGGTGATGGCCATTCAGGCTTGCAGCAAGGTCTTTTTCTCTCACCTTGCTGGCTTGGCGCCCGACACTCGCCGGCGCATCTACGGAGTGTCATCTCGCCTGCTCTTGATGGCTTGGGCCGCCTTGCTGCCATACTACTTTGCCCTCGACGCCTTCGTCCGCCACTTTCTCCCTCGCTACACGCCCAGTCTTCAATATGCGCGCATCCTGCTCTTGGGTATTCCATTCTTCGCATCGGTTCAGATTCTGCAGATGAGCTATGCCTATCTCCACGGCTTGCAGCGCCGTTTCCTGGTGGTGACTGCATTCATTCTGCTGTGTTCTGTCGTAACAACGTCACTTCTGGTGCGTGATAGCTGTTCGCTTCGTCCAGTCGCTGCCTTTCAGGTTGGCATTCTCGCGATCTGGTGGATGTGTAGCGAATGGCAATTCCGCGAGATGGCTACACGACGGAGCAGAAGATGGGTCCAATTTCTGCTTTTCTATGGGCTCATTTCAGTGGCCTATTTGGTTGCAACTCTCTGTTGGGACCGCCACTCAGTCCTGTCGATCGGTTCCTATTACGCGACCGTGATCGCTGCGGTAGCCGCTTCGATGAGATCTGACTTGAGCTTCTTCGGCAGAATGTTGATGAAACCACGTGTCTCAGGTGAATAACCATTGTGACGTTCATTGGAGGCAGACCCCGCTCGGGGAACGCATGTTACCGACACCTAAAGAGACAAGCCGGGTCGCGATTGTAATCCTGAACTGGAATCAGTACGAGGATACCGCTGAGTGCTTGCAGTCTCTCCGGCGAGTTCAAGCCCCGACATTTGACGTTTTCTTGGTCGACAACGGCTCGACCGACGGTTCCGCAGAAAGATTGATCGCGGAGTTTCCTGAGGTTTATTTTGTGCGAAACACGGAGAACTTCGGGTATGCGAAAGGGAACAATATTGGCATCCGTAAGGCGCTTGAATACCGGGCCGATTATATTTTGCTGCTAAACAACGACACCGTTGTCCGTGACAACTTTTTAGCTGAACTCGTGAACGTCGCTGACCGAGAACCCGCTGCCGGGATCCTTGGAGCAAAGGTTGTTTACTACGACAGGCCCGACCTGCTCTGGGCGCTCGGCGGTAGCCTCAAGCGGCCCTTTGGACGAATACACATGTCTGGCAGAGACAAGCCTGCAAGTGACGTCTCAACGGGCGTTCGCGAGTTCGACCATGTCCCCGGGGCAACGATGTTTGTCCGATCTGAGGTATTTAGACGCAATGGACTCTTGGATGAAGACTATTTTCTCAATTGGGAGGATGCTGAATTTTGCATCCGAGTCAAGAGATCGGGTTGGAGAATCTTGGCTGTGCCCGATTCGATCGTCTTGCACAAAGTGTCGCGCGCGACAGCTGGCAAGCTAGCGATGTATTTCGGGCAGCGCAACAGGCTACTGTTCGCTTCTATGTGTCTTCCTCGCTGGCAATTTATCCTCTTTGTTCTTCCGTTTCACTTGGTTCGGCTCGTCACTTTGTCGCTCACGCAAACTGCACATGCACGCCTTGATCTGGTTAGGGCTGCACTACTTGGTACTGCAGATTATTTTCGGAGCCGCCTAGGAAAGGGCAGCATGGCCGATTTGGAAAGACTCTGATGGAAGTTGAAGGAAGATGACAATTCTTCTGTTGGTCGCTTGGTGTCTCGCCATGATGTTCTCAGCCAGACTCATCTGTCGAAACTGGGTGAACCACCTGACCCTCTACACCGCGGCCTGGACCGTGAGTCTCTGCGCGTACGAGTTACATTGGATCCGGTACAACTCTATTGGAACTGAAGCTTGGATTTATATTTTTGCAGCTTGGATAGCCATTTACCTTGGAACAGCGTTCGCTTCGGTCCTTGGCTCAGGGCAGGTTTCGTTGTGGCCCGACTATTATGGTCGGAGACTCAAGACCATGATTGTTTTTCTTAGCTTCGCGGGTCTGGCGTCTTGCTTCGTTCTAGCGCGTCAGGTTATGGACGAGGTGAATTCCAATCTCCTCGTAGCTGTCACCGTTGGTGCTCCCAGAATTTACGCCGCTGTTTTCGAGGAGACGGGGACGCTCGTCGGTATACCCTACATAGCATTCCTGCCCTTTGCGGCCTCAGCCCTAGCTGGCGCGTACACCGCCGTAATACGACGGCTTGATTGGGTATCAGTCTTCCCGCTTCTCGTCGCCACGATTGGCGGTGTTTTGTCGGCTTCTCGGTGGAACATTCTGTTCGCTGCAGTTCTTTTCCTCCTATCCTTGTTCCTCACCCCCAAATCTAAACCCGTTCGGTTGAGTAATTCTCAAAAGGCGCTGCTGTTTGTCGCGTGTTTGAGTGGAATCCTGCTTATTACTCTTACGCGGACAGACTTGGCTAACTCCCTTACCGAACAGAGTGGCAGTTTGGACAAGATTTCCGAATTGATTCCCGTTGCTCCATCGCTCTACTTCTATTTCTCTGGTCCTCCAGTGGGATTCGGTGAGTATCTCCGCGACTCTCGGCGAGAATCTAGCTCTTCGTGGGGGCGGTACACATTTGCTTCGTTCTATCGTTTCTTGTCTAAGTTTGGGCTGTCAACGCGAGTGCCATTTCACCAGGAGTTTTACAGCACTCCTGAACCCATCAATACCTGCACCTACCTGAGGGAACTGCACTCCGATTTTGGAGTTCCTGGTATTTTCGTATTTCCGTTTGCGCTCGGGTTCGTGGCTGGTCGGATAGCTGCACTGCCACGAGGCGTCGTCCGAGTCATACTTTTGGCTCATATTTATGTCATCGTCCTCTTTTCTTACACGTCTTTGATAATGTCAACGGGCCAATGGTTTCAGAGTGCAATTGTTTCAACTTGTGCCGCACTATTCCTCAGCCGATCCTCTGCATCTGCTTCGGGGGTCCGAACCCTGCGTGGGGTCCGCGCGAGTGGTTCCTGAAACATATGTGTAATGTCTCCATCATCATCGTCAACACAAACACTCGTGAACTAACCTGCCAGTGTCTGTCCTCGATTTGTGCGAATCCGCTTAGTCGGCCTTTTGAAATTATCGTCGTTGACAACGCTTCCACGGATGGGAGTTGCGAAGCCATCGCCTCCCGTTTTCCCGATGTCCGGCTGATACAGAACTTACGAAACGTTGGGTTCGCGGTCGCGAATAATCGCGCGCTGGAAATTGCTCGCGGAGAGCACGTGCTTCTCCTGAACAACGACACGATTGTCTTACCCCAAAGCCTGGACCAGCTGTTGAGTGCACTCGACGCCGACGAGCACGTCGGCATTGTTGCGCCCAAGCTCATCTACCCGGATGGTTCACTACAAATGAGCTATGGGCCCATGCCCAGTCTGTTCGTGAGTTTCTGCTCCTTCTTTGAAGTAAGGAAATGGCTGCCACAAGAACTTCTGTCGCGAATTGGTCGATCGGAGTCAAGGAAGTTCCTTGGCAAAAATGCCAGTTCCTACGCGGAATGGTCCTCAATCGACGCTCCGAAGACTTCCAAACTCTCACGGCATCTTCTCGCGACCGGCGCCTGTCTCCTGATCCGTGGTGAATGCTTTCGCCAAGTTGGTTCGCTTGACCCGGAATTCTTCATGTACGTTGACGATGCCGACTACTGTAAGCGGGTACGTGACGCCGGATGGGACATTCTGTATGTAGCGGAAGCCACGATCGTTCACATCAAAGGAGGGACTGTCGGCAACCGTTATCGGTGGACGTCGGCCGCCGCTTATTTCAGCGTCTTTCATTTTCTCGAGAAGCATCACGGCAAAACAACTGCCTGGATTGCGAAAGCGCTTGCCGTTCTTTCCCTAGCCTGCCGTTCCACTTCCAAAACCCTGCTCCGCCAGCCGTCAGCGCGCGGGTCATGGAGGCTTTTGTGGGACGTCGGCTGTTGGAAAGCCCGGTCTTCCGCTTCTACTTCGCCGAAAGCATCGAGATTGCGAGAAGAACATGAACACGCAGCGGATTGAGCGCGAGCGCGAATTCCATAACTCTTTGGCCGACGCCGGTTTTGACAGCCGCAGGCTCATCAATCGGCTCTCGGGCAGCTTCTACAGCAAGGCGAATCACAGCCCGATTTGGGGCCCCGTCTGGGCACAACTGAATCTAGGGGGCAAACACGTCCTTGACTATGGCTGCGGCGACGGCGCTTTCAGTTTCGAACTAGCCCGCCGTGGAGCATTGGTCGAAGGGTTCGATATCTCCGAGTCGCTGGTCCAACTCGCTATATCCGCAGTGCCCGAAGGCATTCCAAAGCCGAACTTTTCCGTGCGCGATGCTCATGCGACGGGTTTTCCGCCGGCATTCTTTGACTACGTGTTCGGGAACGGAATACTGCACCACCTCGAACTGGAAAAAGCATACCGAGAAATTGCACGCGTTCTGAAGCCAGGGGGCAGCGCGTTCTTTATGGAAGCAATGGCGAATCACCCATTGGTTATGTTGATCCGGAAAGCGACTCCAGATGCGAGGTCAGTCGACGAAAAACCCTTGACCATCGATCAGATCGACCTCGCCCGAGCGTTCTTCTGCCGCGTGCAACACACAGAACATTTTCTATTTGCTGTGCTGGCGGCGCCGGTTCACTTCGTTAGCGAAAAAGCCGCACGGTGGTCAGTTCGGGGACTGGACCGCCTTGATCAAGGAGTCTTCTGGCTCTTCCCGTTCGCCAGGCGTCTCGCCTGGCAAAGCATGCTGGAACTAACGAGCGCGGAGCAGACGTTAATCCGATGAGCACATTGCACAGCTTAGTGTCACGGTTAATGTGGGGCCCGATGAAATTTCCTACCTATTCCAAAAGCACAGCGCGTCGCGTTGCTATCTCGACGGACCGCGTCCGTTTCGCGAGTCTTGCCCTGGCACTAGAAACAATTCAGCGCGACCAGATTCCGGGAGGGATTGCCGAACTTGGCGTTTGGCGTGGAGTCACAAGTTCGTTTGTCCACGCTCACTGCCCCACGCGTCGGCTGTATCTCTTTGACACATTTTCTGGCTTTCCCAGCGACCAAGGCACAGACGGCAGATTTCAAAATACCAGCGTAGAGCTGGTCAAACGAAGGATTGGCGATTGCTCTAATGTTTGCTTCAGAGTTGGTATCTTTCCAGGCACTTCTCAAGGACTTGAACATGAGTCGTTCGCCATGGTTGTGCTGGACGCCGACAAGTACGAACCAACTATCGCTGGACTGGAATTTTTCTATCCCCGAGTTCCGAGAGGCGGCTACATTTTCCTCCACGACTACAATTCCCCAGAATCGCAACGCGGCGTTTCGCGTGCCGTCACCGAGTTTTTGACAGGCAGGCCCGAGCAACTTGTCGAGATGCCCGACGTTTGGGGCAGTGCTGTATTCCGCAAAATCTAGCCGTTCTCATACATGAAGATTCAATACGTCGTTCCATTCGTACCGTGGCAAGTGCGCGTCCGCTCCTACAACCTGATTCCGCGCCTGGCGAGGAATCACGAGATCCACCTCGTTTGTGTTTCAGGTGCGGCGCCCACCGCAGAGCAGACTGCTTGGCTCGATCGCTATTGCGACTCTGCCACCTGGATTCCGCACAGCCGGTGGCGTGCAGCGGCTCAATGTGCGCTAGCTCTGCCGACCAGAACACCGCTGCGCCTTGCGTATTGCCGTTCCCCTCAGGTACGCGCCATGGTCAAACAGGTGTGCGGCGAAGTACAGCCTGATCTCGTTTATGCCGAGCGTTGGCGCTCTCTCGAATTCCTTCCGCCGGACCTGGACGTTCCCCTGGTGTGCGATCCGACCGATTCCATGACTCTGTATAACCAGCGATTGAAAGTCAGCGGCTCCCCTTGGGAGAAGTTGTTGGCATGGGAGGAGCATGCGAAATTCTCGCGCTGCGAAGGGGACCTGGCCAGACGTGCCGACATGACGGTCTTTTGCTCGCGGGTAGATTTGGATTGTGTGTACGCGCAGGCACCCGATGCTCACTATGAGATCGTCCCTAACGGGGTCGATTGCGAAAGATTCTTTTTCAAAGAAGAGTGCGAAACCAAGCCCGGCACGATTGTGTTCACCGGTAGTTTCAAGTACCGGCCGAATTGTCATGCCGTTAACTACTTCTTGGCCCGGATCTTTCCTCTCATCCTTCGCGCCGAACCGCACGCCACATTTGCCGCTGTGGGAAACGGCGCTACGTTGGCACTCGCCCATCATCGGATGAGCAGTGGCTTTAGCGCCGTCGATTTTGTGCCCGACCTTCGATCTTATTTGGCCGAAGCGGCCGTGGCGGTGGCGCCGATCACAATCGGCTCCGGCGTCAGCAATAAGCTCGCGGAGGGCTTTGCCGTCGGCACGCCAGTCGTTGCTACGCCGATGGCTTGTGGGGATTTGCCTGTGAAGTCGGGAGAACATCTCTTGATCGCCGATAGCGACCGGGACTTCGCAGATCACGTGATCTGCCTCATTCGAAACGAGGAGTTGCGCCGGAAGATCGCCTTGTTCGCCCGTCGCTTTGTTGAGCAGAACTACGATTGGGGAATCGTTTCGAAGCAGATGGAGAGCCTCATGTGCGGAGTCGTCGGGTCGCGCGCCAGCGGACGCATGGCACAAGCTTATGCGACGGCCTGACAACTGGTTCATCAAGCGATCCTCCTGCCAAGAATCGATACAACCGGCTACTAACACTCCCGGATATCTCCCGCGTTCCTTCTTCGCTCTGCCCAGTTGTTCGAGATCTCAGCAATCGAGGTGATGAAGATGGCATTTGATCTACTGTCGCGCCACTTTGCCGAAGTTGTTGTGATAACCGCCAGCGTTTTTGAAGATCCGCGCGGTTTCTTCATGGAAGTCTACCGCGAGGACCACTTTCGAGACCTCGGGCTCCCTTCATCCTTTGTCCAAGATAACCATTCCTGTTCAAAGAAGGGTGTCGTTCGAGGTCTCCACTTTCAATGGGAGCCGCCCATGGGAAAGTTGATGCGCGTCACCCGGGGCGCCGCGTTTCTGGTTGCTGTCGATCTGCGCCTCGGTTCACCGACTCTCGGCAATTGGGTCGGTGTTGAAGCCACACAGGACAATCGCAAGCAAGTTTGGGCACCGGCGAGCTTTGCACGTGGCTTCTGTGCATTGGTAGATGACACCGAAGTCCAATACAAATGCACCGGCATCTATAACTCCCATGCGGAATCGGCGATTCGCTGGAATGACCCCGCCATCGGCATTGCATGGCCCCTTCACGATCACCTTGTTTCCGAAAAGGATCGCAACGCGCAACTGCTCTCGGAATGGCTGGCCTCCCCGAACGCTCAAGTGTTCGCCTATCGCTCACAGGCCGTCGGTGTTTAACAAGGAGAAGAGCAAATGACCATGAGGCTGCTGATTGCGGGCGGAGCCGGATATGTTGGGTCGGCCTTGATTCCTCGTTTGTTGGAACGCGGCTACCGTGTCGACGTTGCCGATCTGTTTTGGTTCGGAAACCATTTGCCGTCGGACACCGGCATCTTGAATAAGGACCTCTTCGACCTCACCGTTGACGACCTGCGCGTTTATGATCAGGTCATTTTTCTAGCGGGGCTTTCGAATGACCCCATGGCCGAGTTCTCTCCGAGCAAGAACTTCGTCTACAATGCCGCCGCTCCCGCATATCTCGCTTACACGGCCAAAAAAGCAGGTGTGAAGCGCTACGTCTACGCGAGTTCGTGTTCCGTCTACGGATATACCGTTAACGAACTTTACGACGAGACGCGTCCCGTCGCTTCCGCCTATCCATATGGCATCTCAAAGCTTCAGGGCGAACAGGCAGTCATGAATCTGGTCGACAGCCACTTCTCGGTTGTCGCCCTCCGAAAAGGCACGATTTCCGGTTACAGCCCGAGGATGCGTCTGGACCTTATCGTGAACACGATGTTTCGGACGGCTCTCAGCCAGGGTGTCATTACCATCAACAACCCTTCGATCTGGCGTCCCATTCTTGCGATGCAGGACGCCATTAGCGCTTATACGCGTGTCATTGAAGCACACGAGAGTATCTCTGGAATTTTCAACGTCGCATCCGGCAACTACACGGTTGGTGAGGTCGGCGATCAGGTCAAAACCGAGATCGAGCGTCAGCTCCCGGTCAAGATCAAACTGGTCATCCGCCAGATGCAGGACTTTCGAAATTACAAAGTCAGCACGGAAAAAGCTCGCAATGTCCTTAGCTTCCATCCCCAGCACGACGTGCGGTCCATCGTGGGCGAATTGATTCGGAAGAACGACAGCTTCTCTGACTGGGAGAATCGTATCTACTACAACATCCACATGTTCCGGGACCTCGAGAAAGACATCAGCAATCATGCCCTCGGGAAGGTTGTCGGTGTCGGCCAATGAGAGTCGCGGTAATCGGCGCAAGCGGGCAACTCGGCACGGACGTTACCCTTGAGTTCGCAAAGGCCGGGTATGCCGTGACGGCGCTGGCACACTCAGATGTGGATATCGCTTCGCTCGAATCACTTCGCAATGCTTTGCATCCGATTGAACCTTCGATCGTGGTGAACACGGCGGCCATGCATCACGTCGAGTCCTGTGAGAAAGCGCCGGGCCACGCCTATGAAGTCAACACCGTGGGTTGCCGCAATCTCGCCATGGTTTCGCGCGAGTTATCAGCCAAGGTCGTGCACGTAAGCACCGACTACGTTTTCGACGGATCAAAATACAGCCCCTATCTCGAATGCGATGAGGCCCGCCCTCTTAACGTCTATGGTAGTTCCAAACTTGCCGGCGAAACCTATCTCGCCGGTCTCGCGGAGAAGTATTTTGTTCTGCGAACGTCTGCTCTCTATGGAACAAATCCCTGCCGGGCCAAAGGCGGATTGAACTTCGTGGAATTGATGCTGAGACTCGCGAACGAACGTGATGAACTCCGGGTTGTCGATGATGAGTTCGTCAGCCCCACACCGTCGACAGAACTGGCTAGGCAAATCGTGGCCCTCGCCGGCACTGAAGCCTACGGCCTATACCACGCGACTTCGGAAGGCGGCTGCAGTTGGTATAGCTTCGCGGCGGCAATTTTCGAGATGACCGGTACGACCACAGTCCTCAAGGCAGCCCATCCCGGTGAATTCCCTGCAAAGGTTCCGCGCCCGAAATACTCAGTCTTGGAAAATTCCGCTCTCAAGAAGCTTGGGCTTAACACCTTCCCTCACTGGCGGGACGGGCTGCAGGGTTATCTAGCGGCCAGGTCGGCTAGCGTACGTCTCGCCCACGGTCATTGATCGATCAGACGTCGTTCGCACCCTTCATGCCCCAACAAGATTGTTGGTCATACAGGCCAGTTCTCAATCACTGCTGCTCCCATGAGGAGGGCTGCTGACTCATGATTTTGCGCCTGAAGATCTATCGGATGCTACTGAAAGCCAGCATCTTCCTTCTTCCGTTTGCTGCTTTTCAAGCCGGATGGTGGCTCTGGATGTTTCTCTCAACGTCTTTCCACCGGCCCGCCCTTTTTCCGCTTGCCGGCCACACCACGACCATCCTTCTCGGCACTTTTGTATGGACGTTTTTTGCCGAGCATAACCGCGTCACCAGCTTCGACGAGTTGTTTCGCGAACGCACTGGTGCGCGCGCAGCTTGGTCGGCGTGTCTTGCCACGTTCTTTGCTTTGTTGGCGGCACTTTATTTCAGTCGTAACGATCTCTTTCCCCGTGGCTTGCTTCTGTCTGCCTTACTGGTTCTGTTCGTTCTCACGATTTTCCTCCACGCCGTTTTTCGCTTTCTCTGCCGCCGCGGAGCTCACCTCGCCAAACCGACCCGTCTTTTGATCGTCGGGGCGGATCGGTTTGCGTGGACGGCTGGCGAACGCTTCAGGCGTCTCTCATTCGCACGATGCGATATCGCTGGTTACGTTAGGCTGCCGGGCCAGGAATCTTACGCCATGCAAAAACAAGTCTACGATCTTGCGCAGATCGCCGATCTGGATTCCTCGCAGGGGATCGACGAGGTCATCATCGCCATTCATCCAGACCGATTCTCGGAGATGCCGCAGATCGTCAAGGCGCTTGACAATCTCTCTCTCCCTGCGAAAGCAGTCGTCGATCTCGGCGAAGGAGTGGTGGTTCGCGAAAAGCTCTTCCAGATCGGCAACATTCAGATGCTCGATCTCACCTCGACGCCGACAGAATCTTTGGATTACGCCCTGCTGAAACGCATGTTTGACCTTTGCTTCTCCGCTTCTGTACTCGTATTCACTGCTCCGTTTCTCGTGCTCGTGGCGGTTTTAATCCGGCTGACTTCACCCGGTCCAGTGCTCTTTGTTCAAGAACGTGTTGGCCTGAATGGCAAACCGTTCCTGATGTACAAGTTTCGGACCATGCGGTGCTCTCCCAAGTGCGAAAGCGATACGCAATGGACAACTTCCGACGACTCGCGCCGTACGGCTTTTGGGAAGTTCTTGCGGAAAACGAGCATTGATGAATTACCGCAGTTCATTAACGTTCTGAAGGGGGAAATGAGTGTTGTTGGTCCACGTCCGGAGCGCCCTCATTTCGTCCACAAATTTCTGAATGAAGTCGCAAAATATAACAGCCGGCACGCTCTCAAGGTCGGCATTACCGGTTGGGCTCAAGTCAATGGCTGGCGCGGAAACACTTCCATCGAAAAGCGCGTTGAGTACGATTTGTACTATCTCCAGAACTGGAGTTTCCGCTTCGATCTCCAGATTATCGCCATGACCATCGTCTCGGGAGTGATCAACAAGAATGCCTATTAGCTGGCAGGCGCCGTGGCCCGCTATTCCTCCGGCATGCCTTATAGGCGAGTTCACTCTGCATACATCGCCATTACGCTCTCGATCGTTCGCACGCACACTGCGCAAAACGTCTGGTGCCGCGTGAACATGATGCAGTCCGCTTCCGGCCGGTAATACCCCTTCGCCTCGTAATTCGCTCCTTCGAACGCGCCCACCTTCCCGGCGTATTTCTCTTCGCCCAGGAGCATATCCTCTTTGTCTCGCTCCTTGCGGAAAAGGGCTTCCATCTCGTCTTCGGCTTTTCCCGCCGCTCGTAACTCCTTCCTCTCCTTTCGCACCTTCCTTTCGACCTCGTCAAACTCCTCTTTGTTCCACGGCGTTGGCACCGGCGTTCCCTTCGCCACGAGCTCCTTCCACTTCAGGTTTGCCGGGTCGAGCAGTGCTGTGACGTTCGGCTCCCACGGTTCCTTTTTTTGTGTCGCCGGCAAATACGCCACATCCGACGTGTAATATTCGTCTGCGAGCGCGGCGAAATGGTGCGCAAACTCGTGCACGCCTACATACCCCGACCATTGGTTGTCGATGGCCACTGTCGCGTATTGATTGAAGATCCCGCCGCCTCCGTAAGTTCTGCTGTTGATCAGGATCTCGATGAATTCATATGGCGCAAACGACGCCACATCTCGCAACGCCCGGTTCTCCGTCGTCAGAACATACCGTTCGATACCGAAAGTATCGTAGGTGCTGCCCACCGGCGACCTCCGATATACACCGCTCGATGGCCTCGATATCCCCGATTCTTCGGCTGCGGGACAGAGCCCCCAGACGTTGAACTCCCCGCGATGTTCACGAAATGGAGGTGTCCCGAACAAGACCTCTATGAACCGTCGCGCATCCTTCTCGAATTTCCCCCGTTCCGCCGCCGTATAGCCCTCGCCCAACACCAGCAAATCGACCTTGTTTGCAGGGTCCCCCGTCTTCTGAAGCTCAAGCAGGGGGCCTGGTTCCGGCGGCCGGCCGCGTTCAATGAATTTGTTCTTTGGATCGACTGTCGTCTTCCACACTTCCTGAAACCCGTCATTACCTCGCTCTTTCAGCGATACCTCAACGATTACCTCGGGTGCCGGGAACCGCAGCGACTCGGAAAACGTTCGATTCCCGTGAAGCGCCTCTTCGGTGGTCTTCCACTCGCCAAACACGGAGCTGAATCCCCGCGAGTACAACAGCTTCCCGCTCTCTTTTTCGCGCACCTCAAACAGGTAGTTCCCCAGCCCGCTTTGGTCAATTGGATGCCGAGGGTCGCCCGGCCATTCGAGCGGCTCCATCACGATCCGGTCGAGGCTGAACCATTGTTCACGAGAGTTTCCGGTATGGTAGTAATCCACACGGAGCGTTCGCGGCGCTGCGGTCGCAACCTTGCAGCAGGCCAATATCATGATCGCGGTGTAGGCGATTCGCTTCATACGAATGCCCTTTCTTGCCCTGCCTTGCGCAGAGCCCACCTAATCCTGTCTTTCTGCCGTCCGTCCGATTAGGGTTTTTCGTCCCACCACCACAGCGGCGCCAATGGTTTCTGTTCGGGGTAGATCTCGTCGAGCGTATTGCCTTGGAAAAGCTCGCCGTTCTTCATCACATACTCGATTGTATTCGTGTTGTGAATGTCTTCGAGCGGATTCTTGTCAAGGACGACCATGTCTGCCAGCTTCCCCGGTTCGATCGAACCCAGATCCTGCGCCAGGCCCATCGCTTCGGCTCCTTTGATGGTAGCCGAGCGCAGAACGTCGATGCTCGAAGCGCCGCCGGAGGCCAGCGCCCACATCTCCCAGTGGTATCCCAGTCCCTGAAATTGCCCGTGACTGCCGATACACACGCGCCCGCCCGCCTGCATGATCTTGGCGTCTTGTGCAGCAAGGCGCGGAAACGCCAGTTCGTCTTTGCGCGTCCAGATCCGCCGCCGCCGCGTGTGGTCGTCCACAATGTTGTGCGGCAAGAACCGGCGCACCTTCGGGTCGTCGTGAACCTCGGTAGTCTCGTAAAAATAATTCTCCGCCCACGGCCCGCCGTACGCCACTATCAGAGTTGGCGTATAGAAGATTCCGGATCGCGACCAGAACTGCACCACATCATCGAACAGGGGCGTAATCGGGATGCTGTGCTCGTTGCCGCTGAAGCCGTCAATGGCGTGTGTCAGGTCGAGCTTCATATCCAGCCCGCCCTCCGTCGTGGGCATCACGCCTTCTTTCTTGCACGCCATCACCATCCACTGCCGCTGCCTCCGGTTCCCCACCAGATACGACTTTAAGTACGGAGTCCGATAGTACTCGCGATAGCGTCGTACCACATCGTCCACGTCGTCGAGCGACTGAAAGTCATTGTCCGGAAACACGCCTGGCCCCGTCGAATACGGCCGCGGTCCAATAATCTCTCCGGTGTCGACCAGATCCTGGTACGCGAACATGTCATTCGTCGCAGTTTGTGGATCGCGTCCCGCCGTCACCCCATAAGCCAGGTTCGCCAAGAAACTCCAATTCTGCAGATCGAGGACGCCCCGGCGGATTTCCGTCCAATGCGGATGGATGTCGATAAATCCCGGAACAATCGTTTTCCCCGAAACATCGATCACCTTCGCTTCCGCCGGCGCCTTCACGCTGCCTTTTGCCCCTACGGCCACGATCCGGTTGTCTTTGACGACCACGTCTCCGCTTTCAATGATTTCATCACCGCGCATCGTGATGATGCGAGCGCCTCGGAGCACTGCCTGCCCGGTAGGCAGGTGCCGCGGAAACGTGAGGTCAACCGCAATGATCTCTGGTTTCAGCTTCGGAAGCTTTTTCTTGGCATCCGCCTTGTCGTCCTTTGTCGAAGCATCGTTGCCTTTGTTGGCTGGCGAAGCCCCTGCCTCTTTCTCGTTTTGCGGGCTCGCGAACTCCACTTGCTCCAGGGGCAGGCGAAAGAAAGTCCGGGCTTCGGCCCAGGTGAGTGTCTTCCCACCGTCGGCGAAGCCGAGGTAGTCCCCTCCAACTTCCGTGATTTTGCGGAGTGGCACCGACGGTTTGGAGACGTCCACGGTGACCGCTTCGCCGCCTGTCCGCGGCACCGCCAGCAGGTAGACCTGGCTCGCCACCTGCGCTAGCGCCCATTTGCCGTCCGGGCTGATCCGCACGTCATTGGCCGCTACGCCATCTGGATTGTCCGGATCCGGAAACCAGCTTTTGCCCACGACCTTCACAATCGTTCGCCGGTCCGTGCCGTCATAGCGGAGCGAAGTCAGCCCGCGGTCCGAGGACAGGTAGATGCGGTCCGCCTCCGGACCAAAATGAGGATGCGCCGCTCCGCGAGCTGGCAGGATCAGCTTCGTGTCGCCGCCGTCGGCGGACAGCCAGATCAAGTCGTAGTTAACCGGCGTCGCATCCCATTCGTCGAACTGCTCCACATGGCCCTGACGCGGTCCGCGCAGCGCGACAATGCGCTGGCCATCGAGAGAAAAATTAATATCCCGGTAATACGCGGCTACGCGAGAGAGTTGCTGCGGACTTCCGCTCCCGTCGGCGTGTTGCTTCCAGATTTGTCCGCCCTCAGTCGCTGTCCAGGTCACGTACGCAATCCATTGCCCGTCGGGCGACCAGGCTGGCATAAACTCCCGCCCGCTCCCACTCGTGAGCCGCCGCGGCTTGCCGCCCGGAATTTCCATAACGTAAATATGCGTGAGAGCTGAGAATACGAGCCACTTGCCGTCGGGCGACTGTGCAGGTTGCTGGATCAAGCGAAGCTGCACCGGGCCTTCCTCGACGCGCGTCGCCACGTTCAGGTCGGGGCCCAGTCCGCGAGATATCTTCGCCGTAAACGGAATCTCAATGTCGCTGCCCGTGGCTACCGAAATTCGGTGGATCTTTCCTCCATACCCGGCAACAACTTCCTTTCCGTCCGGTGTGAATGCGTAGTTCGGCAGGAAATCGCGCGTAAATAACGATTCCTGGTCGTCACGCTGGACGGGGTACTTCAGCCAGTGTTCCTCGCCGTTATTCAGATCCCGAATGCGCAGGCCTGTCTCGGTCTCCGTTCTCGTAGCGTAAACCAGCAGGTTGCCGTCAGGCGAGATCTCCGGCCGCATCGCACTCCCGGGTGCGTCGGTCACGGTATCCTCGTCACCGGTCATCAGATTCCGCCGGCTAATCTGCGACAGTGGAAAGACCGCATTGTAGAAACCGTCAGGGTGCTGACGTGATGTGTAGTAAAGGAACCGGCCATCCTTTGACGGCGACGCGCCCAGTGCATTGACCCAGCGGCGTGGAGACGTATCCGGTTTGGCCTTGGACTTTGTCACCTGCACGCCGGCGCCTCCCTTGATGTGGTACATCCACAGTTCAGCCGCGCCTATCGGGAATTGGGTGAAACGCGACGCAATCACATAATTGCCATCGGGCGTCCACGTTGGCGATGCGAATTCGCTCTGCTCATCCTGGCTGATCTGCTTCGCATTCGAACCGTCCACATGCGCGATCCACACGTTCTCCGCCCCACCTCGGTCGCTGATGAACACGATCTTCTTCCCATCCGGAGAGAATCGAGGCTGCGAGTTGAAGCCCAGCCCTGACGTGAGCTTTCGGGCCTCGCCCCCGTTGAACGGCATCGCGTACAGATCTCCGACCAGTTCAAAAATGATTGTCTTTCCGTCCGGCGACACATCGAGCGAAAGCCAAGTTCCTTGGTCTGTCGTGAATTCGATGTTGCGCGCCGCGTTCAGCGGCAATGGCGCTTCGGTTTTGGGTTCGTCTGCGGCACACCGGATCGCGGGCAACGCTAACATTCCCAGGAACAGGCCTGACACGAGCGTGGACTTCATGCAGTCTCCCTTCGCTGACAAACGCGCTACGTTAGTCCGTCGTCAGAAGAAGTGTCAACGGGCAAATTCCCCGTTGTTTGCGCGAAGGCAGTTCGACGAAACCTGCTCACGATTGCCCCACCACTCCCCGTCTTCGCCAGAATAAACGGCGAAACTCATAAATGCGGACAAATTGACCTCGAACGCTTGAGATGGTCATATAGTTGGTTTGCTGCTTCGCCCAAGGAGAAGACATGACGCGTGCTCTAATCACGGGCATCACCGGACAGGACGGCTCGTATCTCGCGGAGCTCCTGCTGGAAAAAGGTTACGAAGTATTCGGTATCGTCAGGCGCAGCAGTGTCAAGAGATATGACCGCATTGAATCGTTGGTCGATCGGATTGAACTCGTCGAAGGGGATCTCACCGATCAGACCTCCCTCGACCATATCGTCCAATCTGTGCAACCCGACGAAGTCTACAATCTTGCCGCACAGAGCTTTGTTCCGGTCTCCTGGAACCAGCCTGTACTGACCGGCGATGTCACCGGGCTCGGCGTCATCCGAATTCTGGAAGCGATCCGCAAACACCGCCCCAAGGCCAAATTTCTTCAGGCTTCCAGTTCGGAGATGTTTGGCAAGGTGCGGGAGACCCCGCAAACCGAAAAGACGCCTTTCCACCCCCGTAGCCCCTATGGCGTCGCTAAAGTGTTCGGCCACAACATCACCGTAAACTACCGTGAGAGCCATGGAACTTTCGCCTGTTCCGCAATGGGCTTCAATCATGAGTCGCCTAGGCGTGGGCTCGAATTCGTGACGAGGAAAGTCACTCACCAGGTCGCAAAGATCAAGCGGGGACTTGCCACGAAACTGCTGATGGGCAACTTGGACGCGCAACGAGACTGGGGCTTCGCGGGCGACTACGTTCGCGGAATGTGGTCGATGTTACAGCAGTCAGAGCCGGACGACTATGTGCTCGCCACGGGAAAGACGCATAGTGTTCGCGAACTTCTGGAGGTGGCGTTTTGTTCCGTCGGGCTTCACTGGGAGGATCGCGTCGAAATTGATCCCAAACTCATCCGGCCCGCAGAAGTCGACGTCCTTTGCGGCGACGCAACGAAAGCTCGGCAGAAACTGGGCTGGACTCCACACGTCACCTTCGAGGAATTAATCAAGATGATGGTGGACGCCGACCTGCAAGCGCTGCCCCGAAAGGAGCAAATCTCGGACTAACTGGCCGCCATACAGGGCGCTGACAAAAGGATTAGCGCAAACTCATGTAGCATGGTATTCTCTTTATGCGCTCAATGCATTCGGTTGTGTAGTGCGGCCCCTCTGGTTTTGCGAATTGATCTGAGAATACCCGCCCTTCGATCCCTCCGTTCGTTTTCAGCGTAATTCTAAAGAAGACTGGCAATGGTTACTGTCGTGGTAGCCCGCTCAACCGCGGAATCTGCTCGCGAAATCCCGCCAGCAAGAAAGCAAAATGCAAAGTTTTTCAGAACTATCCTTATCTCCTTCGCTGATGGAGCGACTGACGGCGGCGAAGTTTTCGACGCCGACTCCTGTGCAGGCGGCCGCCATTCCGAGAGCCCTCGAGGGCCAGGATGTGATCGCCACGGCACAGACGGGGACCGGCAAGACACTGGCGTTCTTGATACCGGTAATGGAAAAATTGTCGACACAAGGGCCTGCAGGAATCGCTGCGCTTGTCCTTGTACCAACGCGCGAACTCGCTATGCAAGTGGTAGCGCAGTACGACACACTCAGGAGCAAACAGGCGCAACCCGCTGCTTTAGTGGTTGGCGGACTGCCCGAACGAAAGCAGCTCGATGCCATTCGGCGAGGTGCTCGGCTCGTCGTGGCAACGCCCGGCCGTCTCCAGGACTACATGAACCGCCGACTACTGTCTTTGTCGGGAGTAAAAATACTCGTGCTCGACGAGGCTGATCGCATGCTGGACATGGGATTTCTGCCCGCGATACGCCGGATTGTGGCGCTGCTGCCCCCGGGACGCCAGACTCTCTGTTTTTCCGCAACGATGGACGGCGCTATAGCTCAGTTGGTCAGGGATTATACGAGGAACCCGATTCGCTTGTCGTTTGGTTCGACGCTGAAACCGTCAGAAAATGTGCGGTTGCAAGCCTTCGAGGTGGCGGACGGCGAGAAACCCGACCTGTTGCGGAAGTTATTGGACGGGGAGAGCGGACGCTGCCTCATCTTTTCGCGGACCAAGCGCGGCACAGAACGAATTGCCAAAAGTCTGAACCGCCAGGGAATTCTTGCGGCGATGATTCACGGGGATCGTTCACAATCTCAGCGAACTGCGGCATTAACCGGATTTCAGCGAGGCCAGTACCGCGTCCTCGTTGCGACCGATGTAGCTGCCCGTGGCATTCACGTGCAGGACATTGCGCACGTCATCAACTATGACCTTCCGGACGTTGCTGAAAACTTTATTCATCGTGTTGGCCGCACAGGGCGGGCCGGCGAGCGCGGCATCGCATCCACTCTTTTCCTGAGAGAGCAGCGGACGGAGCTGTTCCAATTGGAACGCGCACTTGGGGTTCGCATGGAGCGAGTTTCCACAAACGCTGGCTTGTATGACAGGGTAGCGCCGGTCCATCGAGCTGGCGCGGCGCATTCCTCGGCAACACCTCCCACTAGAATGGTTCCTTTGCCTGGAGAATTCCTTCAAGCGCAAATGGACTTCTAACATCCAGAGCGAAATCGTCTCGATTTTCGGAGGTCGCGGTACGCCGAGCACCGGGCCAAGGCGGAAGGTGTGAGCAGAAAAATCCGGCATTCCACATCGACCGAACCCGCACTTACGGTCTCGAGGAGACTGCTCTGGTCTCGTTGGTCCTCATGGGATGCGGCCAAACACCCGTTTCTGGCACAAGGCAGCCGCAGCACATAGATACGACAAGGCGACCACCGACGCCAAGGGCGCAACTCTCCTCACGGACCGCGAATTAAGTCTTGTGCAACTTGTCGCCGAAGGTTGCACCAGTCGTGACATTTCTCAGGAACTCCGCTTAAGTGAACATACGGTTCGGAGTTACCTGTTCCAGATCTTCAACAAGCTCAGCGTCTTCACGCGCCTCGAGTTGGCCCTCTACGCCATCAATCAGCGTGAGCCGGATCCTCATAGCGACTCGCGACGCAATTGACTGCCGTCAGTCTTCACCGGCTCAGGCCGGAGGCATCTAACGGTCTAACGACCAACATCCGGGAGTTCAGCTTTTTGGATCTACAACTGGACGCTTCGATCTGGAGACTCGGGTGCTTGCACCTGTCCAAATCTGTTTGGTTCTGAAGTGTTACACATATCTCCACGCCGGACCGCTCTGGGCCGTGGCGGAGGAGGAGGGATTCGAACCCCCGAGACCCTCACGGGCCTAACGGTTTTCAAGACCGCCGGTTTCAACCGCTCACCCACTCCTCCGTTTCTAATTCTAGCGTACTCCGTGAGTTAGCGGCGAATTTGTGACACTTTCGGTTTTGATTGCTGCATTTTGGTGCACGGTGTAGCTGGATTGTAGCAGTCGCCCCCGAGTTTGCTTAGAGCGGCCACCTTTGCGTCTAAATTCGGGTGAAGATATCGCATCGTTACGACCACCGTAGAGTGGCCTACACCATCAACGACGACTTCTCGAAATCGCTGTACTTCCTCGACGGGAAGCTGGCCAGCGACATCATCGATGCTTACAAGAAGAACGATATACTCAAAGGCTTCCTGATCGACCAGGCGAAGCCCGAAATCGACATCGAAGTCAAAAATGTGGCGCTCGAAGACATGCAGAAGCCACCGTACAAGGCGCGCGTGGACTTCCACATGGTCTATTACTCACCGGCAGACCACAGCGAACTGAAACGCACTCTTTACACGGCGAACGTCGTTTTTGTTTTCAAGCCGAATGTTCCGAACGAACTCATCCCCATCAACCCCTTGGGACTCGCCATCACCTACTTCCGGGAGGACGAAGCCTTCAAATAGGGAGGATGCGAATGGTTAGTTTTGCAGCACGTGAGGAGCCTGCTTCACACTTCAGTCAAAAACGGCGGGCGCACCTTTCTAACCACTTCGCTCTGCCAGGAGGGAAAGGACCCAATTTCTAACCGGGGCAGAGAATTTGCTTGCCCCTTCGAGTAGACGCTGCCGATCCAACCCGCCAATGTGAATCTCGTCCAGTTCGATTGGCAGTCCGTCTCGGCTCTTGAAGTAGATCCAGTCCAATAGAGCCTTCTCTGGTTCCGCAAGATTGTAGGCTCCGTAGCGGGTTTTCTTTGTTGTGAAGCCCCAATACAAGCCTTTCTTCAGCGTTCGAAATGTGATTTGTATCGTCTTGGACTCGATGTTCCTGACGTATTTGGGACTGACACAAGTCAAGGTGTAAGGGACCTGAGTTGTCACCCCGAAATCTGACAGCGCCGAATCAAGAGAAACATAAGAATCGGGCCGTAAGGCACTCAGCAAATCGCGTGGGCTAAAGTCTTTTGCCAGCTTGTTGATGTAGATTTTATTCGCAACTCGTTCCACCAATCCTTTTGCTCCTTGTCTTCGTAGGGCAGCATTTACGGCTCGCGTGGACAGTCCGTATCGGCGGGCATACTCATCAACTCGGATGAGCGCGTTTGTCTTGGCTTCTGACGCAATTGTTTTGGGCCAGTCCATCCTTGCCTCTCACAGCCATTCATGAAAAAGTTCAAGAAGTGCGTCTCTAACAGGTTGAAAGTCTACTTTTTTTAGTCCCTTGTAGACATCCCCTGGCAGTCTGTCTCTTAACTCCGCCTCACAGCGCCTTTGGTCCACTTGGTCGATTCGTTCATGCAGGCGCTCAGAATCAAATTCGCCCGATAGAATGTCTTCCAGGTGACTTTTCAAATTGCCCGTTAGAGTCGCTCCTCTTTGCATTAAGTCCATGGCGTCGTATGCGTCCCGAGCTTTGACGCTTTTTCGTAAGAGAAAAGCTTCAGCCTTGTGTAGCAACATTTGGTCGCGCGTTACGAACTTTATGTTCGCAGAACGGTCGATTCCAGTTGCCTCCAGTCTGATCTCCTCTACCTCTGATTGAAGGACTGAGCCTATCCTGCTGATGTCTACCGTGAAAAGCACGTTTCCACTGTTGCTCGATAGCATTAACTTGGCTTCGCCTGCGTCAGCATGGATGGTCTCAAGCTTTAGTGGATTCAATTTCAATAGCTCCCCGAGAGGCTTCAATCCGTTTAACAGGACTTCCCTTAGACCTGCTATCTCGGGTAGTTCTCTTGAAACCGGAAAGAAATCCAAGTCGGCGGAGTGCCTGACCCCTTCTTGAAACAGCACAAGATTGGCCCCTCCGACAAGGACGAGGACATCAGGAAAAGCGTCGAACAGCAGGATCGACGCTTCCCGCATCAAAACGATCGTTTGGGCGCGTTCCTCAGAGAACCCTCTCTGGACGAGCTTGTCGATCTCGCCTGCTAAATACATCTACGAATTAGAATATAATCATTCTTTTGTGCTGTCAAACGCAGATTCTATTTACATATAGGAACATATATGTTCGTTCCTGGTGCCGCCGAGAGGATCTATGGTTGCTAACGCTGTTCTCGCCACGCTAGCCATTGTGCTCGCAATTGGGTTCTTCTTACTGGGAGAGCTGAAGTTTTTCATTCCGTTGAAGGTTGTCGTCTGGAGAGTGTACTCAACTTACATTTCGCTTTATGTAGGCACCCTCTTTACCAACATCTTTGCCGCTGCTTACGCCGTGAATCGGAAGTTCCTCCTGAAGGACACAGGCCGCAAGCTCTCCCACCTCGATAAGCAATTCAACGTCGGCCACGTTGAATTCCCCACTTCAAAGGACGAACTGGAACCGCCTGCCGATGTCCCGCTCGCGTGACTACGATTCGGAAAATTACTTTGCCCCAGAACCGTCACGATCTGGGTCCTCCGGACGCAACGAAGAGCAGGAGAGGCCTGAGGCCGGCCGTGGGGGCAGTGGGAGTGCAGCCGAGCAGGAGGCGCTACGGCGAGAAGAATATGAAAAGCTATCTCGAAACCTCGACCGCCAGGTTCATCAGGATCGTGATCGAACATACCTACTACGCGAATCCGAAGTTGCCGCACTCATTGAAATCGGAAAGTTCCGCACCGTCCAAACCAAAGACCTGGTTGAAATCCTCTATCGGGGCGATGGCGAACGTGCAGCTCGCGACCTCCGCAAGGTATCTCGGTCTTTCTTTCTCTGTTCGATGACAATCCCGATGTGAAGCGAACCTTCTGCCCACCCAAGGAGTGCTACGACCCGCTTGCCAACGCAGACTGTCGATTCGGCAAACCACTGCCTTCGTTCAGTTGGCTTATCGAGGAAGGTGCGGTCTGTGCCTTGAATTTTCCAATTGGCATGAACGCAGGACTGGCCCGTGCCCTCGGAGTGATGATGAAGCTCGATTTTCAGAGAGCCGTCCTCAATCGGGTCCCTCAAATGGAGGCTCACCCCGAAAAGTACTTCCGGCAGGTCTTCTTCATATGCGATGAATACCAACATTTCGCCACCGTAGGGGAGAGCGAACCAACTGGGGACGAGAAATTCTTCAGCCTATCGCGCCAGCCGAAATGCATCCCGATCGTTGCAACCCAAAGCATCAGTTCGCTCAAGTCTGCACTCCCTGGCGATAGCTGGCGGACGCTGCTGCAAACCTTCCGCACAAAGATCTTTCTCGCATTGTCGGACGACTACTCGGCTCGAACGGCAAGTGAACTATGTGGACGCGAAGACACGCTTAAGGTCAGCTACAACATTTCCGAGAGCGGCCACGATGCGAATGTGAGCTTCTTCACCGGCAAGACACTCTCGAACAGAGCGAACGTCACAACCTCAAAGAGCTACCACACGCAGAGCGACTTCCGGTTCGACACGAAGACCTTCACGGAACTCAAGAACGCCCAGTCGGTCACCATCGCCTATGACGGCTTGAACCCGATGCCGCCGACCTTCTGCTACCTAAAGCCCTACTACAACGATGTTAATCGCTCGTACTTCGAACAACTCGCGCGAGGTGAACTCTGATGCTGGGATTCGAAACCATCCTTCCATTTCTAAGACCCATCGAGCACTTGATCCTCGACGATTCGATCAGCGAGATCATGGTCAATGGTGCCGACCGGGTGTTTGTCGAAAGGGCCGGTGTCCTTCAGGCAGTTCCCGATCTCACCCTCAGCGAGAAGTCCCTGATGATCGCCGTCAAAAACATCGCACGGCGGCTCGGGGACAACATCTCTGACGACAAGCCCATCCTGGATTCACGACTCCCTGACGGCAGCCGGGTTGCGGCGGTGATCCCACCGTGCAGCATTCACGGCGTCACACTCACCATCCGGAAATTCAATAGCCGACACTTTTCGATCCATGACCTTGTTGCATGTGGCAGCCTAACTGAGGAGTTTGCCAGGAAGCTGAAA